>ULSW01033578.1_pt1 | contig 10137 bp, 9 predicted proteins | sample 1957051 | NCBI WGS metagenome assembly ULSW01 (sample SAMEA4835719, study PRJEB28245) | human gut metagenome | biome: gut microbiome; material: fecal sample | place: Denmark | collected 2008 | reverse complement strand
CCTTTGTGCAGATAGCTAAGTGTATGCTCTGTTAATATACGGTGGGTTGTTTTTAATAACTCTTCTGTTAGTGGACTTTCTAATTGGGACATTAAAAATTCATATGCATTGAAATGATCCAGCATTTCAAAAGCATCTAATAGTCGCTTTCCCTGAGGGATCATGCCTAAGCCTTTTTCTTTGAGTGTTCTTGTTTCATCTACGGAAAAAGTATTTCCTTCTATTGCACAATTGTGGGCAGAAAACAGAATTTCATTATATTCTTTTAGATCCTGTAGAGTAAATCGGTCTATAATTCTCTTTTTGTACTCCTGCAAACAGGCTTCGTATAGTTCTATTTCTTTTTTGAACATCTTCTAATTACTTTTATAAAAAATAAATATTGTGTTTTTGAACACAAATATAATTATATTATTTCTGCAACGCAAACATCTGCAATTGTTTTTATAGTTCATATCTAATAATACTTTAACTTAGCTTTTAAAGTCTTATTATAAACTTGTGCGGATGATCCAAAACATAAAACGTAATTACGATTTCAGACCAAATTTCTTTTATTATATTTACGTCCTTATTTATGTAAATATCATTGGATGATAATAAACCGTTTTTTAGAAAGAAATAATAGATGTGGCATAAAGTAAGAGAACTTCAGTCAAAAGGACTGAACAAGACACAGATCGGAAGATATCTGGGTGTGGATAGGAGTACTGTGCGGAGATATCTACGGACAAGCGAAGAAGAGTTTATCAGAAAGCAGAATTTCCATCGCGAGTATGAACTCAAGTTGGGAAAGTATGAGGAATATGTACGAAGCACATTGGAAGAATACCCATATATATCGGCTGCTCGTATGCATGACTGGCTCAGGGAGTCTTATCCTGATTTTCCACAGGTATGTGACAAGACAGTATTTAATTTTGTGGATCGAATACGCAGAAAGTATGAAATCGGGAAAAAGTCTAAAATACGGACATTGAGACATAATAATGAAGAGTCTTCAAAAACCGAGGCTCAGCAGTTGGCCGAATATATTCTTAGCTATGTATCCCAAAATCGTGAACTCTCTTTGTGGGTGGATAATCTAAAACAGTACCATAAAGACAGTCTTGAGATAATTCTACAGATGATCTTAAAACATGATAAGGATACTCTAATAGAAGCTATACGGATATGTCTTGAAAAGGAAATCTGTCATGATGAATCCGTTTAATAAAGTAAAGTGATTAATAATAGGTTCTGGTATAGTTCAAGGCTCTAAACAAGCTATATCTAAGATGTTACACCTTGAGGAGATAACAAATACTTAGAACTTATTGGAGTGATAAAATAGTTTTCTTATCTTTGTCATATGAGGAAAGGCTGAGTATAGGAGAAGCTACTAATATCCGCAATGTGGCTCGTTAGCGTACAAACTGGGACAAGAAAAGGATTGATGAAGCTCTAAGATCTGATGGAGACACGGGGAGGCATTATAAGGTGGATTTATTTTGAATCTGTATTTCAGCAAGGACAATCTTAGGGAAAATAGAATGACTAGTATATCGCACAAAATAGAGATTAAACCGAATAATAAGCAGAAGACATACTTCCGTAAGGCTTTCGGTTGTTCTCGTTTGGCTTATAACTGGGGACTTTCCGAATGGCAGCGCAGGTATAAGGCGGGAGAGAAAGTTTCTACATACGATTTGAAAAAGTCATTTAATGCAATTAAAAAAGAACAATTCCCGTTCGTAACAAAAGTTACCAAATACGCCGTTCAACAACCATTCATAAATTTAGGTAAAGCCTTTAACAAGTTCTTTTCAGATCTAAAGAAAGGTGTAGTCTCTTATCCACAATTTAAGAAAAAAAGAGATAACTTAGGAAATTTCTATATCGGAGGTGACCAGATTGCTCTTTCCTTTGTTAATTTTAATTCGAAAAGATTTAAAGGAATACCACATAACGAAAAGCAGAAACGCCACTACCTGAAAGTTCCCAATCTTGGATGGGTAAAAATGACGGAGGCAGTGCGTTTTATAGGTAAAATCAATGGAGTGGTAATATCTCAGAGGGGAAATCGGTATTATGCTTCATTCAGCATGGAGATAACAAAAAAAGAGTATCGCCGTACGCATCCGCAGATTGCCCGGACACAACAACGTAGTGTGGGTATAGATCTTGGAGTGAAATCGGTTATTCTGCTTTCTGACGGCATATCCATTGAAAATCCAAAACATATAAAGAAACAAGAAAAGAGAATTACAAGACTGAGCAGACAACTCAGCAAACGTGGTCATGCGAGAACCAAGCAGGAACGTTTGCAGGGTATGCAGAAATCCAGCAATTATAGAAAGCTGTCTGTACGGCTATGCAATGTGCAACGCAAGGTGGCAAATATGCGTCGTGATTTCATACAGAAAGTAACTACGTTATTTACTATATATTATTCTCATATAGGAATGGAGGATCTGAACGTAAAAGGCATGATGCGAAATTATCGTTTAGCCAGAGCTATTTCTGATGTTGGTTTCGGAGAGTTCAGAAGACAGATAGAATACAAATCGGCTTTCAATGGTGTTACAGTCACAATCGCTGATCGGTTCTATCCGAGTTCAAAGACTTGCTCCATTTGCGGAGACGTGAAAGTAAAATTGAAACTGAGCGAGCGTACTTTTTGTTGTCAAAAGTGTGGAACGGTTATTGATCGTGATTATAATGCTTCTCTAAATCTGCTTAGCCTGATAACCAAAAAACGAGTAGGGACAGATTATCCCGAATTAACGCCTGCGGACTTGGCGGCTCTGTTATTACTTTTTGCAAAAAACGGAATAATAACCAGCAAGGTAGAAACAGGAATGCAACATGAGTTATAGACCTTTATATGTTTCTCTATAATTTTATAAGTTTGTAAAATCGGATGAACATCGAAACTATATTGGCAGAATTGGAACTGAAATTGCAAAGTATAGGTTTTACTGAGGGATCTTCAGCTATGCTTCTACAGTTAAATATAGGGGGACAGAATTATATACATTCTTGTGGAAATCTGAATATGTTAAATGCCCCATCGGTAAAGCTTATAGATGGGCATAGGCATGCGTTTGTAGAATTTATGTATAACGAAATATTAAATGCATCTTTGTCTAATAATACCAAGACGCTCCATAGGGATACAGTCCGGCTATTAAAAGAATATAATGAATCACTTGCTATAAAGGAGATTACAACAGCATGTCTGTATGATTTAGAGTTCTTTATGCAGACGAAAGGATTTGCTGTTAATACTATTGCCCGGCATATGAAAGTCTTGAAGAAATATATAAATCTTGCGATAAAAAAAGGGCTACTATATCAATCCCCATTTATTGGATATACAATTAAGTCTCAGGAGACACATCGGGAAGCACTTTCGGAAAAGGAACTGAAATTGTTTGAAGAATACATTCCGGTGTGTCCTACCGACAAAGAAGTTCTATTGGCTTTCTTGTTTAGTTGTTACACAGGTTTAAGGTATTCTGATATTTGTTGCTTTAGTAAGAGAAATATCCAGGTGCTGAACAATAAAAAATGGATTATATTATGGATGAAGAAAACAGGAAATGAAGTTCGGATTCCACTCAGCACTGTGTTTAATGGTAAAGGCTTAGCTATAAGTAGGGAAATAAAACGTCCTAGGGGGCCATTATTTAAACTGAGAAATAATCAGCATGCTAATAGGGTCTTGAAGGCTATTGCTAAGGAGATTGGCATAAAGAGAAATGTAACGTTCCACACTGCGAGACATACTTTTGCGACTTTACTTTTATACCGTGGTGTCTCAATTACTACTGTGCAAAAACTATTAGGACATAGAAGTGTAAAAACAACTCAAATATATAGTGCAGTTACAGATTTGACGATTGAAAGAGAACTGCGGAAGAGTAACAAAGCAGCTCAAAAATGTTAGATAGCAAAACCGGGAAATAGCCCGGTTTTGCTGAAAGGATTTTAATTGTCTTCTCGACCAACATTAGATTCTATCACATAGTCATAGCTATCATCAGAATCTTTGTTCGCCTTAATTTGCCATTGAATACTAGTAATCCTAGAGCCGGTATCTATTCCTGGAAGATACTCAACTTTCCATTCTTTTTGACCGGCAACCAGTCTTAGAGTCTGACCACCAAGATCGTCATAGTATGGATACACTTCAAAACGACCATCAACTTCCATTTCATAGTCGCCTTGAGATTCTATGTTAACATAAAGATCTTTGGTGGTTGTATAAGTAGATTTAAAAGTGAAGATTGCTCCGGCTAAGCGCCAGCCACTTAGATATCCGCTTATGTAATTTGTTGACTTTTGTTTTTTGAATTTTGCAGTTAATGTTCTGTTAGAACTAACCAGCTTTCTTCTGCTTCTGGTCTTATTTCGGTTCGTATAGACGCTCGTACCGTCTGTCTTTTACCTCCGGAAAAGCTCACAGATGCTTATTTATCGAAGAAGCGTGCTCAACTCTCTCGTTGCACCGGCCATAGTTCCTTCTCTGATCTTTATTGATGTCTTTTTAGTGATTATATATTTAGTTAATTGAAGTTTCGCTTCCCCCATGTTTTTTCATGGGGGTTGCTTCATTTACTTTCATTTATTATGGATAAATATCGTTTTTTATTTCTTCTCCTTTTTTCATTTTTCAGTTTAAAGGGTTTTAGTCAGTTTTATTCAGCTCGTACTAACCTTATCGGTCTTGGTACTGGTAATCTCAATGTTGAGTTTGGTATGACTTTGAATAAGAAGTTCTCTATTCATCTTCCTGTGCAGTATAATCCTTTTATTTATAATAAGAGTAAGAATACTAAGTTTCAGAATCTAACAGTAATGCCTAGTGGGCGTTATTGGTTTCGTGAAAGTTTCATGGATCAGTTTATTGGCTTTTCTTTAGTTGGCAGCCGTTTTCATATCGGTAATTTATTTGATAACTATCGTTATGATGGATATGGTTTTGGTGCGGGTGTTTCTTTTGGTTGGACCTACCCCATGGCTTCCCGTTGGAATTTTGAGTGGGAAGTTGGTGTTGCCGGTCTTTGGACTTCTTACGACAAGTCTGTATGTAAAGCTTGTGGTTATACTTATGGTCGTGAACATAAGTGGTATCTCGTTCCACATAAGGTTGCCGTGAATCTTATCTATCTTTTTTAATAAACTTGTTTTCAGATGAAATCATTCAGAAACTTAATATTGACTTATAGCAGACGTGAATATTATGCCAATCTCTGGCGTCTGATTTGTCATTCCAGTTTGTCGAATACATTTACTGGAACTTGGAATGCGCATTCCACATGCCAATATCGGGTTGTTGATGGTAAGTTTGGTCTGATAGTTCCTTTGTGTAAGATAGGTCAAGGTGACAAGAACTATCAGTTTATGGTAGAGCGTCTTCCTTCTGTACAGTATGGTGAATTTAATCTTTTCTTCCTTGAAAACTGTGAATGTTGGTATGCTGTTTTCCATTCAAACTCTTATTATGCTTTTTATATAGATCAGCTCTTTTCACTGTTGAAGCGTATGGGTATTTATGAAGATCTATTACAGCCCTATACTTCTCAATTGGATAAGATAACAAATAAACGCGAATGGCTGATGAAGTTCTTACATTTTCTGGGTGATGCCGGTTTTTTCATCGACTTTTCTTCCTCTATTAAATATTGTAATTAATTCTTTTCTTATATGGATTCAATAATAAAACTTTTTTTTTGGCATGATTTAAATCATACTATTGTATGTGGTGACCATAATCTGAAGCAGTTTGATTGGGTATTATTGGCTTATTATGCTATGCCGGATAGTTTTTCACTTGATGGGCGTTTCAGTTTCGAACTTTCGGAAGAGATGTTCCAGAAAGCCAAAGAATGCCCTCTTTTGGTTGTCAATGATCTTCCTACAATGGAAACAAATACTGATTTTGAGAAAGTTCTTGAAGTATTATCATATAGGGTGGAACATCAGGGCAAAATACTTTTCGCCGGTAATCTTGAATACTTTCAATCATCGAAAGAGGCTATCATACAAAAGATTTATTCCTCTTCTTGCATCATTGACTTATCCCTTGGTGGAGCGACTGCAGAACAACGTGAGATGAAGCGGATCGACTTTACTCGGCCAATAACCATTGAAGGAGGAAAGGAAGAAATGACAGATTCTTGTTTCCTATTGGAAAAGCATATGGAGGCTTTTTTCTCTCGCCGGGATATAAGTGGTTTCCTTGAGAATACTTGCAATCTACAATCACTATGTAATGATGAAGAAGGATATCCTTTGCTTACCGGTTTTTGTAATATATCTACTGCATTCGTTTTCTTTAGTTCCATACACGTGACTTTGTTGGAGGCGCCTATCGTTCAAAAGTTGACCTCTTTTTTGAAGAAGCTTTATTTAGAGCAGCCTTCGGCTACTGTATACTTTCACTTTCCTTTAAAAAAATGAATGCAATGATAAAAAAGGACTGTACTATACACTGTTTTATCTATAACAGTGAGCAAAGCGTCGAGTCTTGGATAGAGGGGAGAATCTTCAGAATTTCACAGATAAAATAATGTAACTTTCCAATGAGTATAAGAAGTAAATCCATATTTTTAACTACCATTTCCATATTGGTTTTTAGTTGCACCTCTCCTTTGGTTTCTGTTCTTGAGAAGGAAAATGAACGAGTGAAGTTGAGTCAAGTCTCTCGTAAAGAAACAAACGCGAGGCGGATGGATACCTCTCGTGTATACAGTGCCGAAACAGAAAAAATGCTTAAGGAAAAGTATACGACTTATGATAAGGACGAAGTGACAGGTGAGAATATAATGAATATATCACTTGCTGATGTTACCATAGTTGCAAAAAGTAGAAATATTCCTGAGCGTGCCGGTAAGATCAGTCTTGATTTTAAGGTGGAAGTGCCTGCCAGTTTAATCAATAATAAGTGGCAAATTCGGTTAACACCTTATGCGGACAAGAATGGGCGTATAATAGAGTTTGATAAGATATTACTTTCTGGTGCCCAGTTCATAAAGCAGCAGACTAAGGGGTATCAGATGTATCAGAACTTTATAAATTCAATAATACCGGATAGTGCTTATATGCAGTATCTCTTTGATTCCAAAGGATATCAGAAGGCTCTTTTTGATATTGAAGAACAGTTTTATTATTCCTGGCAGAAAGACTTGCTGTCTCAACAGCGTTTTGTTGATTGGCGAAGTATCCGCAATAAACGTCATTTGTTGTTTAACGGACTGATGGAGCGTAATCGCTCCACTGTTAACCCTAAAAGTTGGAAAAAGGTCTTGCCTCAATATTGGTTGGAGCGTGATTTATCAGAAGCGCCAGGTCGTTGGAATAATTATCTTTCCCCGGAGTATAAGCTGGAACAGAAGACAATTACTGCTGAAGATTCAATCGAAATCTCCAAACGTTTCTTTGATTACAAGCGGATGATGGAGAACGAGCGTAAGAAAGCTCTTATAGATGATAAATATAAAGAGTATATCCGATTCCCCAGAGAAAGTTGCAAGCTGGATACAGTAATACAGGTTGGAGACAAATTCGAGTATTATTATTCCCAAAAGATTGATGCTGATGAAGCGATTAAGAAGATCAATGTGATGATTAATGGTGAGGTGATTGCACTGGATGAAAGTCGGTATAAACTTCCGCAAACCGATACCTTGACTTACTATATTTCCAGTATGGTCCAATTTTTAGACCGGTCTCCTAAATATAAACGGATTATTGTTTCTCGGCATGCCCAGACTAACATGACAGCTTACATAACTTATGGTGTTGGATCTACCAAGTTCATAGAATCAATAGGGAAAAATAAAGCTGAAATAGATCGTGTCTTGGAGACTTTGCATTCTCTAACTTATAGCGGTGAATTAGTTCTTGATAGCGTGAACATGATTGCTACTGCATCACCGGAAGGAGATAACTTCGCAAATAAAAAATTGTCCGGACTCAGAGCTAATGAGTTGAAACAGTATTTAATGAAGCGTACTGATGATACGGAAAGTCTGGCTCTATTTAAACCGTATGCTCTTGGAGAAGATTGGGACAAACTTACAGAGTTAATCCGTATGGATGCTAATATTCGCAATCGGTCGGAAATACTGGCCGCCATCTCTTCAACAGGGAGTAATGACCTAAAAGAAAGTTTGCTACGGAAGTATCCTGATTATCCTTATATCAGGAAAGAGCTATATCCCCAGTTGCGTGCTGTAAACTTCAAATTTCATCTTCATCGTAAGGAGATGATAAAAGATACTATTCATACTAGTGTGATAGATACGGCTTATATGGACGCTATAAAACTTCTGGAGAACCGGAAATACAGTGCAGCTCTAGCTACATTGGATGAATATAGGGATTATAATACCGGGGTTTGTCTAATGAGCCTTGGCTATGATCAACGGGCCATTGAGGTTCTACAGGGCCTTCCGCAGAATGACAACACGTATTACCTCTTGGCTATTCTCTATGTTCGTGAGAAACGCATAAAAGAGGCCGTTGAAGCTTTTGAGAAGGCTTGCCAGCTTGAACCTAGCAAATGGTATCGTGGGCAACTTGATCCAGAAATCAATCAAATAATAACAGATTTTAAATTAAATTTTGAACAATGAAAGTAAAAACTATCATGTTAGCTTCATGTTTGCTACTGCTACTGGGAGCCTGTAATATGTTCCAGGAAGATTGTGGTATGAAAGGCTATTTGAGAGCTTATGTTTCTGATAATGTAGCTCCTCCAACGACGGAGGATATACAGGTTCGGTATTACGATTACTATTCAGGAGCAGAGTATACAGAGAAGCTTGGAGAACCTGACTATTTTGAGGTCAATAATCAGTTCCTAAGCCGAATCGCTACCGGTGAATATAAGTTTTTGGCCTATAGCTTATTTAACAACAAGGTGAGAAATGCGGAGGAGCTTTCTGCTATTGAAATCTATGCCGATACGGTAAATTCCGTAAAATATGGTATCCCCATAATAGCTAATTCCCAGAAGTTGGTGTATACTGATTCTAGCGAAGGAAGTATCCTTCCGGAAGATACTCTTAAAAGGGTATTTAATTTACGTCCTTTGGTCCAGAAGATTGTCATCAACATCACTCTGAAAGGATTATCACAAACACATCAGATCACCTCTCTTGAGGCCATGTTGTCCGGGGTTATTACAGGGCGTAAAATATATACTAATCAGCCCATAGCAGATTATGCGGGGCTTGTATTCCCTTTTTCTCCGACTGAGGTTGATAATAGGTTTACCTCTAATGCTTTTGTTTTCGGGGTTTCTAACGCCATTCCTAATATTTTAAAAATAGAGTGTTTGGGTGAAACTTTTAAACAGTATTCTCAGGTCGATTTGTCTTCTGTTCTTAAAGACTTTACAGTTGACGGTATGGTGATCGATTTGGTCGTTGAGATCGGAGAAAATATGCTATTTGATAATATTTATATTGAGAAATGGCAAGATATGGAACAGAATGATATAAACTTTAATAAATAACGAATCATGAATATGAAAAAATTATCTACTGCATTTTTATGCTTATTTACTGTTATGGTTTCCTCTTGTACATCTAGTGAAGAGATAAATGATTTGCCTAGCCTGTCCATAAATGCTTATATTGGAGGTCCTCAGAGTCGTGCTGAAAAGGCAGACTGGGAGGAAAATGATGCTATTGGCGTTTTTGTCTGTAATGGTACTATTGATAAACCTTACCTTGGGAATGTGGATCGCTATACCAATGTAGCTTTCCGTCATAATGGAAAAGGTTTTATTGCTCAGAACATCTATTTAGATGAGAACCAGGCCGAAGTCTTTGCTTACTATCCTTATTCGGGTACCAGCAACAATGGAATGGCTGTGCCTGTTGAGTCAAATACTCAGACTGACTATTTGTATGGGCATGCAGAAACCCCAGCTTCTATTACACAGAAGAATGTGAATATAGAGATGAAGCATGCGCTCAGTCAAGTGGTATTTAAGATCCGGAAATCGGCAAGTTATAATGAAGGACCAGGATTGATATCTGCACTGAAAATTGAGAATAATGATGCTGACAATGTGTTTAAAACAACAGGCACTATTGACTTAAGTACGGGACAAATTACTGGAACTTCTACCGATGGGGT
>ULSW01017066.1_pt1 | contig 10243 bp, 9 predicted proteins | sample 1957051 | NCBI WGS metagenome assembly ULSW01 (sample SAMEA4835719, study PRJEB28245) | human gut metagenome | biome: gut microbiome; material: fecal sample | place: Denmark | collected 2008 | reverse complement strand
GATTCTAGTGAAAGTATAAGAACTTACACATAAAGATACTAGCATTGTATAAAAGTCCGATGAACAATCAATGAATTTTACACAACTTAATTTAATGCTACTATCACAAAAGATTATTGTCAATACTTACTATTCTTCACAATCTATAAGTACAAAAATTCTTTTTATACATATAAAATCAGCTAAATATAAAATAATCTTAGTCTATATAATTAGCAGATACGAGGGACTTGATCTTCACCTAACAAATCAATTAAACGGACACCACCAATTGCGGTTTGCAATCCAACCTTGCCAATATTTTTATCTAATGTTTTACCGATTAATACGGCTTCTTTACCTTCTTCAAAGCCACGAAGAATGGATAAAACTTCATCAGTAACCGATGGGTCTACCACAAGCACTACCTTACCTTCATTGGCTAAATATAATGGATCATACCCTAAAATATCACAAACAGATTGTACTTCAGCGTGAACTGGTATAGCTGCTTCATCTACCTTAATACCAACTTGACTTTGGTCTGCAATTTCTTTTAAAACAGTACCTAAACCACCACGTGTTGGATCTCGCAATAGAGCCACTTGAGGCCCCACTTTATCAAGTACAGCATGAACCATATTGTTTAAAGGGGCACAATCAGTTTTTAAAGAATCAGATAGGTCTAATCCAAACCGTTGTCCCATAACAGCAATAGAATGATCCCCTATAGCACCAGATAAGATAACATCCATTCCCGGCTTTACACGATGCGGACCAATATCTATCCCTGTTGGAATCATACCAATCCCCGCAGTATTTATGTAGATTTTGTCTACCTCACCCTTTTTGACAACCTTAGTGTCTCCTGTAACAATTTGTACATTTGCAGTTTTTGCCATATCTGACATAGTATGAAGGATTTCATCTAACTCATTAAAGGCAAGGCCTTCTTCTAAAATGAGACCACAACTCAAGTATTGTGGAATAGCACCATTCATAGCTAAATCATTCACTGTACCACATACAGCTAATTTACCAATATTTCCGCCAGGGAAAAATGCTGGTTGTACTACATAGGAATCTGTAGAGAACGCCATACGTCCTGCTGTAACGGGAAATTGAGCACCATCGTGTAAAGGAGCTAGTAAATCATTTGTAAAATATTTCAAAATAAAACGCTCGGTCAACTCATGACTAAATCGACCACCGTTTCCATGGACTAAGCGAACTCGCTCCATATTAATCCTCCCACGTCGATCCACCACTGGAATAACCATATTTATACCATGCAGCACAACTACCTTCTACAGATACCATGCAGGCACCAACTGGATGGTCAGCAGTACAACTTTTACCAAACAATGGACATTCACTCGGTTTAATAAGACCTTGCAATACACGGCCACATTGACACCCCTTCGGATCAAGAGAAGGTCGTTCAAGATGGATAGGTAATGCACGTTCTACATCATAGGCTGCATATTCATCCTTTAATCTTAAACCAGAATTTGGAATGACACCTATACCACGCCACGCATCATCACATACATCATATACCTCTTTGATCATCGCTTGCGCTACGGGATTACCCTTCTGCATAACTACAGAATGATATGTATTGCCTACTATAAAATTACTAGTTTTTCGTTGCTCTAAAATATTTGCTATAGCAGATAAAATTTCAAGTCCATCAAAACCAGCAATACATGATGGTATGTGATACTCTTTAGGTAAGAATTGATATGGTTCTTCTCCGATAATAACACTCACATGACCCGGCAAAATAAAACCATCAATATGACCTTCTTGTTTATCTAATAAAGCTCGCAATGCAGGAGGCACTAATTTATGAGATACAAGGAAGAACACGTTCTTCAAGCCTGCTGCATGAACTGCTTTTACTGTTGCACAAATAACGGCAATAGTCGTTTCAAAACCTATGGCTAAAAATACGATTTTCTTTTCCGGATATTTCTTACTAAGTTCTACTACCTCTAAAGGCGTATAAATAACATGGATATGCGCGCCCTTTGTTTGAGCTTCACTAAGACTACTATAACTACCTGGCACCTTTAACATATCCCCAAAGGTTGCAATAATAACATCATCACGTTCAGCATAAGCCAAAGCCTTATCCATATACGTTTGATCCGTTACACATACAGGACATCCTGGTCCACTAACAAGTTCAATGCCACTTGGCAATAACTGACGAAGACCTTCACGGAAAATCGATACAGTATGTGTACCACAAACCTCCATAAGTCTCACGGTTTCCCCTGGCTTATGAAGAGCATTGATACGTTTTAACAATGCATCAGCACTGTTCTGCTTTTCCTGCAAAGTAAGCTTCTTCAAGTTCTTCTAGCTCCTTAAAGGCCTCTAATGTTTTTTGTGCCTCTTCTTCATCAACAATTTGTACAGCAAAACCTGCATGGACTAACAACCAGTCCCCTACCTTTGCTTCTGGTACGAGGAGTAAGCTGCAGTCACGGGTGGCACCTGTTAATTCTACAGTGCCAATAACATCATTCACAGCTACTAACTGTGCTGGTACAGCTAAGCACATATTATCTCCTTATATATTACTTTAATAACAAATTCTATAAGTTTACTTTTATGTAAGCAAACTCATTATATATAAATATTTCTAATATTATTGTATCACAATTATAGTATTTATTAAGTGATACTAGCTACAAGAGTATATAACTATTTCTGATTACCAATCCATAATTGTCCGAGTGCTAAGCCCCCATCATTGGAAGGAACAGCCTCATTCATATATAAATTGCCTACATGCCAAGCGCGATATATTAACTCTACTAATTTGCGATTTTGAAATACACCGCCTGATATGGCCGCATCACTAATATTATATCGCTCCATTAAATCGGCTGAAGTTTCACATAATGCAATGGCAACGGTTTTATGGAAAGATGCTGAAAGATGAGCTTTAGATTCACCTTTAACGACACCATCCATAATAGATTGAACAGTGGGAGTAAAATCAAGAATTCGACCGTCATAGTTATAATCAAGCAATGTGCCTTTTTCATCACCACATAAAGATTCTAATGCAATAGCAATTTGCGCATCATAGGTATGAATCATGCCTAGGCCTAAAAGAGAACCTACTGCATCAAATAAACGTCCACAGCTCGTTGCTTGAATCATAGGCATTGTAGATTGTAATGCTTTATCTAATATTTCCCAACCTTTAGGTAGCCTGTTCATCCACTCTTGGTAAATAGGTGGAATATCATTACCATAATAATTTCTGATATACCATAAGGCTTGACGCCATGGCTCAGAAACCGCTTTTTCTCCACCTGGTAACGGCGCTTCATGGATATGAGCTAATCGCTGATATTCGTTGCCTTTACAAAGAAGGAATTCACCGCCCCATACGCTTCCATCTGGACCATATCCAGTACCATCCATGGCAATACCTAGTACAGGGCCTTCAAGATTGTGTTCTGCCATGACTGATGCAATATGAGCATGATGATGTTGGACAGGTATAACAGAAATCTGTGAACTTTTACCAATACGTTCCCCTAAGTGAGAAGAGAAAAATTGAGGATGACTATCTACAATGATTCTCTCTGGTTGTATAGAAAATAATTTCTCATATCGGTCAATAGTCCACTCCAAAGTTGCATGAGTGGATGCATTCTGTAGATCACCAATATGTGGTCCTACAAGAACTTCAGAACCTTTATTCATAGCGAAAGCATTTTTTAAATCACTCCCCATGGCTAATATCGAAGTTTGCCCTGAAATTTCACAATGAATAGGTTCTGGTATATAGCCACGACTACGACGAATAAATCGAGGTTTCTTATGAATAACAGTTACAACAGAATCATCGAGAGGTGCATAAATTTTCCGATTGTGAACCAAAAAGTAATCAGCAACTGTCCCTAACTCTTCAAATGCTTGATCATCATCATATAAAACGGGATCACCGCTACGATTGCCGCTCGTCATGACCCACGCCGCATCTGATGGTAATAGTACCTCATGCATCGGTGTATATGGTAACATTACGCCAAGCATATGATTATCTGGCGCTACATGGGTACTCAAATGGACTAAACTATCGTGATTTCTTTCTAATAATACGATAGGACGTTCCATTCCAGTCAAAATATCTAGTTCAACATCACTAAGATGGACTAGCTCGATTGCCGTATCTAGAGACCCTACCATAATTGCTAGTGGTTTATGTGGTCTGTTTTTACGCTTACGTAAGCGTTGGACCGCTACATCATTTCGAGCATCACAGACTAAATGATAGCCGCCAATCCCCTTTATAGCGATAATACTACCTTCGTTAATTAATTCACGGGTTGTATTCCATACATTTACTGTATCTACAACCGTACGATTAGGTTTATATAGAGTATAATGCGGCCCACAAAGAGAACACGCATTAGGTTCAGCACGATAACGGCGCCCCTCTATATCCTCATATTCAGCCTTACAAGCTTCACACATAGGAAACTCATCCATCGTCGTTCGCTCACGATCATAAGGTAGAGATTTAATAATCGTATACCGAGGGCCACAATTTGTACAATTAATAAAAGGATATTCTTTCCTACGCTTGTCCCGTTCTAGTTCTTTAAGACAGTCATCACATGGCGCTGTATCAGCACTAATAAACGTACTAACCTCTTCACCTAATGGAGAGGGCTTCACAGAGAACTCAACTTCATTATTTTGTATAGTAAGATGTTCTACCCGTTGACTTGTAATGCGGCACAATCGAGGTTGGTCATCTTGAATCGCATCTAAAAACAACTGCAAATCACTAGTACAACCTTGTATCTCGACGTAAACACCTTGGCTATCATTATACACAAAACCTGTTAAACCTAGGGAATGTGCCCACATAGAAACAAGGGGCCGGAATCCGACCCCTTGAACTATACCGGTATAACGAATTCCCCAGCGTTCTATAGTTTGATTACTATTTTGTTTCATATAAACTCCTACTATAGACGGAGAATTAATGGCTATTAACCTAATGCTACAGGAATACTGCCATCAATGCCAGCTTGTTCTAGCTCGGCTTGAATCATAATAGCGCATTCAATACGTTTCTTTTGTAAGCGGCAGCCAAATTCATAAGGTGTTTCTAAATCGCCACCTAATGTAATGTTGTTAGCATGACAGCCACCAGAACAGAAGAATTTCGCCCAACATTCAGCACAAGTTGGTTTAGAGAATACATGTGTATTACGGAAATCTTTAGGAATTTCTGTATTTTGTAATCCATCATACACATTGCCAAGCACATATCCATCTTTACCTACGAATTGATGACATGGGTAAATATCGCCATTAGGTACGATTGCCATATATTCATGACCTGCCCCACAACCACGAAGGCGTTTAGCCATACATGGACCGCGATACAAATCCATACGGAAGTGGAAGAAGTTAAACTTCTCGCCCCAACCATCTAATTGACGTTGTAAATAAATATCTGCTAATTTTTCATATTCTTTTTCCAATACAGGCCAATCCTCTTCGCGAAGAACATAGTCCCCCTCTTCACCTACTACAGGCTCCATGGATAAATGTTCGAAGCCAAGATCAGACATAGCCATAACGTCTTTTGTAAAGTCTAAGTTTTTATGTGTATACGTACCACGTACGTAGTATTCAAGGCCATGGCGTTGTTTTACCGCATTGATAAGGTTTTTAGCAATATATTTATAAGATTCCGCACCACTACCAGCTACAGGACGCATCGCATTATGTACAGATTCACGACCATCCAAAGATAATACAAGGCTCATCTTATGTTCGTTTACATAATCGATTTTATCTTGTGTTAACAACATGCCATTTGTAGTCAATGTAAGCTTGAAAATCTTATTGTGCTTTTCTTGAATGGATTCAATATATTCAACTGTTTGTTTAACAACATCCCAGTTCAATAAAGGTTCTCCACCAAAGAAGTCTATTTCACAATGTTGACGAGGGCCGCTCATTTTAATGAGGAAGTCCACTGCACGCTTCGCCACATCAAAACTCATTAATTCACGTTTTACACCGCCGTAATCACCTTGGCTGGCAAAACAGTATTTACATGCTAAATTACAATCATGAGCAATATTTAAGCATAATGCCTTAACAATAGGTTTTTCACCTACTACAAGTTTAAACTCTGTACTCATCGGAGCAAACAATTGCTCTGCCTTAATGAGCTCATCTAACTCATCCATAATCTCATCAAGTTCTACGGCATCTTCTTTAGCATCTAATGCAGCATGTACTGCATCGCGATTAGTGCCATCATATATGTCAAGAACTCTATCAATGAGTTCGTCGATAACGTGAATAATACCACTATTAACATCTAAGCAGTAATAGTTATCCTTCATCCGAAACTTATGGATCATTGGTTTTAATTCTAACATGGTACCTCCAATTATTATGTATGGTAAAAGTTCTACTATATAGAACTTTCTAGATAATTGTACCACATTTCCACGCTAAACGTTATGAAAAGAGTCATAAAGATATACCATACAAAGTATGTATTATACACATAAACAAAAAAGGCCCGCTAAGCGAGCCTCTTTATTATTTTTGTTTGCAAACTTGGTTACCAACTGTGCAGCTTGTTTTGCAAGCAGATTGGCAAGATGTTTGACATTCCCCACAACCGCCAGTTTTAGCAGTTTTTTGCAAGGATTCAGTGTTGATAGTACGAATACGTTTAGCCATGGTTATCCTCCTCAATACTTATCGAATGATATTTATTTTATCATATTTATGAAAAGCCTGTAAAATACTATTTAGTTATGTTTTCTTCTACAGATTTGATTTTAGTAACTTCTGTAGTTTTATTTGCATCCTCTCCTACTACTGTTGTTGCAGCGCTTGTAACAGCATCATTTTTTTCTTTCTTAGGAGTATCCTTACGCAATACCTTACGTAATGCCAATGCAACTGGAGTAACGATAACAGCTGCAAAAACAGCTTCTGGAATACCGTGCGTAACAGATAAGAATACAATAGAGCCTAATACTTGATCTGGGCTTAGGTTCATTTTAATAGCAAACATATCTGCATAAAGCAAGAAGATAAGTCCCATAACCATAATTGTATGGAATACAGTACCCATAAATGCAGATACAAGAATGCGTGGACCTTGAGGTGCTTTCCACAATAATAAGTATACTAAATATGCTAATACAGGGAAAAGTATACGTGGTAACACAGAAATAATTGGATTAATAAATAGTGGGGACAAAATGTTTGGAGCTGTAATATTTTGCCACAAGCTATAGCAACCAAAGATAAAGCCTACAAAGGCACCTACCTTAGGGCCCTCTACAATAGCACCGATCAAAGTCGGTACATGTAGAGTTGTCACATTAAGAGGCCCCAATGGAATAATCCCATATCCAGATACACCTAATGCGATTGTGATCCCCGCCAACAAACCAATAATGGTAAGCTCACGAATAGTAATACCACTCTTTTTCTCTTTTTTAACCTTTTTACGTTCAACGGGGCTAGTCGTTTCATTGCCTTGGATTGATACAGTTGAGTTATCATCCACTAGACGTTCATTGTTGTTCATAGATCCTCCTTCGTTCTCATTCCTTACGGATATAAGTCGAAACTAGAAATTAAATACGTTCACGGCGTCGTGAAATAATACCACGCTCTACCAATGCACCTATAATCACTGCTACACCTGTCATACCAGCTTCTAACAAAGTTGGGGTAACAAACACTAGTGGATTACCTTGATACGTTGGAAAAACGGTGGGAACTAAAGATAAAACAAACTCTGGAATATAACCGCCATATAAAATATGGGCATTCATAGCGAGCCATAAACCAGCAGTTAAAACAATACGAAATAATCGTATACCTTTATAGGCTATTTCTCTTGGGTATAAATAGAATACGAATACCAATAAGGATATAAGTAATGACACCAATTCTGCAAAGAGTATATTTACATTCATAGATGACGCATACATGAAATAAACCATTGGATCTTGTAGATCAATATAGAGAAGTGAACCAATATATAAGAATGGAATTGGAATAGTATATCCAATTATATCGAGTGCTTCATCTACCATTCCCCATCGATGATTTCGATTGAAAAACTTAGTAGCTAGCAACCCACAAAGTTCAATAAGTACTTGAACTATAAAATACACCACGAAAAGAAGCAACGCTGTTACAATTCCACTATCTGCAGTAAAGCTAAAGGGCGTATGAAGAAATGAAAATACTGTCCACCAAGCCCAACTATACGTATGATATCCCACACTCAATGGTAAATCGTCATTAAATTTAGCATTCTTAAGTCTTCGTACCATGAGAGGTATTACAAGAGACAATATAGGGAATACTAATATTGGTAATGCTAATGCGCCACTCAAGGAAAGAACTGTCGTTACAGCACTTACGAATAAAGCGCAAATGACGGTGAATAACCAGAAATTCTTATTCATTACGGCCTCCTACTAAACGAGTAAGACCATATGCAAAAATCAAGCTAATAGTAACACCAATATACATAGCTACTAAAAAAGCTACATCTCGGCCAGCTGTAGGCCAGCTCCATAGCATCGATAAATCTACACCGAGAAAAATACCTTTATAGCTAATGCCGTGGATTATAATCCAACTTACAACATAAGCAATACGGCTAATCGATTTTCCATCTCCAAAGGTACTACTTTTAAACGATAAATATGCCCAAGGCATTATTAGTGATAAAAGTAAATACCATACAAGTGCTACGGTAGCACTTGATCCATTATGAATCATATATGCAATAATAGGAATTACTACGATAAATAGATTCAAATAAACGGATCTTTTACAAATATCCATTAATGTGTTCATATAGATCTCCTATGATATGTAATCTCTTTGTATTTTACAATAATCATAGATAAATGTCATCAAAAAAGAAAAACCTCCATACAGGTAAATGAATACCTTATATGGAGGCTTCTAATTAAGCTACTACAGAGTCAGCTGTTACATCAATTGTAGGAACAGCGTCCTTTGGTTCTTCTTTTTTCAACAATGGAGTCATGCTTTCTAAGCCGATACCCAATGTGAATAGATTATGCAACCAAGCTGTTTGACTTGGCGGCATAATACCGAGTACGCCACCACCAACAAGGGCACCATTGAAACCAACGATACCATTGTAATTAGCTTTGATGCGTTTCATCAATGCCATAGAAATACGGCGTAAATCTACAAGAGCTTGTAGATTATCGGAAGAAATAGTAACATTTGCAATTTTTTGAGCGATTGGTGCGCCTTCATTCATAGCGATACCAACATGTGCTTCAGAAATTGCTGGGGAATCGTTAATACCATCCCCTACCATCATAACAGTATAGCCTTCAGCTTTTGCTTGTTTTACATAAGCCGCTTTATCTTCTGGCAATACTTCAGCATGCAATTCATCGATGCCGAGTTCGTCAGCTACACGTTGTGCATTACGTTTGGAGTCGCCAGTCATCATGACAACCTTTTTAATACCCAATGTGTGTAAATCAGCTATAACTTGTTTTGCTTCCTCTCGAACAGGGTCTTTAATACAAATAACCGCTGCTAATGTACCCCCAATAGCGAGGTAAATATGGGAAGATGAATTTGGTAAATTGTTGAATTTTTCTTGTTCATCTGCAGGAATTTTTGTCTTTTCATCATCAAAGATGTAGTGAGCACTACCAATGCGTACACGGTAGCGACCGACTTTAGATGCAATACCATGAGCTACAACGTATTCTACGTCGGAGTGCATTTCCTTGTGAGGCAAGTCATGATCCTTAGCAGCGCGTACAATTGCTTTTGCCATGGAGTGAGGGAAATGTTCCTCAATACATGCAGCTAATTTCAACATTTCATCTGCATCATGACCGTTGAACGGGATGATTTGTTCAAACTCAGGTTCTGCTTTTGTAAGAGTACCAGTTTTATCGAACACAATCATATCTGCTTGTGCAATTTGTTCTAAGAACTTACCACCTTTAACAGTGATACCGCGTTTAGATGCTTCTTGCATAGCGGAAAGTACTGCCAATGGAATGGATAATTTTAGAGCACAAGAGAAGTCAACCATAACGAAAGACAATGCTTTCATTACATTTCGAGTCAACAAATATGTTAAACCAGCACCAATAAAGCTAATTGGAACTAATTTATCTGCCATGCGGTATGCTTGTTGTTCCATACCGGATTTCATTTG
>ULSW01029629.1_pt1 | contig 10331 bp, 10 predicted proteins | sample 1957051 | NCBI WGS metagenome assembly ULSW01 (sample SAMEA4835719, study PRJEB28245) | human gut metagenome | biome: gut microbiome; material: fecal sample | place: Denmark | collected 2008 | reverse complement strand
ATAAAATAAGGAGGTGTCGCATTTACAAATTGAATTCAGCTCTCTACTAGAAGAAAAAACAATATTATCTCTCATCTCTCATGATTTGCTTGTAAATTGTTGATTATCAGTTTAATATTTTATGAGAGATCTTTTTTATGCTACCATCTCTCATACATTTGGCTACCATCTCTCATATATTAAGGCTCTATCTCTCATACTTTCCGCACTTTTTGAGACATAATCTTTGGTAACTCATTATTCTTCTTGTTTCTTTTTTATATAGATTCTGTGTGCACCTCTTCCAGCGATTCCGATTCCGGAATTGGGTTGATCTCCCCATTGTTTTAATTCTATGGTTGCTGCCGTTTGTAAGAGCCCTGTTAGGTTCCGATATTCATGAACCGTAAGGAACGAATGCTCGTCGAGATATTTCAATGCCAGTTTGAGGCGTTGCTCCGGTGTGAACTTCTGTGAGGAACGTTGCTTTTTCCAAGAGGCTCTTTCCAGTCGGCACCTTTCATTAATTCTTCTCGGCATGATTTTGTCTACTCGGAAATTTACATTTCCTACATAAATACTCTGTGCATTACGATGTTCACTTCCTTCTTCGGCTCCTTCCCGTTCTTTATCTTTGTACAGGGCCAGCGACGCTGTGAATGTGCCGATTCCGTCTATCTTAACCGAGCGTCCTTCCGCCATTATGTGTGCCATCTCGATGGAAGTTTGGAGCAATATGCCTTCTATATCTCCTGGGCTGAAACCACTGACGTCACCCACTCGTTGGGCGAGTTCTTTTATGCTTGCATTGTCTACCCGTGCAAACTTCGGATATGTGATTCTTTTCCCCGTATTCTGTAAGTCGGGCATCTCCTCCATTATGTACTTTGCCATACTGTTTGTTGTTTAAATCATTAGTAGATAAGTTCTTGTATACTAGGGCAAAACTTCTTTTTCTCTAATAGATAAGTACTTTTGGATTAAGTATAAACTATAAACGGAGCTTTCGTTTTTACAAATGAAACTTTCGTTTATAGTTTTCTCTTGTACAAAGGTAGGTTTTATATTTGAGAAAAAGAAGTTTAGCATTGATAAAAAGGAATTTATCTATTAATAGATTGTATGGAAAGTACTAGGATAAAGTGGAAGTAGGAAAGGGTGTATGCGGAGTATGTTTATATCTTTGGCATACTTTAAAAAAGTGTACTGTACAGATTTCTGCGCTTTTTCTTTATATGGTAATCGCTTATCTAAATTCAGAACGCAAGTAAAAAATACTTTAATAGGGCTTGAATAAGGTGATATTTGTTCTTTTATAATAAGTTTCTGAAATGCTATATCAAAATCTCATATTTCTTCTCTATCTTTGTCTTTGTATCATTAACAAAGAGAGAAACTTATGGATAGTATTACTGCATATCTTTTGGAGGAAAAGCAATCTAAGCGAAAAGGGGGATTGTATCATAAAACCCAAGTGAGTTTGACTTATAACTCTAATCGAATAGAAGGGAGTAGGCTTACTGAAGAACAAACTCGTTTTATCTTTGAAACTCGTACTATAGGTTTTAGGGATGAAGAGGCTGTACCGGTTGATGATATAATTGAGACATCCAATCATTTTGTGGCTTTTGATTATTTGCTTGATACCATTGATGAACCCTTATCTGGAAAATTGATTAAAGAATTTCATCGAATATTGAAAACTGGGACGGCGGATGCAGCGAAAGCTTGGTTTAATGTAGGTGATTGGAAAAAATATCCAAATGAGGTTGGAGGTATTCAGACTGTAATGCCTGATAATGTAGATGCGGAAATAGCGAATTTGAATGATAAATACTATTCAATTGTCTGTGTAACATTTGAAGATATTATAGAATATCATTATTGTTTTGAAAGAATTCATCCATTTCAAGATGGTAATGGTAGGGTAGGGCGGCTGATTATGTTTCGTGAATGCCTTCGTCATAATATCGTTCCATTTATTATAGATGAGCGCCATAAGCAATTTTATTATCGTGGACTTAGAGAGTTCGCGACTACTCGTGGATATTTGCTAGATACTTGTCTCTCTGCTCAAGATACTTATATAGCGTGGGTAAAGTACTTTTATCCGGGATTATTAGACTGATAGATAGAAATAAAATCAGACTTTTATATGGGCTGTTTAATGAATCTTTTATGGTTGTTGCTTGGCGGCATTAGCGTTATCGCCTTTTGGAAAAGATATTGTAGAAGTGTAATAAGGTAATCTTGATAAAGAAGAGGTTTAGAGCTATAACTAAAAGTTATAACGTATAATTAGAAACGATTGGCGTGTCTTGATTGTTTGTCATACCTTTGCGCTCCAGAAAAACAATTAAAGATATATTATATGATTTCAACAGCTACAAAAACATTGCAGGCAAAAAATAAGACTATTTATGTCGCCCTGCTTTCTACTTTGACTCTTTTCTTATTTTTGGATTATATTCCGGGTTTGCAGGCATGGTCTGCATGGGTGACTCCTCCGGTAGCTCTGTTCCTCGGACTTATTTTTGCATTGACTTGCGGACAGGCACATCCGAAATTCAATAAAAAGACTTCTAAATATCTATTGCAATACTCCGTTGTCGGATTAGGATTCGGTATGAATCTGCAATCAGCGTTGGCTTCCGGTAAGGAAGGGATGGAGTTTACTATTATTTCGGTGGTAGGTACATTGGCGATAGGTTGGTTTATCGGACGCAAGATATTTAAGATAGATAGAAATACTTCTTATCTGATCAGTTCGGGAACGGCTATTTGCGGTGGTAGTGCCATTGCGGCAGTAGGACCGGTACTGAAGGCAAAAGATAGTGAAATGTCTGTGGCATTGGGTACTATCTTTATTTTGAATGCTATTGCGCTTTTCATATTTCCAATGATTGGTCATGCTCTGAACATGAGCGAACATGAGTTTGGTACTTGGGCGGCTATTGCTATCCATGATACAAGTTCTGTGGTTGGAGCCGGTGCTGCTTATGGTGAGGAGGCTTTGAAGGTGGCTACTACCATCAAATTGACTCGTGCTCTTTGGATTATTCCGATAGCTTTCGCTACTTCATTCATTTTTAAGAGTAAGGGGCAGAAGATTAGTATTCCCTGGTTTATTTTCTACTTTGTACTGGCAATGATCGTAAATACTTATTTGCTGGATGGAATGCCGGAAATTGGAAATGCTATTAATGGAATTGCTCGCAAGACATTGACAATTACGATGTTCTTTATTGGTGCTTCTCTTTCGATAGATGTTCTGAAAGCAGTTGGCGTAAAACCGTTATTGCAGGGAATAGCGTTATGGGTAGTCATTAGTTTGAGTACATTGGCATATATCTATTACTTTGCATAAGTATGAATAAGGATTAGGTAATATATAAAAGAAGTGGGAGAATGTTCGTTTCGTACGATATTCTCCCACTTCTTTTTGTACAACCCTCACCCCTCCGATTACAGCTTTGAAGAACTGTAAGGTGGGAGTGATTATTTTTTCTTTAACTCTTCAAAGATCAGTCCTTCCAGCTCTTCTGCTAGTTCCGGATTGTCGGCAATACATTGTTTGGCGGCGTCGCGTCCCTGTCCCAGCTTCGTGTCGTTGTAACTATACCATGAACCGCTTTTCTTGATGATTCCCAGATCGGCACCCAAGTCAACGATTTCTCCGGAATGGGAGATACCTTCACCGAACATGATATCAAATTCTGCTCTCCGGAAAGGAGGAGCCACTTTATTCTTCACGACTTTTACTTTAGTCAGTTTGCCCAGAATCTCTTCACCATCTTTGATCGGTTGTCCCGGACGGATATCCAAACGTACGGATGCGTAGAATTTTAAGGCATTACCACCGGTAGTTGTTTCCGGACTGCCGAACATTACACCGATCTTCTCACGCAACTGATTGATAAAGATACAAGTTGTACGTGTCTTGCTGACTGCTGCTGTCAACTTACGTAATGCCTGAGACATCAAACGTGCCTGAAGACCTACTTTGTTGTCACCCATGTCACCTTCAATTTCAGCTTTAGGAGTCAATGCGGCAACGGAGTCGATTACGATAATGTCGATAGCGGAAGAACGGATCAGTTGTTCTGCAATTTCCAATGCCTGCTCCCCGTTGTCCGGCTGGGAGATGTACAGGTCGTCGATGTTTACACCTAGTTTAGATGCATAGAAACGGTCGAAAGCATGTTCTGCATCAATGAAAGCTGCTATACCGCCAGCCTTTTGTGCTTCGGCAATGGCATGAATGGCCAATGTCGTTTTACCGGAAGATTCCGGACCATAAATTTCGATGATTCTACCTCTTGGGTAACCTCCCACGCCAAGTGCCACGTTCAAGGCTATGGAGCCTGTCGGGATCACTTCTACTTGTTCAACACTGTCGTCACCCATTTTCATGATAGAACCTTTACCGAAGCTCTTTTCTATCTTTTCCATGGCTGCCTGTAAGGCTTTTAGTTTTTCGCTTGATGCCATTTTATTATCTGTTTCAAAATTAAGTTCGTCTTTCTTTGCCATACCTTATTCTATAATTAATAGATTTATTGATTTAAAATCTGTGCGGCGTGTTCTTTGGTCTTCACCTCTTTGGGAGTGATAATCCGTTCTACTATTCCTTCTTCATTAATCAGGAAAGTAGTGCGGAAAGTACCCATGTAAGCGCGTCCGTACAGTTTCTTTTCTCCCCACACACCGAACTCTTCTACTAATTTCTTGTCAGTATCGGCAATCAGCGTGAAAGGAAGATTGTTTTTCTCGATGAATTTCTGATGTGATTTCTCATTGTCTACACTGACACCGATTACTTCATAGCCGGCTTTGCGTAGTTCGGAGTAGTTGTCGCGCAGATTACACGCTTGCGCGGTACACCCCGACGTGTTGTCTTTCGGATAGAAGTACAACACAATCTTTTTCCCTTTATAAGCACTTAAACGGATTTCTTCGCCTTTTTCATTGATTCCCAAGATTTCCGGTGCTTTATCTCCTACGTTTATCATAACTTTCTTTTTATCGAACAGGGCTACTCTTACAATTCCAAATCTTTGTCGAACTCTTCATGCCACGGAAGGCCTTGTTTATTGAGTTGTTCCATGAATGGATCCGGATTGAATTCTTCAACGTTGTTTACGCCCGGACGTTTCCATTCGCCTTTAAAGAACATCATAGCTCCGATCATTGCCGGAACTCCCGTTGTATAGCTCACTCCCTGCATACCTGTTTCTTTGTATGCTTCCTGGTGGCTGCAATTATTGTACACATAGTAGGTGCGTTCTTTTCCGTCTTTCAAACCACGTATACGGCAGCCGATAGAAGTTTCGCCTTCGTAGTTTTCGCCCAAGTCCTGCGGGTTAGGCAGAACTGCTTTGAGGAATTGCAGAGGTACAATCTTCACCCCATTATAATCGACCTCGTCAATGCGAGCCATGCCAATGTTTTGGATAACGCGTAAATGAGTTAGGTATTCTTGTCCGAAAGTCATCCAAAAACGTGCACGTTTGATAGTCGGGAAATGTTTTACCAATGATTCCAGTTCCTCATGATATAGAAGGTATGAATCACGTGGACCGATATTCGGATAAGTCAGGTCCTTATGAATTTCCAAAGGACCGGTAGTTACCCATTTACCGTTTTCATAATAACGTCCGTTCTGCGTAATCTCACGGATATTGATTTCCGGATTAAAGTTTGTTGCAAATGCCTTGTGGTGGTTTCCGGCATTGCAATCTACAATATCCAGATAATGAATCTCATCGAAATAATGTTTGGCTGCATAAGCTGTATAAATACCGCTTACTCCCGGGTCGAATCCACAACCAAGAATGGCTGTCAGTCCTGCTTCTTTGAAACGGTCGTGATATGCCCATTGCCAACTGTATTCGAAATGAGCTTCATCTTTCGGCTCGTAATTGGCGGTATCCAAATAGTTTACTCCTGCTTTCAGACACGCTTCCATAATGGTCAGGTCCTGATAGGGGAGGGCAACGTTAATCACCATTTCCGGTTTGAAATCATTGAACAGAGCTACCAGCTCGTCCACATTGTCGGCATCGACTTTTGCTGTTTTTATATTGGGGTTACCTATTGCCTCGACGATTTTATCGCATTTCTCTTTCGTACGGCTGGCAATCATTATATCTGTAAAAATGTCGGCATTCTGTGCCACTTTGTGTGCAACGACAGTACCAACACCACCTGCACCAATAATAAGAACTCTACCCATTTTCTTTAATTGCGAATTAAAAATTAAGAATATTAGAATTGTTTATGGAGCAAATATACGTGATTATTTTTAGATAATCATTCGTCTCGCTCTCTTTTTATTTACCTTTGTGAAGTCTATTCTCAATTTTTTTGGTATCTTTGTCCTCAATTTAACTTAAACGTTATAACAATATGAATAAAGTACTAGTTTCAATTTGCATTGCGGGTATAGCGCTTGCAATGTCTTCATGCCGTTCAGTAGAGAAGGCAATACCTTTGTCATCAATCAATGGCGAGTGGAATATCATAGAGGTCAATGGCTCGAAAGTGACTCCGGGCGAAAGCAGAACCTTTCCTTTTATTACTTTTGATACTGCAACCGGTCGTGTGTCCGGTAATAGCGGCTGTAATCGTATGATGGGTAGTTTCGATGTAAATGCTAAACCGGGAAGCCTTTCGTTGGGTGCGATGGCGGGTACGAAGATGATGTGTCCGGATATGACTACTGAGAGAAATGTATTGGGTGCTTTGGCACAAGTAAAAGGATATAAGAAAGCAGGTAAGGATAAAATGTATCTTTGCAATGCATCCAATCGTCCGGTTGTGGTTCTTGAAAAGAAGGAGGCTAATGTGAAATTGTCTGTTTTGAATGGAGAATGGAAAATAAAGGAAGCGAATGGCGAAGCAATCCCTTCTGGGATGGAAAAGCAACCTTTCATCGCTTTTGATGTGAAAAAGAAAACGATTCATGGCAATGCCGGATGTAACTTGATAAACGGTGGCTTTGAAACCAGTGCAAGCAATGCTAAATCAATCTCTTTTCCGGGAGTGGCAAGCACGATGATGGCTTGTCCGGATATGGAAACGGAAGGTAAGATTCTGAAAGCCTTGAATGAGGTGAAGTCGTTTGATGTATTATCAGGTGGCGGAATCGGTTTGTATGACGCAAATAATGCATTAGTGCTCGTCTTGGAAAAGTAATAAGTAAGAATAATATATATAATAATAAGGTATGCCTGTGTCGCACATGACGACATAGGCATATTTTTTTTGTTGGCATTGAACCAGAACCGCCTGTATTTGTTTAATGAGTCAGTTGCTGATAGTGTCCGGGTTTGATTGTGTCAGCAGTGTTTTATTTGTTGAAACTGTCTTTTTGGCAGATATTATGTCAAGCATTCGTATAATTTCTTTTTGGCATACGGTTTGTCTTTTAATAAACGTCCGTTTGGGATTACACCCTAGGAAAAGGATGGAAAAACAACCGGACAAAAGAAATTATAGAATAAATAATAAATAAAAAATAACGATCATGGGAAAAATTATTGGTATTGACTTAGGAACAACAAACTCTTGTGTTGCCGTATTTGAAGGTAACGAACCGGTAGTAATTGCAAACAGTGAAGGTAAGCGCACAACTCCTTCAGTAGTTGCTTTTGTGGATGGTGGTGAACGTAAAGTGGGTGATCCTGCTAAGCGTCAGGCTATTACCAACCCTACGCGTACGATTTTCTCTATTAAACGTTTCATGGGTGAAACTTGGGATCAAGTACAGAAAGAAGTAGAGCGTGTTCCTTATAAAGTAGTGAAAGGTGACAACAATACTCCGCGTGTGGATATTGACGGTCGTCTGTATACTCCGCAGGAAATTTCTGCAATGATTCTTCAGAAGATGAAGAAAACTGCCGAAGACTATTTGGGACAAGAAGTGACAGAAGCTGTGATTACCGTTCCTGCTTATTTCTCTGACTCTCAACGTCAGGCTACAAAAGAAGCCGGACAAATTGCTGGTCTGGAAGTAAAACGTATTGTAAACGAACCGACAGCCGCAGCTCTTGCCTACGGTCTGGATAAGGCTCACAAAGATATGAAGATTGCTGTATTCGACCTTGGTGGTGGTACATTCGATATCTCTATCCTCGAATTCGGTGGTGGTGTATTTGAAGTGCTTTCAACAAATGGTGACACTCACTTGGGTGGCGATGACTTCGACCAGGTAATCATCAATTGGTTGGTACAGGAATTCAAGAATGATGAAGGTGCTGACTTGACTCAGGATCCGATGGCTCTGCAACGTTTGAAAGAGGCTGCTGAAAAAGCTAAGATTGAACTTTCTTCTTCTACAAGCACAGAAATCAACTTGCCGTACATTATGCCGGTAGCCGGTGTACCTAAGCACTTGGTTAAGACGTTGACTCGTGCTAAATTTGAATCTTTGGCTCACGGATTGATTCAGGCTTGTCTTGAACCATGTAAGAAAGCGATGAGCGATGCAGGTTTGAACAATGCCGATATCGATGAGGTAATCCTTGTAGGTGGTTCTTCTCGTATTCCGGCTGTTCAGAAACTGGTAGAAGATTTCTTCGGCAAGACTCCTTCTAAGGGCGTGAATCCGGATGAAGTTGTTGCTGTAGGTGCTGCTGTGCAGGGTGCTGTTTTGACAGATGAAATCAAAGGTGTGGTATTGTTGGATGTTACTCCGTTGTCAATGGGTATCGAAACGCTGGGTGGCGTAATGACTAAGCTGATTGACGCTAACACTACGATTCCGGCACGTAAGAGTGAGACTTTCTCTACTGCTGCCGATAACCAGACGGAAGTTACTATCCACGTATTACAGGGAGAACGTCCGATGGCTGCACAGAATAAATCAATCGGTCAGTTCAATTTGACAGGTATTGCTCCGGCTCGTCGTGGTGTTCCTCAAATTGAGGTTACATTCGACATCGATGCCAACGGTATCTTGAAAGTATCTGCAAAAGACAAGGCTACCGGTAAAGAACAGGCTATCCGTATCGAAGCTTCCAGCGGTTTGAGCAAGGAGGAAATCGAAAAGATGAAGGCTGAAGCTGAAGCTAATGCTGAAGCAGATAAGAAGGAGCGTGAGAAGATTGATAAGCTGAATCAAGCTGATAGTGTAATTTTCTCTACTGAAAATCAGTTGAACGAATTGGGCGATAAGTTACCTGCTGACAAGAAAGCTCCGATTGAAGCTGCTTTGCAGAAACTGAAAGATGCTCATAAAGCTCAGGATTTGGCTGCTATCGATACTGCTATGGCGGAAATCAATACTGCTTTCCAAGCTGCAAGTGCTGAAATGTACGCTCAGAGCGGTGCACAGGGTGGAGCGCAAGCAGGTCCTGATATGAATGGCGGTGCTGGTCAGCAAGATAACAGCAAGCATGGAGATATACAGGATGCTGACTTTGAGGAAGTCAAATGATTCCGATAAGGATACAGATAATAAACAATAAGCAAAAGCGTGCAGCTCAATGAGTTGCACGCTTTTTGCGTTTATGGGGTTCATGGTTGCTATGTGTTTTCTATGGGCTTTTTTATCTCTTATTTGCGACATGTTTGCGACAAGACAAAAAAGTAGATAATGTGGTACTTAATCACACTTATACATACTAATACATACTTAAAAGTAGATAACATGCCAACAATCGGATTTGAAATCAAACGGAAGTGCAAGGTCTGCGGCAAAGTGTTTGTCGCAAAAACACTTGACAGTCACTATTGTTCCCCTAAATGTGGTAAAGTGGCTTGGAAACGCAAAAAGGATGCAAAGGATAGAAACGCGAAGTTAGAAGCCATTGCCCAACAAGTATCAGACATCAGAGAGTACATTTCTGTAAAGGAAGCCGTCGCTATGTTCGGGGTGGAACGTAGCACTCTGTATCGCCTGATTAAATTGGGACGTATTCCAACTATCAATATGGGTACAAGGCTCACACGTATCAAACGCTCTGAAATGGAACGGCTTTTTCTAAACAGATCGGAAAGTATTGCGGAGAAAGAAAAGCCTGCTCCTAAAATATACAGCTTAGAGCCGGAGGATTGCTATACCATTACTGAGATTTGTGAGAAGTACCATATTAATGACAGTTCAGTATGGGCACATGTTAGAAAATACTCTATTCCCTCAAGACAAATAGGAAACTATGTGTATGTACCCAAGCAAGAAATTGATAATCTATATAAGTCAGAAGTAGAATGAAGAAAGCATTACCAAATACCAAAGTGACCGTCAAACTCAGAAGGTCGAATTATAAAGAAGAGTGGTATCTGATTATAGAATCATACCCAGTTTATAAGCGAGGTTCTAAACGGGCAAGCCGTGTGGTGGAATCTAT
>ULSW01004769.1_pt1 | contig 10530 bp, 9 predicted proteins | sample 1957051 | NCBI WGS metagenome assembly ULSW01 (sample SAMEA4835719, study PRJEB28245) | human gut metagenome | biome: gut microbiome; material: fecal sample | place: Denmark | collected 2008 | reverse complement strand
TTTTATTGAGGACAACCGCATGGCTGAACTGTTACAAAAAACGTGTAAATTTATCAGATGTGTACAAAAAAACAGGATCTGAAATGGAAAGAAAATTGGTAAAAGCGGGGACTTATAAACTTGTGGATAATGTGGATAAGTCGGTGCATAAGTAAAAAACAACGAAAATAAAAGGAAAATGAGGTGGGGATAACTTTGGGGGAAATGTGTGTGGATAACTGTGGATAATGTGGATAGAAGAAGGAACGAACGTGTGGTTTGTGCATATTGTTAAAAGGGCAGGAATGTACAGGAACGGAGGGGAAAACAGAATGCTTCGCAGTACCGGGGAGGCTGATTGCCGGGAAATGTAAATTTTTTATGAATGAGTTGAATAAATCAGCGTCTGGTGATACAATATATTGGATTATATCATAGCATACTGCGTGCATTTATCAGGGAATAGAGAGTATTTTCAGACAGATTATAAACAGACAGCAGCTTTCCCGGCACGACAGCCGCAGTTTGGGAGAGTATAGACTTTTATATAAGGAAGAAGTTAGGAGAGTAGACCATGAACGTAATTGAGAAACTGTTCGGGACTCATAGTGAAAGAGAACTTAAGATGATCCGGCCGATCGTTGCCAAGATTGAGGGACTGCGTTCTGAGATGATGGCAAAGTCAGACGAAGAGCTGCGCGACCAGACCCGGATTTTTAAAGAAAGACTGGCAAAGGGCGAAACACTGGATGATCTTCTGCCGGAGGCATTTGCTACTGTGCGGGAGGCTGCAAGAAGAACGCTGAATATGGAGCATTTCCCTGTACAGCTCATCGGTGGTATTGTACTTCATCAGGGCCGTATTGCCGAGATGCGTACAGGAGAGGGAAAGACGCTGGTATCTACCTGTCCTGCTTATTTAAATGCGCTGGCCGGAAAAGGTGTACAGATTGTAACCGTTAATGACTATCTGGCAAAGCGAGATGCAGAGTGGATGGGCCAGGTACATCGTTTCCTGGGACTGAGTGTAGGCGTGGTTTTAAATGACATGAATAGCGCCCAGCGCAAGGAGGCATACGCCTGCGACATTACCTATGTGACAAATAACGAGCTGGGATTTGACTACCTTCGTGACAATATGGCCATTTACAAGGAGCAGCTGGTGCTCCGCGATCTGGACTACTGTATTATCGATGAGGTGGACTCTGTGCTGATCGACGAGGCGAGAACCCCTCTGATCATTTCCGGACAGAGCGGAAAATCCACAAAGCTTTATGAGGTCTGCGATGTACTGGCCCGTCAGCTGGAGCGCGGAACGGTTTCCAAGGAATTTTCCAAGATTGATGCCATTATGGGTGAGGAGATTGAGGAGACCGGCGATTTCGTAGTTGATGAGAAGGATAAGGTAGTAAACCTTACGGAGCAGGGTGTGAAAAAGGTAGAGGAATATTTCCACATTGATAACCTTGCAGATCCGGAAAATCTGGAGATCCAGCACAATATCATTCTGGCTCTGCGCGCCAATAACCTGATGTTCAGAGATAAGGATTACGTGGTAAAGGACGATGAGGTACTGATCGTAGATGAGTTTACAGGACGTATCATGCCGGGCCGCCGCTATTCCGACGGACTTCATCAGGCAATCGAGGCAAAGGAGCATGTAAATGTGCGCCGTGAAAGCCGTACACTGGCTACCATCACCTTCCAGAATTTCTTCAACAAGTTCAATAAGAAGGCAGGTATGACCGGTACTGCTCTTACGGAGGAGAAAGAATTCCGCAATACCTATGGCATGGATGCCATTGCTATTCCAACTAACCGTCCCATTCAGCGTAAGGATCTGGATGATGCGGTATACAAGACAAAGAAGGAAAAATACAAAGCAGTTGTAGATGAGGTGGTAAAAGCCCATGAAAAGGGACAGCCTGTATTGGTTGGTACCATTACCATTGAAACTTCTGAGCTTTTAAGCAAGATGCTCACAAAGAGAGGCATTCCTCATAAAGTTCTTAACGCTAAATTCCATGAGCTTGAGGCCGAGATCGTGGCAGATGCAGGTATCCACGGCTCCGTTACCATTGCTACGAATATGGCTGGCCGTGGTACGGATATTAAGCTGGATGACGAGTCAAAGGCTCTGGGCGGCTTAAAGATCATCGGTACCGAGCGCCATGAGTCCCGCCGTATTGATAATCAGCTCCGCGGCCGTTCCGGCCGTCAGGGCGATCCGGGTGAGTCCAGATTCTATCTGTCTCTGGAGGATGACCTGCTGCGTCTCTTCGGTTCAGACCGTCTGATGCATATGTTTGAGGCCATGGGCGTGCCGGAGGGCGAGCAGATTGAGCACAAGATGCTGTCAAATGCTATTGAGAAGGCACAGATGAAGATCGAGGGCAATAACTACGGTATCCGTGAGCAGCTCTTAAAGTTCGATGAGGTGAACAATGAGCAGCGAGAGGTTATTTATCAGGAGCGCCGTAAGGTGCTGGACGGCGACAATATGCGCGATCTGATTCTTAAGATGATCACAGAGATCGTAGAAAATGCCGTGGATATGTCCATTGCAGATGATCAGACTCCGGATAAGTGGGATTTAAAGGAATTAAACAGTCTTCTTCTCCCTGTGATTCCCTTAAAGCCGGTGATGCTTACGGATGAGCAGAAGAAGTCCATGAAGAAAAATGAATTAAAACACAGCATCAAGGAAGCTGCCATTAAGCTGTATGAAACAAAGGAGGCAGAGTATCCGGATGCCGAGCAGATCCGTGAGATCGAGCGCGTAGTCCTTTTAAAGGTAATTGACAATAAGTGGATGGCTCATCTGGATGACATGGACGCTCTCCGCGAGGGCATCGGCCTTCAGGCATACGGTCAGAGAGATCCGGTGGTTGAATATAAGATGCAGGGCTATGAAATGTATGAAGCTATGATGGCTTCCATTCAGGAGGAGACCGTCCGCATCCTGTTCCATATCCGCGTAGAGCAGAAGGTAGAGCGCGAGCCTGCTGCCAAGGTGACAGGTACCAATAAGGATGCGGTTCCTGTAGCGCCCCAGAAGAGAGCTGAGCAGAAGATCTATCCGAATGATCCCTGTCCCTGCGGCTCCGGCAAGAAGTATAAGCAGTGCTGCGGACGCATTAAATAGTGCGCAGTCATTTATAAATGATCAAAAGTAACGATTCCTCCGATGAGAGAACTGAATAGTTGCCATTAAAATATAAAAAGAAAGCGGGTGAAGCTGTGGTTGAGTTAGATAATTTCAAATATACGTTATCAACGTATGACAAACCATTAGTGGAAGTGAGGGATTCACTTTGACCTGGATAACAAGGTCAGACGAATCAACGAATTAGACCGGTCGATGGAGGAGCCGGGGTTCTGGGATGATCCCGACCGTTCTACCAGACTGGTGAGAGAAGCAAAGAATTTAAAGGATGAGGTGGGAACCTTCCGCGAGCTGGAGCAGGAGTATGAGGATATTCAGGTTATGATCCAGATGGGGTATGAGGAAAATGACCCTTCTGTGATCCCGGATATCCAGGAGATGCTGGATCATTTTACAGAAACTCTGGAAAAAATGCGGATGAAGCTCCTTCTTTCTGGCGAGTATGACAGCTATGACGCGATTCTGCGTCTGAATGCGGGAGCCGGAGGCACAGAGTCTTGTGACTGGTGCAGTATGCTGTACCGTATGTACTGCCGCTGGGCAGAGAAAAAGGGCTTTAAGTTAGAAGTTCTGGATTATCTGGACGGCGATGAGGCGGGCATTAAGTCTGTTACCATCCAGATCAGCGGAGACAATGCCTACGGTTATCTGCGTTCCGAGCACGGAGTCCACCGCCTGGTGCGCATTTCTCCCTTCAATGCGGCGGGAAAACGCCAGACATCCTTTGTATCCTGTGATGTGATGCCGGATATCAAAGAAGATATTGATATTGAGATCAATCCCGATGATATCCGTATCGATACCTACCGTTCCAGCGGTGCCGGCGGACAGCATATTAATAAAACATCTTCAGCTATCCGTATTACTCATTATCCCACCGGAATTGTGGTAACCTGTCAGAATGAGCGTTCCCAGTTCCAGAATAAGGATAAGGCTATGCAGATGTTAAAGGCAAAGCTGTATATGCTGCGCCAGGAGGAGCAGGCAGCTAAGGCTGCAGGCATCCGCGGAGACGTAAAGGACAACGGTTGGGGAAGCCAGATCCGTTCCTATGTGCTCCAGCCTTATACCATGGTAAAGGATCTGCGCACCGGAGAGGAAACGGGCAACGTAGATGCCGTGCTGGACGGTGGACTGGATCCCTTTATCAGTGCTTACCTGCGCTGGATGAGTCTGGGATGTCCGGATCGGAATTCACGCACAGAAGATTAAAAACAGAGAATAATACTGGAAAAGCCGGGCAATAGTCCGGCTTTTTTCTGACTTCATTTAAATTCCGGAGAAAAACAGTTGCATTTCTATGGAAAATATGATACCATCTTCCACGTGGGCACATATGTACATCTGATGCGGACACAAAAAGGAAGGAAGACAAGAGTACATGGAAGACAAAAGCAAGTATTTTGTGGTGAAGCAGAAAGCTGTTCCTGAGGTACTTTTAAAGGTGGTGGAGGCGAAGAAGCTCCTTGAAAGCGAACGCGCGATTACAGTTCAGGAGGCCACAGACAAGGTGGGGATCAGCCGCAGCTCCTTCTACAAGTACAAGGATGATATTTTTCCTTTTTATGATAATACGAAGGGAAAGACCATCACTCTGGTGGTACAGATGGATGATGAACAGGGGCTTTTAAGCGACCTTCTTCATGTAGTTGCTGTTTACCGGGCCAATATTCTGACGATCCATCAGAGTATTCCTGTAAATGGGGTGGCTACGCTGACGCTTAGTGTAGAGATCCGCGAGAATACGGGAAATGTTTCCGGTATGATCGAGGAGCTTGAAGATCTAAATGGAATCCATTATGTAAAAATACTGGCAAGAGAATAGGCCTGTATTTTCAGGGAGAAGTATAAAAAGGCAGGGAGCAGAGGATTATGATTAAGACAGCAGTAATGGGATATGGAACTATTGGCTCCGGTGTGACGGAGATTCTGGCAGAGAATCGGGATGTGATCGCTGCACAGGCGGGGCAGGAGATAGAGCTGAAGTATGTGCTGGATCTGCGGGAGTTTCCCGACAGCCCGATCGCAGATAAGGTGATCCATGAGTTTAAGCTTATTGAAGAGGATCCGGAGATTCAGATCGTGGTGGAAACCATGGGAGGTCTAAATCCGGCATATCCGTTTGTAAAGGCCTGCCTGATGGCAGGAAAGCATGTTGTTACTTCCAATAAGGCTCTGGTAGCTGCTCACGGCACAGAACTTCTTGCCATTGCGCGAAAAAAGAAGGTAAATTTCTTTTTTGAGGCCAGCGTGGGAGGCGGAATCCCTATTATCCGTCCTCTGTATCATTGTCTGATGGGAGAACGCATTGAGGAGATTACGGGCATTTTAAACGGTACGACCAACTATATTCTCACAAAGATGGATAAAGAGGGAGATACTTTTGAAAATGCTTTAAGAGAGGCTCAAAATCTGGGATATGCGGAGCGCAATCCGGAGGCGGACGTAGAAGGCTATGACACCTGCCGCAAGATTGCCATTCTTACAGCCATGGCTGCAGGCAAAGAGGTGGATTATCAGGATATCTACACAGAAGGAATTACAAAGATCACAGATGTTGATTTTAAATATGCGGAGAAAATGGGCATTTCCATAAAGCTGTTCGGCACCAGCCGCATCAGAGACGGAAAGGTAAGTGCCTATGTGGCCCCGGTAATGATAAACAGCAGTCATCCTCTATATGGAGTAAGAGACGTATTTAACGGTATTATGGTCCGCGGAAATATGCTTGGCGTGTCTATGTTTTACGGCAGCGGAGCGGGAAAGCTCCCTACAGCCAGCGCAGTGATTGCAGATATCATTGAGGCTGCTCAGAACCTGAAGAAAAATGTTCCTATGGGATGGGGGGATGAAAAGCAGACCATAGAGCCAATGGAGAATATGCGTTTTCGTTACTTTGTCCGTTTGGCAGGTTCCTTCCGCAATAAGGAGCAGGATATCAGGCGTATTTTCGGCCATACGGAGGTCATCGAGCTTTACGGAATGGATGAATTTGCCGTTCTCACCCCGGAGATGGAGGAGGGCGCGTTCCGACAGGCTGTAGCGGCCTATGATGCGCTTGCAGAGGCACACTCGGATTTTGGAATCAAACAGACCATCCGGGCTATGATGTAGAGTTGAATACATATAATAAAAAACTTCTGCCAATGTGAAAACGGCAGAAGTTTTTTTAAACATTTTTAAAAATCAGTGTACCGGAGGCTGTGCCTGTTGGAGTTGTTCCATAAGGCGCTGCTGGAACTGGTAGAGGAACTGATTGATCTGTGGGCCCTTCACCGGATCGCGCAGCAGATCATAAAACTGGATCAGCTGAGAGAAAAAGAAAAAGGTCAGCATAATAGCAAAACCGCTTAAAAGGATTCCGGCAATGGCCTTGGGCGGAAGGGTTTTGCGGGGGCTGGGATCTGCATTCCGGGCCATAAGGGCCAGGACAATGCCGCCTGCGCCGCAGATCAGGCCTGCAGGATAATTACCGCCGATTAAAAGAGAAACAGGCAGATAAAACAGGCTTAAGACAACGCCGATGATACCGCAGATCAGAGAGCATACGGCAAATTTCTCCGAGGGAGCAGGTGCATTCTTTTGTTTTTTATAGATATTGTTCATGATATTAAATGCAATAGCCTTTCTTTGAGATAGTGATAGTCAACATGGCTTATTCTAACATGAAAAAATCATCCTGTCCAGTGTCACATCCTGGTGAGTCTTGCATAAGAAGGCAGGATGAATTATAATAAAACAGTTACTGAGAGAATAAAGACAGCGAGGAAAATTAATGGATATTATAAAAACACTGGCCGAAGAATTACAGATCGGCCGCCATCAGGCAGAGGCTGCCGTAAAGCTGATCGATGAAGGAAATACCATTCCGTTTATTGCCAGATACCGCAAGGAGGCCACAGGTTCCTTAAATGATGAGATCCTGCGTGCTCTGGATGAACGTTTAAGATATCTGCGGGGACTGGAAGACCGCAAAAACCAGGTGATCGCCACGATTACAGATCAGGGAAAGATGACGCCTGGACTGGAGCAGCAGATCCGCAGTGCAGCTACCCTGGTAGCAGTGGAGGATTTATACCGCCCCTATAAGCCAAAGCGTCGCACAAGAGCGACGATTGCCCGTGAGAAGGGGCTGGAGCCGTTGGCAGACCTGATTTTTTTACAGGAGGCGAAGGAACCTCTTGAAGAGACAGCGGCTTCCTATGTTTCAGAGGAAAAGGGAGTGGAATCGCCGGAAGCTGCCATTCAGGGTGCCATGGATATTCTGGCGGAGCGGATTTCCGATCATCCGGGGTACCGCACCTGGATCCGTAATATAACGATGAATAAGGGACTTCTTCAGTCCAGTGCAAAGGATGAGAAGGTAAAGTCCGTTTATGAGACCTATTATAATTATGAGGAGCCTGTAAAAAAGGCTGCGGGCCATAGAATTCTGGCGTTAAACCGGGGAGAAAGCGAAAAAATCCTTACAGTAAAGGTGATTCCTCCTGTGGATCAGATCATGGGATATCTGGAAAAGCAGGTGATCGTAAAGAATAATCCATATACCACTCCGGTGTTAAAGGCGGTGGTGAAGGACAGCTATGATCGTCTGACAGGACCTTCCATAGAGCGTGAAATCCGCAGTGAGATCACAGAAAAGGCAGAGGACGGAGCAATCCGTGTTTTTGGAAAGAATTTAGAGCAGCTTCTGATGCAGCCTCCCATTACAGGCCGTGTGGTTTTAGGCTGGGATCCGGCCTTCCGTACAGGCTGCAAGCTGGCAGTTGTAGACAGCACGGGAAAGGTGCTGGATACCATTGTAATCTATCCCACAGCGCCTCAGAATAAGGTAGAGGAATCAAAGAAGATTTTAAAGGAAATGATCCGCAAATACAACATTTCCCTGATATCGGTAGGAAACGGTACAGCTTCCAGAGAATCGGAGCAGGTAATAGTGGAGCTGTTAAAGGAAATCAAGGAGCCGGTGCAGTATGTGATCGTAAACGAGGCCGGAGCTTCCGTATATTCTGCCAGCAAGCTTGCCACAGAGGAATTTCCGGCATTTGATGTGGGCCAGAGAAGTGCAGTGTCCATTGCCCGCCGCCTGCAGGATCCTCTGGCGGAGCTGGTAAAGATCGATCCCAAATCCATTGGCGTAGGCCAGTATCAGCATGATATGAATCAGAAAAAGCTGGGAGCTGCCTTAGAGGGTGTGGTAGAAGACTGTGTAAACAGGGTAGGTGTGGACATAAATACCGCATCTGCCTCCCTTTTGGAATACGTTTCAGGCATCAATAAGACGCTGGCAAAAAACATTGTGGCGTACCGTGAGGAAAACGGCGCATTTAAGAGCAGAAAGCAGCTTTTAAAGGTAGCCAAGCTGGGGCCTAAGGCTTTTGAACAGTGCGCAGGCTTTATGCGTATTACAGGGGGAGCGGAACCATTAGACGGTACCAGTGTCCATCCGGAAAGCTATGGCGCAGCTAAGGCCATTTTACAGAGCCTTGGATACAGGGAAGAGGAGCTGGCGCGTGGAGGAATTCCCGGTATCAGCCGAAAAATCCGTGACTATAAGAAAATGGCAGAGGAAGTGGGAGTTGGAGAAATCACGCTCAGAGACATTGCGGGCGAGCTGGAAAAACCGGCCAGAGATCCCAGAGATGAGATGCCAAGGCCGGTTCTGCGCAGCGATATTCTGGAAATGAAGGATTTAAAAGCCGGCATGGTATTAAAGGGAACAGTACGCAATGTAATTGATTTTGGAGCCTTTGTGGATATCGGTGTCCATCAGGACGGGCTGGTGCACATTTCACAGATGACAGACCGCTACATCCGTCACCCTATGGACGCAGTGAGCGTAGGAGATGTGGTTGATGTAAAGATTCTGGCAGTGGATCTGGAGAAAAAACGGATTTCTCTCACCATGAAAGGGGTAAAGGATGGTAATTGAAACATTTGATCCAAAGGAAACCTATGATCTTGGCGTGAAAATGGGAGAGCAGGCCCGGGCCGGACAGGTAATCTGCTTAAACGGTGACCTGGGTGTGGGAAAAACTGTGTTTACTCAGGGGTTTGCAGCCGGTCTTGGCATCGCAGAGCCTGTAAACAGCCCTACATTTACCATTGTGCAGCAGTATGAGGACGGGCGTCTGCCGCTGTATCATTTTGACGTATATCGGATCGGTGATATCAGTGAAATGGATGAGATCGGCTATGAAGACTGCTTTTACGGTCAGGGAGTGACATTGATCGAGTGGTCGGAGCTGATCCGGGAAATCCTGCCGGAACATGTGACGGAAGTGACCATAGAAAAGGATATGGAAAAGGGATTCGATTACAGACGAATCCGTGTGGAGGAGAAAGAATGAGAGTGTTAGGAATCGAAAGTTCATCTCTGGTAGCCAGCGTGGCTCTTGTGACGGATGATATTCTTACAGGAGAATATACGGCCAACTTTAAAAAGACCCATTCTCAGACTCTGCTTCCCATGCTGGATGAACTGGCAAAGCTTCTGGAGCTGGATCTTAATACCGTTGACGCCATTGCTGTGGCAGGAGGGCCGGGTTCATTTACAGGCTTAAGAATTGGTGCGGCCACTGCCAAGGGCCTTGGACTGGCATTAAAAAAGTCTCTGATCCATGTTCCTACCGTCGATGCTCTGGCATATAATATGTGGGGAGCCTCTGGCCTGATCTGCCCGATTATGGATGCCAGACGCCGTCAGGTCTATACGGGTCTGTATCAGATGGAACAGGGGATTCATGTTCAGATGGAACAGCAGCCTATGGATATGGGAGATTTGGCGGAAGAATTAAACCGCAGGGGAGAGCGTGTGATCTTTCTGGGAGACGGAGTTCCGGTCTATAGGGAAATGATACAGGAAATGGTAAAGGTTCCCTTTGAGTTTGCTCCGGCTCAGATGAACCGCCAGAGGGCAGCCAGTGTGGCAGCGCTTGGAAGCCTTGCTCTGAAGGAAGAGGGCGACGGCTGCGGATACCATGGTGCGTTTTTAGTGTCTGCCGGAGAATTCAATCCCGATTATCTGAGAAAATCACAGGCAGAACGCCAGAGGGAGGCTGAACTGTCGCCGGAAGGCGCTGCCGGAAAGCTTCTGGGAGATTATTGAAAATAACATTTCTGCTGGCAAAGGAGTCGTTATGAATCAGAATCTGAGGGTACGCCGGATGGAAGCCGGAGACCTTTTACGGGCAGCGGCACTGGAACAGAGCAGTTTTTCCCAGCCCTGGTCTGAAAAGCTGCTTGCAGAGGGTTTAAACAGTCCTCTGGATACATATTTTGTATGTACCTGTGAAAATGAAATCGCGGGCTACTGTGTTCTGCGTGTCCTGGCAGATGAGGGAGAACTGCAGAGGATTGCGGTGTTTTCAGAATACCGCAGGCAG
>ULSW01035781.1_pt1 | contig 10597 bp, 7 predicted proteins | sample 1957051 | NCBI WGS metagenome assembly ULSW01 (sample SAMEA4835719, study PRJEB28245) | human gut metagenome | biome: gut microbiome; material: fecal sample | place: Denmark | collected 2008 | reverse complement strand
AGATGAGCGATATGCGATATGGTCGATTCTTGTTGTTGCACCTCCTGGAAGCTGGTCTCTCTGAGAGATTTCATACATTTTTCCATCCTGAGGATTTTCAAGGAAATATACATTTCTTCCGCCCATTCCAGGGAATTTTCCTGCAACTTTAAATCCTAATTCTTCCTGATACCATTTTGCGTTTAATTCTACATCAGAACAATGAAGTCCGATATGATCCATAGGTAAATTTAACATTTGTTTGACTCCTTTTTTAGGTGATTTTATTGTTTTATAATACAGTTCTTTCTCCTGTCACGATCTCTTTTAAGCTGTCAACGATCTTGTCTGCGTCTTCCATCGTTGTTCCTGCTTTCAATGAGAATGAAACGGATTCTGCACTTTCAGCTTTACTTCTTCCGATTGCTGCAAGAATGTTAGAATTTGTTCCGATTCCTGCTTCAATTCCTTCTTCTTTCAAAGCTTTCTGTACAACTGCTGCAGATACATTTTTGATTCTGATATTTAAATGATTGGTGAGATGATGATCTTTGTGTCCATTCAATTCTACATCTTCAATCTCAGCAAAAATACGTTCACACATATGATTTCTGACTGGACGGATTTCTTCCATAAATGTTGTTGCCTTTGCTGCTAAACTTTCTGCCATATCTGACATCACTGTTAATGTTTCTTCGCTTAATGCAGTTTCTGACACATATTCTCCAGCTCCTGTGCTCTTTCTTACATATAAAAATCCTGCATTTTCAGGACCTCCAAAATAAGATGCATCTGCTGTCAGCATATCAATATGACTTCTTTCTACATTGATCGGCATTTTTCCAAATGCAAACGCTGCATCTGTGTGGAAGATCACACCTTTCTCTGATGTCATTGTTCCGATTCCTGTAAATGGCTCAGAAGTTCCTGTCTGGCAGTTTGCTGCTGTCACTGAAATCAGTTCTGTGTTTTCTTTCAGTTCATTTTCGATCATTGCTACTTCCACACGACCGGTTGTGATCGGATCTAAATATGTCACAACAGCGTCTTTTCGTTCTAGTCTAGAACACTCATCCAATACTTCTGGATCTTCCATCGTCGTGATGATCACATGAGGACGTGCTTTTTTTGATGCTTTCACTACAGCTTTTAAAGCTTTTAAGTGTCCATCTGCTCTTCCTGATGTAAAATAAATCTCTTCCGGTGTTGCTCCGATGGATGCAGCAATCTTTTTACGTGCTTCGCTCTCACAATTTTCCTTGCTCATCTTTGTTTTCCTCCTTTTATTTCTGTTTTAGATATAAAAATCTTTAACAAACAGATTTTATCTTTATTATAGATATTATTTTCTGTTATTTCAAGATTTAATGCATAATCCGTAAATTTGCACAAAAAAAGCATAGAACTTTTGGTAATATGTTCTATACTTTCTTTTTTATATCTATCTTTACAATTCTTATTTCTTCTGTAAGATAGAAAGCGCTTTATTTAATTGTTCGTCAGCTTTTGTCTTCGTATTATCTTTTACTTCGACATCCGGCTTGATTCCTTTTTTATGGATGTTATGTCCTGCTGGTGTGTAATAAGACGAATAAGTCAGTTTCACATAAGATCCATCACCAACTTCAAAGAATCCCTGTACGATTCCTTTTCCAAATGTTGTCTCTCCAACCAGCGTTCCGGCTTTATCATCTTTGATCGCACCAGAAAGGATCTCTGCTGCACTCGCGCTGTTACCATTAACTAACACGCATAGTGGCATATCAAGCTGTTCATTCTTTGTGTCTTTGTAATATTTCTTATTACCATTCTTATCTTCAGTATAAACAATCGTTCCTTTTGGAAGAATCTGTCCTGCAATATCTACTACACTTGTCAGCAAACCACCAGGATTATCCCTAAGATCTATGATCAATTTCTTTGCACCTTGTTTCTTAAGACTTTTCAGTCCACTTCGGAACTGGCTGACTGTTACTTCATCAAATTCGGTAATCTGAAGATACCCGACTTTATCTTGTAACATCTTTGTTTCAACTGTTGGATTCTCAATCGATTGTCTTGTAAATGTATAAGTCTTCGATGTCTGGTTTCTTGTAAATGTTAATTTAACTTTCGTTCCTTCTGCACCTTTGATCTTCTTAACAATATCATCTAATGCATCCGATGTTTTTAATTTATAGTTTCCTACTTTTGTTAAAATATCCCCTTTTTTCAGTCCACTTCCGTCTGCAGGGCTTCCTTTCACTGGTTTCACAACTGTTATGATCCCTGTCTTTATATCCTGTGTAAGATATATTCCAACTCCATAATAAACACCACTTGTAGATTGTTCTAATTCCTTAAAATCATCCTCTGAATAATACGTGGAATAGACATCTCCCAGTCCTGCAACTAAACCTTTGTAGGTACAATCTTCCAACTCACTCTTCTTAACAGAACCTTTATAATATTTATCAATGATCTGTTCTATCCGATTGATCTTTCTTGCTGTCTGTAAGGTCGTACTTGGGATCGCATAGGCACGATAAAGAAAAAATCCTTCCACAATACATACGACAACAAGTAGCCCTACGAGTATTTTTGAAAACTTCTTCATGAAATTAGTTCCTTTCTATTTATGTAATGACGTTATAAGTAATTTTGAGGATTTACATAATTTCCATTCTTTTTCACAACAAAATGCAGATGTGCACCAGATACCATACCAGTTGCTCCGGATTTTGCGATCGTCTGTCCTCCTGACACTCTTGCCCCTGAGGATACTAGAAGTTTGGAGCAATGCAGATACATCGTTTCCAGTCCATTTCCATGGCTGATCTTTAAGTAATTGCCATTGTATGCATTGTATCCAGCATCCACTACTGTACCAGAAGCTGCTGCTACGATCGTTGTTCCAGTTGAACATGGAATATCAATTCCAGCATGCAGTTTTCTGACTCCTGTAACTGGATGAATTCGGTAGCCATACCCTGATGAAATACTATGACAAGACGGTACCGGCCAGATCAGATTTCCTGACGAAACTGTTGTTGCTGGCGATGTTGTCGTTGTAGTTTCTTTCTTGCTTTCGGTCGTAGCCTTTGATGTTGTATTCTTTGATGCCGTACTTCCTGTCATATTCTTTTCTGACTGTGCTTTCGATGTCGTATTGTCTGCATTACCGTCCTTCGCCGATGCAAGATCCATCTCTTCTTGTCGTTTTTCCTCTGCCTCAAACCATGCCAGTAACTCTTTATCAGATGCTAACTGTTTCTGGTAAGAAGCTAACTTAGATTTCTTCTTCGCAGCTGCCTGATCCAGTTTTTCTTTTTCTGTCTTTGCCTTAGCAGTCAAAGTCTTTGTATTTTGATAATCCTGTTTCAAACTCTTCGTTGCCATTCGGATCTTATCTTCCGTTGTCTGTAATTGCAGAAACATATTACTGTCATATTTGGAGATCTTTGAAACATAATCAGCTCTTTTTAAGAACTCCTGAAAATTATTTGCTTCAAAAATGACTTCCATATATGCCATATTTCCATTTTCATATAAAAACTTAATGCGCTTACTCATGATCCTTGACTGATCTTCTTTGGATGCCTTTGCCTCTTTTAATTCCTGTTGTGTCTTCTTTAACTGTTTCTGTACAGAAATAAGCTTCTCTTGACATGCCTCATACGCATCATTGCTCTTTATCATTTTCTCATCAAGATTTTTGATCTCCTGCTGCATCTTGCGGCTTTGTTCTTCTAATTTCTTTGTTTCCTGCTTTACCTGTTGTTTTTTTGCTGCAGCAAACACTGTCGTCATAGGCAGATTCGAAGCGATCATGGCTGATATTAATATCATAATGATCCCCGCCTGATATCTTCTTTTCATGAGTTCCCCTTCCTAGACTTTTAAATACTTGCGGATCGTAATAGAACTTCCAAGCAATCCGATCACGATTCCTACCAACAATGCTAACGGAAGTAAGTATAACATAATCTGCTGGATTGGTACAAATTTCATAAAGACTGTAACAACATGAAACTTATCATTCATCCAGTTGATGATCCCTTCATATCCTGCAAAAATAATCGCTGTTGGAATCAATGATCCCAAAATTCCTATGATCATTCCTTCTGCCTGAAATGGTGCTTTAATAAATCCATTCGCCGCACCGATCAGCTTCATAATTGAAATTTCCTCTTCTCTGACTGCAACTCCAATAGACACTGTATTGCTCACGAGGAAAATAGAAACTGCCATTAAGATCAGAATGATCCCACCTGCAAGATACGTTCCCATTGTATTGATCTTCATCATTCCTTCCGCCGCTCCTTCAGAATAACGGACTTTCCTGACACCATCAATCGTCTCTAAATGCGATACTACCTGTTTGTATGATTTTACTTCTTTTAATGTGATCTCATAGGAATCTGATTCTTTTAGCGGATTGTTTCCTTCAAATCCTTCCAGAAGCTCTTCATTCCCTTGAAATACATCCTTCTTATAGCTTTCCCATGCTTCTTCAGCAGATACATACCGCATCGTGGCAATATCTTCTTTTTTCTTTATTTCTTCCCCAATCTGATCTTTTCTTTCTGCAGAGATACCTGGTTCAAAAAAAACAGAAATTCCTACAGACTGTTCCATCTGCTGCATCGTTGACCTTACATTCAATGCTACAGATAAAAATGTTCCTAACAAAAAGACACAAGCAATGATCGTTCCCAGTGATGCTAATGAAAACATCTTATTCCTGAAAATATTCCTTGTGCCCTCTTTGATTCCATACAAAAATCTTCTAAATATCATAGGACCCCCTTATCTCATCCTGTTCTATATGTCCATCTTCGATCAAGATCACTCGTTTGCCCATCTCATTGACCAACTCTTTGTTGTGCGTAACAACTAAAACTGTTGTCCCACTCTTATTGATCTCTGAGAGAAGCTCCATGATCCCTTTGGCTGTCACAGGGTCCAGATTCCCAGTTGGCTCATCAGCCAGTAATAATACTGGATGGTTTACCAAAGCTCTTGCGATGGCAACTCTCTGCTGTTCTCCTCCTGACAATTCATTCGGAAAAGCATTCATGCGGTCTTTCAGCCCCACCATCTCAAGCATATTCTCAACCTGACGCTTAATATATCTGTGTGGTACTTCCACAACTTGCTGTGCAAATGCTACATTCTCAAAGATCGTCCGGTCTTTCAGCAGACGGAAATCCTGAAATACCATTCCCATCTGCCTGCGGAACTTCGGCAGATTCCTCTGTGTCAGTTTCTTATAATCCTGACCGTTTACTATGATCTGTCCACTTGTCACATCAAGTTCTTTCTGTAAAAGCTTCATCAGGGTTGTCTTCCCTGATCCGCTCTTACCTACGATGAAAACAAATTCGCCTTTCGCAATGTCTAATGAGACATCCTCAAGTCCTATATTCCCTTTATTATATTCTTTTGTTACATTTTTTAATGTGATCATCATATTCTAGTCCATTGTATCCATATGTTTCATATATTTTACTACCATCAGTGCAATTTTAAATGCGATTGCATCTTCAAAATTCCTCAGATCCAGATTCGTATTCTTCTGAATCTTATCCAGACGGTATACGAGTGTATTTCTATGAATAAACAACTGTCTGGATGTTTCTGACACATTCAGATTATTCTCAAAGAATTTATCAATCGTTGCCAGTGTTTCTTCATCAATGGAGTCTGGAGAATAATCTCCAAACACTTCACGGATAAACATCTTACATAATGGAAGTGGAAGTTGATAGATCAGTCGTCCAATTCCTAACTGATTGTATGCGATCACACTCGCATCCTCATAGAAGATCTTGCTGACTTCCAATGCGATCTGTGCCTCTTTATAAGATCTTGATACATCTTTGATCGTCTCTGCAACATTACCGATCGCAATCTTGGCATCTTTGATCCCATATTCATTCAGCCCTTCTTTAATCTCTTTTGCATGCTGAATAAACTGTGCCTGTCCTTCATTCCCATTCACTGGTGTTACATAAACGATACTCTTCTCGTCCACTGCCGTAATAAAATCTGAATCTGCTCCGCTTTCAACCTCTTTCGTAGCTTCTAACAGATTCTGATCCTTCTCGTATTCTGCCTGAATCAAAAATGCAACTCTTCTCTGTTCCACTTCAATATGCAGCTTCTTTGAGCGGTTATAAATGTCAACCAATAATAAGTTATCTCTCAACAGGTTCTTTACAAAGTTCTCTTTATCCAGTCTCTCCTTATATGCAGTCAAAAGATTCTGTATCTGCATCACTGCAAGCTTTCCGACCGTATATGCATTCTCGCTCATTCCAGTAGCCAGAAGTATATATTCCAGTCTCTGATCATCAAAAATCTTAAAATATTGAAAACCATCGATCACCTGGCTCTCTGCCATAGAATCTGCAAATTCTTCCGCATGTTGTGCTAATGCATCGGTTATCTCCATTGTTGTTACAACTATACGTCCTGACAGATCTAAAATACACAGATCGATCCCGGTTACTTCCTTCATTCCATTAATTGTCTCTTGTAATATCTGATTTGAAATCATCCTTTATCAACCTTTCATATTTGCCGTTCAACCTTTTCTTTTACTATACAGCATTTTAAACAAAAAAAAAAGAAAAATTTAGTGATTTTTTTATATCATTGTCTATTTTATACAAATATCTAGCAGAAAATCTTTATTTCATTGACCATAAATATCTCTTTTTAGCCGTAACCTCTTCATATAACAAAGAAAAACATCTCAATCGTTCCTGAGATGTTTTTCGTGATATTTTATAATAATATTTATGAATGTATTTTAAATCTCGTCTTCTGATCCAACAATTATACAAATTCTTGCACCGCTGTCAACACTTCCAACTTCATATTCTGGATTCTTAAAATAACTTTTCAGATCCTGTCCTAAATCTTTACTTTCTACTATGATCTTTGTATGTGTTAAAACACCCTGTCTGTTTGTTCTTACAGATCCTACACTGTATCCGTCACTTGCCAGTTTATCTTTCCATCTTCCTGCAAGTCCTGAAATTCTTGTTGAATTCTGAATCTCGATCGTTATATTCTTTGAAGAAGATGCTGAACTATCAGATTTGGTTGTTGTTGACTTTGCTTCTGTTGTGCTCAATGCCGAACTTAAGTCTCCTTCTTCTGATAACATCTCATCAAAGACTCTCTTGGCTTCTTCTGTATCTAATTCAAACTTTCCATTGGATTCTGTTCCATCTAACACTTTGAAATTTAAGTTCTTATCCTTAATTCCATGCATTCTCTCAAGACTTGTCGCTGCTTCTTCATAAGAAGCATCTGTCTTCACCGCATCAAAATAATTCTGTGCATATTCACGATATTCGGATAATGTCTTATCATTCAATGCAGATGCAACTGCCACGCAGATCTCTCCAGTAATTTCTGCCTGCTTGTTCTTATCTGTAAAAATATCACTCTCACTTAATAATGAATAGATTGCTGTTCCATTCAGGCTGTTCTCCCCAGCACTTAATGTTACATATTTATCTGTAGAATCTGTATAAGCCATTGCTTCATCAAATTCTATTTTGACATCTCCTGCCTGATTCATCAGTTTCACAAACTTCTTATGTGATATCAGTTCATAGGAATTAATAGAAATTCCCAGTGTCTTCTCAACCTGCTGTCTTAACAACTTTCCATTCTTTCTTGTTGCTTTGATCACATCTGCAACCGTCGCTTTGCTAACGCTAGTTCCCAGTGTCTGTTCGACTGCCTGTTTTCCCTTCTTCGTCAATGTAAGATTCATATCTTGTCTAAGTGGTACAAAAATCATCTCCTGATTCTTGTTATGATATATTCGAATCACAATGGAATTTCCTGTCTGGATCATTCCAACGTCTACTCTTTCTTTGCTTTCTTCTTTTAACTGCTTTGCGATTTCTGCTTTCTTGTCTTTCTTTAATTTATTTGAAAAATATGTCTTAAATCCAAAAAAGCTTGCAACTCCACCGATGGCTGTCACCAGTATCACTGCAAGAATCCTGGCAAATATGGCTTTGGCACCTAATTTACTTTTCTTCTTCTCTGCCATGTTCCTGCTCCTTCCGTTTATAAACTTTGTTTAGTATAACAAATTATTCGATTTATTTCAACAATCCTCTATGTTATAATTCTGTATAATCGCCTTAATATTTTCTTAATCTGCAACATTTCTCATCGTTGATCAGATTGATCATATCAAGTGCTAAGAAATTTTATAAGATTTACGAGGTATTTTCTATGAAAACAGTACTCATAACTGGCAGTTCCAGAGGAATCGGACGTGAAACTGCCATATATTTTGCACAACAAGGATGGAACGTGATCATCCATGGCTTCCGCCATCCTGAAAAACTAGAATCCCTAAAAAATGAAATTCTTGAAGAGAACGTGTCTTGCTTATCTTTTTGTGGAGATATCAGTGATCCTTCTTTTGTAGACGAAATGATCAAACAGTCCCTCCTTACTTTTTCTAAGATCGACTGTCTTGTAAATAATGCCGGAATCTCTCTGGTGGGATTATTTATAGATGCAACGGTAGATGATTGGAATCTGATGATCAACACAAATTTAACTTCTGTTTTTACAACCTGTAAGAATATCGTTCCCCATATGCTTCATCACCATGAGGGAAAGATCATCAATATTTCTTCCATCTGGGGAGATGCCGGCGCTTCCTGTGAGGTTTTATATTCTACAACAAAAGGTGGTATCAATGCTTTTACAAAGGCTCTGGCAAAAGAGGTTGCTGCAAGCAATATTCAGGTAAATGCGATCGCTTTTGGGATGATCGATACGGAGATGAATGCGGAGTTTGATGAAGAAGATCTTGCCTTGATCAAAGAAGAAATCCCTGCGGACTATATTGCCAGTCCAAAAGAAGCGGCACAGATGGTTTATCATGTGGCAACGTCCCCTGCTTATATGACAGGACAGGTTATTACATTCTCTGGGGGATGGTATTAAATTTTAATTTGCTGGTTTGATGACGGAAATTATTGGTGGAATATTATAAAAAGGGTTATCTGTCTGCGACGCGCTCTCGCTCGACTCACACGCAGCTGTACTAAGCTCCTGAATGGTCTAACGACCATCCACTCACTAAGTGCAGGCGTGTTCCTACGGTCTCAGACAGATAACCCTTTTTATAATATTCAAATAATTTACGTAATCGAAACCACTTACCGTATAACATACACACTGTGTGGTGATTTGAATAGCGTTTCGTTGTATGAGTCAGAAAGAATATGAGAAGAAATATTTATAGGAATAAAGGGTGACAACATGAGCACTTTTTGAATGCGTTTTTTACAAATTCGCAGCGTCCTGTGGTTGATTGTCTGACCGTAGCTGCGGGCATTTTGGCTCGCAGCAAGTGAGTTATCGAAGGAACAGGCGCGAATCAGCGATTTGTAAAAAAAGCTTTCAAAAATGCGGAGTGTCATCCCTTTTTTCTTATAAATATTTCTTCTTATCTTCTTTCTGACTCATACATGCAACACTACCTACAAATCACAATTTCATGCTTAACTGTATCCGTTTTTTATCTATATCCACACTGACAACTACAACGTCCACAACATCTCCAACACTAACTACTTCTAATGGATGTTTGATAAATCGATCTGCCATCTGTGAAATGTGTACTAGTCCATCCTGATGTACTCCAATATCTACAAATGCTCCAAAATCGATGACATTACGAACTGTTCCTTTTAATTTCATTCCTGGTTTCAGATCTTTCATTTCTAATACATCTGTTCTTAGGATTGGTTTTGGAAGATCTTCTCGTGGATCTCGTCCTGGCTTTTCCAGTTCTTTTACGATATCTTTCAACGTGATCTCTCCGATTCCAAGTTCTTCGGATAATTTCTTGTAATCTGTGATCTTACTGCTGATTCCTTTAAATCCTTCTTTGGATAGTTCTTTTGTTGAATATCCTAGGTTCTTTAGTAACATTCCTGTTTCTTTGTATGTCTCTGGATGTACTCCTGTTGCATCGAGTGGCTCATCACCTCCAGATACTCTTAGGAATCCTGCGCATTGTTCAAAGGCTTTGGGTCCCAGTTTAGCTACTTTTAATAGCTGTTTTCTGTTCCTGAACGTTCCATTTTCTTCACGGTAGGCTACGATATTTTTTGCTACAGTCTTGGACACACCGGATACATATTCTAAAAGAGATGCTGAAGCTGTATTTAGGTCAACTCCGACTTTATTTACTGTCGCTTCAACGACTCCACCTAAAGCTTCGGTAAGCTGTTTTTGGTTCATATCGTGCTGATACTGTCCGACTCCAATGGCTTTTGGTTCGATCTTTACTAATTCTGCCAGTGGATCTTGTACTCGTCTTGCGATGGATGTCGCACTTCTTTGTCCTACATCGAAATTTGGAAATTCCTCGGTCGCAAGTTTACTTGCTGAGTATACAGACGCCCCTGCTTCATTTGTAATCACATACTGTACTGGTTCTTTGATCTCTTTTAACATATCCACAACGATCTGTTCAGATTCTCTGGATGCTGTTCCATTTCCAATTGAGATCAGTGTGATTCCATATTTCTTGATGAGTGCCTTGACAACTTTTTTGGCCTCTTCCACTTTATTCTGTGGT
>ULSW01025760.1_pt1 | contig 10612 bp, 6 predicted proteins | sample 1957051 | NCBI WGS metagenome assembly ULSW01 (sample SAMEA4835719, study PRJEB28245) | human gut metagenome | biome: gut microbiome; material: fecal sample | place: Denmark | collected 2008 | reverse complement strand
CATAGGTATCGTTTTTGGGTTGACAGGGCTGTCGGACTTCTAATAGTCCGGCAGCCCATTTTTTTACATTTACTTCTGTTATTACTTCTTCGAAAATAGTGACGGTATATGCCCGGGATAGTGACGGTATCGGACCAAGATAGCGTCACTATTTGTCTTGGATACCGTCACTATCTTACTTTTATTAAATTATACTCCGTAGTATTTTTAGTTATTCTCTGTTTTATAGGTGATTACAAAAATCTATTCCATACGTCTACTATGTAAATCGTATGCAATAAAATAAAAAATGAGAAGAAATTTATTTAAACATATCCTTTGGATATTGATACTTGCAGAGTGTTTTCCTCTATTGGCAATTGCCGGATCGCAGCAAAAGGAACAACGTTATAAAATAGCCGTATGTGACTGGATGATTCTGAAACGTCAGAAAATCGGTTCATTCCAATTGGTACATAAATTGAATGGTGACGGTGTAGAATTGGATATGGGTGGCCTTGGCAAGAGGGAAATGTTTGATAATAAATTGCGCAAGCCCCATTTCCAGCAATTATTTCGTGAAACTGCTCAAAAATATCAATTAGAAGTTTCTTCTATTGCTATGTCCGGTTTCTATGGACAGTCTTTTCTGGAACGAGCTAATTATAAAGATTTAGTTCAGGATTGCCTTCATGCCATGAAAGTGATGAATGCCAAAGTAGCCTTTCTTCCTTTGGGAGGAATCAAAGCCGGATGGGAAAAGATTCCGGCACTACGGACAGAAGTTGTAAAACGCTTGAAGGAGGTAGGAGATATGGCAGCTTCTGAAGGAGTGGTGATTGGTATTGAAACTCAACTGGATGCAAAAGGAGATGTGAAACTACTGAAAGAAATTAATTCTCCCGGAATCAAGATTTATTTTAAATTTCAAAATGCATTGGAGAATGGAAGGGATTTGTGCAAGGAGTTGAAGATTCTGGGGAAAAAGAGGATTTGCCAGATTCACTGTACGGACACAGATGGAGTGACTTTACCTTATAATGAACGATTGGACATGAATAAGGTGAAAAAGACACTGGATAAGATGGGATGGAGTGGATGGCTGGTGGTAGAACGTTCGCGTGACAAGAATGACGTGCGGAACGTGAAAAAGAATTATGGTACGAATATTAAGTATTTGAAAGAGGTGTTTCAACAGAGATAGGAGGATATTATGATATAGTTAAGAGAGAAAAAAGTGCAAAATCTATTTTTTTATTCTTTTAAGTGATTACATATTTTTTGATTGTACGTCTTTCCTTAAAAGAACTTTTAGATTTTGAAGATATAATATATTATTTTTGTTTAAATTAAAATTTAATCTATGAAGAGTAAGATGAAGATTAAAATGAAAGTTGTCGGGAGCATAGCTTGTTTATCGATGATTTTATTTATGGGCTCTTGTGCTGGAGATGGTTTTGATGAAGAAACCTTCTCCGGTGGCGTGACGAATACGCAATTGGATTCGCCGAAAGCATCGGATGTGGCTTTTGAAAAACTGGCTACAACTGAAAATAATGTAAAAGTTACTTGGTCTGTTGTTATGGGGGCAGGTGGTTATAAATTTTCTATGTACATTGTAGATGACCCTGATCATCCTGTAGCTGTAGTGAAGGACAGTATTGTAGACGGGACGGCTGTAGTATGTCCTTGGGTAGAAGATACGAACTATAAGGTTGAGATTGCAGCATTGGGGAATGAAAAGTTGAATAATACAGCTTCCGTTTCCGCCACTGAAATCAGTTGGTCTACACTTGTTGCCGCAACGCTTGTTCCTAATGGTACAGACTTGACTACATATTTTGCTGAACATCCGGTGACTACGGGAAAAGATACAGAAGTTGCTTTCGAACTGGAAGCAGGAGGGACGTATTATATTTCAGGAGATTTGAACTTTGGCGTAAATAATGTACAGTTGCGCGGAAATAAAACACGCGGGAATGCGAATGTGAAATTCACTGCTCCGGCTTCTATTATTACTTGTGGTGGAGGATTAGCCTTGAAGTTTATCAACTTTGATTGTGATGTAGTGACAGATGGGGCTTTTTTAAAGTTTGGTGATGTTCCGGAAGAGATATTGGATACAAAGAGAACCGATCATGGAAAAGTAACTAATCCTATGGTTATTCAATCTTGCAATATCAAGGCTGTTAGAAAATACTTAGTTCACATTAACGGAAAGAAGTATGGTATTCAAAATTTTGCAATCAGAAATTGTGTAATAGATTGCTATCAAGCTGCTGACCTGATAAACTTTAACTCTAGCAGTTCGATTGTGAAAGACTTCGAAATAAGTAACTCTACGATTTATAGTCATAACCAAAACGGTTCTCGTTTTTTACGTTATGGAGGTGGACAAACAACCAGTTATGATGGTTGGTCAAGAGGATCGATGACATTTATAAGCAATACATTCTATAATCTCTCCTATTCCGGACAGAGTTTTAATGGCAATGGTTGGTCACAGACACATAATGAGGTAATTTCAAAGAACAATTTGTTTATTGACTCATTTTCGGGAAATTTCAATCGTCGTATAAGAATGCAGGGTACAAAGGTAGCTGCAACTTTTGAAAATAACTGTTATTGGTACAATGGCGCATTGCCACTGGATGAGACTTCAAATCGTGCGGATGGTGATAAGAGCAATTCTGCTTATGGCGTGGATCCGGGATTCGCTGATGCTGCAAACGGTGATTTTACTCCGAGTGCTCCCGAAGTATTTGCTCATGGTAGTGGCGACCCGCGTTGGTTAAATTAAAAAGATAATAAATCTAGAATACGATAAAGATGAAACATAAGAATATATATAGAATCAGTATCAGCCTGCTTCTAGCTTTTGTGATGGCTTTGCCGACAATAGCACAGAATACTAAAACATTCAAAGGAGTTGTGCTGGATGAGACCGAGCAACCTATTATTGGAGCTGCCATAAAGGTTGTAGGAACAACAGTGGGAACAATAACGGATTTAGATGGAAATTTCACATTGAATGTTCCTGATGGTAAGGAAGTGGAAATCTCTTATATAGGATATGTACCACAACGTTTTTCTGCTCCATTCAAATTGACAAAGATCATCTTGAAGGAAGATACGCAGCAATTGGATGAAGTTGTAGTTGTGGGTTATGGTACGCAGAAGAAAGCGCATTTGACTGGTGCTATCGCCACTGTTCCCGTTGATGATATTCAGGATATTTCAAGTGGAAGTTTGGCCAGTACATTGAGCGGTTTGGCAAATGGTATCTCTGTAAACGGAGGTGATACTCGTCCGGGACAAAACGCTACGATTACTATTCGTCAGAATGGTGAGTTGGAAGAAATGGGAGGTACCAACCTGCAGCCATTGTATGTTATTGATGGTTACATTTATCCTACGGAAGTAAAAGTGGGAAGTACTTATACTAATTTGGGTGCGGAAGCGTTTAACAACTTAGATCCATCAGTTGTGGAAAGTATTTCTATCTTGAAGGATGCTTCTGCAGCAGTTTACGGTGCTCGTGCAGCAAATGGTGTTATTCTGGTAACCACAAAAAAGGGAAAGTTAGGTGCGCCTAAAATTTCATATAATGGAACATTTGGTATTACAGATGAAGTATCTCGTCCTAAGATGTTGAATGCGTATGAGTATGGCAAGTTATGGAATGCAGTACGTATGGCTGACCCGACGGAGACAAGTATTGATCCGTTAAGAGCTATTTTTCAGCAGGATGAGTTGAATGCCATGAAAAGTTTGCACTATGATTTACTGGATAAATATTGGGAATCCGCATTGACGCAGCAGCATAGTGTAAACCTGAGCGGTGCTACTGAAAAAGCCAGTTATTTTGCCGGAATTTCTTATTTTGATCAGGATGGTAACTTAGGTAAGCTGGATTACAATCGTTGGAATTACCGTGCTGGTGTAGATGTGAAAATCAGCAAGTGGATAAAAGCGAATGTACAGGTCTCCGGTGATTATGGAAAGAAAAATACTCCTCTGAATCAGGTCGGAGGTTCGTCTGCAGAGAAAGATTACAATACGCTGTTGACACATCCTTATTATATTCCCGAATATGTGGGTGAATATGCGGTAGCTGCTTACGGTCCTACTAATTCATCGGTAAGTAATATTCAGAATTACAATTTCAATGTACTTCAGAATAATGGCGACTATAAACGAAACATGACATCAAACATGAATATTAATGCCGGGTTGGAATACGATTTCGGATGGAATAAATGGTTGAAAGGACTGAAATTGAAGTTTACTTATTCGAAGAGTGTCAATACGAATAAGACAAATGATTATGGTACTTCTTATAATCTTTATTATTTGGAGACTCGTTCTGGTAGTGGAGAACATTTGTATACTCCAATTGAAGGAGCGGATAACAGTGCATTTGAAAATACTAGTTTTTATTTGGCAAATAGTGGAAAACCGGTGGTTAACTCCAGTACAAGTGATATTACTGGATATTTGTCTCGTTCCATGACTCGTTCGGATAACTATCAGATGAACTTTACTGCAGCATATAATAGGGATTTCGGACTACATTCTGTAGGAGGTTTATTCTCCATTGAAAAGTCTGAATCAGAAACAGAATATTTGTACGGTATGGTTACTAACCCATACGAATTTACGACAGGACAATCTAATTCGGTAGACTGGAATAGTACTCCTAGTACAGAATTCACTCGTTTTGAGTCGGGTAATTTATCTTATATCGGTCGTTTGAATTATTCTTATGATAACAAATATTTACTGGAGTTCCTGCTTCGTTCGGATTCTTCCACCAAGTTTGCTCCTGAAAATTATTGGGGATTTTTCCCGTCAGTATCTGCTGGTTGGGTGGTTTCACAAGAAGAATGGTTTACTAAGAACGTTACATGGATTGATTACTTAAAGTTGCGTGCATCTTTTGGTTTGACCGGTCGTGATAATACAACAGCATGGCAATGGTTGCAGACTTACGGAACAGATAAGGATAAAGGGCCAGTATTTGGCACTAGTACAGAGGCCAATGCCGGTAGTCACCTCACAATGAATAAAAACAATGCAGCAATCAATCGGGATGCTCATTGGGATAAATCTTATAAAGGTAATTTGGGGCTTGATTTCAATGTTCTCGATAATCGTTTATCATTCAATATTGACGCTTACTATGAATGGAACCGTGAGATGTTGCTTAGTTATAATGCCTCTGTTCCATCTACAGTGGGAGCTAATTCTGCGAAAGTGAATTATGGAGAATTGAATACTTATGGTATCGAACTGTCTGCTACATGGAGAGACAAGATAGGTAAGGATTTTAAGTATAAAATTCAGTTGAACACCGGGTATAGTGATAATGAGATTTTGGTAAGAGACTGGGATCAGAAGCCTACTTATAAGAGCTATAAGAAGGGTGATCGTTTGGATCAAGGCATCTGGGGTATGCAGTGTATCGGTATGTTCCGCAGCTATCAGGATATTGACGAGTATTTTGCCAAGTACAATATTACTTCCTATATGGGTAACGTTAAAGAAGATGTAAAACCGGGTATGTTGATTTATAAAGACGTGCGTGGAGCCAGACAAGATGATGGTACATACGCCGGACCGGATGGTGTGGTTAGCTCTGAAGATGACCAAGTACGGTTATCTAATCGAAGCAATCCTTACAGCATGACAATGAACCTGAACGCAGAATGGAAGGGGCTTTCTTTGACAGCTCAGTTTAATGCGAGCTGGGGTGGTTATAGTTTCTTGCCTGATGATGCAATTTCTTTAGGAAACCAAGGAACATCGGCTAATAAGTATAATGATTTGGAATATGCAAATATGCCTTCGTTCTGGACTACAGACAATATGTTTGTGTATAACGACGTAGTAGATGCAGCAGGTAATGTAGTGGTGAAAGCCAATCGCAATGGAAAATATCCGAACTTGAGATGGGGCAGCGTGAATGCAGTAACTTCTTCTTTCTGGAGAGTAAGCGGAACACGTGTCAAACTGAATCGCGTTACATTAGCTTACCGTATACCGTCAAAATATACAAAAATGATAGGTATCGAAAGTTGCCGTTTTAACATTACAGGACAGAATCTATTAAGTTTCTATAATCCTTATCCGGATAATTTTATTGATCCGATGACTACTTATGGGAATTATCCTACCCTGCGTAAATTCACGATTGGTGTTAATTTAACATTCTAAAAGAACAGTAAAATGAAAAGAAAAAATATATTCCGTATCAGCGTAGCTTTTTGGGCGATGACTGCGTTTACTTCTTGTAGCGACCAGTTCATGCAAGACAAGCAGAACTTTGACAGCACTACTGCCGATGCTTATAATTATTGGAGTGGTGCACTGGGACGTGTAGCAGATGTTTATAGAGTATGTCTGCCAGATCCTAAGGCTACTCCCAGTTCAATGTATAACAGTACCGGTTTAGCAGACGACCAATCTAAGTCGACTGAAGAATATAGTGGATTCAGTGCTTTTGTCGATCCACTCAAGCCGTTGACTTATCAAACCGGAAATAATCCTGTACCTGATTACTTTGAAGGAACGAAAGGTGATCCTATAACTTCCGCTTATGGACGTATTCGTAATATTAATGATGTCATTGCAGGCATTGAAGGAAGCACGCTTTCGCAGGAAGAAAAGAATGAGTTGTTAGGGCAGGTTTACTTCTTTCGTGCATGGTGCTATTATAATTTGGTGAAATGGTATGGTGGTGTGCCCATCATTACGGAAGTACAGGAACCTGTTGAAAGTTCTGTTGTTCCCCGTTCTTCCGCAAAGGATTGTTTCAAATTTATTTGTGACGATTTGGAGAGAGCTGAAACATTGTTAGCACCTTTTACGGGAGCCGGACAATGGATGTCTGGTGATAATTACGGTCGTGTTACTTCCGGTACAGCAGTGGCTTTGTTGGGTCGGGTACGTGTACTATATGCCAGTCCGTTATTTAATCGCTCCAATGATTTGTCTCGTTGGACACAGGCTTACAATGATATAAAAAGATCTATTGACGTGCTGACAGCTGCCGGATATGGCTTGGCTAATGAAAGTAATCCCGGTGTGAACGCTTCCGGTTGGGCTAATCTTTTTACTGAAGTGCCGAGTCAAGAAGCTGTATTTGTAACGCTACACAACACGCTGACGGAAGGAGTTCCTGATTATCGTAAGAATAATACATGGGAAAATGGCATCCGGCCGTACAATGCTAGAGGAGGAGGTGGCAAAACACCTTCCGCCATGTTGGTAGATATGTTTCCTATGTCTGACGGCAAGATACCTGCAACTTGTGAAACATACAATACGTTAACTAAATCAGATATACCTTATTATCGCGAATTTCCTTTCGTCGATCGTGATCCGCGCTTCTATCGTACATTCGCTTTCCCGGGAGTTCGTTGGTCGTTTGTCGGTAATCCTACGACACAAGGGAACCGATACCCGCACAATGGTCCTGATTATGAACTTTGGAACTATACCTGGTATACGGATGCAGCTTATGTAGATGATATTGAAGCCAATAGCAGTGTGACCTATGGCGCTGATGGTCTCCTTAATGATGTAAAAGGTTTTTATGTACGTAAACGCTCTGATGACAGAGATGTGAATGCTATTGCCCGTTATGTCTATGATGAAAAGTCCGGGGGATTCACACGTTCTGCCGCGCCGTATATGGAGATTAGATATGCGGAAGTATTACTTAATTATGCAGAAGCAGCATGTAATGCGGGTGAGATGGGAGTTGCCGTTGATCAATTACAAAAAATCCGTGCTCGTGTTGGTTATAAAGCTGAAAATAATTATGGATTGGAAGCAGGTTTGGACGGTGACCAAGCTAAATGTATGGCAGCTATCATGTATGAACGTCAAATTGAATTGGCATACGAAGGAAAACGTTTCGATGATATGCGTCGCTGGATGTTGTTTGATGGCGGCATAGAACTTCCTGAAGGTGCGCCTGCTACTTGGAAACTGACTGGCTGGGGTGGAAACACATGTACATATCTTGGTTTTAAGCCACTCAACGGACAACGTCGCGAGAATCTTGAATTCCGTACAACTGTAAACGGTGGCATTGGTGGAACAAATGTTGACGACGATCCGTTAGTAAAAGCTGGAATTACCCGTCCGGCTGCAATGGATTTGAGAAAGGATCTTGCCAGCGAACAGGATAGGCTGAAAGAATTTTATTCAAATTATTTGACCCGTAAGACAAAGAAAGGCGATTCTTATGATGATAGCCATTCTCCATTGTATATCGCGTTCCTTCCAAGGTATTATATCCTTGGTTTCCATCAAGGTATCCAGGGTAATAATAGTACATTGCTGCAAACCATCGGCTGGGGAGATTACAACAACGGTGGCGCAAACGGTACTTTTGACCCGCTGGCTGAATAAAAAACTCAACTTCCTTCGATAAGAACCCTGCATTTCGGTACAGGGATAATTACATCGGAGATGAATCACAGGATGCTTCGGCATCGAAAACCATAGAAATTCACCGGTTCCTCCCTCTTTTCTTTGAGAAGACGGCAGGAATTGGTGAATTTTTGTTCGTTAAATCAGCTGATTTTAGTTATCTTTGCCTTCGCAAACTTCTCAAAACGCTTCCCCAAGCCTGCTGAATGCCTGCAAACTTCCAGAAACGCTTTCCCAAGCTTGTAAAATGCCGGAAAACTTTTTAAATCGCTTTTGCAAGCTTGAAAAACGCCTGCAAATTTTAAAAAATGCTTTCACAGGTATGCAAAACGTCCGCGAATTTACAGCAACCATTTCGCGGGCTTGTCCGGACTTCGAATTTTTCAGAGATAGATAGAACAAGTATGAATCCCGAAAGAAAAAATTATGGGAAGTTATCAAAAAGCAGACGGTATCACACTGTCACAACTGAACAACACTGAGTACACCAATTTCATGAATCGTGTGCTGACACTCCTCACCGCAGGAAGTATTTCCAAACTGACAGTAACAAACATCGTGAACAGCATCAAGCCGAAGTTGGTACAAATGGAAGACCTGATGAACCGTTCCACGGCCAACGCCGAAACAAAGGATTTACTGAAACTGGATGCCGAACGCGATTCGTATGTCAGTTATTTGTTGGCTACTGTCCGTGCGGCCAAAAACTCACCGTTGGCAGCGCAACGAGATGCATATAATACCTTGGAAATCACGGTGCGCCCTTATACCGGACTGGCACGCATGCGCAATATGGAGGAAACGGCAGCCATCAGCGGACTACTGCTTGATTTCCGCAAGGAAGCCGTGAAAACCGCCGTTACGGCACTCAATTTGGATGCCATATTAACGGCACTCGAAACCGCCAATAAAAACTATTCGGCACTGACAGACGCCCGTTCCGTTACTCGTACAGCAGAATCGGTTGCGGACTCAAAGACTGTGCGTGCGCAGCTTGATTCACTCTACGATGACTTGGTGATGCACATAACCGCTGTCAATATACTGACTCCCTCCATAACGGAAGCTTCAGCGTTTCTTACTGCTCTCAACCAAGTCATAGCCGAAACAAAAGCTGCTTATAATCGTCGTAAAGGTATTACGGCTCCCTCAAAGCCTTCCGGAGGCAACGGAACGATAACGCCTGGTGAAGGTGAAGCTCCCGATCCTGATGAAGGCGGTGGAGTAACTCCTCCTTCCGGTGGCAGCGACAGTGGCGAAGCTCCCGATCCGGCTCTCTGACGGCAGCTAATAGAAGAGAAAATGTGAAAAGAGGGAATCTTAAGATTCCCTCTTTTCTTTTACACCAAGCTATTCCGGTTATTCGGATTTCGTGTGTGACACATTCCTTCCTTCGTCGTTTTTTCTTCCGATAGAGAAATGACCGGCAGAAAAAGACACTTTTCAGCAAAGTGATTCTCGATAGTACTACACGGACCATTGGAGACTGGAAAGTCGTTTCTCTCCCCCGCATTTGATAAAAGATCATCATCACTGATTACAAATCTTTTCTTCTTTCGTCTTATTATTGTATTTTTGAATTAACAACTTCACAAAACCAAATAAAAATGAAGAAGAAACAGGTACTTTTAGCAGTTTTTGCTGCAACAATGTTGACTCCGACCGTTGCATGGGCGCAATACCCACAAATATCTGGCGAAGCCAAAGAAAACTATACAAAAATGATGACTGAAGAGCGGAAACGCTCTGATGAAGCATGGGCAAAAGCGTTGCCGATAGTACAAAAAGAAGCTAGAGAAGGACGTCCATATATTCCTTGGGCTGGTCGTCCGTACGATTTGCCACAGGCTGATATCCCTTCATTCCCAGGTGCTGAAGGTGGTGGTATGTACAGTTTCGGTGGTCGTGGAGGTAAAGTGATAACTGTCACAAATCTGAATGATCGTGGACCGGGTTCTTTCCGTGAAGCATGTGAAACTGGTGGTGCACGTATTATCGTTTTTAATGTTGCTGGTATCATCCGTCTGGAATCTCCGATTATCGTCCGTGCTCCTTACGTAACCATTGCAGGACAAACAGCTCCGGGAGACGGTGTTTGTATTGCTGGAGAATCATTTTGGGTAGATACACATGATGTGGTGGTGCGTCATATGCGTTTCCGTCGTGGAGAAACGAAAGTATGGCATCGTGA
>ULSW01015036.1_pt1 | contig 10656 bp, 10 predicted proteins | sample 1957051 | NCBI WGS metagenome assembly ULSW01 (sample SAMEA4835719, study PRJEB28245) | human gut metagenome | biome: gut microbiome; material: fecal sample | place: Denmark | collected 2008 | reverse complement strand
CTAGGATACCATAGTTAAAAACTATATCCTAGCGGATGTATAACAAATATTATGTTTATACTAAATCAGCACTACAAAACTAACTAAAACTGCATACACCATTAACGTACTAGCACCAATTAGGTCTCTCAATAAAATAGTTCTCATACTAAACTAATGCCCCAGTATAAATTTACGGATAGATTTAGGCACATAATTAAGGCCCACTGTAGTCAAATAAGATAATGCTAACGCCATACCATACATAATTAGCACGTTGGTCACCGTATACAAGAGATTATATTTAGCCATCACACCAAAAATGATTAACAACCAAAATGGATGCGCTAAATAAATACCATACGATTTATCGCCTATCTCAGACCAAATGGACTCCATCGTCACGTTCATAGGTAGCCTTTGGAATAGGAACAAACTAAACATCGTTCCCAATCCTGTATAAAGAACGCCCATAGGACTCATTTGATGTACCGTATAAATTGCTTCCAACACAGTGTAATGCCATACGTCCATGACATAGTAATAAGAGCCAAGCATTAATAATATAGAGCTTACCGCACTGACGCCTAAAAGGTAACGATAACGCCACATATATTCGCAGACGATTTCATATCGTTCAGCACATACGGCACCTAAAAGGAAAATCCACACATAATGAATAACCCAATAGTTGAGTCGCATATCAAAAAGATATTTAAGAACTGGCTGATTGCTTAGATTTTCTGTTACCCAACGGCCAAGCATGTAAGACGAAACATAATCGATACCAACTTGGATGACAAATAGTAACACCAGCCAAAATACAGGCCGTTTTAAGATGACTTTCACCATGGCCCGCCATAACGGCATCATCACGTAGAACCATAGCAAAATAACCATAAAATATAGATGATACATAGAAGTACCAAAGAGTAGATTTATCGCCAACGGTCCTGGATGCAAATTACCAAGATTATGAGCTGTCACCCCTGTATATAGCAGGTAAAAGATGGACCACGTAATATATGGAAATAGCACCACCTGAATTCGGCGGTGCATAAATTCCTTATATGAGAATGGTCCCTCTACCGAGGTATGATAAAACAAGCCAAATGCAGAGAGGAAGAAAAACGCAGGCACTCCAAAGCGAGAGAGAATTTCTAACACGCTGATGAGTTCTAAATTTACAAAAGGATTTTGCAATGCGTAAGATCCTACATGAATGCCGATAACACCGAGCATACAGAGGCCTCGCATATAAGTAATTTCCGGTAAAAACGCTTTTTTCATAGCCATTGCCTATTCACTATTGACCAGGTGCCACTGCAGGTGTCGGTACCACACGTGGACCTTGAGACTCTGTAGCTGGTTGTTTAACTACAGGAGGGGTAGATGTAGGTGTTTGAGGCGTTGCAGCTTTTTCAGGTTGTGCCGCTTGTGCTGGTACAGCCTGACCATTTGCTTTAGCAGCCGCTTCTGCCTTAGCCTTAGCTTCTGCTTCAGCCTTAGCTTTTGCTTCAGCTTCTCGTTTCAAGCGTAATTCTTTTTCAAGTGGTACCACTGGTTTGTCATAAACAGTGATATCCGTTTCAAATAGACGTCCCCATGGGAATGTAGCTTTTACTGTACGAGGATTGATTTTAAGGTATTTTTCAGCGAAATCTTGAATGCGTTCACCTAAATAACTTTCAAGACGTTCATTTAATTCACCAGAGTAACGAACATTGTCTGTTCTGATAGAATCTTGCATACGATAAATATCTTTACGGATATTTGCTTGATATGCCCAGTTATCCAAATATTGTTGCGTCAACATATCACGATGACCTTCCGGACTCATAGATTTAAGCAATAATCCTTGAGCAATAGCGTAACCTACGGTGTTACTTGCTGTATTCCAACCATTATACGCACCGATTTTGTACAACAAATCTCGTTTGTACATAGCGGATACCAATGTATTATCTGCACCATTATTGAAAGCAATATCTGCAACGCTTACGTTCACACCAGAGTCAACAGCTTGTTGAATGCGATCTACGAAAGCATTTGTAGAGTTGGAGATCATTGGGAAGTTTTCGAAGTTTTCAGACTCGCCTGTGCTCGTAGTAAGAGGTGTATTAACAGCCAATAATACAGTTGGTTTGCCTTGTGTCACCATCGTGCCACCTACGGCCTCAACGTGTTGAGCAATTGTTTTATCAATCGTTTGATCTTCGTAACCTGGCAATGTTTTACCGCCACCACCGAGTGGATAAATTACGGAGAATGTAGGTTTTTCTGTGCTCACATCGGTACGGGAACGCGCCATCAATAAGAGACCAAGTTGGTCAGCACCAGGGAAACTACCGTATTTTTCAACAGAAATATCCTTGGAATATTTGTTAAGGTAACGACCTTCTAGAGCGGATTGAGATAATTGAGATGTATCATCATGACCTAATGCAAAGTAGTCGAATACACCACTGCGAGTTTCATCAATCAACTCTTTGTTGATTTTCATATTTTTTTGACGGCGGTCAAACCAGTCTTGCAAGTATTCCACAGGAACAGAGGCTTGTAGGCTCATCAATTTTTGAGTTTCTTCTTGCGTTAAAGAGCCAGAATCTAATTTATCTTGTAATGCAGCGATTTGGAAGATAGTTGGGCCATATTCCGCATAGTAGGCCGGTTCAGTACCACCACCACTCGCGCGTGGGGAACGCATTACGGTACCAAATCCATAGATGCGTACATTTTTATTACGCGCTTTTAAGCCTTCAATACGTTTCAAGCGATTTTGCAATGTGCTAAGAGGAATATTATGTTTACGAGAATCTACAAGACCTCCATAAATAAGAGTATCTGTACTTAATACCATAACATCAGCACGACCTGCATTTTGCTCTACCCAAGCCATAATTTGATCAGCTTGACCTTGGTAGGTCTTACCAGAAATCAAGTGTTGAGGTGGTGTCAACACAGTCATACCCGCCTCACGAGCTGTATCAACTGTATATTGCAAACTTACAGGACGATCATCTTGAGGTACATATAATACGGTTTCTGCATCGATTTTGATGGATGTACCTGTAGCAATGGCTGTAACCATTAATGCTACTTTCAACCATTTATTTGTCATAAATCAAATCTCCTTCTGTGTACACGAGTACTCTCGACTCGAAAATTAACTCTTATATAATACTCTTTTTTTCTGACACTTTTATGAAATACTTAATAGTATAATTATATCATTTACCTGTTATTTCTCAAATGCAGTGCCTTTAGCTTTAGCGCACTTTGGGTAAGCTCCAATTATATTTAATAGCTAGTAAACGGATAACTAGTACAACGGTAAACGCACCATATACAGCCTCTCCAACCCAGTTAGAAATAACCATTAAGTAATAAACGATGCCCCCAATAACACTAGGTAGAGCATACACATCTTCTTTCAAAACAGACGGAATCCGTTGAGCCAGCATATCTCGGATAATACCACCTCCAACGGCAGTAATAGTTCCTAATAAAACAATAAAAATTGGCAACTCTGGATATAGTTTAAACCCTGCAGATGCTCCGGTTACTGTAAAAGATGCCAACCCAACTGCATCGGCTAATAAATAGCTTGCTCGGCTACGAGGGCCCATAGCATGCTTGCGATAACGGCTGTTATAGATAATAAATACGATAATTGTTACGGAAATAACCACAGTTACATATACAATATTGCGTAACGAATTCGGCGGAAAATACCCCAAAAGAACATCACGTACAATTCCACCACCGATTGCCGTGGCCAGTGCCAATACAGCCATACCAAATATATCCATTCTCCGCGCCACCCCAACAAGTGCTCCGGAGATAGCAAAGGCAATAGTGCCAATCATATCAAATATATACCAAATAATATCCATAATACCCTCACACAATCTATTCGCATAACTTCGCACACTATGATAGACTTTATGTAAGATATTATACATTAAGAGGTATGAGAATGACAAAAAACATTACACCTATAGAGATTAAAAATATGGATGAGCGTAGCCGTGATGAATATTTTATGGGTTTTGCCCTAGAGGAGGCCCACAAAGCTTATGCTCTAGGAGAAATTCCTATCGGCGCCATTTTAGTTCAAAACAATACAATCATTTCACGCCACCATAATCGCCGCGAATTAGATCACGATGCAACGGCTCATGCAGAGGTGCTCGTCATCCGCGAAGCATGCGATGTACTCAAGCGCTGGCGGTTGACTGGTTGTACCCTGTATGTTACGATAGAGCCGTGTCCGATGTGCGCTGGAGCCATCATCAACAGTCGTATTGACCGTGTTGTATATGGTGCAAGTGATTACAAAGGAGGCGCTGTAGAGTCTCTTTTCAATGTACTCTCTCACCCTGGTTTAAATCATGAACCCGAATTAGCATCGGGGGTCCTTGGTGATGAATGTAGTCAAATCATGAAAGACTTTTTTAAAGAGCGCCGTAAAACACGGAGGAGTACCCAAGAGGCTGAAGGGTCCGCACTCGAAATGCGGTAGGTCGGGCAACCGGCGCGGGGGTTCAAATCCCTCCTCCTCTGCCATATAAAATATATAAAGCGCTAACCATGGTTAGCGCTTTTTTGCGAAGGGACCACTACTATGAAAAAATATTACCCTTATCTCATTACGGTGAGTCATATGATTAACGACTCCTGTCAAAGTGTATTACCTGCCCTCTTGCCATTATTTATCTACACTTATGGACTTAGTTTAGAGCAAGCAGGCTTTCTCATATTAGCCAATACAGCATTATCTTCATTGTTACAGCCATTATTAGGTTATGTCTCTGACAAGATCAATCAGCCACGGCTCATCGCCTTAGGTGTTCTGCTCTCTGCTTGTAGCACAGGTGCCATGGGTTTTGTAACCTCCTATGAAAGCTTACTTGTTTGTGCTACCTTAGCTGGTGTAGGCTCCTCTATCTTCCACCCTGAAGGAGCGAAGATTATGAATCGCCTCGGAGGTGGCAAAAAAGGTAAAGCCATGGGTACCTTCGCCATCGGCGGTAGCTCCGGTTTTGCCATCGGCCCACTCTTTGCAGGCTCTATTGCCTATACAGTAGGTCCTCATGGACTGGCAGCTTTCACCATAGTGGGTCTTATCATCTCAACGGTTTTATTCGTCCTCATGCCACACATAGTCACTCAAGCACGCACTATCGACCAAGCGATAGCTATGGAAAACCCTACACTAGTGGCTAAGCCACTAAAAAATTACTGGAAATACTTTGGCATCTTGTTTATTATCATCCTAAGCCAATCGGTAAACTTCCGCGTTATCAATGCATTTATTCCTATCTTCTGGACTCGTGAACTCGGCACTAGCCCAGAGCAAGGTAGCTTTGCATTAACCATATTCTTTAGTATCGGTATCTTCATGACATATATTGGCGGTCTATTAGGCGACAAATATGGTCCCATCAAAATCATTAGACTATCCCTATTGATTTGGTTGCCAGCCATGTTCCTATTAACAGAAGTGCCAACCTTCTCCCCTATTATCATGATGCCTATAGCCTATATGTTACTACTCATGATTGGCGCTGCTAAAGCTCTTAGCTACAGCCCCGTTATCGTACTAGGCCAAACCTACCTTGCTAAAAGCATCGGCTTTGCGTCCGGTATTACCCTCGGGGTGAGCCAAACTATCGGCGGTATCATCGCACCTGTAGTAGGAAACCTTGCGGATACCTATTCTTTACCTGCCGCTATGATGACACTCGTACCATTCCTAGTAGTGGGTCTTGGGGCTTCATTGATACTTAAAGATCCTAAAAAATTACAATAAACAAAAAAGAACCCTTCACATGAACTGTACCCCAAAAATTGGACACAATTTTTGAAAGTACAGAAACCAACGAAGGGTTCTTTTTATATTCAACTAAACACATCACATACAGTTTAGTGTTTTAGCATTTCATTCAAGATAACTACGTCCGTTTCTTTCATACCTTGTGCCACAGCACCAATACTGCGGATAGTTTCATCAACGGAGTATGCTACAAGGCCATCGCCTTTTTGGTAGTTTTTGTTAAGGCGAGCTTGTTTATATCCCATAAAAGCGCCATCAAGGGAGATTGCAATTTTTCCTGCACAGGATGGTTTCGCCCCATCACATACGATACCAGATAAACTTGCAAGACCATTTACAAGAGTGTTCTCGATTATATCTTTACTATCACCCTTCAAGAAGGCAATACCTGCTACACTTACCACACCGGCAGATACAACCCCGCAGTATGCGGATAGTTTACCAATACCAGATTTAACATAAAGCGTTAGCAAGTTAGCAAAGACGAGCGCTCGATACAATTCATCATCACTTTTACCAAGTTCCTCGGCAGTCGTAATGATTGGTACAGACACGGTTAAACCTTGATTACCAGAGCCAGAGCAAATAACAACAGGCAATGGGCAGCCACTCATACGCGCATCAGAGCCAGCTGCGGCACGAGCCTTACATTTCGTTTCGAGAGATGGATTTTCTTCATCTAACAATAACAATTGTCCAATATTAGATCCATAATCATTGGACAGACCTTCCTTAGAAATTGCAGTATTATACTCAACTTGCTGTTTAATTTGAGGTAGGATACCAGAAATATCACCTGTTAAAGCAAATTCGTAAATGCTATCGAAGGTCATGGCATATTCTGTTTTAGCCGCTTTCTTAATTTCATTGACTGTTTCAGAGATAATCTCACCATCTACTGATACATAGGTTACATTCGTATGGTCATTTTCAATGCGAACAACCGCTGTATGTTCATCTGTTTCTGCAGTGATTTCTATATATAGATTATCTACGCCTTCAGCGAGTGAAACGGTACAGAAGTTGGCATCAAGCAATGTGCCAAGCCATTTGCGATCTTCGTCTGTAGCAGATTCCAATACTTCTAGTTCACGCTCTGGATGACCTACAATAGCACCTAGTGTAGCGGCCGCCGTTAGGCCTTTTCGACCCCCAGAATTTGGAATGACTACAGATTTTACATTTTTGATAATATTCGCGCTGCATCTTGCGTGAATATGGTTAGGAAACTCATCTAAAACAGAGACTGCCTTCGCAGCCGCATAAGCCAATGCAATTGGCTCAGTACACCCGAAGGCAGGACGCATCTCTGATTTTAATAAGGAAATATAATCCATCTTATACTTCCGCAATAATTTCCACTTCTACAATAACGCCCAATGGAAGGTCTTTTACGGCTACACATGAACGAGCTGGTTTAGAAGTGAAATAGTTAGCATACACTTCATTAAATGCTTTGAAATCACCAATATCAGCTAAGAAGCAAGTTGTTTTAACAACTTTGGAGAAGTCAGTACCAGCTTCAGTCAATACGGCTTCAATATTTTTACATACTTGTTCAGTTTGCTCTACAATGCCCCCTTCAACAACTGTACCAGTTGTAGGGTTAAGAGGAATTTGACCAGAAGCAAATAATAATCCGCCAACCACTTTAGCTTGAGAGTAAGGACCTACTGCTGCTGGTGCTTTGTCTGTAGAAATTGTTTTCATGGTAATTCTCCTTTTATAAATAAATATAAATTAATATGACTATACTTATGGTGTAAAACTCATGTTGATGCCTCGATATATATGACTTACCTCAATATATCACGTATTATATAAAAGTTCGTATATAACCAATTATTTAATTGATTTGAATGCATTGTCAAATATTGGTTTGAAATAATCACGTTGTACATCAGTTGTTACACCTACATACAACACCGGTTTTCCCGGTTTCAACACAAATGCAGCATTTGCATAGAGTGGAGTTTGTACATTTCCATCTGCATATAATAAGCGAGAACTTGCTGCATATGTTTGATATTTTGTGCCAGCCACCGGATGTACTTGTTCTGCATTTTCTACGGTTAGAGTTTTAAGTGTTTTAGGCATAATCGTTGCTTTTTGGGGATCACGACTAGATACATTAATTGGTCCATTTAAAGGAACCACCGTTGTGCTAGTGGGAATCTGTTTATTTATTGTTCCCAATAGAAGTTGCTCTGTTACAGGATCAATTTGACCTTTATCAAGAGCGGCCATTGCCGCTATAAACATAGGGTCATTAGCCTTTTCTTTAGCGACTTGTTGCGCTATTTGTTTAACATCTACAGCCACTACGAATGCATCTTTTTGACCAGTTTTATCTGCCCCTTGCAATTGGTATATATCAAAATTAGTACCAAAGTTTTGGAAAAATTCCTTTGCCATCATATTCGACATCGTAGATTTTGAAGATTCCTCATTTAATTGTTTTTCTACAAAATCACGTGTATTTGTTTTGGATGCAGAAACAACAGTTACATTGTTAGGCACTACCATGGATCCTGCAATTGTTTGTACATCCTTAGCAAAACCTACGCCAGATACAGTACCCATTAGGCAAGCTGCACAAGCCAATACTTTCAAAGATTTCATATTATTTTCCTCCCTTGAGAGATTGTGTTTGATACATATGATTCAACTCATTAGCCCAATAATCATAGCTAGAGTCATCAGACATTAAAAGCTGTAAAGATACACCTTTATCTGTAGGAACAGCATAACCAATTAAGGAATAGGTATTTCTAAAGCCATCATATTTTAGACTACCGCGTAAATCGCCTGTCACAGCTGTACCATAGCGTGTTTGAACAGGTTTATAGGCCACATGCGTTGCATCTAGGCTTACTTGTTTTGCCATAAAGTCTACATAAGAACGGACCTCTTCTATACTTTTAGGAGATGATTTCTTATCTGTAGTAAGCATTTTATCAAAGGCACCTATAATTTGAGAAGGTAACTTATCATTTATCGTTTTCAAATCTTTTGCTAACTTAGCACCTTCAACAGTATTGCTTTTTAAGCCTTGTAATTGTTGTTGGGCCGTCTCTTTAGAGTAAGATTCTACATGTTTAGAGATGGAGTGCTTTAATGCAGCTTTTTCCGCATCTGTCCCCTTCTCTAAAATAGTCTTATTCATACCTATAACTTGATCAATAGCATTTTTGGAATAGTTAATAACAATTAAACTACCTGTATGATGACCTTGTTTATCAGTACCTTGCAGTTGATAGAAGGAGTACCCATCAAGAAAATCCCCCTTCACTGGTTCAACAGCTACACCAGTCTGTACTTTCACAACATTATTAATAGTATCAACAGCAGATTTATTTGCTACTTTGAGAAATTTATCTTGTTCTTGATTACGCAATCTTGCATCAGTAGAAATATGCACAACTTCTACAGCTTTCACAGTTGGGGAAGTACTGCCGTACATACCATAACCTAAATCTACCGTATCAGCACATGCCACTGCCCCCATACCCACAGTTAAACAGGTAGCACAAGCCAATGTCATCAACTTTTTATTGAGAGTTCTCATAAGACACCTCACCTTTTTAACAATACACTATGTATAGATTGTTAGATAATCCGTGCAGTATATATTAAGAGTTTAAAAGATAATCTATACTGCATATATTAATTATTATACTATATCGACATATATAACTGTATAGTATAATTTACAAGCTTACCTTTCTGCTATACAATACATAAATAGACATGTAAAGATGATATATGTATGAGAAATGGAAAGGAGTGCACACTCGGTGTGCTTTTAACATGATACAAGAATTAATTCCCCTCACTAGGCCTCGCACATTAGCTGCTGCATTGGGGCCTACCATTTTAGGTGCCGCCTTTAGTTATTACGCATTTGGTGCTGCTCAGGGTACAGGTCTTGCCATTTTACATACAGTGCTCATATTTTTAGCTGTTGTAACAGCCCAAATTGTAGCTAATTTATGGAATGAATATAAAGACTTTAAATCTGGACTTGATGCTGGTCAAAAGGTAGGTAATGCTGGTTCTATCACACGTGGCGTTATAACACCAGAGCTCATTATAACGATGATTAAAGTACTCATGTTTGTACCCATTATCATTGGTCTTTATTTATCTACTACTATAACTTGGTACTACATTCCTGTAGGCTTCTTATGTATTCTAATTAGTTTCCTTTACTCTGGCGGACCAAAACCAATTTCTCGAACACCATTTGGGGAAATTTCCTCTGGTATCGCCATGGGTTTTGCTATCGTACTCATTACAGGCTATGCTTGGACACGAGAATTATCCTTAGCCCTGTTAATTCCTGCAATTTCATCTACATTGCTAGTTGGTTCCATCATGTTGACGAATAATATCCGAGATATTCGTAATGATGAAAGCCATGGACGTCACACGTTGCCAATCGTGCTTGGTCGTGAAAGAGCACTCAGCTTAATGAGTATCTCATATATTTTCAATTTTATTTGGATCATTGCTTGGATTATAGTAGGCCATATGACATGGTTCGCCTTATTAGCATTCCTTGCAGCACCACTAGCTTTCAAAACAATTCATACATTATCTACCAATACAGATGAGTTCCAACTAGATAAGGCTATGGGTACTACCGCTGGGGCAGCTATGATTTATCAACTAATGTGGGCGATTGGACTTATCATGGGCAAATTATTTTAAAAATGAACATACTTATATTATAGGTTCTCCATAGTTTTTAGTTATGGAGAACCTATAATAATTCCTTCTTGATAGATAGGAAATTATTTAGTACTATAGATTTAATATTTTATATGTAATTATTG
>ULSW01019642.1_pt1 | contig 10745 bp, 6 predicted proteins | sample 1957051 | NCBI WGS metagenome assembly ULSW01 (sample SAMEA4835719, study PRJEB28245) | human gut metagenome | biome: gut microbiome; material: fecal sample | place: Denmark | collected 2008 | reverse complement strand
CAACATACAGAGGCACCGGAGCACCTGTATGAGATTTGGTAGTCCACCCAATAGAGGCTTTTTTATCTAGCAAGGCGACCGCAGCCACCGCCAAAGGCTCATCTTTAGCATAGAGGCTCACTATATCTTTTGATTTCTTCTTCAAGAAAGACTGCTCATAGCATATCAACAATTCCAACTCTTCATGTGGGGTAATCGTAATCTGTTCCCAAAAGCCTAGATTCTTCTTCAGAAAAGATTTCATCTCTCCCCAGGAAGGAACGGCTTTGGCTGTTTTCATTTTCCGCATAGCATTGGTCAAAGCTTCTTGCGAACACTGCTGGTATTTCAGCAATTCGATATTCAGGTTTGTATCAGAATTACCCAATCCCAAACCTCCGGTTTCGTGGTCGGCAGTTACAAGAATCAAGGTCTCATCGGGATGTTTCTTGTAGAATTCATAAGCCAGACGGATACATTGGTCAAAGTCGATAGTTTCCGTAACAACCGTAGCCGCATCATGGGCATGAGCCGCCCAATCTATCTTGCCACCCTCTACCATCATAAAGAAACCTTTCTTCGCGGTTTCCGTAAAGTTGTCCAAACAGGCTTTTGTCAAATCCGGCAGACCCAAGTCTTTTTCAGACCGATCCAATGCATATTTTAAGCTTCCGCTAACCGTATCTGTAGGAAACAGGAGCACTTTGTCTTTCACATGACTACGATTATAAGCGTCCATCCCCCGATACATAGTGTATCCTTTCTGATGAAACAAATCATAAAGACAAGGAGCTGACGCATTACGCTTGCTTCGAGGTTGAAGCAACCCTGCCCCTCCGAAGAAGTCGAAACCTGAGTTTGCCGCATCCACTCCTATTTCGTAATACATCGAACGATCCGGTTGAGAAGCATAAAAGCCACCGGGAGTAGCATGATCAATGGATGCGGAAGTGATGATCCCTATTTTATAGCCTTTACCTTTCAGTTGACGTGCAAGAGACTTCAAGCCATGTTGTTTCTTTGCATCCATTCCTATTACATAGTTAGTCGTCTTTTCTCCCGTCGCCAAAGCTGTGGCAGCTGCCGAAGAGCAAGTTATCAAGTGAGAGGCCGACCGTGTGCACACTTGTGTCATCACGGGAAAAGTAGGGAACAGTAGCGAACGCTCACCGGTATCTGTACCGACTTTCTCCGCATATATCTGCGAAGCTTCCACATGATTGAACCCCATCCCGTCACCGATAAATAAAAATATGTATTTCGGAGCCTGCGTTCCGTATGCCAATGTAGCGCAGACTAGCAGTAGTCCGAACAGAACAGACCTCATAGGTCTTGTCATTCTATCTTTCATTTTATATTTATATTAAAAAAGGTTAGTCATAAATATGTTAGTCATGAACATAAAGGATATTAGGTACCGTACGTTCTCCACGATGGTCGAAACGCTTATTGTCGCAGGGGTAGTTAACAATCCCATTGTCCGGTGCACCGGACAGCCAAAGAGTAGTAGAACCTCCTCCATCAAGATTGATCGCATCTTTGCCTCCCAGGATTCGGATCAGATGCGCCAATTCCGGGATACTTACCCCTCCGGCATATTTCGGAAAACGTCCGTCTACGGTTATGAATAGTATCTTTCCGTCTTTGGTAAGGGCTACCGCACTACGGGGATGTTTAGTCCGGATAAAGTCTTTCTCGCATAAACTCCAATCGTAATAGCGACCGTCTTTCAACATCAACGGCCCGGAAGCCAATACGATACCTTTTTTCCCTTTATATTGCTTTTCTATCTGTCTATTCCAAGAAATTATCTTCATTTTTCCCTTGCGGATACTGACGGCTCCGGTAACACGTCTCGCAAACTCACCCAAAGTAGTGGTATCCACCACCTGGCGGTCTACTTTAAGGAAACAGACTGAGTTTCCCCGCTTCATATCGAAGTAAGAACCGTTTATAGCTGCGATAGCGCCCTGTTCCGAAGCCATTCTACTTGTTTCTCTCATCTTATCCGAGACGGTTACACCGACTTTCAATCCTGCACCGGGATCAATTTCTATCAGGCTGATAGATTGGGGGACCTGATATAATCGAGGAATGGAAACATACTTATGGATAATCCCTTTTTGGGGACTTTCTATCTTCCATTGCGCAGATACGATTGCCAGCGAATCCGATACAGTTTGCCCTTTCACTATTCCCAAAGAGCATACAGCCAAGACAATGCCGAGTAACAAGCTTCTTTTCATCATAAACAGATTAATAAATGTGTTAAGTATAATAAATCAATTAAGTTATTTTATTCAGTGAGGTTATTACCTTTCAATATCCAGTCCTTTTTTCGAGTTGCATACTGCGACCAAGCTTTGATATCCGAAGGGATTTGCCCGCTCAACTGGTTATCATTTACTCTGAATATCCCTTTAGGACCACTCTTCTCAATCACAGCTCCATATCCATAAGGGATACTTCCATTGAATTCATTGTCATAGACCATAAATTCCATCAGGTTTTTCCAGGTAGTCGGTTTATTACTTCCATCCAACGGAATCACCGGAAGAGAGCCACTCAGATCATTACAATATGCTTTAATCGTGACAATGTCCGGAATCTTAATCAACGGATCCAGATTTCCGCTAAAAGAATTTTCAAATCCGGCGGGAGTTGCTGTCGGATGATTGGATATATTAAAGCTGGTCAATAATTGACATTCCCCCAAAGACTCCGGCAAACTGCCACCCGCCGCTGATTCAATAATCCACAAATTTGTCAATTGAGACAAATGTCCTATCTCTTCCGGAATACCTGTTATCTTTTGATGCTTGAACTTCAGCACTTTCAGTTCCGACAATTCACATAACGGAGTGATATCTCCCACAATGTTATTCGGTTCTTGAATATCAATCTGTACCACTCTCCCATTCTCAAATTTCACACCCGGCCAATGAGTCGCATTCGTTTCCAAAGGAGCGTCAAAGTTCCACTTCTTCACCCAATTGTCTCCGTTCGCCCCCTCATAGAACATCCTCAAATAATCAATATCTTCCAATGGTTTCTTGTCCTGAATAATGGTCAGCATATCGGTTACCCCGTTCGAGCCTTTCAAATACAGATAAGCGGTGCGGCCGTCTTCCACATCTTTATAAGGATCGATTTTAAGTTTCAGTTCCGAGTCGTTCACAACACCGGGAGTGATCGGCTCACCATCGGTTACGTGTATCCAGTCGCAGCCTTCCGACAATTCATATGTATAAGCAACCATCGTAGCAAAAGGAATCACTTCTTCTTCGCTCCCCCTAGCTCCCACTTTCAACGTACGCTTCTTCAAGGCAATGCCAATACCTTCCTGCACCACCTTCAACTTTGTTTCAGCGCCTTCCACGATCCAAGCGGATATTTCGGCTTCACGAGAGGCCACATCCGTATTCTTGGTCACCGACATTTTGAAGCTTCCGGATTTCAGTCCATTAGAGGTCAGCAAGTCAATCCATGCAGCAGAAGTCTTCACCCTCCAAGGGAGATTCGATTCGATATCCACTGTATATTCCTTTTCATCCAAAGGCAAATTCAATGCCTCATCCACAAATTTCAAGTCCGGTTCCGGCAGAGTCACACCCGTATCATCCGTGAAATCCTGACAACCCGACAAACCTATCAGCAAAGACAAAAGCCCGATTCTTCCGATACAGCTTTGTCCGCACAGAGATAGTATTCTATTTAGTATCATATATTCAGCTATTTAATAATCAGACAATCAATTATCAGTCACAACCAGCAGCCCGTTTGCCACTTCCCTTTCTACTCCGCCATTATCATAAGGCCAGTTGCGTATGGCAAAACGCCCGTCCTCAAATCCGGCAATCTTACGGATGATAAAAGTAGAAGAACCTCCTCCGTCGAGATTGATAGCGTTCTTTGCTCCTAACGCTTTCATCACCGCACCCATCTCTGCATATCTCATTCCGTTGGAGTACCAGAAGTTACGCCCGTCGGCAACGAGGATATAGACCACATTATCATCCGTCACTCCGATAGCGGTTCTCGGTTCCAATGCGGTTACCGTCTGAGGAAGCACATTCCCGTTTGTCATCAAACGCACACGTCCTCCCACAGCTTCCTGAATATCCTCTTTGTACGAATCATATTCATCATACGAACCGATGATCGCTTTCTTGTTTTTCGTAATGGCGAAGAAAGTACATACATTATCAGTCATCGTACCTTTCAGACAAGTACCATTCCGGTAGTAGATTCCTTGCGGTGTTCCATCCTTTGCAAAGAAATCACCGTTCACGGCAGCCAGTACCCTGCTACCGGGCTTATCGTATGCCAAAGCCTGCAATGTCATCTGCTGCTTGGTCTTCAATTTGCCCTCCTCATTGGGAGAAGACGCCTTCATCGTCAGATGTGCCTCTTTCAGGTCTACCTCCAATACAAACATTTTCACTGCCAGCCCTGTGGCAGAAAGGATTTTCATCTCGAGCGCCTGTACGCCGGGAGCCAGCGTGTAAGTGGAGTCCGAGAAGTACTGTCCGACGTATCCATCACTTCCGGCAATTATTTTCTGTCCCAGTTCCGTCTTCGCACCCTCCGTTGAGAATACGGTCAGATCTTCATCATTGTTGCAAGCCGTCCACAAGAGACAACCCAAAAGCAGAAGAGCGGAATCATATATCAGTTTTTTCATCATTTTATCTCTTTAAAGTAAGTATAAACAATAGGTATCAATATCCGGGATTCGGTTCCAGATTCGGATTGGAAATCATTTCTTTTCCCGGAATAGGCAACACGTGCTGATAATCTTTCAGTCCGAGTGTCGTTTTCGCCGTATTCGTACGTATGAGGTCATAGTACCTGAAACCCTCCGCCAACAGTTCCTTCCGACGTTCGTCCAGCACACATTGCAGGAATTCGTCCTTGTCTTTCGGATCCACACTTTCCAGCCCGCGTTCTTTCCGCAAGTCATTCAAGCGTCCCAGTCCTTTCGGGAATCCTTGCGCTTCCGCACTGATGAGGTACATTTCCGCCAAACGGCTCATCACTATCGGATCGGTCCCGGTCTGCCCGCTCGGATACTTGTTGATACAAGGTTCGGATCCCACATTGATAATGGAAACTTCCTTACGTTTGTCCTTATCATCATACATATTCATTACCTCATTGGTAGGCCGATAGACATAACTGCCATGATTGGGATGCGCATAGGTATAGAACAAGGTAGAGATAGTGATATTCGATTCTTCCGCCAAACACTGGAAAGAGAAGATGACCTCCGTATTGGACTTTCCACGAAATATCTTATCAAAACTGTCCAACTTGTATTTGCCGTCTGTTATCAGCCCCTCCGCCAGAGTAGCCGCCTCCGTCAAGTTTCCACGTTCCAACATCACACGGGCTTTCAATGCCAAAGCCGCATCACGGGACACATAATAATAGCTGGACGATGTGCCGAGAAAAGCAAGTGCCGTCTGCAGTTCTTCTTCGATAAAGCTCCATACCGCCTCTTCCGAATCGCGGAAAGGTTTTTCCATTGTATTCACTTTCTGAATAGGGACACCGCCCCAACGAGTCACCAGTGCGTGATAGATGTATGCCCTGAAATAATGCGCTTCACCGATAATCAGATTCCGCAGTTCCGATTCTGGGAGAGATTCGACGATAGAAAGTACATTATTCACTTGATAAAGGGCATTATAATACCCGTTCCAACTACTGGAGACGATTGAATTCAATGAAGAAAGCACTGAATTGATCAAGTCCTTCGCATTTCCGGTGCTTTGCGTCAAGTCACCACCCAATATATCAAAAGTGATGTAAGATTCTCTCGTCGGAGAGTTCTGTACCTTATTGTACATTCCCATACGCAAAGCGGAGAGATCTTGGGGAGTCACGCTTCCCGGCGATACTGCGGAATGAGACTCAATATCCAACATACCGCTACACGAAGTCAGCAACAGGCAACCGATAAATATATATATAATCTTTTTCATCATTGTGAGCATTTATGATTAGAAACTAAGGTTTATTCCGAAATTGACCGAACGGGAAGGCGGCACTCCATAGAGATCGACTCCGAAGTACTGCGGGTCCATATTCTTACTCACTTCAGGATCCCAACCGGAGTATTTGGAAAACAACAGCAGGTTATCTCCCTGAACATACAGGCGAAGTCCCTTCATCCGGATCTTCTGCAACATCACTTGCGGGAAGGTGTAACTGAATGTCAACGAACGCAGGCGGATAAAAGAGCCGTCCTCCAGAAAACGGGTGGAGTTCTTGCTATTATGTCCACAAAGCGTATTAACCGCACGGGGATATTTGTTCGAGCTTCCCGGAGCAGTCCAGCGGTTCTTTGCCGCATCCTCCGTGATAGCCATACGATATCCCGGACGGGTGGCCGTCACCGCCCATTCGGCATATACATCGTTGCCATACATATAGGTGAAGAACACGTCCAGTTGGAAACCTTTATATTTGAAAGTATTGTTCCATCCGCCAAAGAAATCCGGATTGGAAGAACCCACCAACTGGCGGTCCGAGTCATTGATAATACCGTTATTATCCACATCATGGTATTTCACGTCACCGGCACGTACTCCCAAGTCGTACAACGGCTGCGGAACTTCGCCGTCATACTGGTAAATGCCGTCCATCTTAAACAGATAGAACGCTCCGAGCTCCTCACCCACCTTCAAGGCACGGTTAGAGCCAATCGGGAGCAGGTCGTCTCCCAACAATTTAGTCAGTTTGTTCTTATTGTGGGAAATATTGAAAGAAGAAGTCCAATTCACTTTTCCCAGATTCATGTGCCCGTTGATGGAAAATTCCACGCCATAATTGCGCATCGAGCCGATATTACTCGTGACACTAGTGAAGCCACTTGTTCCGTGCAGAGGCATCGAATACAGCAGATTGTTCGTATTCTTCAGATAAACGTCCGCAATCATATTCAACTTTCCGTTCCAAAAACCAAGATCGAAACCAAAGTCGTATTGGTCGGCAGTCTCCCATGTCAGTGTATTATTTCCCATACTGGTGACAGCCATACCGCTATTATTTCCGTAGTTGATACCTCCGGACATCAGCGGCTGCCATGCATAATTGCCGATACCATCCTGATTACCTGTCTTACCGTAACTCAAACGAAACTTCAAGTCTGTACGGTCAAACTTCCAGAAAGGTTCTTTTGAAACATTCCATCCTAAGGAAACGGAAGGGAAGTATCCATAACGGTCCGAAGGAGCAAAACGGGAAGAGCCATCCGTACGCATCGTCATATTCAGGATGTAACGGTCCAAATAAGAGAGATTGACACGTCCGAAGTAGGATTCCATTGCAAACTCCGACAAACCGCCCGAAGCGTCATAAATCTCGGAAGCGGTGCCCACCGTATCAAACACCGGAGAAGGGAATCCGCGACCATCGATGGAGGAAGTACGCGTGGACATCTTCTGAAACGAATGTCCCAACATCAAGCCGGCTTCAAAATCACCGAACTTATCATTATAATTGAAGATATTCTCTATCAATATGTTCTTCACCAGCCGATTGTACTCGACGATACGTCCGCCACCGGCTCCATACGGGTGGTTCTCATTATAATAAACATAGTCATACGTATATCCGATATCGGTGCTGACGGAGTTTTTCAAGCTGAACTTCTTATATTTCAGGTCAGCGTTGAATGTGCCCAGATAACGGTATGTGTCAATATAGGACACTTCCTCGTTCAATATCTGAAGCGGATTGTGACGCGCCAACTCGTCGGTTCCTCCCAAATAATAGTCACCATTCGGCTTGTACGGACGGTCGAAAGGACGCTGTTCCACAGCACGGGCCACGATAGTAGAACCGATATTGGCACCCGGCACCCGGTTGTTTTTCAGATAATTGCCACTAACATTGGCGCCGACCTCCAACCATGAAGTCATTTCATGACTGATTTTCGCCTTCAAGTTGATTTTGGTTATATCGTTTGTTTTGATGATACCTTCCTGATAATTGTAGTTCGCCCCGACATAAAACTTCGTTTTCTTGCTGCCACCGGAGAAAGACAAGTCTACATTATAAGAATGTCCTACCTGAGTAATCAGATCCAGCCAGTCCGTATCCGGCATTCCCTGAAAAGGATTTGAGATAGGAACGACATAACCGGAAGTCCCTACGGTATATCCGTTCTGACGATTGTAACGCTCCACTCCGTCATTATAGGTCTCTACGTATAAATCGGAATCCGCATATTTGATCCGTCCTTTATTGGCAAATTTAGAGATGCCCGTACTGACATTCAAGCGGATGTCCGAACGGCCTTCCTTGCCGGATTTGGTCGTTATCACAACTACACCATTGGTAGCCCGCGATCCGTAGATAGCAGCAGAAGCCGCATCTTTCAGAACTTCAATGGATTCGATATCCGTCAGATTCAACACTGCCATCGAACTTAGATTCTCTCCCATGTTAAATAGAGAAGCATTGCTGTTGAGAATAGGTATTCCGTCCACTACGTAAAGCGGCTCATTGCTGGCGCTCAATGAAGCGGCTCCACGAATACTCATCCGTTCGGAACTTCCCAAGTTGCCGGAACCTGTCGATACCGTGACACCCGCTACGCGTCCTTGCAACAGTTCGCTCGGACTGAGCACCGGACGCATATTCGACTCTGTCGGTTTGAAGGAACTGATAGCATTGGTAACCAATGCTTTGCGTTGCGTTCCGTAACCAACCACAACTACTTCATTCAATGCCTTTGAATCTTCACTCAACGTGACATTGATGTTCTGCTGCGCTTTCACCGGATATTCCATACTCTTGTATCCCAAAAAAGAAAAGACCAATGTAGCATGCTCGGGCACTTCAAGGCTATATTTACCGTTTATATCGGTAATAGTACCTATCGTAGTACCCTTCACGGTCACATTACATCCCACAACCACCTCCCCGGAAGCTTCCTTCACAAGCCCGGTTACTCTTTTCTTGTGTTGCGTGGGAGTCAGTCCCTCCGCTTGCTTCTTGGTAAGAATGATGTGCTTTCCTTCCATCGTGTAGGAGAACTCCGTACCTTTCAACGCATCCATCAACAGACTTGCCACCGTCCCGTTCGGAGTGGAAATAGCCACTTTGCGTTTCAGGCTAACCTCACGTTCGTTGTAAATAAACAAATAGTCCGTTTGCTTTTCAATCTGTCTGATAATCTCAGCCAGTGTTGCGGTTCCCTTATTCATTCTAACCTTCTGATTCTGCGAATAACTATTCACGGAATACGCCTCAAAAATGATGAATAACAGGAAAAAGACAGTCAACCTCATAATTCTTAAAATTTGAGTACAGTGTGTTTTTCTATGGGCAATACGCCCACACCAAAGATTATTTTTCATATCTTTGCTTCGAGTTATTAAGTTAATACATAAAGATTTGTAACAGGTGCGAGTCTTTCTTGTTGACTTCTCACATATCGGTAAGTGTTGCAGCACTTACCGATATTTCTGTTCTGGACGGGCCGGTTCTCTAGCTCTCATTTTCGGTGTTTTTTTAGATTAAATACTAGGGTTAATAGATAATTATCTGATTGTTCTCTTCATCCAAAGTATAGTCGAAGCCGACATACTTCTGCAATACCTTTACCACGTGCTCTATCCCCTCTTTCTGACGGAATTTACCCGTACACGGACGAGAAGCAATTTCAATGTTCTTGTTGATAATACGCACTTCATAATATTGCTCCAGTTTCTTGAATACAGCTTCCAACGGCTCATTCTTGAAAGAATACACACCTATCCTCCACAAGAAAGCATGATCCGACGTAAAGGTCTCCTTACAAAGTTTTCCATCTCTCGTTTCTACTTTCTCATTAGGTTGCAGTGTGACTTCATTCTGTGTATCGGGCTGATACACGGTAACCTTACCTTCTATCAAAGAGGTTTCAAACAGGTCGGAATCCGGATAGGCGGAAACATTGAACGTGGTTCCCAACACTCTGACATTATATTTTTCCGTCTCAACAATGAAAGGATGTTTCTCATCATGCGCTACCTCAAAATATCCTTCGCCTTCCAACAGCACTTTTCTCTCTTTGGAGTGGAATCCGGCAGCCGGATATTTCAAAATGGAATTCGAGTTCAGCCAAACGGTTGTTCCGTCAGCCAGAATCAGACTGGCTCTTTGCCCAGCGGGAACGGTCATCACCTGCATTTCCGTAGAGTGTTCCAACCGGTATTCCTGATATTCTTTATGAAGAATAAAGGCAAGCATAGCAACAACAGCGGCTATCTTTATGAAGGTCCGAAGATAATGAGTCACGGTCTTTTTCTTTTCCGGTTTTTCTTCCTTCAGATTAGCATTCCAGACAGTCGCATCATAGATATGGCGTAGTTGCATCAACTGCTCACGGTGTTCTTCGCTCTCTTCCAGCCAACGTGCCACTTCCTTCTTTTCTTCGGGAAGGACATCACCGGCAATATATTTATTTAATAGTTTCGTGTCCATACGGTTTTGAATTAAAATATCAGCAGTTTTCCGCCTTACATATATAAGACACGCCACTCGCGAAGTTCACTAGTGGAAAAATGAAAAAAGTTAGAAAAAGAGGAAAGAGGAAAGGTAATCCTTGAGACTTTTCCTCAAGGCTTGGAGCGCTTTCCCAATATGATAATCCGCTCCTTTCACCGTAACATCCAATAATCCGGCAATCTCCTTCACCGATTTATTCTGATACCGGCTCATCACAAATGCCTTTCTTGTCTTCTCCGGCAGTTCTCCCAAAGTACGGTTTA
>ULSW01019160.1_pt1 | contig 10761 bp, 9 predicted proteins | sample 1957051 | NCBI WGS metagenome assembly ULSW01 (sample SAMEA4835719, study PRJEB28245) | human gut metagenome | biome: gut microbiome; material: fecal sample | place: Denmark | collected 2008 | reverse complement strand
AACGAAGAGGCAGGAACGACACGCGACCGCCAGTATGGTAAATCCGAATGGCTGGGACGTGAATTCTCGGTTGTAGATACCGGTGGTTGGGTAGTGAACTCGGATGATATTTTTGAAGAGGAGATACGCAAACAGGTATTGATGGCTGTAGACGAAGCGGATGTGATTCTGTTTGTGGTGGATGTGATGAACGGAGTGACAGACCTGGATTTACAGGTAGCTTCCATTTTGCGCCGCGCGAAGAAACCTGTTTTGCTGGTTGCGAACAAGACCGATAATAACGAGTTGCAATATAATGCTCCCGAATTTTATAGCCTGGGTTTGGGAGATCCGTATTGTATTTCTGCCGTGACCGGTAGCGGCACGGGAGACTTGATGGACCTTATCGTTGGGAATTTCAAGAAAGAGTCCGATGAAATTCTGGACGAGGATATTCCCCGTTTTGCGGTCGTAGGACGTCCGAATGCCGGAAAGTCGTCTATCGTTAATGCTTTTATCGGTGAAGACCGCAATATCGTAACGGAAATAGCCGGAACGACACGTGACTCAATCTATACCCGTTACAATAAGTTCGGTTTTGACTTTTATTTGGTGGATACGGCCGGTATTCGCAAGAAGAATAAAGTGAGTGAAGATTTGGAATACTACTCGGTCATCCGTTCTATCCGTTCTATCGAAAATTCGGATGTTTGTATCCTGATGCTGGATGCTACGCGTGGCATCGAGAGCCAAGACCTGAATATATTCTCGCTTATCCAGAAAAACTCCAAAGGATTGGTGGTCGTTGTCAACAAGTGGGATTTGGTGGAAGATAAGACGGTAAAAGTGATGAAAACTTTTGAGAATGCTATCCGTAGCCGTTTTGCTCCTTTTGTGGATTTTCCGATAATCTTTGCTTCGGCATTGACGAAACAACGTATTCTGAAAGTTTTGGAAGAGGCGCGTACAGTGTATGAAAACCGTATGATACGCATACCGACCGCTCGCTTGAATGAAGAAATGCTGCCGCTTATCGAGGCTTATCCGCCTCCCGCCATCAAAGGTAAGTACATTAAAATAAAGTACATCACGCAATTACCGAATACGCAGATTCCTTCTTTCGTTTATTTTGCCAATCTTCCGCAATATGTGAAAGAACCGTACAGACGTTTCCTTGAGAATAAGATGCGTGAGAAATGGAATCTGACGGGGACACCGATTAATATATATATACGACAGAAATAAATAGTTTGTATAGGCTAAAATAGTTAAAAGACTGGCTCGGCAGGGCCGGTCTTTTTTTATCAGATTGTTTTATTTACGATTTGTAATCGTAATAATCGAGATTGCCGTCATACTTGTGCTGCAATCAAATATATCGGGACGATATATATCAATTCTATTAACTGGTTTTATGAAGATAAGTGTCCGGGAATACTGTTCCGGACACTTTTTTATGGAGAATGTTGTACAGACTTAACCTTCGATATTTTGTATCTCCACTTCTTTTACTTTGCGGAAGAGGTCGGAAGCGAAAATGAAGTTATTCAGGCGTTCGTTGGTAGAGGTAAAGATATCGTCTTTACTGCCTTCCCACTCTTTATGCCCTTCGTAGATATAGATGATTTTCTCTCCGATACCCATTACGGAGTTCATGTCGTGGGTATTGATGAGCGTGGTCATGTTGTATTCACGAGTGATGTCCTGTATCAGCTCGTCGATAACGAGAGAGGTTTTAGGGTCCAAACCGGAGTTCGGTTCGTCGCAGAACAGATATTGCGGATTCAAGGCAATAGCACGTGCAATGGCCACACGCTTCTGCATACCGCCACTGATTTCACCGGGAAATTTATCTTTCGCTTCGATAAGGTTCACGCGTTCCAGACAAAACATGGCACGACGTGTACGGTCGCGCAACGTATCCGAACTGAACATATTAAGAGGAAACATTACATTATCCAGCACCGTCATCGAGTCGAACAAGGCGGCGCTTTGGAATATCATCCCCATTTCCCGACGCAGAGCCTTTTTCTCTTTCTTTCCCATTGTGAGGAAATTGCGGTGGTCGTATAGCAATTCTCCCTTTTCGGGTGTCAACAGGCCGACGATACATTTCATCAGCACGGTTTTTCCCGAACCGCTCTGTCCGATGATAAGATTGGTCTTTCCGTTTTCGAATGTGGCATTGATATCCGTCAGTACCTCTTTCTCTTCAAATGACTTGCAAAGTCCTTTCAGCTCAATCATTCTTACTTGGTTTTGAATTTAGAATCAACTTATTAACCCATTAACAACTGTGTCAATATGAGGTCGGCAAACAGAATCAGCACACTGCTGCATACAACCGAATCCGTAGATGCCTTACCTACCTCGATGGAACCGCCTTCGACCGTATAGCCGAAGAACGCCGATACGCTGGCAATGATAAAGGCAAAAAACAGCGACTTGATGATACCGCACCAAATAAACCATTCTACGAACATATATTGCAAACCGTATTCCAAATCCACAGCCGACATGATACCGCCAAACCAGCATGTGCAAAACGCGCCTATGATTCCGGCGAATATACTGAACGTCACCATAAGGGGAATGGTTGATACCATTGCGGCTATTTTAGGTAATATCAGATAGTTGGCAGAGTTGACACCCATAATCTCAAGAGCGTCTATTTGCTGGGTAACTCGCATCGTTCCAAGTTCGGAAGCGATATTCGAACCCACCTTACCCGCCAATATCAGACACATAATGGAAGATGAGAACTCCAGCAACATGATTTCGCGGGTAACGTATCCCACTGTCCAACGCGGCATAAAAGGGCTTTCTATGTTCAGTTTGATTTGTATGGTAATAACGGCTCCGATGAAAAACGATATTAGCAATACGATGCCGATAGAGTTTACGCCAAGCTGCTCTATTTCATTGATATACTGACGGAAGAACATACGCATACGTTCAGGACGGGCGAAAACACGTCCCATTAGCATAATATATCTTCCGACTGTTCTAAGTGCTTTAATCATGACTCGTAAGTATTTGTCTGCAAATGTACACTATTTCAGCTTATTTTTGCTACATTTGCGCCAGTTTCACCACAGATTACGCCGAATGGCACAGTATTTTTACATAAAACACGATGGGGTTATCGTAATCTGCGGGGAAATAACGGTCTTGCCGGCCGATATTAATCTGTATATGTATAATCTGTGGTGATATAGCGTTATGGAAGAAGAAAGCAAAATGGTACTCCGGACAGAGGATTTGGTGAAAAAGTACGGTAAGCGTACAGTAGTGAGCCATGTTTCTATCAACGTAAAGCAGGGAGAAATCGTTGGACTGCTGGGGCCGAACGGCGCCGGTAAGACTACTTCATTCTATATGACCGTAGGATTGATAACCCCCAATGAAGGACGTATCTTTTTGGATGATTTGGATATTACGAAATATCCTGTGTACAAGCGCGCGCAGACAGGTATCGGTTATTTGGCGCAGGAAGCATCCGTGTTCCGTCAGATGAGTGTGGAGGATAATATCGCTGCCGTATTGGAAATGACGGACAAGCCTTTGGATTACCAGAAAGATAAGCTGGAGAGCCTGATTGCGGAGTTTCGTTTGCAGAAGGTTCGTAAGAATAAAGGTAACCAGTTGTCCGGTGGAGAGCGCCGTCGTACGGAGATTGCCCGTTGCTTGGCCATCGATCCGAAATTCATTATGCTGGATGAACCGTTTGCGGGAGTAGACCCCATTGCGGTAGAGGATATCCAACAGATTGTATGGAAACTGAAAGACCGGAATATCGGTATTCTGATTACCGATCACAATGTACAGGAAACCTTGAGTATCACCGATCGCGCTTATCTGCTTTTTGAAGGAAAAATCTTGTTTCAAGGTACGCCGGAAGAGCTTGCTGAGAATAAGATTGTACGTGAAAAATATTTGAGTAATAGTTTCGTGCTTCGCCGCAAGGACTTTATGGTGTAGATGACAAGTGAAAAGAGTGCTGTTGTTTGTAGGGGTGGTATTTCTATTTGTTTCGGTTATAGGACAGAATACCGCGGAAATCAGGCGTGTCCTTGAGATTACGGACTCGCTTTATTCACTCGGTAAGGTGGATTCCGCATTAATCGTTTGCCGGCAAGCGGCTCCGTTGGTTCGGCAGGAAGAAAATCCAGGCGCTATTGTTTCATTTTATACTTCGCAGGGGGTATACCTGCGTTCTTCCGGTATGTTGCCGGATGCGGTGAAATCTTATGATACGGCTTTGGAATATGTAGGCAGACTGGACACGACATCGGAAGATGACAGACAGAGTGCTGTGGTGCTGTATAACAATCTTTCTACTCTGCACATGGATATGAAGTCGCTTGATAAGTCCGAGGAGTATGCGTTGCTTGCAGTTTCATTGGCAGATAAATGTACTGATAAAACTTTTCGCGCACAGATTTATACCGTCGCCTCTTCTGTTTTTATTATCAGAAAACTTTATGGCCAGGCTAAAGAGTATTTGGCGAAGGCGATTGAGTTGTCGCACGAAGAAGGGCAGTTTGATAAGGAATTGGGCGCTCTTACTTATTATATGTTGGTTCTGCAGAAAACCGATAGTTCGCAAAGTGAGATAAACCGATATGCCGGAAAAGCGGATTCTATTCTTCCCCGGGTAAATTCAGTGATGGCTTTGATAAATTATTACCAGATTTTGTTTGTGATTCGGCAAGATAATAAGGATTATCAGGCGGCTATTGCTACCGCTGATAAATTATTAAGTTTGGATGGAATCACAAGCTATCCTTTTCTTTTATATGATATTTATAATAATCTGCACCTGGCATATAAGAGCGTACATGATTATGAACATGCTTATGCGGCTTTAAGCCAAGCGCAGCAATTAAACGACTCCCTGTTTCAAAAAGAAAAGGCAAAACAACTGGAGGAGCTTTCTGTAAAATATGAAAGTAAGGAGAAAGAGCTTGAAATACAGAAACTGAACGAGGAAAAACGGTGGGCTCGCCAGCGTCTGTACGTTGCTTTAGGCGGTTCGGGAGTTATATTGGTGATATCGGGGTTATTTTTCGCTTATTTCGTACAGCGGCAGAGGTTGCGTGCGGAACGTCAGAAGCGGGAAATGGAAACTCAGCGGCATGAATTTGAACAGTTGCAACGCGTCACGGAGCAGAAACTGACTCGTAACTACCTGGACAAGTTGGAGTATGAACATGCACGTTTGGCTAAAGAACTGCATGATGGCGTGTGTAACGACCTGTTCTCTATGGAAGTAAGTGTAGACTCGCAACAGGGCGTGCAGACGAGAGACTGGATTGCAAATTTGCGGAAAATCAGAGAGAATATCCGTCTTGTTTCTCATGAATTGCTTCCACCTGTTTTTCAGGAAGCTACCATCAATGAGATTATATCCGATTATCTGGAGAGCCTTTCCACGCAGGAATGTCCGATTTCTTTTAAAACTCTCCCGGAAGATGTGGAATGGGCGGTTCTGCCGGATACAATGTCGTTAAATATCTATCGAATTATTCAGGAGGCGGTAAGCAATGCGCTGAAGCATGCCTGTGCCACCCGTATTTCTGTCGTAATGGAATGGAAACTGCCCAATCTGGAAATCAGAATCGTTGATAATGGAAAAGGGAGTGCGACACACAAACCGGGTATAGGAATACAGACCATGAAAGAGCGCGTAGCAGCTTTAAAAGGTACTTTCACAATAGATTCAACAATGTCGGGCACTACGATAATCGTGCTCATTCCTGTCTTTTAATATAAAAACTACGGTTTCCCGTAGGGTATATGTCGGCGTGTATGTTTAATTTTGTCAAAGATAATATAAAATAGACGACAAATGAAGTTCGACATAGTTCTTATAGATGATCATTCTTTAGTGTTGGAAGGGCTGAAAACTCTATTGAGAGATATTGCCGGCGTAAACAGTGTTTGTACGGTGACGAACGGCACTGAATTACTGAGCTTAATCAAATCACGAATATTCCATATATACATTACAGACCTTGAATTACCGGATATTGACGGTTTTGAGTTGATGCACAGCATAAAAGAGAATAATCCTCAGGCTAAAGTAATTGTTTGTACCATGCATGAGGAGATATGGATTGTGAATAAACTGAGGCATCCGGATATCAATGCCGTTGTTTTCAAATCTTCGGGAACCGAGGCGTTACGTGAAGCGGTGTGTGCCGTTATGGTGGATGAAAACTATTATTGTCAGCGTTATCAGCAGTTATATAAAGAGAAAAGCCGGCCGGACGATGAAACCGAGTTGCCGGATATGTTGCCTACTTCGCGTGAGTTGGATGTACTGAAAGCAATAGCCCAGGGCATGAGTACCCATGAAATATCCCGACATCTGTTTATTTCGGAAAATACGGTTGAATGGCATCGGAAAAATCTGATGCTGAAATTTGCTGCGCGTAATGCGACCGATTTGGTGATAAAGGCACTGACGAAAGGTTATCTGACGATTCCACTTTAACGCTACAGCCGGAATAAGTCCTGCCGTTTGTAGGTAGTTTTGATAAACTGAAGTATAGGACTGTACTTAAAATCATTAATACCATGAAAAAAGTTGTTTTTACGTTAGTAGTATTGTGTCTGTCTTTAATGACACAAAGTGCTTGTTCCGGTAAAAGCGCCAAAGCGGAGCAGGCAACAGAGCAATCCGGTGAACAGGCTGCCGGAGAGAGTGTAGCTTCGCAAAATGAACTGTCAGATAAAATCCTCGGACTGATTGAAGATGCCGCAGCCTAATTTCAACAGGCGGTAAAGCAATAATCTGCATACGATTACTAAAATGAGAATATTATGAAACGATTTTATTATTATGTAATGAGTTTGGCTTTTCTGTGCGCACTTACTGCGTGTAGCGAAGATGATGAGCCTACTCCGGCTCCTCCATCCTCCAAAGGAGTGGAAGCGGTGAACAAGATTGTGGAAGTATTGGAAAAAGACCACAAGGAAGTCAGTGATTTTGTGGAAATTCTGAAAAAGGTCGATGTAGCCAATCTTGAGGAAGATAAATTAACGGTCTTTGCGGTACGCAACGCTACCGCTTCGACGCGTGCTTCGGGAGCGGTTTTGGATTCTGCGTCTATCCAGCGTCACATAGCTAAAGGCAGTTATAAGGAACTTACGAATGTCAAAGGATTGGAATGCATCAATGGAGACAGCCTTCGTGTCACTCGTTCCGCTGATGGCAGTGTATATGTAAATGGAGTGATTATAGAAGGTAATTCCATTGCGGCGGGTAATAGTTATATATTCATCGTTCCGGAAGTCTTGGCGGAACTGCCGGATACTCCGGTAACGCCCGAAACAGACCTGGCGGAGATTGAAGAAGAGTGGGATGCGGTAACCAAGGAGTATTTTGAAGGAATTCTTTCATTGGAACGCATCTTGATTACCGGTTCTGACCCGGAGGCTTTTACTTCGGATGAAACCCTGAAGTTTTATTCCGATTCCTTTTGGAAGCTGGCTTACGAAACGCTGGAGAAAGGCGTGGAATATAGGAAGAGGCTGGATTCAATGACGAAGGACGCGGCGGATTTACTTATTGATATCAACGTAGATATGGCGATAATCCGTTGTCATCTCTACGGATATTATGGAAAATTGCTTAATGGCGGGACGCAGATTCCACCGGAACAGTTGATTGAGGATTTAAAGAAGTCGATAGACGCGTATCCTTCCCAAGCCAAGCATGCCATGAGTCTTTTGTTGGCAAAAATATATGCGGATAAAGGAGATTGGAATGATGCTTCGGAGTATTGCAAAAGAATAGAGAACGGCTCGTATCAGTTAACTTCTCTTTGGTCTCCCACGGAAAAAGAAGCTCTATGGAGCGGATACGAATATATATCGGAAGATGGTAATGAAGTTCGAATGCCTCTGCCGCTACTTCGCGAAGTTTATTTGCTTGCTGCCATAGCTAACAGCAAGCTTGGTAACCTCCCGGAAAGTATGGCATATATCGATCGTCTGACAAAGGGGTTTTTCGAAGGCAAGGAGTATGATACCACGGATGGAAGTCTGGCGTCATTGGCCAGGGCGCTTCTGCAAGGCAATGGCGGGCAGCTGTATCCTTATTATAGAATATTGAAGATTGCTCTAACGGGTGCTCAAGATAAACATCATTATCTTCCCATCCCTCAAAAAGTATTGGATGAAAATCCGGAGATAATCCAGAATCCCGGTTATTGATAAACTCTCTCTCTTCTCTAATAAATAAAAAGAGGATATGTCAAATTGAATGTTGACATATCCTCTTGTCTTTTCTCCTTTAATCTATATGATTAGTATTTCGGAGGTCTTGCTTCTTTTACTACCATCTGGCGGCCGAAGAATTCAGCGCCGTCCAGTTCGGCAATGGCTTTGGCAGCAGCTGCACTGTCTTCCATTTCTACGAATGCAATGCCTCTGAAACGTCCGGTTGCGCGGTCCATGATAAATTTAACAGAAGATACTGTACCGTAATCTTCCATAACCTTCTGCAGGTCATCTTCCTTAACACGGTAGTTAAGGTTTCCAACATAAATGTTCATAATGAAAATGTAAATAAATAAAAATAAATAAAACTCTCTTTTAGAAAGACGGCTGAATAATAAAAGGATCACAACGACAGAGAGTTTACAAATACGTTTTTTCAACGGAAGTAAAAACCATGTAATGGAAATCGAGAAACTAATGTGCCATCATTCCGCGACAAAGGAACACATTAATTTCGGATATACAATACTTTTTCTCAATTATTTTTATTTTTCTCGTTTTACGGCAGGGAATAACTCTTTGATTCATACGTTTTTTTGAGCTTACCCGGCCGGTTATATCTGCCGACGGGTAATATGTCTTGTTTATACAGAGGTATCTTTCCTTTTGCAATAGCCTTTGATTTATAGAATGGTACGTGTACCAAACAATTCCTTCGTTTGGTACACGTCGTACCTTACTAAGGTACGGCAGCTACCAAGCCATGGTACGCAAGGTACCACAGGGAGGTATTCTCGCTACCAAGCGGTGGTACCGGGAATACCTGCCGGTGGTATCTTACATGAGAACCGGGATGGAAAAGTTTTTGGTGAGGGGCGACAGAGGAAATAATTGCCTGTGTTTTTTGATAATTGAAAGATTAACACTAATTTTGCACGCTCAAATTGGAGAACGAAATAAAGTATAAATCAAATAAATAATTGTCAGAATGAACGTTTCATTGCAAAACATTGACAAAGTAAGCGCATTGCTTACTGTAAAGCTTGAGAAAGCAGACTATCAGGAAAAGGTAGACAAATCATTGAAGAACTTCCGTCAGAAAGCTCAAATCCCCGGTTTCCGTAAAGGTATGGTTCCGATGAGCCTGGTGAAGAAGATGTATGGTAAGTCGGTATTGGCTGAAGAGGTTAATAAGCTTCTTTCTGATTCCGTATATAAGTATATTCAAGATAATAAGGTGAATATGTTGGGCGAGCCTCTGCCTAATGAAGACAAGCAGAAAGCTATCGACTTCGACACAATGGAAGAATTTGAATTCCTGTTCGACATAGCTTTGTCTCCGGAATTCAAAGCTGAGGTTGCTGCCGCCGATAAAGTGGATTACTATACGATTGATGTAACCGAAGAAATGGTTGACAACCAGGTAAAGGCTTATACGCAGCGTAACGGTAAATACGAAAAGGTGGACGCTTATGCCGATAACGATATGTTGAAAGGTTTGCTCGCCGAACTGGACGCAGAAGGCAATACCAAAGAAGGCGGTATTCAGGTGGAAGGTGCCGTGATGATGCCGGCTTATATGAAGAACGACGACCAGAAAGCTATCTTTGCCAACGCAAAGGTGAACGACGTACTCGTGTTCAATCCTTATGCCGCATGGGACGGTAATGCAGCCGAACTTTCTTCTCTGTTGAAGATTGACAAAGAAGCTGTCGCCGAAATGAAATCCGATTTCAGCTTCCAGGTAGAAGAAATTACTCGCTTCGTGGCAGGTGAGCTGAACCAGGAGATTTTCGACCAGGTATTTGGCGAAGGTGTTGTCAAGACCGAAGAAGAATTCCGTGCCAAGGTAAAAGAAATTATTGCTAACCAGTTTGCTGCTGACAGCGATTATAAGTTCTTGTTGGATGTTCGTAAAATGTTGATGGAAAAAGTCGGTAAACTGGAATTCCCGGATGCGTTGCTGAAACGTATCATGCGTCTGAACAACCAGGACAAAGACGAAAAGTTCGTAGAAGACAATTACGACAAGAGTATCGAAGAACTGACTTGGCATCTGATTAAAGAACAGCTGGTGAAAGCCAACGATATTAAAGTTGAACAGGATGACATCCTTAATATGGCAAAAGAAGCTACCCGTGCACAGTTTGCACAGTACGGTATGCTGAGCGTGCCCGAAGAAATCCTCGACAACTATGCAAAAGAAATGTTGAAGAAGAAAGAAAGCATCGAGGGCTTGGTGAACCGTGTCGTTGAAACGAAACTGGCTTCGGCCCTGAAGACTCAGGTAACGCTGGAAAACAAGAACATTTCAGCCGAAGAGTTCAATAAAATGCTTGCATAATACTTTGGCGGGAAACCGCTGGTTTTTATAAAGAAACACAGAGTTTGACAAACTATAACTCTGTGTTTTTTTGTGTCTCTGTGTTCTTTTTCGTTTCTTTGCATTCACATTAAAAATTAAAAACAGAAAGACAATGGATGATTTTAGAAAATACGCTACCAAGCATTTGGGAATGAGCAGCTTGGTGTTGGATGATGTGATTAAGTCAC
>ULSW01011316.1_pt1 | contig 10822 bp, 9 predicted proteins | sample 1957051 | NCBI WGS metagenome assembly ULSW01 (sample SAMEA4835719, study PRJEB28245) | human gut metagenome | biome: gut microbiome; material: fecal sample | place: Denmark | collected 2008 | reverse complement strand
TTCCACTTTTCAGATGAAAGCCACATCCTCTGTCATTATCTGTAAGTGCTCTCCAAAATGTAGGCTTTGGGCAACGATACAGCCACTCCATCCCCTCTTTAACCAACGATTCCATTCCACCCGTAACATAAGAAAAAATGTATGAAAATCCCTCACCAGATACTCCCAAAGTGCAATCTCCATATACAACTTTTAAACGATTTTTATTTATATTTTCCATAATAGTAATTTACCTCCTGCATTGCTGGTTTTTCTGTCCTATCTGCAAATACAATTCCATTTCCAGAAAAATTATAATCAGTTGGCCTATCGTCAAAATCTCCTCCATAACGAAGTACTTCTTCTCCTGTCACCTCATCTTTTACATATATTGCCTGATCAATATAATCCCAGATAAAACCTCCATGAAACATCATATACTCATCTAAAATACTCATATATGAACTCATTCCCCCCAGTGAATTTCCCATGCTATGCATAAATTCACATAAAAGATATGGCTTCTTAGGATTAGACGACAAATATGCCCTAACTTCATCAGGCGTTGCATACATCCTGCTTTCTATCTGAGATATCTCATCTTCATATTTTCTATTAACTGATACACCTTCATAATGCACCAATCGTCCATCTTCCTGCTGCATAAAATATTTATTCATTTCTGCTATATCATCCCCTGCATAAGATTCATTTCCCAAAGACCAAAAGAGGACCGATGTATGATTTTTAAATGTTTCATAATTGTTCTTTGCACGATCAATTACAGCATTCTTCCACTCAGGCAATGAACCCGGAACATTATACGATGGTTCCACCTCTCCCATCTTTTGCCAGGAGCCATGACTTTCTAAATTGGTTTCTGACATCATATAGATCCCCGCTTCGTCACACATATAATACCATGGTATTTGATTTGGATAATGGCAGGTTCTAACAGCATTAATATGATTCTTTTCAAAGTGCATTAAATCTATCTTCATTTCCTTTTCTGTAATACATCTCCCTACATGCGGCTCCCACTCATGCCGGTTTACACCTGTCAATATTAATCGTTTGCCATTTAGGCAAATAACCTTATCGATTATCTCCAATCTCCTAAATCCTACACAATACGGTACTACCTCAATTATATTTTCATCTTTATCCTTAACTTCCAGATAAAAATTATACAGGTATGGATTGCGGTTTTCCCATGGAATAACCTTTTGCGGAATCAATCCGCTAACAAAACCGTTTACTTCCAAACAACTATCTGAAGTATTATTCCCATATGTCATTGCAACATCACTTTTCCAGCATATATTTTCGTTATCCTTCAAAACCGCTGTTGCATGAACATCGCAGACACTTGCCAGAGAAAGCTTCACTTTTATATCTATTTTTCCATTTTCATTGGTGTCCAGCAATATAGGATGAATAAAAATATCTTCTACATGTGCATATGGCTTTGCCTTTAACTTTACGCTCCGAAAAATTCCAAAGAAACGAAAAAAATCCTGATCTTCCAAAAATGCTGCTGTGCTTCGTTTATAAACCTCAACAGCCAGAATATTTCCTGTATTTTTTATGTATGGGGTTAAATCAAACTCTGATGGAGTAAAACTATCTTCAGCATATCCGAGAAAATAGCCATTTAGCCACACATACATTGCCTGCTCTACTCCTTCAAAGCAGACAATTGTCCTTTTTCCATGAAACTCATTTGGTAAATCAAACTGACATACATATGAACCTACCGGGTTGTAGGAAGCATCACTGAATGCCCCCTCTCCTTTTCCTGCATTCGGAAGACTAAATGCAGGCCTGTAATATTCATGTCCCTCCCATGGATACATTGTATTAATATAATGAATTTTATCATATCCCTGAAGTTCAATATGCCCTGGAACTTTAATCGTATCAAAATCTGATCGATCATAATCTTCCCTGTAAAAATCTGCGGGACGTGAAGCAGCATTTTTACTGTAATGGAATTTCCATAATCCATCCAATAAAACTTCCCACTTATTACTGCTTTTCCCAATTTCCTCATAGCTTTCAAAATACATATGGTCACTATGCGCATCTAATCTGTTTACACAATAAATTTCCGGATTATCCAACCATTTAATATCTGCTTTCATTTCTGCTTCCTTTCTACAAGCAGAAAATGATGCGATTTTTATCATAATAAATATAACCGCATCATTTCCTATATCCATTTTAGCTATATATTTACTTCAACGCCTCATAATCAGCATCTGTATAATCTTTCGTTGCATCCCAGTTGGAAAATTCAAGCAAACTGTAATCTAAACCAACAGCCTCACATGCACGTTTCCACTCTGTGGTTGTATCATCTGCCAATGTCTTTAATGCGCTGTCATAATCTACAATACTCTGTGAAATAATTCCCTGTACAATAGCGCCAAGACTGGGCTGCACATCTTTAACCTCTGAATAAAATGCATTTGCCAGTTCACTTCTCTTAATAAGTGTGGGAACTGTTTTAGATGTTTCTTCGGCAATTGTGTAATACTGTTTCATATGTTCATTCGTCATATACTTTTCATTAATTTCCGGAATACAGGACACGAAGCTTCCACTTTCTACATTACTCTGCTGATAACCATACTCTTCATCATACAATGCCATCAGATACTCTGCTGCTTCCTTCGGATGTTTAGACTGCTTATAAATACCCATCCATGGTGATAATTCTCCTGCCTGTACATACGTATTGCTTACACCATCTGGAACAGGTACTGCCATAACTCCATAGTTCAAATCTGGATAATTTACATCCCATTGAGACACGCACCACATCCCCTGACAAAGGAACGCCGCCTGGCCCTGTGCAAATAACTCCCTCGCCTCTGGTGCACTGATATTATTCGTATCTGGATGAATACTTCCATCATCTACCAGTCCTTTAATCAACCCCAGTGCCTGGCTCATGGCCTCACTATCGTACGGTGCTGCACCATTATCTGTTAATACTTTTTGTGTTGCAGCAATCTTGCCTCCAGCTGCGGCAGCTAAAGATCTAGCCATAACATCCATACGATTCATCTGCTTTCCGCCATCGATCAAACCATATACATTGCCGTTCCCCATCTCTGTAACTTTTTTGCAGGCATCTCTAAATTCCGAATAGGTTCTTGGAATATCTGTAATACCTGCCTGATCCAGGATATCTTTATTATAAAAGAACAGGCACTGAATTATCGGCATCTGCTCGGTAACCGTATACCAATCTTCCCCAATATCAGTAACTCCCTCTGCAAAAGATGCTGGATCAAACTTATCTCTAAAATCATCTGTTACATAATTATTAATCGGTTGAAACCAGCCTTCATCTACCGCTGTATTTAAGGTTAATCCGACAGGTATCGGGAATAAATCTGGTCCTTCTCCCGATTTAATCATAGTAACAATTGTATTTTTAAATTGATCTACCGTAAGCATGGTATATTCAATTTTAATATTAGGATGAGTTTCTTCAAACTTTTTATGAAATTCTTCTCTCTGTTCAGCAGATCCATCGCTCCAATCGACCACACGCAGTGTGATCTGCCCATCCTCAGTTTTCTCCTCTTCTGTTGAAATACTGACATTTTCATTTTCTGGTGCAGCATTTGCTTCACCATTCCCTGTAGATGGCATTGCTCCACATCCTGATAATACAGACGTCATCATGATACCTGTCAACAACATTGCTTCAAATTTTTTTAATTTCATCCTTTTACCTCTTTCTTATTTGAATGGTTACCTTATCAACTTTTAACCGCACCAGCAATACCTTCCACAAAATACTTCTGCATAAAAATGAATAATACAATGACTGGTATTACTGCAATTGCTCCTCCTGCTGCGATTCCTGTCCAGTCTACTGTATTTTCTCCTTTAAATGCATACAGCCCTACTGCCAAGGTTCTGGATGATGGATTATTCAATGTTAATACCAATGGGAGCATAAATGCATTCCAAGCCCATATTGTTTCCATGATTACAACTGTTGTTGCTACAGGCTTGCATAATCTCATCATTATATAGTAAAATGTCTGAAAATAATTGCATCCGTCTATCTTGGAAGCTTCCTCCAGTTCATTTGGTACGGACTGAAAAAAGCTGGTAAACAACAGCAGAAAGATAACATGAGCGCCTCCAGCCTGAGACAAAATCAATCCTAATTTGGTTCCTACCAAATGCATTTCTTTTACCACTTCATATGTAGGAATAATAGTACTCACAAGAGGTATTGCAATACTTCCAAGGAATACTCCCATACATAAATTTCTTCCAATAAACTTGTATCTGCCCATTGCATATCCAGCCATCATAGTCATGACCAATACAATAATAACAGAAAATACTGTAACGATAATGGTATTTATAAAATAAGTTCCAAAATCAGCCTTATTCCAGATACGAATAAAATTATCTATGGTAGGCATTTGTGGAATCAACCCTAGACGATTCTGAAAAAATTCATTTTGACTTTTAAATGATGCGGAAATCATCCAAAAGAATGGATATATCCAAAAAAATCCAATCAAAAGCAATAGAATATGCTTTATCACTGATTTTAGTATGTGAATCCTTTTTTCTTTACTCAATTCATCCACCTCCATTAAGCATTTCTCTGCAAATGATTTTTAATTGCACTCAATATTAATCCAATTACTATTACCGCACCGCCAAAGAATAATGCCGCTGCACTTGCATAACCAAGTCTTGGCATTCCAATTTCACTGGAAAAAGCAGTTCTATATACATACGTTGCAATTACATCCGTTGCATAATAGGGTCCCCCTTCTGTCATTGTCTTTACAATATCAAATACTTTTAGGGAATTAATTGCACATAAGATAGCTATAATACCTCCTATTGGTGCAATAAGAGGCAATACAATGTGGAAAAAGGTCTGCCCCCTGGTTGCCCCGTCAATTGTTGCAGCTTCATATACATCTTTAGAAACACCCTGTAAACCTGCCAGCCAGTAAATCATATAGGTTCCACAATCTTTCCATAATGAAATAATCACTAATGTAGGCAATGCATACTTTGCATTTCCAAGAAAATTTATAGGGTTTTTAATAATATGCAGTGTAACCAGCAAATGATTTACCGGACCCTGTACTCCCAAAATAAAAATCATTATAATTCCAACTACAGATGCAGTTGTAACAACTGGTACAAAATACATTGTCCTGTATAATCCCCGGCCTTTCATTTTTTCATCATTTAATAAATATGCCAGAAATAACGATACTGAAAGTTCTAACGGAACAATCATTATCATATACTTAAAGCTATTCTTAAATGCATTCCAAAATAATTCATCATGCATCAATTCCCTGTAATTTTGTAATCCTATATAAGTCGCATTAGAGGTCATTCCTGACCAGTCAAGTAATGAATACTGAATACTGCATATAATTGGATAACCCTGAAAGAGGATATAGAATCCTACCGCAAGCGCCATAAATAGCCAGCACCATGCATTTAGTTTTAATTCCCTTATAAAACGAATTTTTTTGATTTCTAAATCCATGTTATTCTTTACTTTCGTCATTTTTAACCCCCATTCCATACAGGTACTTACCTCTAACCGCTTCCTTCATCGGAAGCCCTGTATCATAATCTAATTGCCTAGGTTCATATTCCTCATTTTCTCTCTGTCTTGTAAATCCTTCATTATCCCATTTTGGAATATAGTCTTTATTCCAGGGTCTTAACGACCACTGATAACCTCTATACAAATCCCTGGTATCATTCATATGGTCGATCATTTTTTTGTGATATTCCTTAATTATATCCAAATATTCCGGATTATCTATCTCATTTACCATTTCATCTGGATCTTTCTTCAAATCATAAAACTCATCCTTATCAAAAAGATTGATTGCTAATTTGTACTCTTCAGAAATGATTCCTCTCATCATCTGAAGGCCGCCAAATCCATCATGATCAATCTCATATCTGGTAAATTCTGTATATACCTCACAATTCACCTTACTATTTGTATCATAGATTTGTGAAAGCATACTTTTTCCTTCCATTAATTTAGGAATATTCAAACCAAAGTAATCCATTATTGTAGGTGCAATATCAATATGAGACGCAGGCGCAGTAACAACTTTTCCTTTTTCTCCTCCTTTTATGATTAAAGGAATATTCGTTACTGCATCGTAGATTGCCGCGTTCTTGGAAAAAAGTCTATGTTCTCCCAACATATCTCCATGATCTGACGTATAAATTACCATAGCATCTGGAATTATCCGTTCAATTACATCCAATACCCGACCTATTTCATAATCTACAAAAGAATTACAGCCTAAAAATAACGCTAATGAATCTGTCGCCTGATTAATCTGCTCTTCTCCTGCTGTAAGATTATCACCAGCCCACAAACGCTGCATTAATGGTTTATTTTCCAAAGAGTCTGTAAATTTTTTAGTCGACGGAAACTTAAATCCCTGATACATCGTGTTATACGGCTCTGGACATAAAGAAGGTCCATGAGGCTCGTCATAAGATACCGTTAAAAAAAAGTCTTCATCCTTATACTGATCAAGAAATCTGATTGCTCGATCTGAACATCTGTGCGCAAAAGTAAACTTTTCTGAAAAATACGTTTTATAGGATTCCTCTGACTGCCTGGAGCGAACACGTTCCTCCTCACTGAGTTCATCTAAATAACATTTCATATCATACCAATAATCTTCATCCCATCCTTCCGGACAACATCCCAGTCCAAAATAATCACCTCCATCCAAATGCCATTTACCTATATAACCACATTTAATCCCATTATCCGTTAATCTCTGTCCAACTGTCTTAACGTTTGCTCCTAATGGAACTCCATTTGTTACCATACCATTTGAATGAGGAAATGTTCCGGTAAAAATTGCGCTTCTGGCTGGTCCGCACACTGGCTGGCAGGAATATGCATTTTCATAACGTATTCCCTGCTGCGCTAAAGCATCCAGGTTAGGGGTTATCATTCTTTTATTTCCGTAGCACCCCACCATATCCTTTCTGGTTGTATCTGTCATTAATAGAATAATCTGCTTTTTCAACGACACCTTGACCTCCACTATATTTTCCACCAATTCTTCTACGTATATAGTATTTTATATGGCTGTTAAGCACAATCTCAATAATTGCTTTTGACATGGATTTTTCTGCTTTTATATGTTATACTTACTATGATAATCATTTGAATCCACAGGAAAATTACCGAAGAATAATATCCACGAATAATAGTATTCTGTAAAAAACTATACTCTAAAAAGCTTATTAGCTTGAAAGCGAAATGGAGATTATTATGATTAATATCAGCGGACATTTACGGGATGAACGAAAAACTATAGGTTTTTTTAACAATGAAGTTCCCATCATGGTCAATTGTTGCGGAAAACAGATTTTTCAAACACAGAATTACTTCTGTAATAGAAAAAATGGAAGACTTGATTATCAGATTATTTATATCTATCGTGGATATGGACATTTTTATTTTAATAATGAATGGGTCACACTTTCTGCCGGAAATATTGTATTGTATCGTCCTGGAGTACCACAATTCTATTCCTATTATGCAAATGAAAAACCAGAGGTTTATTGGATCCATTTTACAGGCAATCAAAGTGAAGAAATTTTAAAAAAATATAACATTCAAAATTGCTATATCGGCGAAAATTTATATCTAAAACTACTTTTTCAGGACATTATCACCGAGCTTCAGCTAAAAAAAATACAGTATGATGATATTGTTCTACACAATTTTTTCATACTGCTGTGCTCTATTCAACGATCTTTTTATAAACTGTCCAAACCTTTTGAAAATGACTTTTCATTTGATCGGTTACTAATTGAACTAAATTCAAAATATGCAAATAAATGGACCGTAGCTTCTATGGCCGATTACTGTAAACTAAGCGAAAGTTATTTTTCCCACACTTTCCGAAAACGTATGGGAGTTTCACCTATGCACTATTTAAATAATCAGCGGATAGAAAAGGCCAAGGATTTCCTTTTATCAAATTCGATGACCATTGCTTCAATTGCTCATCTGGTTGGCTTTGATGATCCCTTATATTTTAGCCGTGTCTTTAAAAAGTACACAGGTATATCCCCACAAATGTATTATCAAACTACTGGGAACATAAATACTCCCGAATGGTTTCTAAACAATTCTCCTATACGGTAATTTGAGTTTATAAAATAATATAACAATATCTGCAAATGCCGCAGATACCGGATGAATCCGGCTCCTGCGGCATATCGTTATTCATTTATATTACAACACATTTCTTAAAGCAGATTATTAACGATACCACGGTACAACCTGAACCCGAAGCTCGGAACCGCCGTCATAGTAGAAATCTCCTACTTCCTTTAACTTATAGCCTTCCGGTACATTCGTCAGCTCGCTGGAATTTACATTTCCCTTTCCATCTACAAGGCCCGCTGCCCAGATCTCTCCGTTCGCCCATACATGGTTCTCTTCCTCGCATACATACACTACGTTTACCATTCCGCCATACTTATACTCTGGCACAACCTGAATACGAAGCTCAGAACCGCCGTCATAGTAGAAATCTCCCACTTCCTTTAACTTATAGCCTTCCGGCACATTGGTCAGCTCGCTGGAATTTACATTTCCCTTTCCGTCTACAAGGCCCGCTGCCCAGATCTCTCCGTTCGCCCATACATGGTTCTCTTCCTCGCATACATACACTACGTTTACCATTCCGCCATACTTATGCTCTGGCACAATCTGAATACGGAGTTCTGCGCCGCCGTCGTAGTAGAAGTCTCCTACTTCCTTTAACTTATAGCCTTCCGGTACATTGGTCAGCTCGCTGGAGTTTACATTTCCCTTTCCGTCTACAAGGCCCGCTGCCCAGATAACGCCATTGGCCCAGACGGTATTATCCTCCTCACAGAAGTAAACTACATTTACTGCTCCTCCTGTTGCCGGACGGTGCTCGCTGTTATTACCACCTCCATGATTCCCATTTCCATGACCGTGTCCGCCTTCCCAACGATCGTCATCATCGTCATCGTCCCAACGGTCATCATCCCAGCGATCATCGTCGTCATCGTCATCGTCCCAGCGATCGTCATCATCATCGTCATCATCCCAACAATCTTCCCATCTGTCCTCCCAATCCTCTCCATGGTGAGGTCTTGCCTGAGCTTCTACACTGCCGAACTGGGTTCCTGCCATCACGAATGCTGCTGCAAATAATAAACCGGTTAAATTACGTTTTCTCATATAGGAAACCTCCTTTTATACATATTGTTTATTTTATCTGTTTTTTATGAGCAGATTATAGCTAATTTTTCACCATTAATCAATAGATTTTAAAAAAAGTAAGAAAACGTATAGGAAATGTAAACAAGACAGAAAAATGTAAGAAACCGTTATGAAACTGTTACTTTTTCTGCATGTCCTTTCCCTGATGCAGTGACAGAAAGCAGTTTTCTTCATGCCCCCATACAACGCCAACCGCCTGCAGATAGGCATATACAACTGTAGTTCCCACAAACTTCATTCCGCGCTTTTTAAGATCTGCCGAAATCCGATCAGACAGGGCAGAGTTTGTCTTACCGGTCTCGCGGATCACCTTTCCCTCTGTCCAGTGCCACAGATAACAGTCAAAGCTTCCGTACTCTGCCTGAATCTTTCTAAATATACGGGCATTGGTGACAGCAGCACTTATTTTCAGAGAATTACGCACAATTCCCGCATTTTCTTTCAGTTCCTGAAGCTTCCCCTCCCCATACCCGCAGACCGTTTCCAGCTCAAACTCATCAAATGCCTGTTTGAAGGCCTCTCTCTTATTTAAAATACATTCCCAGGAAAGCCCTGCCTGAAAACACTCCAACACCAGCATTTCAAACAGCTTTCTGTCATCATGAACCGGGCGTCCCCATTCCTCATCATGGTAGCGGATATACCGCTCATTCTTTGGATTGGCCCAGCAGCACCTGCATTTTCCATCCTTCCATTCCACCCTGTCTTCCTCCTCTATAACAGAAAATGCTCCCGAAAGCCCCATACAGGGTTTCCGGGAGTGCATTTTCCTCTCATCATTTCACCTTTATTTTCACAGAATAATTACAGAATCTTTTCACCGCAGGCATATTTTCCGTATACCTCCCGTTCGTCGCCCAGATAGATCACGCGCTCCAGACGCTGCTTCACCGTCAGCGGCTGGGGATGGATCAGGCGGCTGTCGTCAATGATAACCGCATCAAATTCATATCCCGGCTCAAAGCTTCCTGTCTTTCCAAAGAACGCTCCGCCGCCCTTGGAGGCCATATAAAAGACCTCCTCTGCGGTAAGAGGCTTTAAGGAATCATCCTGCAGCCTCCATCTTAATTTGGATGCCTGGATAGCCTGAGACATGGCGGTAAAGAGATTTTCTGTAGAACCTCCTGCCACGTCGCTTCCAAGCCCCACATGAAGGCCCTCCTCCAGATACCGCCGCACCGGTGCGACGCCGGAAGAGAGATTGGTATTGGATTCCGGACAGTGGGCCACAAATACGCCTTTCTCCTTCATAAGAGCCATTTCCTCTTTTCCAGAATAAACGCAGTGAGCCATTACGGTAGGGCAGTCTCCTCCGAACAGTCCAAATTTATCATAAGCATCGCCATAAAATTCAGACCAGGGACAAAGCTCCTTCACCCAGGCAATTTCCCCTGGATTTTCTGATAAATGAGACTGCACCGGAAGATGGGTTTCCGTCTGAATCCCCTTTAAAAGCTCCATCAACTCATCTGTACAGCTGGGAGTAAAGCGCGGAGTCAGAATCGGTCTGGTGTG
>ULSW01024610.1_pt1 | contig 11034 bp, 12 predicted proteins | sample 1957051 | NCBI WGS metagenome assembly ULSW01 (sample SAMEA4835719, study PRJEB28245) | human gut metagenome | biome: gut microbiome; material: fecal sample | place: Denmark | collected 2008 | reverse complement strand
TGTAAAATACTGAATGACATCCTGTCTGTGATTTTTTGTTTTTCTTGCAATAAACTCTATTAAACAACACACGTAATAAACATTATCTTTCTGTTTCTCTGTCATGAATAGATTCACTCCTTTCAAATGTAAGGCAGCGCAATGCGTTGACCGTATGAAAACTAATTTGATGTGTCGGATATCTGAATTTTGCATATTCCCAGAAAACATTTCTGGAAATCTTTCCTGACATAAACCCATTAATAAAATCCCATATTGTATCATCTGCCATAGGTCCCTCCACAATATCATAAGAATGTGATTCGCCCTTACGACATCTTGCAATAAAGTCCAGCCATTCATCAGTCATCTCAGAAAAACGAAGAATGTTCAATTGCGGATTTTCAATATATTTGTACACATTAACAACTCCATTTTCAGAACGCCTGTCTGCCCACCGATATGCCTGCTTATAATCATTCGTACAATAAAATCCCCATGAAAAATCTTTTGTATATTTTGTTATCCGTATCTCTGGATAAGCAACTTCAACTTTGCTTCCGTGATACAATAATATTTTGCTCATAATCAACCTCCATACGAACCACTCTGCAATTCGCTTCTATGCCCGATTAAATTATATCCTTTATTCTTTCATCTAACAATATTCCACTGATTTCTTTCCTCACTAAGATATCTAACTGATTTTAACATACTCTCCTGCAATATCAACATATTATGAACAATATCACCTGCATTGAAAATCTGTATTTCAAAATCTTCTTCTCCAAAATCCATAATATGCCTCAGATTTATTGTTAAATCCTTTATCTTTACTATAGACAGAATCCATTTCACACTATGTGCTATGACTATAACGATACCACAAAGCGTTGATTCCTTCAATTTTTTTCTCTGTTTGCGAATTTTTTATTTGTTTCTTTATATTTTGTTCTATCTATTTTTAACCTATTTCAAAATTTACACATCGAGTTATTCCACTAAAATTCCACTATTTTTTCACTATTTTTCATTACTTCATCACCTTCACCAATGATGTCAGCAATGCCTTCATTTCCGGATTTGCCAATACTTTGGCAATCAGTTTTGCATCCACATTATCCTGTACATCTACGGTCTGAGCTGCTATTTCCTCTCGCATCTTCATTTGCTGCAAAATTACAGAGGAAATACAGCCATTAATGTTTTCTATTATGGGTTTCTCTGATAATCAACCGCATCTTGACTATTTAATCAACTTTGGCTTTTCTACATTAATCGGTATGCTTGGACATTGGTATGAAACCGGCAAAGAAATGGCACTTGAAGACTTATTTCAAATCATGCAGTCACTGGTTGCAACCGGCGTTCTAGGATATACCAAAAAAGAACTCTTTCCTGATCTTTCAAGATAAAATACCGGCATTACTGCCGACATTTTATTTTCTTGATAATCCAACTCTATATGTTCTGTTTCTTTTTCAATAATTATTCTGCCTCTGTACTGATTTTCTTCTTAGATTTGTCTGGGAGTGTTTTTATTATGAGCTTCTGTCCCTTGCTTTTAGTTTCAAGAATGTAGAGTATATTGCTTTCCCTAAGTCACGATCAAATATCCGTGAAACCTTCAATATATTGTTTGGAGAAAAATCTTTGCCGAGAAGAGATATCATTCCGGAAATAATAAATTCTAAATCCATTTTTTCATCTTCAGACAAGTCATCTTCTGTGATACCAATAGACAAGAGCCAATTTTCACGGATGTATTGTTTAAATATGGAGTTCAAAAATGAAGAGTCCGATCTGCTATATAGAAAAGCACGCTTGACTCCAATTCCGGACAACTGATGATTTAGAAAGTCTTCTTGCTGACCGCTTAATACAGCGAGAAGAGGATTTGTTTTAGCAAAATACAGTCTTATATTTTCTTCAAAAAGGTGTTTCGCTATATCATCAATATTTTTGTAATAGTAGTATATAGTTTTATGATTCACATTAGCTTGTTTCGTAAGCTGCTTGATAGAAATATCATTATACGGCATTTCTTCGAGTAATTTCCAAAAAGCTTCTTCAATTCTCATTTTTGCTGAAGGTTCTGAACTATTAGATTTAGGGCGCGACATAAAATCTCCTTTCTCTACTAATTGGAAGAATTAATTTTTTTGTCCATTTAATTACAATATCATTCCTATTATAATTAAGTATAATAAAGACTCTACCCAAAATCAATATTTGGAATCAATGGACATTGGTTTCGGGAAAGGAAGGACTATATGAATTTGATTATGAAATACAGCACACATTTGTTAACAGTATTTACAGTATGTCTTTGTATATGGGGGATTATAAACCGCGAAAACCTTTCAGCGCTTCAGCTTGCAACTGTTGGATTTGGAATATTTATTATGCTGCATGAGTGGGAAGAAATGCATTTGCCTGGTGGATTTATGGAAATGATGGGAGATATTATAGGTTGGGATATGTCTGGGATTCGTCCGGGTGCACAGCATACATCACAGTCTCTGCTTATTGCACTGATTGTAATATTGCCTATTCTATGCCCAAATACCCACTGGCTGTTCTGTGGTACAATGATTTTTGGTATTGTGGAAGGAATTGTACACGTAGCAGGTATTAAAATGGCAAAGACTTCTAAACCGTATACCCCCGGAATGATTACCGGAATTTTCATGTTTATCTACTGTATTGCAGCAATTGTAATGGTCTATAAAACAGAAAGCATTTCAACAATTAGTTGGGTTTTAGGATTTGTATATTTTCTAATATGGTTTATTGTTATGGAACAACTGGTGATAACTTTCTGCCAATTTAACCGTAAAGACTTTATGAAATCCATGATGGGAATGGCAAAAGGCCGATTAAAAAAATAAACAATTCTTTATACAAACATAGTGACATCTCGCAAGACGTAAAGGCTTGCAGTCGTACTTTTGACGAAATGCAAGCCTTTCATCCATGTTATCATTCAACAACACATTTATTCGGGATATACCTTTTCTGTCAACAGAGTCCTGTTATTCTTTACGATTCTTCTTTTTACCTTCTTACTTCAATGTCCTATCAACTTATCCTTCAGCGGAATAATCGTACTTCCATAGACCAAAAGCCCTCTTCTATAATTTCCAGAAACAAAAAAGTGGAGATGAATAAGCATTCATTGCTATCCATTCCACTTTAGTATATCAAAACGTTCCCTGCGAGAATCGAACTCACAACTAGTGCTTAGGAGGCACTTGTTATATCCATTTAACTAAGAGAACATAGTATTGATTTCTGTCTTCCTTTACTAATCTATGATACTATACTTTCCCTCCTTTTTCAAGGAATTTTTTCTACTGTTTTACATATCCTTCTGCGTGCTGCTGTGCTCCCGTTTTTTATTCCATAGCAAAAAGGAAGCACAGCACTTCACCTGTCTGCACTCCCTTTCTCTCCTACATCATATCAAATTCCACATATCCCTGCAGCCACACAATGCCCTTGAATCGTCTTCCCACTTCAGGAATCCCCATCAAATCATTTTCATTGATGCAGATATCCAGTTCCACATCATTGCAGGCAATCCGCAGTTCCCAAACGGTTTCTTCTGTCCTTTGATTACGCATTTTGGAACATTCCAGGATTTCCCCCATAACACTGTACAAATCACATTCCATTCCATAGGGCATAAAATATGTATCTACAATGCTGTAAATGTCCTCATTTTCGATTCTTCCGGAAATCATGGCATAAGTATCCATATCTTCTATTGTAAGACTTTCCATGGCCTCCTCGTCTCCGTTTTTGGCCGCTGCAATAAGGCGTCCCCGGTTGGCTGCATCTATCCGGCTCTGAGATTCCTGTCCCTCCTGTTTCCACACCGGAAGCAGAATGGTTCCCTTCTTCGCCAGACCGGACAGCGTCACGTTGTACATCCCCCCGGAAGCAAAATTTCCTCTTCCCCGCTGGGTCAGATACTCTCCTGCATTTTGCAGATAGAAGATAATGGTAACACCTATCCGCATATCATCACATGCGCCGGCAAAGGATTCTTTCCCTGCATGCTTTTCAATGCTCACCTGCTCACGCAGGGTAATGCCTGTGCCTCGAAAATACGGAAAATAATATTCCATTTGGAATTCATTATTTTCATCGTATTCCCCACACACTGTAATCCCAAAATCACAGCCGAACATTTTGGACAATTCTGCAAACAAATGGTGTTTTCCATCCTCAACGACAATTTTCTCGTCATAAGTATGAATGACTTCTTTCAGAATCTGGTCCAGCTTTTTCTTATCCGTAATATCAGAAAAACCAATTGCTTTTAAATAACTGTGCAATCTGCACCTCCATCTATTTGTTTGGTGTAATGACTTCTTTACCGCCCATATATGGTCTCAATGCTTCCGGAATTCTCACAGAGCCATCTGCCTGCAGGTTATTTTCCAGGAAAGCGATTAACATTCTCGGTGGCGCAACTACTGTATTATTCAGTGTATGTGCCAGGTATTTCTCACCTTTGCCATTGACACGGATTTTCAGTCTTCTGGCCTGAGCATCTCCCAGGTTCGAGCAGCTTCCCACCTCAAAATATTTTTTCTGTCTTGGAGACCATGCCTCTACGTCTACAGATTTCACTTTCAGGTCAGCCAAATCTCCAGAACAACATTCCAGAGTTCTTACCGGAACATCTAAAGAACGGAATAAATCTACGGTATTCTGCCATAATTTATCAAACCACATTGGGCTTTCTTCCGGTTTACATACCACTATCATTTCCTGTTTCTCGAACTGGTGGATTCTGTACACACCTCTCTCTTCCAGGCCATGTGCGCCTTTTTCCTTACGGAAACATGGAGAATAACTGGTCAAAGTTTTTGGAAGTTCCTCTTCCTGAATAATGGTATCAATAAATTTACCAATCATAGAATGTTCACTGGTTCCAATAAGATACAGGTCTTCCCCTTCAATTTTATACATCATGGCATCCATTTCTGCAAAACTCATAACGCCTGTAACCACATCGCTGCGAATCATGTACGGAGGAATACAGTAAGTAAATCCACGGTCAATCATAAAGTCTCTCGCATAAGAAATCACTGCGGAATGAAGTCTTGCAATGTCTCCCATAAGATAATAGAAGCCATTTCCCGCTACTTTTCTTGCGCTGTCCAGGTCAATGCCGTTAAAACTTTCCATAATATCTGCATGATACGGAATTTCGTAATCCGGCACAACCGGCTCGCCATATTTCTGCACCTCCACATTTTCACTGTCGTCTTTTCCGATTGGTACAGACGGATCAATGATATTTGGAATTGTCATCATAATCGTTTTGATTTTTTCTTCTACTTTTTTTTCTTCTGCCGACAGTTTTTCTACGGTTTCTGCATTAGCAGTTACCTGTTTCTTAGCCTCTTCTGCCTCTTCTCTCTTGCCTTCCTTCATCAGACCGCCAATCATTTTGGAAATCTTGTTTCTCTCTGCTCTTAATGCCTCTACTTCCTGTTTAATCTCTCGATTTCTCTTATCCAGTTCCATGACTTCATCTACTAATGGAAGTTTGCTGTCCTGGAATTTATTTCTGATGTTTTGTTTTACCACTTCTGGATTTTCTCTCAAAAATCTAATATCTAACATTTTTAATCTCCTTTTCAGTTTTCACTTATATATCGAACTCATTTTCTTCGATACCAAAGTTTACAGCTTTCTTTAACGCCTGAATTTCCTCATCACTGAGTGCTACATAAGATTCCCCGTTTACAATTTCTTTAATATAGAGGAAACAATTTTCCCGGCTGTGAATGGCATTCAATAAAAATCCGGTATTATTGTTATCCAACATAGCCAATACAAAGCTCAGCTTCCCGCCCATATCTTCAAATGCATCGTATTTTACAATTCCATACTTGTCCAGAATCATATTCTGCATTTTTTCCAGCTTTGCAATATTTTCTGCATTTATCTCTGAATTCACTGTGAGTTTTTCAATTAATTCAAATTTTCTCTTAAACAATTTTTCCAGAGACTGTGCATCTTTACCTTTCATAAAGATAGCGTATTTTCTGCTCAGTCTGTTAAGCCCTAATGATAAATTAAACACGCATACTAATAGTATAACCACAACTATTAAAAGCATAAGTAACAAAATACCGGAGTAGGACTGAAGACTGCTTACGAATTTCTCCATATGTATTTTACCGCTCCTTTTACTTTACAGTTTCCAAAAGTTCTACTATGCGTTCCAATTCTTCCTGTGAATAATATTCGATTTCTATTTTTCCTTTGTCGCGATTTTTTCTGCGAATGGCTACCTTTGAACCTATAATCCCTTTAATTTTTTCTTCCAGTTGTTCGTAAACCAAATCTTCTGCAGAATTTTTCTCTTTTTCCGGCTTTGGCTCTGCCGGATTCAACAAAAGCTTTACCAGTTTTTCCGTTTCTCTTACGTTCAACTTTTCATCAAAGACCTTTACAGCCGCTGCATGCTGTTCATCCTTATTTTCTATGGCAAGCAATGCTCTGGCATGTCCTGTGGTCAGCATTTCGTCCACCAGCATTTGCTGTACTCTCTCATCCAGCTTCAAAAGACGCATGGAATTGGTGACTGCAGTTCTGCTTTTGGACACCCGTTCTGCAATTACATCCTGTTTCAGATGAAACTCCTCCATAAGTCTCTTATAGGCAGCCGCTTCTTCAATCGGATTCAGATTTTCCCTTTGAATATTTTCAATCAATGAAATTTCCACAGTTTCCTGCTCTGAGAAATCCTTGACAATCACCGGAACCTCTTTGAGTCCTGCCAGTTTGGAGGCTCTCCACCTTCTCTCTCCTGCAATAATCTCATAATAATCGCCTTTTTTTTGAACCAAAAGAGGCTGCAGCACACCGAACTGTTTAATGGACTCTGATAATTCTAAAAGTGCATCTTCGTCGAACTGTTTTCGCGGCTGGCTTCGATTGGGCTCTATCTGTGTCATTTTAACAATCAGCACAGAACCTTCCTCTTTCACTTTCTCTTCTGTGTCTTTTTTAGTCACCTTAGCTGTCCGGACAGCCGCTTTCTTTGTCACTGCCGTCTTGGGCTTAACTGCTGTCTCGCTAATCATAGCGTCAAGCCCTCTTCCTAATCCTCCTTTTCTCACAGTCATTCTTCTTCCTCCCTATTTAAGACCTCTTCAGCCAGAAGCCGGTAACTCTCTGCACCTACAGATTTCGTATCATAGAGGTTAATCGGCATTCCATAACTGGGTGCCTCGGCCAGACGGACGTTTCTCGGAATAATGGTTTTGTAAATGGATTGATTTAAGTTGTTCTTTACATTTTCTACAACTTGAAGAGATAAATTTGTTCTTGCATCATACATGGTAAATACAACGCCTTCAATAATCAATTCTGAATTTAGCCTTTCCTGAACCAGTTCAATCGTATGAATCAACTGTGTCAAACCTTCCAAAGCATAGTATTCACACTGGATAGGAACCAGCACTGAATCTGCCGTGGTCATAGCATTGATAGTTAAAATGTTTAACGATGGGGGACAATCCATAATAACAAAATCATACTTATCCTTAATAGTATCAATCTGATTTTTCAGCAGGTATTCTCTGCCTTCCACTCCCACCAGTTCAATTTCTGCGCCGGCAAGATTAACGTTTGAGGGAATTAGTGATAGATTTTCGTACACATTTTCAACAATACAGTCTTTTAATTCGCACTCTCCTACCAATAACTCATAAAGTGTTGCTTCTGCATTATCCTTATCAACACCTACACCGCTTGTTGTATTCCCCTGTGGGTCAATATCAATAAGCAGCACCTTTTGATTTAATTCTGCAAGACATGCAGAAAGATTGATGGCTGTAGTTGATTTTCCTACGCCACCTTTTTGATTTGCGATTGCAATAATTCTTCCCACTTAAATTTCCCCTTATTATGATGAGTATCTTTATGTGTAATATTTCAAAACTTATTATAGCACCTTTCCCATTTGATTGCCATACCAATGTTTCACGTGAAACATTAATTTTATGTATTTTTTAAATACACTTCTTAAAAATATATTTTTTAAATGTTTCACGTGAAACATTTTGTGTGATATTTTGTATTCTCTCACTTTTTCTTGTATAATCGAGCCGAATGCTTTATAATATTCATATAAATTCATCAGGAGGTGCACTGTTTCATGAAAGAAAATAAGCATAAACTATTAACTATAAGTATACTTTTTACCTTGGCGACCGGCATTATTTATGTTATCAATCGTGTCATCTTTGCTACCGCTGTCTTAAAAAATTTACTGAAATCTTCCGCCAAGAATTTTTATAATTGGCGATTTGGTAATATTTATTATCAAAAAAAAGGACAGGGTTCTCCGCTTTTGTTAATTCATGACTTAACTGTTTACAGTTCTGCCTATGAATGGAGCCAGGTGATTGATGAATTGTCAAAAGAGCACACTGTCTATGCTTTAGACTTACTGGGCTGCGGACGTTCAGAAAAACCCAAAATCACTTATACCAATTATTTATATGTACAATTGATTTGTGACTTCATTAAGAATGTAATTCATGAAAAAACAGACATTGCCGTTTGCGGATATTCCAGTTCCTTTGCATTGCTGGCCTGCCACAGCGAATCAGACTTGTTTGGTAAATTGATTTTGATTAATCCACCTTCTTTAGCAAGTTTAAATAAAGCGCCTGGTAAACGAAGTAAATTGTATAAATTCTTATTGGAAATTCCTGTATTCAGCACCCTGATATATAATATGAAAACCAGCCAGAGCAACGTGCAATTACTTTTTACAGAAAAATACTTATACAATCCTTTCCATACTACACCGGAACTGATTGACACTTACTATGAAACCGCACATAAGGATTTAGGAAGTGCTAAATATCTTCTTTCCAGTCTCTGTGGTTTGTATACCAACAATAGCATTACTCATGCACTGAAATGTATTAACCAGAGTATTGTAATTCTTACCGGAGAAACCGAACCAGAAGGTGAAGAAATTGCCTCCGCTTATATAGAATTAAACCCGGCAATCGAAACATGCAAAATGAAACGCGCAAAACACCTTCCACATTTGGAAACTCCACAGGAGTTTACAGAAACCTTGAAAATTTATTTGTAACTTATTTCTTTTCTATATAAGAGCAGCCCCAAATGTTTCACGTGAAACATTTGGGGCTGCTTTTTCAAGTCTTACACTCTTTAAAGTATTTCTTTATTTTGTTTCTCCACTTTCCCAGTTTTTTATCATAGAATCAAAGGCATCCAACATTTCTTTTACCTTCATTTTATTTACCATCATTTCATTGCCTTTTGAATCTTTGACTAAATAGAAGTTGGCATCATATGCATAATACTCTACTGTATTGTTGATACCTCCCTCTTTTTCAAATGTGATGGTAATATCTGGTGTCCCTTCTGCCTGAATGCCCTGATTTTGTTCCTGCCATTCCATAGAGGTCACTGTACTAAAGAATGTAGAAAATGCTGTCTTATCAATTTCTTTATCATTGATGTAATACTTTGTTTCTGTTTCTGTACTGTCATCACTACTGTCTTTATCATCCGAATCTTTTTCCACTTCAATTTCTTTCTTGACAGCAGTATAAGTCTGTCCGTTTCTTACAAATGTTACTTTGTCCAAATCAGCAAAAGAATAATCTGCTACCAGGCTGCTTACCAAGTCTTCTGGATTTATATTGAGCATGCTCTCTACCTTATCAGCAGAAAGTGTGTATATATATTTGCTGTCCTGCATTTTTGCATAATAATTACCTTCTGTATCCTGCTTACCAATTAAGAACACAGCCTGCTTATTTACAGTAACCTGTTCTGTTTCATCTGAAGAAGAATCCGAACTGCTCTTGCTTTCATCATCAGTATCTTCATCAGAGCTTTCTTTTGTTTCGGTCACCTGATAATTCACGGTAATGGTAGTCGGATTATCCAGTCCATATTCTGAAAGATTATCTGTACGGTAAGTAACAAAATCATTCCATGAAACACCGGAATAATTATTCATATATTCTCCCACTTTTGAACTATCTACGGCCGTAGTATTTCCATCACGGTCTTTATAAGTCCAACCCGTTTCTGATGCATCATTGGTTTCCAACGTCTGCACCGTTCCATTACTGTTAATTTCCACATTTTTGATTGTAGAAGCCGTAATAGACGGAATCTCTTCTTTATCTGCTAAATCTGTGATTTTAAACTGAAGACCGGATTTTACTGAAGAATCCACCAAATAAATGGTATCACTTCCACTTTTACTCATATAGCAGCCGGACACAGAATCGTTGACATCACCGAACTTCAGTTCTGTTTCTTTTCCATCTTTATCGGTCACAACCACCTGCACTTCCGGGTTTTGCAGTCCATAATCTGCCAAATTATCCGTTTTTTCCAGTTCTCTTGTGGAAGAAATGGAGGTAATGCTAGACACAATATTTAAAAACTGTGATTCACTTAATGGAAAATTTTCATCATCCGCATATTTCCAGGTATCGTCCTCATGAGTAAACGTATATGTGTTTTCTCCTGACTGTATTTTCAATTTGGTAATATCTGCTGCATCTTCCTCGAATGCTGTTTCTTTGCTTTCTTCTGTGTCTGTGGACTGGTCTTCATCCGGTATGGCCACACGCATTACTGCATATACGCCTACAAGAACAACCAGAACAACAATTGCTGCCAGAAGTCCTTTTTTCTTTTTTTTCATATTACTGTTTTCTCCTCTTCATCCAGATACCAAATCCAATTAACAGGATACATACCGGAAGCACACCGGTTACAAAAATGCTCCAGAAGTTAATATCTGCTGTAGGCACAGTCAGTGTCGTCGTGTCATAAGATTTACTTGGAATCGAAATCTGATTGCTGTCATCTGTGCTGCACATCCATGCCAGAGAAGCAGACAGCAGTTCATAGTTTGTTCCTGAAACCATTGAATTTATACTGTCATTGAAAATGGAAGCGGAAGCAAAATAAGCAATCTGCGTTTCCTTATCGTCTCCTACTTTTTCGGTAATAGAC
>ULSW01020706.1_pt1 | contig 11301 bp, 10 predicted proteins | sample 1957051 | NCBI WGS metagenome assembly ULSW01 (sample SAMEA4835719, study PRJEB28245) | human gut metagenome | biome: gut microbiome; material: fecal sample | place: Denmark | collected 2008 | reverse complement strand
TTATTGGGATTAGTCACACACACTTTTTGTCCTATAACCCCCAAATGGCTAAAAAGAAGAAGGCTATCGACTTAACATCGATAGCCTTCTTTATTTATATCATTAGTTTATATTACTATTTATGAATTTTTCTAGCTATATCTCTAATGATTTCAGGTGTTGTTCTACAACAACCACCTATGATATCTGCCCCAGCATGACGCCATACATCAACATAATCTACAAATGATGCAGGGTCACCATACCAGGTCTTAGTTTCACTATCATAGCTTTCACCAAGATTAGGGTATACAGCAATCGGTTTATCAGTGACTGTACGAATATCCTTAACCAAGGACTCTACATATTCTGGCTTAGTGCAATTGATACCAATACCAGTTATAGGTCTAACCTTATCGATCATTTCCGCACATTTAATGATGGTTTCACCACTAGAAACATGATGTTCATCCTTACAAGAGAAAGCAATCCAACCAGGAATCCCTCTTGATGTATATGGATCAGACATAGCTCGAGCAATAGCAATGGCTTCATCATAAGACGGTATTGTTTCAAAAGATAGTATATCAGGATTTTCTTCACAGAATAAGGCTAAGCGAGGTATATGGAACACCTCAAGATACTCAGTTTGCACATCAGGATAGCCACGGTACTCAGAACCATCCGCCAAAAATGCACCATATGGTCCTACAGAAGCCGCCACTAATGGTTTAGGCAATGCACCTTCAGAAAAATATCTAACCCCATCTGGGGTCTCTTCTCCCAGTGTAATGCCACGCAATGTAAGTGCCCCACTCGCCTTAGCCTCTACAAACTCATTGCGAGATTGTACTGCCAAGCGAACAGATAATTTTACAAGTTCAATAGCCTCTTCCGTACCATAACCTAGGCCTTTAAAGCCAGCTACTGTTGCTTGATATCCAGAGCTTTGAATGATATCAGCCCCAGCTGCCAAGTACGAGATATGTATTTTTTTGATGATATCCGGTTGGTCCATAAGAATCTTAGCAGACCATAATTTATGCTGAAGATTGCAGCCGTAACGCTCTAACTCTGATCCTAAGCCACCATCTAAAACGAGGGCGCCCTTCTCTTTAATTATATCTAAAAATGCACGTCGTTTAGCCATCATATCACCCATTCTATACTACCTCATATCATTTGAGGTTTACTAAACGTATTATAACAAATAATACGCTTAGGTTCTATCTACAAACTATTTTAAATCCTCTGCAGGTGGCTCTTTACCAAACCATTTTTTATAAATCTCTGCATATTTGCCATTGGCTTTAATCTTAGCCAAACCATCGTTAATTTTATTAAGAAGCTCCGTATTTCCCTTCTTCACAGCAATGCCAAGTGGTGCCGCATCATAGTCCTCTCCAGTTACCTTCGCGATACCTTTGCCCTTGCCGTTAACATAATATTCGTTTACTGGTGTATCGTTAATAACTACATCTACACCTCTATTTTGCAATTCTAAGAACGCATCGACAATGAGGTTGAATTGACGCACATCGGCATTAGGAATCTTGCTAGCAATTTCTGCACCTGTAGATCCGATGGATACACCGATACGCTTTCCTTCTAAGTCCTTAAAACTATTGATATTAGTGTTATCGATATTTACAACAAGGCCATTACCTGCAATATAGTATGGTTTACTAAAGTCTACAGACTTAACACGATCCTCGGAAATAGTCATATCCGAAATAGCAATATCGATGGTATTACTTTGTAGTGCTGGTAAAAGTGCATCAAAGTTCAAGTTTTGAACATCTGCTTCAACGCCCTCTTCCTGTGCAATGGCATTAATAATATCTACATCAAAACCAGCTAATTTTCCACTGTCTTTATCTTTAAAACCAAATGGTGCATAGGTTGCATCAGTACCAACGCACCATGTCTTTTGACTAGTACCTGTATTACCACAGCCTGCTATAAATAAACTACTAGCGATGGTAAAAGCCCCTAAAAGAGTTGCTATTTTCTTAAATTTCATAATTAATCTTACTCTAACGTTACAATAATCTGTAAAGCTTTCTTTCTATATACGAATAAATCTATCTATACCTACAGTATGAGTATAATAAAAATAATACCTCTAGAGGTATTATAATATTATGATAACATTCGATATAGTTAGGGTCAATAAATCCAACTATATTAATAGGTATTATATTAACATAGCTTTTAGCTATACCGAAAAAATCATTCACTCCTATAGTCTTAATACTAAAATAGATAATGAAAAGACCGCCCTTACTAAGCAATATAAACTCAGTAAAGGCGGTCATCCCCAGAGTGGAGAATTCCTAACATATTTGAAGTAAGCTATATACTCACATTCTAGAGGATATCCTATTCAATATTAAGCTTTTTTAGCTTTTACGTACATAGCTACCTTGTACAAGAATGCACAGAGTAACAAGTACATTACGATACTGAGGTATGTTGCTTCCGGTGTTTCAACCCAAGCTTCAGCAAATACATCAATACCTGCAATACGAAGTACGGCACTGAACAAAGATCCAATAGCACCACCAGCTACGAGACCAGATGCAATTGTGCTACCTTTGGAGAAGCGAAGATCTGCCAATTCTTTATCTTTTGTACTGTTTTGTACGAAGTATGCAATCAAACCACCGATAAGTAATGGTGTGTTGATTTCCATTGGCAAGTAAGTACCAAGGGCAAATGCCAATGGTGGAACTTTTACCATCCACAAGATGATTGCGAATAATGCACCAGCCATATATAGAGGCCATTGAGCACTACCGCCAGTCATCATCGGCTCAATGATAGCAGCCATAGCATTCGCTTGTGGCGCATTTAATGCATGGTCCCCTACGAAGCCATATGCATCGTTTAAGAGGATCATAACGCCGACAGAAAGTACGGCACAAAGAATGGTACCAACGATTTGCCATTGTTCCATTTTCTTAGGTGTAGCACCTGTCATGTGCGCTACTTTAAGTTCAGACATGAAGTTACCAGCCATACCGATAGTTGTACCAATGAAGGATGCCATCATGAGGACTGCAATCATACCTACTTTACCAGTCATGCCTGCTGCTGTTAAGCATACAGCGGAGATGATAATCATGAAGATTGTCATACCAGATACTGGTTCTGTACCTGTATAAGCGATGGAGCTAATACCTACTACAGATAATAGGAAGGACATGATAAGAACGATTAAGAATGCTACGATTGTTTGACCGAAGCTTTCAGCATACATAAAGTGGAAGTATGCTGCGAATAGAACTGTACATAACAAGATGCCAGCGCCAATCCAAGATGTAGGTATGTCGCGTTGTGTACGAAGCAAATTAACATCTACAGTTTTAGAACTGAAAATATCAAGCACTGCATTTTTAACAACACTAGCCACTACTTTGGACATATTGAGCAAGCCGATGATACCTGCCATAGCAAGCATACCAATACCAATATGGCGAACATAGTCTAAGAATACTTTACGAATAGGAGCTTCTGCAAGTGGAACTGCATGCCCATTGATTTGCATGATATGTTCCGGAGCTAAATAGTATACGATTGGAATACATACGAACCAAGAGAAGAAGGAACCAGCTGCGATAATAGCCGCATACCGTAAGCCTGTGAAGTAACCAAGACCAAGCAACGCAGCATCTGTATCTACAGCAGCATTTAACTTAGTCGAATCTGCTAGAGCAGACCCCCATTTAAATGCGGTAGTACGGATAACCTCTTCCCACCAACCGAGGCTGTTAAGAATAAAGTCATATACAAGAGCGATAAGACCAGAACCAAGCATGAGTTTCGCTTTGCTACCTTCATTACTCATTAGTACTTCAGCAGCAGCACGACCGCTTGGGAACGGATACACATAGTGCATTTCCTCAACAAAGTAGCGACGGAACATAACGCATAATAGAACACCAAGTACGCCACCAAGGATAATAGGAATCGCCATTTGTACAAAGGTTACATCTGTAACATTCCAAATGTATAGAGCTGGTAAGAAGAACATCGCACCAGCTAATGTGTTCGTACTAGAACTAGCGATAGCCTGAATGTGAACCGTTTCGGCAAAAGCATTTTGCCGTTTCAAAATAACTGCTGTACCCATAGCAAGTACAGATACTGGAGCAAAGGCATCTACTGTTTGACCAATTTTCAAACATAAATAACCTACAGCCAGTGTGAAAATTGCCGCATAGAATAGGCCCCAGAATACTACATATGAGTTAATCTCTACGTAATCCTTCTTAGGATCCAATACGGGTTCTACGGGCGGGATAGAACGAGTTTCGTCCGACATGGTAAAACCTCCTCACAGAAAATGTACAAACGTATAACTATTCACCTTTATACTAACACGGCACTATATATGGTTCAATGGTTTTCTATGCATTATGCGAATAAAATATCACACGTTCCATAAATATTTATTTTGCATTTTCAGCCCCTCTGTTCTACAATGAAAGTATATTAAGAATCTTTATTATATACAGCATTTATACCAATATGTATAACACGTATGTTTACTTACGAGGAGGCTCATTATGGAATCAATGGTCGAACGTTTTGTACGCTATACAAGCATAAATACACGGTCTAACGAGGAAAGTACAACCATTCCAAGTACTCAAACTCAAGTAGACTTTGCTACTAATGTGCTCGTTCCTGATTTAAAAGCAATCGGTTTAGATGAAGTTATTTACAACCGTGAAAATGGTTTTGTTATTGGCACATTAAATGCTAATACAGATGAAAAAGCACCTGCTATTGGCTTTATCGCTCATATGGATACAGCTGATTACAACGCAGAAAATATTAAGCCTCGCATTGTAGAAAACTATGATGGTAGTGATATTTGCCTCAACGAAGAACATCAAATCTACACACGTCGTGCAGATTTTCCTAATTTAAAGAACTATATTGGTAAATCCTTGGTAGTAACCGATGGTCTTACACTACTAGGCGGTGACGACAAAGCTGGCATCTGCGAAATCATGGAAGCCCTCGCCTACCTCGTAGCTCATCCAGAAATCAAGCATGGTAAAATCATGTGTGCCTTTGGCCCAGATGAAGAAATCGGTACCGGTGCAGATCACTTTGATGTAAAACAATTTCCTGTTGATTTTGCTTATACTATTGACGGTGAAAGCCTTGGCCAACTTGAATACGAAACATTTAATGCTGCTGGCGGTACCGTTACATTAAAAGGTGTATCTGTTCATACAGGCACTGCTAAAGGCATTATGATTAACTGTGCTAAATTAGCAATGCAATTCGATGCTCTATTACCAGGTGCTGCTGTTCCAGAACACACATGCGGTCGCCAAGGTTTCTTTATGCTCATGAGCATGGAAACTCAAGTAGATACTGGCAAAATGAACTATATCATACGCGACCATGACAAAGAATTGTTCGAAGCGAAAAAAGCATTCTTCTTACAAGCTGGTCAAACATTAAACGAAATCTATGGCCGCGAAGTATGTGAAGTATCCGTAAAAGATCAATATTACAATATGTACGATATCATCAAAGACAACATGGAATGTGTCAACGTAGCTAAAGCAGCTATGGAAAAAGCGGGTATCACGCCTATTTGCGACCCTATCCGTGGCGGTACAGATGGTTCTAAAATTTCCTTCATGGGCATCCCTACCCCTAATATCTTTACTGGCGTAGAAAACCTACATGGTCGTCACGAATTCGCATGTATTGATGACATGAAAAAAGCCGTAGAAATTATCGTAAACATCGTTAATATTGAGAAATAATAGGATAGATGTAACTTCTCATGCACCTATACTACTAGATGGCATTTGAAGGATATTTAAATACTAAACTAGTAGTATAGAATACAATGGAATCCTAAGATACCTTAACAATAAAAAGGACTATACGAGATATCTCGTATAGTCCTTTTTATATGTTATGTGATTGTAAGAAATATAGCTAATGTTATGCTAATTTTCCATTACGTTTACGGTTTCTGATTTGTTCTTCTTCAGCGCGAGCTTTCAAAGAAAGATCTTTTTCAGTACCTACATAACGGCCATAGAGGAAATAATAAGCAACGAATGCAAGAAGTGCTACTACAACAGTAACATGGAACATACTTGTATAACCAACCACCTCTTTAATAGCACCTAAAATGTATGGACCAAAACCTAAGCCCATATCTAAGGCAATGAAGTATGTAGATGTGGCAACACCAATGCGGTGAACAGGAACGATTTTAACAGTTACTGCTTGACCGTTTGACATAAATGTACCGTAACCAAGACCAACAAACACAGCAGACAAGAGTATAAGCCATGTAGAGTGAGCGATAGACAACAAGAAAATACCAAGTGCTAAAGATATGAAGCAAGGGTAAAGAACGAAGTTTTCCCCTTTCATATCAAATACAATACCAAGTAATGGTCTTGTTATCGTAATAACTACAGCATATACAACGAAGAAGAATGTACCTGCTAAGATAAGGTTTAAATCTTTTGTATAAGCGGCCATAAAACCGATAACACCAGAGTATGCAAAACCTACTAGTATAGAAACAAGACTAATAGAATTCATACGTGGTTCGATATAATCGGAAATTTTAATGCCTTTATGTTCTTCAGAATCAATATCGAGCTTAGGTTCATTAAATTTCATGATAACGGAACCGATACCGCAAAGGATGATAAGAGCAACACAGAAGGCGATGATAAAGTCATAGCCAAGGCTATGAAGCATCAAAATACCTAAAAATGGACCTACTGCAGCGGCAAGAGATGTAGACAAACCATAGTAGTTAATCCCTTCACCGCGACGTGACATTGGAATAATAGCGGCTACGATTGTACTTGTAGCCGTAGATGTAATACCGTAAGCAAAACCATTTAAGAAACGAACACTGTCGAGCATCAATAAATTAGGTGTGTAGAAGTACATGGCTGTTGAAATTAAGTAAATCAACAAACCTAAGTACAACATCTTACGACAGCCTAAGATACTAATAAACCGTCCTGCTAACAAACGAGCAACAACAGTACCAATAATATAAATACCAACGGCCAAGCCAGCTTGACTTGCTGTGGCATGAAGATTATCCTTTGCTACTACCGCAATAATAACGATTAATAAATAATAAATCAAAAATACTAAGAAATTAATCAAAGTATCAAGGACAAAGGATCTTGTCCATAAGGCCTCTTTAGCCTTATCCATAATATCAACTCCATTTTCTTAAACTATTGTCAACCATTTGCAACAACGATTAATTATAAACCTCTCACTCTAAAAATCAAGAATTAAAATGTTATATGCATCATTAATTTTATTTATAACAATATATACATAGCCAATCATAATATAGTTATATCCATTTTTCTAATTCACATTAATTTTTGATAACAAAAACACCTTTGACTGTTTATATGGCATCATTAAAAATACAATATAACAACAAAGGTGTTATTTATACATATTAAATTAGTTTACTTATCAAGATTATTTCGTTTGTAATCCACAAGCCTTAAAGAAATTTTTATAGGCTTCAGCCTTTTTGGCAAGGCTTAATGGATATGCACGAGATGTAGATGGCAATCGTGTTAACGTCAGTTCACGACCGTTAAACACAAAGGGAATTGTCTCCCCTGTTTTAGGTAGTTTAACCTTTTCTGGCAAAAGGCTTAACAAAATTTCTGTGGCCTTACCACCTGTGGTACCAATATGTTTACAGTGTGGAATTCGGTCCAATACCTCTGCAAGCGGTACAGGTTCAACGACCTTAAGAAATGCATCCGATGCATTGCCCTTTTCGCGTATAGCTTTCAAAACAGTAGGACAAGAAGCAATCCCCGCTTCAGATAAGAACGCTTTAATCTTATCCGCATCAAAGGCTTTTTCCTCACCTTTTCTAAAGTGTTCCTTATCGTCAAAGAATACTAAGCCATACACGCGCCACATATCATTTTGAAAGTTAGGATAATGAAATTCCATAGAACGCTTTTCGGAAGTTGGTGGGAATGTTCCCATCATCATGACCGTCGTATTCTTTGGTAAGAATGGCGGAAATGGTCTCGTTTCAATTGTTTCTGCCACAGAGCATCAACTCCTTTCACAATCTAGTATGGACTCAACTTTCAACACAATATATGAACTATGTCACATATTCAAATTCAATTATCTACTATGTAAGACATTAGCAATATTAACAAAAAGATATAGCAACGATTATAAGATCAACCATTATTGAACGATAGGTTGAGATACCAATGTATTGATATAATCAAAACCTACTGGTGTTGGAGATACGAGGTATAAGCACACAACAGCAGCTACAGCAAAGCCAATAGCCAAGTAGGAGAAGCTGCCGTGTCGTGGAAACTCGTACAAACCAAATAGACGAATACCGATAGCCGCACCAATAGCAGTAATCAAGGATGGTATGGAGAAAATATTATACAACCCAAACACCACCATGAGACCTGCATAACCACCTACTACAGTAATCATTGGTAGCATACGATCCATTGGATTTGGAATAGAACGAGTTAGCGCTGCTGGATAATAAGATGCTTCTACACCAAACATACCCAAGAATAGATTAAAGTCAGCCCAAATTGTTTCCCACGCACCTCTAAAAGCATCTCGATGGTTCCCTACATACCATGCAAAGCCTGTAATAACTAAGATTGCTAAACCAGCACAGATGAAGTAGTATTCGCTAGGAATTTTTGGACCTGCATAAGCACCTACAGCCGTTACAACAGCACTTAAAACTGATGTAACGATAACGCGATGTAAACGAGGACGTTTATTTTCAGGAATCCGTTTATACACGGTAGCCAATAGTTCTAATACAAAGCAAGCCATAAAGACTGCAATGCCCGCAGCCGGTGCAAAGTAGGCTGTAATAATAGTCAAAATAAAGGGAATGCACAAGCGCCATTTAGGGAATAATACAAGATCTTTATAATCTAAACGAACGTCTTGTGTCTCCATTGTAAAGTTGTTATACACTACAAAGAGTAACATGAAAGCAATGACATCAATGGCATTAGCACCCCAAATCAATAGAGTTGGTACTATAATCATTGACAAGGCCACCCCAGATACACGGGATAAACCAGCGGCAACTATGCCAAGTAAGAAAAACGGTATTAAAGCAGAGATAATTTCGAACATAATATTCCTCCCATCATTGTATAAATTTAAGTATATAGTATCTACTACACTACATCAAGGAGAGATATATTTTTTCATAGCTAGTCGCTTTCTCACCGCAGAAGCAGAGCATCCCATTATCTGCGCTATTTTAGCAACACCATACCCTTTTGCTCGTAGGTTTTTTATGTTATTTTCATCTAACTGTAAAGTATTGGTACGAATTTCTATGCCTTGTTCCCGTAGATAAATAGCCACCGTAGATCCTCGTATACCATAGGCTAAACCTATGTCATCGGTACTCATATGATGATGAATATATAAGTAAGCCATCTCCTCTACCTTTCGATGATTTTGTACCTTCGGTGTTGTACACATTCCCATATGCCTCAACACATGATGTACTTTCCATTGCGATATGCCGTACATGCGAGCAATAGAATCCGAAGTATTTCCACTTTTATAAGCTCTACAAATACGTACTGGATCGATAGATACATTCTTCGTGGATCGCTGGCAAGCCAGTCCATATTCCTTCATACGGCTTGCCATTGTCGTTATAGACACATCATAACGCTTTGCTAACGAGTGTAGAGACCACTTACCAGTTTCGTATAGAGCTTGTACATGAACCATATTGATATCCTTTTTCAAAGGTCTTCTCTCAATGTCATACTGCTTCATGCGTCGCATAATAGTGTCTACACTACACTGAAAATACTCTGCTACCTCTCTAACACTCCACTGTTTCTCTACATATAGTTGTTCCAATAGCTGTCTAGGTATAACGCGCACATTACGATACATAATATCACCTTTCCTTATAGACGAACTCCCTTCTCTATTATTGTGAAAGCTCCATCAAGAAAAAACAATACAAAAAAGGTTCCTAATAGTCACATAGGTGACCAATAGGAACCTCTTTTCATATGTAATTATATGCACCACATACGATAGGTGTAATTCTAGTTACTATCACAATATCTGAGCATAAACCATTCATATTCTATGGCCTAACAACCTTCTAGTAGAGCTTATTGTTAGCATTCTAATTAGCGATATCTCCGCTCTAGAGCTTTGGGCTTTCCTAAAATAATAGACCACTTCATTCCCTCTTTTAAGGCATGATTAGCTTTTCGTTTACGTGTTGAAGTTACAGCTGGGACAGTTGTGACACTTACATTCTCAAGAAGAACACGACCCTCTTTAGATGCTTTATCTCGTTTAAACTCAGCTAAACGCTCATTTAAAGAAGGACCTGTAACAGACTCTCGAGCCGAACGAGTTGTATTAGTACTAAAGCTAGTTGATTTAATTGAGGTTTTCTTGGATGAACCATGAGTACCTTGTTGCGTTGTAGACGCTTCATCGTAATGATCCTCGGAAGCTAAAACTGTTTGAGTTTTATCATTACTTGGATCCACTTCAACATGTTTATCAGATGTCTCCGTATCATCATATTGAAACAGTCTTCCACCCTTTTTTCGTAAAGGGGCCTCAGGATGCTGATTTTCAATCGGTCTATTTTTGAAGATTTCACGATAAAAATCATCATCATACAACAAATCCTCAGGTGAAGGTTCTACAGGCTTTTTCTCTATGGAGATACCATATTCACGCTCCATATCCTCCCAAGTCTGGCCAGAACTCGAACTTTCATAGTTATCATAGTCATCAGACTCTTCAGTATTCTTGCTTTTTATAATAGAAAAAGCAATGTACGCGATGATACCTAAAACAATAATAGGATTATGCGAAAAGATGGATAGCACGGAAGACAAAATAGAGTCCATAGCTACTCCTATTCACTATCTGCTAAGTTTTCACGCATTTTAGTGTCTGCAATAATATTGTTCATATTGTAGTAATCCATAACGCCAAGATTACCGTTTCTGAAAGCTTCTGCCAATGCTTTAGGAACTTCAGCTTGTGCTTCCACAACCTTAGCTTGCATGTCTTGTGTTTTCGCACGCATTTCTTGTTCTGTAGCAACAGCCATTGCACGGCGTTCTTCTGCACGAGCTTGAGCAATTTTCTTGTCCGCTTCCGCTTGATCTGTTTGCAATTGAGCACCGATGTTACGTCCTACGTCTACGTCAGCAATATCAATGGATAAGATTTCGAATGCAGTACCCGCATCAAGACCTTTAC
>ULSW01035478.1_pt1 | contig 11344 bp, 8 predicted proteins | sample 1957051 | NCBI WGS metagenome assembly ULSW01 (sample SAMEA4835719, study PRJEB28245) | human gut metagenome | biome: gut microbiome; material: fecal sample | place: Denmark | collected 2008 | reverse complement strand
TTTTATAAATATTATCTGATGGACACATTGATGGTAAACAAACGCGAATGTGTCCACCTTACTTTTGTTCCGCAAAACTCACAGGACTTCGGATTCACCGGACATCTGTATGTATTGAATGATTCTACATACGCCGTTCAGAAATGTACAATGAACCTGCCTAAAAAAACCGGAGTCAACTTTGTCAACCGCATGGACATCACGCAACAGTATGAGCAACTGCCCAACGGCAACTGGGTGTTGGCGGATGATGACATGACCGTAGACCTTTCCTGGAATTCCAACAAAACAGCAGGTGGATTGCAGGTGGAACGAACCACGAAATATAGTAACTATAAATTCGATCCTATTGAACAACGACTGTTCCGGTTGAAAGGCAGCGTGATAAAAGAAGCGGATATGCTCTCGAAAAGCGATGAGTACTGGGCGAGTGTCCGTCAAGTACCATTGACAAAGAAAGAAAGTTCGATGGATGTATTCGTCAACCGTCTCGAACAGATTCCGGGATTCAAATACATCATCTTCGGAGCGAAAGCACTGATTGAGAACTTTGTAGAAACAGGAAGCAAAGAGCATCCGAGCAAAGTGGACATCGGCCCTATCAACACCATGATTTCGAGCAATTACATTGATGGTACCCGTTTCCGGTTGAGCGGTATGACTACGGCTCATTTCGACAAGCACTGGTTCTTGAGCGGATACGGAGCGTACGGTCTGAAAGACGAACGCTGGAAATATAGCGGTACGGTGACTTATTCGTTCAACAAACGCGATTATGTGGTTTGGGAGTTCCCGAAACATTATCTTTCGGCTACGTACAGTTATGATGTAATGTCTCCGATGGACAAATTCCTGTTTACGGATAAAGATAATATCTTCTTGTCAGTCAAGACAACGACAGTAGACCAAATGTCGTATATGCGCGACGCCACCATTAATTATGAACTCGAAACGCTGACCGGATTCGGAGTGAAAGCCATGTTGCGACACCGTAACGACGAGCCTACCGGCAAACTAGAATACCTGCGCAATGATGCCGCACAAACCCGTGTGCACGATGTCACGACTTCCGAAGCAAGTCTGACGCTGCGCTATGCGCCGGGCGAATCATTTGTCAACTCCAAGCAACGCCGCGTGCCTGTGTCGCTGGACGCTCCTATCTTTACGCTCACTCATGCTATGGGTTTCAAAGGCGTATTGGGTGGGGATTACAACTTTAACCGTACGGAAGCAAGTGTGTGGAAACGTTTCTGGCTCCCGGCTTCCTGGGGAAAGATTGATTGCAGCGTGAAAGCAGGTGCAGAATGGAACACAGTTCCTTTCCCGTTGTTAATCCTGCCGGAAGCCAACTTGTCCTACATCACCCAGCGCGAAACGTTCAACTTGATTAATAACATGGAATTCCTGAACGACCGTTACGCTTCCATGTCATTATCCTACGACATGAATGGAAAACTCTTCAACCGTATTCCTCTTATCAAGAACCTGAAATGGAGGGAAATGTTCCGTGTACGTGCTTTGTGGGGAACATTGACGGACAAGAACAATCCGTTCAAGAGCAACAATCCCGATTTGTTCCGTTTCCCGACACGCGACGGTAAGTTCACCAGTTTCGTGATGGACCCGAAAGTGCCGTATGTCGAAGCAAGTGTAGGTATCTACAACATTTTCAAGTTGCTGCACGTTGAGTATGTACATCGTTTCACTTATCGTGATAATCCGGGTATCAACAAAAACGGTATCCGCTTCATGGTATTAATGGTATTCTAAAAAATTATGCAACCACTAGCAGAACGGTTACGGCCAAAGACTTTGGATGATTATATCGGTCAGAAACATTTAGTTGGACTGGGGGCTATCTTGCGGAAAATGATTGACGCAGGACGCATCTCTTCATTTATTCTCTGGGGACCTCCCGGAGTAGGTAAAACAACCCTTGCGCAAATCATTGCCAACAAACTGGAAACCCCTTTCTATACGTTAAGTGCCGTGACTTCCGGTGTGAAGGATGTGCGCGAAGTGATAGAACGTGCCAAGAGCAACCGCTTCTTTTCACAGTCCAGCCCGATTCTGTTTATCGATGAAATCCATCGGTTCAGCAAGTCGCAGCAGGATTCTCTGTTGGGAGCGGTAGAGAACGGAACAGTCACGCTGATTGGCGCAACAACGGAGAATCCGTCGTTTGAGGTCATCCGCCCTCTCCTGTCCCGCTGCCAGCTTTATGTGCTCAAATCTTTGGAGAAAGAAGATTTATTGGAACTTCTGCAACGTGCCATCACCACGGATGCCGTATTGAAAGAACGCAAAATTGAATTGAAAGAAACAACTGCCATGCTGCGTTTCTCCGGTGGAGACGCCCGCAAGCTGCTTAATATATTGGAACTCGTTGTGCAATCAGAAACGGAAGAGACTGTTGTCATCACCGATGAAATGGTGACCGAACGGTTGCAACAAAATCCGCTGGCATACGACAAGGATGGAGAGATGCATTATGACATTATCTCCGCTTTCATCAAGTCTATTCGTGGCAGTGATCCCGACGGAGCGATCTACTGGCTGGCCCGTATGGTGGAAGGAGGCGAAGATCCTGCTTTCATTGCCCGCCGACTGGTGATATCGGCTGCCGAGGACATTGGTTTGGCAAACCCGAACGCACTGCTTCTCGCTAACGCCTGCTTTGAAACATTGATGAAAATCGGCTGGCCCGAAGGACGGATTCCTTTAGCTGAAACAACGATTTATCTGGCTACCAGTCCGAAGAGTAATTCGGCATACAGTGCGATCAATGACGCACTGGAGTTAGTCCGTTCAACCGGCAATCTGCCTGTCCCCTTGCATCTGCGCAATGCTCCGACCAAACTGATGAAGCAACTGGGCTACGGACAGGAATATAAATATGCACACAGCTATGAAGGTAACTTTGTCAAGCAGCAATTCCTCCCGGACGAACTGAAAGACAAACGGATATGGCAACCGCAAAACAATCCGGCAGAGCAGAAGCATGCCGAACGGATGATACAGTTGTGGGGAGACAAATTCAAAAAATGATATTTTTCAGGCACAGATTACGCAGATGCTTTATTTTTTAGAAAACGTGAAATCCGTATAATCCGTGCCTATAATATCAATATGTTGTTAAGAAAACACGTATAACTTATTATTAATATTGAAATTGAAATGAAGATTGTAGTTTTAGACGGCTATGCCGCCAATCCCAGAGATTTATCCTGGGAAGGTATGAAAGTTCTTGGAGAATGTACAATTTATGATCGTACAGCTCCGGAAGAGGTATTAGAACGTGCAGCCGGTGCAGAAGCAATTCTGACTAACAAGGTAATCATCAATGCAGACCACATGGCTGCACTGCCCGAACTGAAATATATCGGTGTATTGGCTACCGGATACAACGTGGTAGACACAGCTGCTGCCAAAGAACGGGGAATCGTCGTTACTAATATTCCTTCATACAGCACCGCTTCCGTTGCTCAAATGGTATTTTCGCATATCCTGAACATCACTCAACAAGTGCAACACCACTCCGAAGAAGTGCACAAAGGCCGTTGGACAAACAACAAGGATTTCTGTTTTTGGGACACTCCGTTGATGGAACTGCGCGAGAAGAAAATCGGTCTGGTAGGACTGGGAAACACCGGATATACCACAGCGCGTGTTGCTATCGGATTCGGTATGCAAGTGTACGCATTGACTTCTAAATCCCACTTCCAATTGCCACCGGAAATCAAAAAGATGGATTTGGATCAATTGTTCAGCGAGTGCGATATTATCAGTTTGCACTGCCCGCTTACGCCAGAGACACGCGAAATGGTGAATGCACGCCGTCTTGCTATGATGAAGCCGACAGCTATCTTAATCAATACCGGTCGCGGACCGCTTATCAACGAACAAGATCTTGCAGATGCTTTGAACAGCGGTAAGATTTATGCAGCCGGCGTAGATGTGCTTTCTACCGAACCGCCTTGTGCCGACAATCCATTGTTGACAGCGAAGAACTGCTACATCACTCCGCACATCGCCTGGGCAACCATAGAGGCTCGCGAACGCCTGATGAATATTGCAATCAGCAATCTTCAGGCTTACATTTCTGGCAAACCGGAGAATGTAGTCAATAAATAATTAACATTAGTGTAATTCATAATGCCCGAAGTGTTTAGGCACACACGTTAAGTATAAAATATATAAAAAGCTCCCCTTATTTTATCTCTCTACCATGACTTAGAGTGATGTTAAATAAGGGGAGTTTATTTGTTCCGACTAGAATCTCTATTTCGAAATTCTATATGGACAAAGTATGAGTGTATGGACAAAGTTATTAGTACACAGACAAAAGACTAATATACAAATGATATATTAGTATGAGTGTCCTCCTTCATCCATTTCTTTCTCGGTAATCTTATGCCGGTCGATACTACGCCAAGCATAGAAAATATAAGCAATCACGAACGGAACAAGAATAGAAACATAAGCCATTGTCTTCAGTGTAAATTCACTGGAGCAGCTATTGGCTAATGTCAATGAGCTTTGCAGGTCAGTGTATGACGGATAATAGGCAGTGTTGTTGTACCCTGCTACCAGTAGCAAAGACAAAACAGTCAGTACCGTACCGATTCCTGCAAACCAGATACCTTTATCAAAAGTCTTTTTAAGCAATGTCTTTCCGATACCGAAAAGAACCAGTACCACTCCAATCAGGAATAAAGCCAGCACTAACGGCATTTCGATAAAGTTGGTGAGATACTTGTATGGCTGCATATAAATCTCCTGTGTTTCCGGGTTAACGGCAAAGCCTTCTGACACCAGTGTACGAATGACAAACGACAAAAAGAATACAAGGAACAAGACTGTGTTATTGCGTACTGCACGACGACATTTGTCGGTCAGTTCTTTGTCATCAATATTATTAATGAAATAGAGTGCTCCCAATACACGGGCAAGGAAGAAGACAGCCAATCCAAGAATTACATTCCAGATATTCGTCAACGCATCCAATCCGTGCCAGCCATTTCCCCAATGACTGATTACCGGCATAATAGTGTCTGTCATATTGGCCTTATTAATATAGAAATCAGAACCGGTGAAGAAAGTAGCCACCGCCCCGCCAAGCAACACAGGCCCCACTACCCCATTAATCACCAAGAAAGTCTGATATGTCTTTTTACCTAACAGATTTCCTGCCTTACTCTGAAACTCATAACTGACAGCCTGCAATACAAAACTGAAAAGTATAATCATCCAAAGCCAATAAGCACCACCAAAACTGGTACTGTAGAACAACGGAAAAGAAGCAAAGAAAGCTCCTCCAAACGTCACCAACGTAGTAAACGTAAACTCCCACTTACGCCCGGTAGAATTCACCATCATCTTACGATGCTCTTCGGTTTTACCCAGACAGAACAATAATGAATTACCTCCCTGCACAAACAATAAGAACACGAGTATGGCCCCCAGCAAGGAAACGACAAGCCACCAATATTGTTGCAAAAATATATACATAAGTTTCAAGTATTAAGTAATAAGTATTAAGTATTATGCGTCCGGTCCTTTCTTGATAGCTTTCACCATAATTCCGACACCTGCAATCAGCATCACTGTAAACAGGAGCAGGAAGATAAAGAACGTAGTTTGCACGGAGCTTACATCCAGTTTGGAGATAGCAGCCATCGTAGGCAACATATCGCGGATAGCCCACGGCTGACGACCACATTCGGCAACCACCCATCCGGCTTGTCCGGCGATGTAACCCAAAGGAATTGTCAGCAGAGCAATCCAGTGCATCCAGCGCATCTTACTCAAATCCTTTTTATAGATAAAGAAAAGAACGACTATAAAGAACAGGATGAAATATCCGCCCAAGATTACCATTATACGGAATGCGTAGAAGTTGAGAGGAACATTCGGAACCAGTTGGTTCACGTCTTTGATATATCCGTAGCCAAAATAGGGAATATTTTCCTGCAATACATTATATGCAATCTTCGCATCTTCCTCGTGTCCGGCACTCTTTGCAGCACGATAGGCAGCCAATGCGCCGATAGCCGTTTTACCACGTTCTATCTTCTCGGCAGCAGAGAGAGCCTTCGATCCGTCTTTCAACTGATACCCACCTTCGATGATATTCGTAATGCCCGGAACGTAACCGTCCACATTACGCTCGGCAAGGAAAGAAAGCATACTCGGGATTTCAAAACGGAAGAGGAAAGGATCTTTTCCATCGTTGTAAGTCTTCTTTTCAGGGTTCAATACTCCTATTCCGACCAGACCGACATTCGTTCCGCCTTCATACAGACCTTCCACTGCTGCCAGTTTCATCGGTTGTGTCTGGGCAATCTGATAACCGGAACCATCGCCCGTCCAAACAGAAAGCAACGATGCTACCAATCCGAAGATTGCACCAATCTTGATGCTGGCCAGTGCAAACTCACGATTTCGTTTCTTCAGCAAGTACCAACAACTGATACCGACCACAAAAATAGCACCCAACACCCAGCCGGACAATACCGTGTGGAAGAACTTATTGACTGCTACAGGCGAGGTAGCCACCGCCCAAAAATCAACCATCTCATTACGGACAGTGTCAGGATTGAATTCCATGCCTACCGGATGCTGCATCCATGCGTTGGCAACGAGAATCCACCAGGCAGAAATCGTAGCTCCCAATCCTGTCAGCCAGGTGGAAGCCAAGTGGAAACGTTTACTTACTTTTCCCCATCCGAAGAACATAACCGCGATAAACGTAGCTTCCATAAAGAATGCCAGAATACCTTCAATAGCCAACGGAGCACCGAAGATATCCCCTACAAACCACGAATAATTGCTCCAGTTCGTACCGAATTCAAACTCCAGAATCAAACCCGTTGCCACACCGATGGCAAAGTTAATACCGAAAAGTTTCATCCAAAACTGGGCAGTCTTTTTCCAAAATTCGTTGCCTGTTTTATAATACAGCGTCTCCATGATTCCCATCACCACTGCCAGTCCGAGTGTGAGGGGAACAAAAATCCAGTGGTACATGGCTGTCATCGCAAATTGGGCTCTCGACCAATCGATCAGCGAGGTGTCAATACTTTCAATCATAATCCTATGTAGTTTAAGAGTTAAAAATCAGTAGATTTATCGGGGATGGCACGTTCTATCAGTTCATTTCCCACGTATGTACCTTTGTCGGCATCCGTTGGGTGGTCGCCGAGGAAATCAGGGAAAAAGAACATTTTGAGGATGAAGAACATGACGAATAATTTCAGCAAAATAATAACCCATAGGGTACGTCCTAAGGTCATACTACGGAAACCATCCAAATAGAAGTTCCAGATCGTAAGCAGTGTATTCTTCATATGTTTACGTTATAATTTGTAATGAGTACAAATATACATTTTTTATAATTAAAACAAACAAGTAGTCAAAAAAGTTGCAAGATTTGTCGTGTTTTTCTTCAAAAACCTACCTATCGACAGAAAAAAATCATTTAACGGCGAAATAACGTCATCCGTCTATCGTTTTTGCGGCATATATAATATGTACGTACCTTCGCTAACAGTAAATCAATAGAAGTATGAATATGATAAATGTAAGAAGATTGACAGTGATGACATTTCTTGGAGCAAGTATGCTGTCCGGCATATCTGCCCAGGTTTCTCCGCTGCAAGTCGATACGCTGAAAGACACGAAAATCCCGGATCAATGGGACTTGCAGTCATGCATCGACTATGCAAAGGAGCAGAACATTACAATTCGCAAGAACCGGATCACTGCGGCCAGCACGCAGATTGATGTGAAGACAGCTAAAGCTGCCTTGTTCCCCAGTCTTTCGTTTTCTACCGGCCATCAGGTGGTGAATCGTCCGTACCAAGAGAGAAGTAGCCGGGTGAGCGGTAGCGAGATTATCAGTAGCAACAGCAAAACGAGCTACAACGGTAATTATGGACTGAATGCTTCGTGGACTCTATATAATGGTAATAAACGGTTGAAAACCATCCAACAGGAGAAGTTGAATAATCAGATGGCCGAGCTGGATGTGGCGACTTCCGAAAATAATATTCAGGAGTCTATCACCCAAGTATATATCCAGATTCTTTATGCAGCCGAATCTGTGAAAGTAAACGAAAACACCCTGCAAGTTTCCATTGCACAGCGCGACCGAGGACAGGAACTTCTGAATGCCGGAAGTATTGCCAAAAGTGACCTCGCGCAACTGGAAGCACAGGTGAGCACCGACCGATACCAACTTGTCACCGCGCAAGCCACTCTTGAAGATTACAAATTGCAACTGAAACAACTGCTCGAACTGGATGGGGAGAATGAAATGAACATCTACCTCCCTGCCCTGTCCGACGAAAATGTACTGGCTCCGCTGCCTACCAAAAGAGATGTGTACATCAGCGCATTGAGCCTTCGTCCGGAGATTGAAGCGAGCAAACTGAATGTAGAGGCTTCTGAACTGGGTATCAATATCGCTAAATCGAGCTATTTCCCTACCATCAGCCTTAGCGCAGGAATCGGAACCAACCATACCAGCGGCAGCGACTTCACCTTCGGAGAACAAGTGAAGAACGGATGGAACAACTCTATCGGACTGTCTGTCAGTGTGCCTATCTTCAATAACCGTCAAACGAAAAGTGCCGTACAAAAAGCTAAATTGCAGTACGAAACGAGCATATTATCCTTGCTTGACGAACAAAAGGCACTGTACAAAACCATTGAAAGCCTTTGGCTGGATGCCAACAGCGCGCAACAGCGTTATGCTGCCGCAAACGAAAAGCTGAAAAGTACACAAATCAGCTATGAGTTGATTAGCGAACAGTTTAATTTGGGAATGAAGAATACCGTAGAACTCCTTACTGAAAAGAATAATTTGCTGCAAGCACAGCAGGAACAGCTTCAGGCTAAATATATGGCTATACTGAATACACAGTTGCTGAAATTCTATCAGGGAGATCAATTAGCTTTATAAAGAGTATAAAATCAGCATTATAAATAAGTAAAAGCATAATAAACGAATGAAAACGAAAAAGATTATTCTAATCGCCGTAGTAGTCGTTGTGGTTGTAGGAGCAGGAATATGGCTCTTTGCCGGTTCACCCGCCAAACACAAAGTGACGTACGCCACCGCTACTGTCAGTAAAGGCGATATTTCAAATTCGGTGACTGCTACCGGAACGATCGAACCGGTAACGGAAGTAGAAGTCGGTACGCAGGTGTCCGGTATCATCGACAAAATTTACGTAGACTACAACTCGGAAGTAACCAAAGGACAACTGATTGCTGAGATGGACCGTGTCACATTGCAAAGTGAACTGGCCTCACAGCAGGCAACTTACGATGGTGCGAAAGCCGAATATGAATATCAGAAGAAAAATTATGAACGCAGCAAAGGCTTGCACGAAAAGTCACTGATTAGTGATACTGATTTCGAACAGGCTCTCTACAATTATCAGAAAGCGAAAAGCAGTTATGACAGCAGCAAGGCATCGCTCGCGAAAGCGGAACGTAACCTGTCTTACGCTACCATTACTTCACCGATTGACGGAGTTGTTATCAGCCGTGATGTAGAAGCAGGACAAACCGTTGCTTCCGGATTCGAAACTCCGACTCTGTTCACCATTGCTGCCGACCTGACACAGATGCAGGTAGTAGCTGATGTGGATGAAGCGGATATAGGCGGTGTAGTGGAAGGTCAGCGTGCCAGCTTCACGGTAGATGCTTATCCGAATGATGTATTCGAAGGTGTGGTTACACAGATTCGTTTGGGCGACGCAAGCAGTACGAGTAGCACGAGCAGCACTACCACCGTAGTTACCTACGAGGTAGTCATCTCTGCCCCCAACCCCGACTTGAAACTAAAACCGCGTTTGACGGCTAATGTAACGATCTATATTCTTGATAAAAAAGATGTACTGTCTGTTCCGAACAAAGCCTTGCGATTCACACCGGAAAAACCGTTAATCGGCAATAATGATATCGTGAAAGATTGCGAAGGCGAACACAAACTTTGGACTCGCGAAGGAACTACATTCACCGCTCATCCGGTAGAAGTGGGAATCAGCAACGGCATATCCACCGAAATTATCAGTGGTATTCCTGAAGGGACAAAGGTGGTAACAGAAGCTACTATAGGTGTAATGCCCGGTGAAAACATGGGACCTGAAGGAAATATGGAAAATGGCGGAGAAAGAAGTCCGTTCATGCCGGGCCCTCCGGGAAGTAAGAAGAAAAAATAATTATTCAATGTGCCAATAACGAATTGGCGCATTAGCACATTATTTACGATGAAAAAAGTAATTGAAATACAAAATATCAAACGTAACTTTCAGGTAGGCGACGAGACCGTTCACGCATTGCGGGGCGTTTCGTTCAATATCAATGAAGGGGAGTTTGTCACCATCATGGGTACTTCCGGTTCGGGAAAATCCACGCTGCTTAATATATTAGGCTGCCTGGACACCCCGACCAGCGGAGAGTATCTGCTCGACGATATTCCCGTACGTACGATGAGCAAGCCTCAACGTGCAGTACTAAGAAACCGGAAGATTGGATTCGTGTTCCAAAGCTACAACCTGTTGCCTAAAACAACAGCAGTGGAAAATGTGGAACTACCGCTGATGTATAACTCTGCCGTCAGTGCTTCCGAACGTCGTCGCCGCGCTATCGAGTCTTTACAGGCCGTAGGATTGGGGGATCGTCTGGAACACAAATCCAACCAGATGTCCGGCGGACAGATGCAACGGGTAGCCATTGCACGTGCCTTGGTCAACAATCCGGCAGTAATTCTTGCCGACGAAGCGACCGGAAACCTCGATAGCCGTACTTCCTTCGAGATACTTGTACTGTTTCAGAAACTTCATGCAGAGGGACGTACGATTATCTTTGTGACACATAATCCCGAACTTTCGCAATATAGCAGCCGGAATATCCGTCTGCGTGACGGGCAGGTTATAGAAGATACGACCAATCCCAAAATTCTGTCTGCCGCCGAAGCGCTGGCTGCATTGCCAAAGAATGACGAGGATTAATTAATGTGATAAGGAGTAATGAAGTTATAAGAGGCAATTCATGTGATAAGGAACAATGAAGTTATAAGATGATATGCTTAGAGCATCACGCCAACATTTTACAGTCTCATAACTTTATAACCTTATAATAGCCTTATACCTTCAGAACTCCATTAATAACTCCATAACTTTATAAACATGAATGGAACTAATTTATTAAAGATAGCTCTCCGGGCATTAGCGAACAATAAGCTGCGTGCTTTTCTAACCATGCTCGGGATCATTATCGGTGTTGCTTCCGTCATCACGATGCTGGCTATCGGACAAGGTTCGAAGAAAAG
>ULSW01016061.1_pt1 | contig 11347 bp, 10 predicted proteins | sample 1957051 | NCBI WGS metagenome assembly ULSW01 (sample SAMEA4835719, study PRJEB28245) | human gut metagenome | biome: gut microbiome; material: fecal sample | place: Denmark | collected 2008 | reverse complement strand
TCTCCTTTATAAAATCGACCGTATAAAATACGGTCGATCATATCATCATGATGAATAGATATCTTCTAAAATATAAATTTATAATTATATCTTAACATAATTTAGACATCTTACATTATGATTTAGTATTAAATTAAACCTTCTAAATGAAGTACTAATTGGGCTAATGCTGTTGCACAGATGAAAGTACCTGCTGTTACAGCTAGTGCAACAGGAATAATGCGCCAAGATAAGCGACGGAATGCACCAAGGTCTTTCCCTAAGGATAAACCTGCATAAGCAAGTACTGGTGTTGTTGTTGCAAGAAATGTAACTTGACTAGTTTTAGCAATAATCCATTCTTGACCAGGCATACCTGGTAAGGATGCAACAACACCGACTAAGGAAACCCAGAATACCATAGGTAATTTATTAGCATATGGCAAATTAGAGAGCAATGCACCAATTGTAGCAAGGACTGCTAAGATAGCTACGCCAACTAAGCTATCGCTAAATAGATGTTTACCATCCATTACATTACCTACTGCAGTGATGATAGCAGCAATACAAATAACGATGACAAATTGTGTTAATTTTTCGCTTTTACTCATGATTTGCTGCCTCCTCTGCTAAATCCTGTTCACGGGTACGCCCTGTAAAGAAGTTGTATGTTTTTTCCATAACTGGTAAAGAAACAAATAGGCCAAAGTATACGCCTAGAACGGTAGTCAACAAGTTTGCAGCCCCTGCAAGAGCCATAATTTGTTGCTCGTAATCTGGATATACTGCAATGATTGGAGCCGTAGCGGCAGCCATCATACTAGCACTACCTACGCCAGCGCCCATGGCAAGTGCTAAAGGATGGAACCAACCAGATTGTGCCAACATACCTGCTAATACGGAGGACCACATAGCACCGATAAGAACGCCACAGATGTACATGCCCATAACGCCACGGCCCTCAGGAGAGCTAAAGCCGAATTTGTCGATGATGATCGCTACGTTTGGCTCACGGTCTACAGAGTAACAAGCACCTACTGCTTCACGGCGCATGCCAACTAACAGAGCTACTGGTAAACCGAAGATGATAGTACCAAAGAAGTGACCAAGTTCTTGTAATAATAATGCCCAGCCAGCACTTGTTAGAATACCGAGATTTGGACCGATACCAAGACCTACTTTTACCATCAAGATCATAACGGCAATACCGATATAATCAGCGGATTTTTCCATTTGTTCAATCGTAAGAATTTTGAACTTAGGAATAGAAATTAATAAACCTAGAACCAATGTGTACAATAATGGCAATAATACAACAGGACCTAGTTTTTTTATGCCTATAAATTCAGCGACTACAGTTAGTACGAGCGCTAGAAAATGTATTTTGAGATTTCCCAAAAGCTGCATAATGACCTCCTATAAAAACATATAATATAATATTGTTATATTATAAATAATTGTTATTAAAAGTGTCAACTACAGATGTACATATGTCTATTAGGATTATCTTTTTTCAATCATATAAATACCCTTTTCAGCATCAATTACCTCAATGATAATCTTTTCTATCATTGACGGTTCCACTTTATGAAACCTTTGATCTTGTTCATCATAATAAATGGCCCATTCAGACATACATGCTGGAATAGTGTCATTATAATAATCTTTCCTTCTCCAAATGGCATCATCTCTAAAATAACTTAGTCCATCTTTTACCAATTCTGTATCTAAACAAAATTCACCAGCTAAGCTAACATGATTGTCTAATAGAAGATCTCTAACAATGATAGCTTCATATTCCCAACTTAAGAAACATAAATAGTCAAAATATCTGAGTGCCATTTTGGGATCCCAACTATTATTTAAAACCATCGTTTGAAATAACTTATTTATTACCCCATAATCAGCAGATATATAATAGTCATTAGTTAAAAGAAAATTATATATCTGTTGAATTTCTTGTAAATCTAAAGTTTTATCTTCATTTATTTTTTCTATAGGCAACGAAGAGAATATTATATCCATATAGTACCTCATATATATTTCAACAAAAGGCAGTTTGATTTCTCAAACTGCCTTTTACTATCATTAAATTATGGAATTTAAAAACTTAACGCTTTGTAATGATTTACCGATTTCTTGCTCACAGTATGCAAATAGTAGTTTTTCTAGTTCCTTCCATATTGTTTTGGGAAGTTCTATAGGCGTGTCTTCGCCCCACTGGTAAGCGAGAATTTGAGGTAATCCAGCTTTTACAGAACGCGAAATGCTAAAGTTCGTTGTTTCTTTCACCTGTATCCAGAATGGATCAATACCATCTTGATGTGAAAAAGCATTAGCACTAGGCACAATCCCTGCGAGGCATAGTAATTGCCATCCTAGCATTATCGTTCCTAGCTGTACATTGCGGCGACGTATTTGCTTGGAATAGTTTACAACGGTATCAAACACCTTGCGATCTACATCATACATTGCAAATAGTTCTTGAATGAGCTCACTAGCCACTGCAGCATAAGCAATATTATCTAAATTTACATCTAATGATTCTACCACATAGGAACCATCAATTTGTGTAACATTTACATATTCACCATCAGGTACGACCGTTATATACATGGCACTAAAAGGACGTAAATAGGAACTGTTACGCAAGGTCATCATTCGCTTATGTGGTATAGATGCACGTATAATCCCTAAGCTAGGTGTGATAAAAGTAAATACAGAGTATAGCTTATGTTTTTTTCGACTAATGACGATGGCAGGTGTATTAAAACCACCATTAAGCTTCTTCATGTTCTTCTTCCATTGTTTCCTCTTCAGGTAAAGGTGTTACTTTAATACGGGATACGCGATAGCCTTGCATTTGTGTTACTTCAAAGGTATATCCCAATGCATCCACAGTATCACCAACGATTGGTGTCCGTTCTAAGAGACCAAATACATAGCCCCCAATTGTATCAGAGTCAGAATCGTCGATTTCAACGTCCATCATTTCCTCTACTTCGTCTACGAGGACCTTACCATCAAATTCGAAGGATCCATCTGCATAAGCAATCTTAGCTGGTAAGTGTGGTTCATGTTCGTCTTGAATATCCCCAACGAGCTCTTCGATAATATCTTCAAGACCTACAAGACCAACCATACCACCGTATTCATCTACAACAATAGCTTGATAGATACGACGAGTTCTCATGTATTGTAGCAGTGTGGATAACTTCATTACCTCTGGCACAGTTAAGATATCTCGTTTTACATTACGCAAATCCTTACGCGCTTGGTTAGGACGTTCCATGAGGTCCTTAATATGAACTAGACCAATAATATGATCCTTATCCTCTACACATAGAGGGTAACGTGTATGAGCTTTAGAGCGAATAAATTTCATCGCTTCATCGTAACCATCTTCAACGAAAATACAGTCCACATCTTGACGCGGTACCATAACCTCTTTAGCTCTACGATCTACAAAGTTAAATACATTGTCAATCAACTCTGATTCCACTTGGTCTAGTTGACCTTCTTCATGGCTTCGAGAGATCATCATACGGATTTCTTCTTCAGAGTACACAAGGTCTAGCTCTGTTAAATATTTTGTTTTGTAAAAGTCCAAAATAACAGTGGAGATTTTGCTAGCAATCCAAATGAACGGATATACCAAACGACCAGCAGCTACTACGATACGGCTATAGGTATTTACATACTTTGTTGGAAACGATAAGCCCAATGCTTTAGGTACGATTTCACCAAAGATTAAAACAATTAAGCTAATTAATAACAATAAAAGTATATCTAGTACGAAGTGCATCCATGTACTATGCACATTAAATACTGCTACAAGTTGATCTACGGTATTATCAAATACATAGGTGCCTGTACCAGCAAGAGCCAAAATAAAGAATAAAATCAAAAACTGCGTCGTATTTAAAAAATACTCAGGGTTTTGATAGAGTTTTAATAAAAACTCTCTATCCTTCTCTAAAAGGATATCCATATCCTCAACATGCTCTTTACGAAGACGAGCAAAGGAGAACTTTGCGACCACAAAAAAGTTAATTAAAAATATACATACAAGACCAAACCCTATGGGTAACAGGCCATCTACACTATCCATCTTAATTCCTTTCATACAATAGGGAAAACAAGTTAGTTTTTATTATAGCAAAAATTATTTTCTATAACCAAGTTCAGATAACATGCCGGATTTATTGCGCCAATCCTTTTTAACCTTAACCCAAAGGTCTAGGTACACCTTTGTAGCCAATAGTTTTTGAATATCTACACGGGCTTCAGCACCGAGTTGTTTCAACAAGGCACCTTTCTTACCGATGATAATGCCCTTTTGAGAATCTCGTTCACAGTAAATAGTAGCACGGATATAGGTTGTACCATCATCACGTGTTTTCATTTCATCTACGTCTACAGCGATAGCATGAGGGATTTCATCACGTGTAGCCAATAGGATTTTTTCACGAACAATATCAGAAATGATAAGACGTTCTGGTTGGTCTGTAATCATATCCTCTGGGAAGTATTGTGGACCTTCCGGTAATGTTTCTTCTAATACATTTAGAACTTCATTTAGGTTCTCTTTATCCTTTGCAGAAATAGGAATAACCCCTGTAAATGGATATGCATCTTGATAAGACACGATAGCTTCTAAAAGCTCCTCTTTTTTAAGAGTATCAATTTTGTTAACGACTAAGAATACAGGAACCTTTACACGTTTCAATTGTTCAATAATGAAGTTGTCCCCAGGGCCGCGCTTTTCATTACCTGCTACTACAAATAAAACAGCTTCTGTTTCTTTTAAGGACTCAATGGCAGCATCTACCATGAATTCACCTAATTTATGTTTTGGCTTATGTACACCTGGCGTATCCATGAAAACGATTTGTTTTGCTTCATCTGTATATACACAGATAATACGGTTACGCGTTGTTTGAGCCTTATCGGATACGATAGCGATTTTGTCGCCAATAAGGGCATTAATTAATGTAGATTTACCAACATTAGGGCGTCCTACAACGGCAACAAAGCCAGATTTAAAATGTTCGTTCTTATTCATTATATGGTGCATCCTCCCGCACATAACCCAAGTTACCTAAGATAAATTCTTCTTCAGTACGCATCTCTTTTTTATCTTCGTCGTTCATATGGTCATAGCCTAAGATATGTAAGCAACTGTGAGTCGTTAAATACGCTAATTCTCGTTCAAAGCTATGTCCATATTCAATAGCCTGTTCACGAGTGCGCTCTAAGGAAATAATCATATCTCCAAGTAAGTGATGTTCCTCTTCACTGCCTTCGTAATCATCACCTTCATTAAGGGCAAAGGACAATACATCGGTAGGTCTATCAATACCACGATATTCCTTATTGAGCTCGTGAATCTTAGCATTATCGCAGAGTAAAATACTCATTTCATCTTCTTCAAGACCATATACGCGACTCACTTCATCACAGACCTTGCGTATAACAGCCTCAATATTGGAATCCTCTTGAATTCCTTCATCATAGCTAATATGTATATACATGCTTATCCTTTCGCTACATGCTCTTTAGATGCTGCGTTAGTTTCCGCAGTCTCACCAGCTAATTTACGTTCATGATACTGATCGTAAGCTTTTACAATACGACCAACTAAATCGTGGCGAACAACATCTTGATCGCTAAAGTAAACCATATTAATACCAGGCACATGACGCAATACCTTTTCAGCCTCGCCAAGACCAGACACAACACGTGGTGGCAAGTCAATTTGTGTCTTATCACCGTTGACTACCATTTTAGAGTTGTTACCTAGACGGGTTAAGAACATCTTCATCTGTTCAGCCGTCGTATTTTGAGCTTCGTCTAGAATAACGAAGGCATTTTCTAAGGTACGACCACGCATATATGCTAATGGTGCTACCTCGATAGTACCGCGTTCCATAAAGCGTTGTACTTGCTCGATACCAAACATTTCATGTAATGCATCATAAAGAGGTCGCAAATAAGGATCTACCTTGTCTTGTAATTCACCAGGTAGGAAGCCTAATCGTTCACCAGCCTCTACAGCAGGACGAGTCAAAATGATTTTATCTACATTGCGATTTTTTAAATAGAATGCGGCTAACGCTACGGCTAGGAATGTTTTACCTGTACCGGCAGGGCCTATACCAAAGGTAATAGTGTTTTTACGGATGCTATCAACATAGTATTTCTGACCTTCCGTTTTAGGCGTAATATTTTTACCGCGCATATTAACGGATAAGGTATCTTCAAACATAGTATGTACAGCATCAGCTTTACCGTTCGCTACAAGTTTAGCCGCAATACGAACTTGGGACTCAGTGATGGTACTGCCTTCACGATATAAGAATACCAGTTCCTCTAACGTACGATACAGAGCCTCTACTTGCTTTTCATCGCCCTTGATAACCACAGTATCCCCGCGTGCCACTACATCTACAGAGATGACTTCAAGCATCATATGCAAATATCGATTATGTTGACCTAGTATGGATTGTGCTAGGTCATATGTAGGAAATGTAAATACTTGTTCGCTCATACAACCTCCTAATCTATAAACTTACGAACGGCTTTGCCGTTTAAATAATCACATAAATCACCTTGATGAGCATCCAGTTCATCTAATTTATCATCAATTAAGTCTTGTACGCGCCACCAACCCATAGACCAATTTGTAAAGAGTGTATTATCTTCAGGCGCTCGCCCAACAAGACGCTGCAGTACAATATCAGGATGTAAATGACGGATAAAGTTGACTACACGGTCAGCATATTCTTCTGCACTGATTAAGGTGAACTGACCTTCTTGGTACCACTTAGCCATCAATGTATTTTTCACAATATATAAGGCATGTAATTTAACTTGATCCACACCGAGGGCTGACAAAATACGGGCCCCTTCGATGGTATCTTTCATAGTATCCCATGGAAGATTTACTATCATATGGGTTGTTACATTAAATCCATATCTCTTAATCCGCAATACAGCATCAATAAACTGAGCTAAATCATGACCCCGATTAATTTTCTCTAATGTATCATAATTGACCGTTTGCAATCCTAATTCAATATAGATATCCTTTTGAAAGCGATCTCTAATGTCAGCCAATATGTCTAAATATTCATCGGCAATACAATCTGGTCGCGTCGCAATAGCAATGCCTACTGCTTCGTCGATGCAGCCTTGCTCCATATAGCTTTTAAAATCATCAAGTCCCAAATAGGTATTACTAAAGTTTTGATAATAAGGTATAAATTTTTTCGCCTTATATTTAGGACCTATGTGAGCAATGTTTTCCTCTAATTGCATGCGCACTGTCATCCAAGCAGGACGATTTTCATAGCCCGCACCGATTTCACCACAGAAGGTACAGCCCCCTACGCCGGCTGAACCATCTCGATTTGGACACGTCAGTGGTAAGGCAACAGGCAATTTATAAACCTTTTCCCCATAGGTTTCTTTATAATATTTAGATACCATGCGGTATCGTTTGGGTCTCGTTGTATCGGTCATAACACTCCTATTTAACTAACCAATCATCGCTTATTACGTAATATTTCAACTATCAAAAATTACTATTTTTATATTACTAACAAGCCTCTATTTCAGGACGTATAAAGGGTTTTACCTCTTTATTAACGTCGATAATTACTGTAAATGGTGTATTTGGTACATTTTCTATACCTAATACATGTGCCGTGTCCTTAGACATAGGCATTTCTACGTATTGTTGGCGAATTTTACGCCATTCTTTAAATGTATAGTTGGGAATATACTGAGATGCAATATCTTCATTACGCCAGAATGCTTCCCCTTCTTGTAAAAGCTCTTTTGTTTGTCTTGGTAAACCAACGGCTTCGCTACGAACCTTACCTCGATAGCTAACAAGTGTATCATATTGCAATAGTTCGGCTGCTACTTTGTCGCCTTTAGACAAGAAGAAATTATACAAGAATTCAATTTGGTCGATATCTTTTAAATTAATCTTGTGATTACCTGCATCAAGCCAAGCCTGTGTCATTTCACAGAAATAAGAAAAGGCATCTTTTTTAGATTCTACCTTGTTAGGATCATACTTTTTCATAGGCGGTACATGATTTGTTACTGTATCTTCACCAGTAATAGATGTATCAGTATGTTCCTTAATAAGCTTGCTACCAATAAAGCCAAAGACGGTTCTAAAGCGCTCACTATTATAGAAGCGTTCAAATACATCTTCAAAGTGTTTTAAGAAGCGTATATCTTTATAAGGTAATACATGAGTGGTTAATACCTCATATGGCGCTAATGGATCACTAATATATTGGTATTCCTCCATGCGGCGTACACCAGAGCCTTTTAATAGTTTTAAGAATCCTATTTGTAGCGCGTGAGGTTGTAAGCTAAAAAGATCATTAAAGGATAAACCAAATCGCGCTTTATTTTCATGAGGTAAACCTACAATTAAATCCATATGCACATGAGTACGACCGGCCTCAATAATAGGACGGATAGCTTTTTGAATGTACGGCCAATCGTTATATCGGTTAATAGCATCTAAGGTCTTTTTATGTGTACTTTGTACGCCCACTTCGATTTGAATACGCCCTGGTGGTGTTTCACAGAGAATATTTGTTTCCCATTCTGTCATGAGCTCAGGTTCCATTTCCAAATGGAAGTTCGTCTCTGTATCTGCATCACGCATAAATTCCATCAGCGGACGATGATGATGTGGTGCACAGTTAAAAGTACGATCAACAAATTTAACTTGCTTTACCTTATGATCGATAAACCATTGTAACTCTTTTAATGTTCTTTCTTGTGGGAAGAAACGTACCGTATTCTTATTACCAGATAAGCAGTACTGACAGGAGAACGGACATCCGCGAGAGGATTCATAGTAGATGATTTTATGTTCTAAATCGACCATATCCTCTTCTACATATGGGAATGGAATGGTACTAAGATCTTTAACCTCTACAGCCTCTGTAGAGCCCATAAGTCCGCCTGAAATATGACGTCCTCGTACCCCAGGGATTTCTTCTCCTAATCCATCCTTACCATTTTGTAATGCACTAATGAGTTGGTAGAAAGCTTCTTCCCCTTCGCCTTGTACAACATAATCCACAGCATGGCAACGATTTAGAATTTCATCGGCAGTGAAAGATACCTCCGGACCGCCTAAGATAATTTTAATATCTGGTCGAACGGCTTTCACCATATCCACCACATGTAAGGTCATTTCAATGTTCCAGATATAGCAAGCGAAGCCCAATACATCTATATTGCGCTCTGTAATATCGCTAAGAATATGTAAAACAGGCATATTAATAGTATATTCTACTATATCGTATGCCTGTCCGTGAGCCTGCCCATAGGCTTTGAGATATCGCAAAGCCAGGGAGGAATGTATAAATTTTGAGTTTAATGTGGATAAAACTACGTTCATAGGTCCCCTTTAAATCATCGAATGGCTCAGCCACCGTCTAGTCATAATATATATATTATACCATTAAAAGAGCCCAAAGATAAAGGAAACAATAGCACCCACTAAAATGACAACCCCTACTACAGAGAGGATAATACCACCAAAGAATACAACAGCTGCTAAAACAACAGCTAATATGATAATCAAAATGATGCGACTCAGCCAACTTGTACTATTAAAGCTATATACCTTAACATGTGGACCATATTGATTGTATTCTTCACTGCGTTGATAGTCCTCGTTCATATTGCTAGGTGTAGAGTCCACATGAACAGAATCGCCTACCTCTTCAATGGTTACACCATCAAAATCACGGCGTTCATCATCAGACAGTACCCGTGTATTTGGTTCTGTAGAACGAGCATTAGTACCAAAGCTATCGCTACGTTCATTATCTCTATATGTATTTTGATTGTTATTTATATTGTGTTGATCATTCATCATTAAGTCCTTTATATGACCAAAATAATAATTAATTTTATACAACCTATTATACCATATTTTACCAGTAAAATTGCAAATAAATATCCCCTACAGATATAAGTTTATATATCTATAGGGGATATTTATTTGTATTGCTTATGCGACTATAAGCTAACGCACAAATTAGTCTTTCAAGTATTTTTGAAGCAATTCATTTACCATACCAGGGTTAGCACGGCCTTTAGATTCCTTCATAACTTGACCTACTAAGAATCCAATAGCTTTGCCATTGCCACCTTTGAAGTCTGCCACTGGTTGTGGATTGTTAGCAATAACTTGCTTAACGATTTCTTCGATAGCACCAGTATCAGTGATTTGAACAAGGCCTTCTTCTTTTACGATAGTATCTGCATCCTTGCCGGATTCCCACATGGATACGATAACTTTTTTCGCAATTTTACCGGAGATTGTACCTTTATCGATAAGGGCAATCATGCCAGCCAAGTTTTCTGGGCTAACTTTAGATTCAGCAAATGTTAAACCGCTTTCATTAATCATCTTGGACAAGTCACCAAGCATCCAGTTAGCAACAGTCTTAGCATCGGCACCTGCTTTTACAGTAGCATCCAAGAAATCTGCTGTTTTACGGGATACAGTAAGAATTGTTGCATCTTCACGAGACAAGCCATATTCAGATACAAAGCGTTCAATCTTAGCATCTTGTAATTCTGGTAACGCACGACGTACTTCTTCAATTTTTTCGTCTGTAATTACAATTGGTACCAAATCTGGTTCAGGGAAGTAACGGTAATCGTTTTCTTCGTCTTTTTTACGCATACCAATAGTAATGCCTTGAGCATCATCCCAAGTACGTGTTTCTTGATCTACTTTGCCGCCAGCTTCAATCAACTTAGCTTGGCGCAATGCTTCATATTCAACAACCTTTTGGATAGCTGTTAAAGAGTTAACGTTCTTAGTTTCTGTACGTGTACCAAACTCTTTAGTACCGCGCAAACGTACGGATACGTTACAGTCACCACGTAATGAACCTTCTTCCATACGACCGTCAGATACTTCTAAGTATTGCAAGATAGAACGTAGTTTTTCAACATAGGCTCTCGCTTCTGCGCCGGAACGAATATCTGGTTCGGATACGATTTCAAGAAGAGGTACACCAGTACGGTTATAGTCAACATTAGAAGATTTAGAATCGGAAATAGTGTTACCACTATGAACGAGTTTACCAGCATCTTCTTCCATGTGAATACGCGTAATACCAATGCGTTTAGTTTCACCATTTACTTCGATGTCTAAATGACCATTCAAGCAAATTGGCAAATCGTATTGAGATGTTTGATAGTTTTTAGGCAAATCTGGATAGTAGTAGTTTTTACGGTCAAATTTGTTAAAGTTTAGAATTTCACAGTTCAATGCTAAACCTACTTTGATAGCAAATTCTACTACTTG
>ULSW01030327.1_pt1 | contig 11368 bp, 8 predicted proteins | sample 1957051 | NCBI WGS metagenome assembly ULSW01 (sample SAMEA4835719, study PRJEB28245) | human gut metagenome | biome: gut microbiome; material: fecal sample | place: Denmark | collected 2008 | reverse complement strand
ATCGATGAGAAGAAGGCAGTTCAGATGATCGATCCCCGTAATCTGGATACCCTGCTTCACCCACAGTTTGACGCAGAGGCATTAAAGAAGGCTGAGCCGGTTGCAAAGGCTCTGGCTGCATCCCCAGGCGCTGCCTGCGGCAAGATCGTATTTACTGCTGAGGATGCAAAAGAGTGGAAGGAAAGAGGCGAAAAGGTCGTATTAGTACGTCTGGAAACTTCTCCTGAAGATATCGAAGGAATGAAGGCTTCTCAGGGTATCCTGACAGTCCGCGGCGGTATGACCAGCCACGCTGCTGTAGTTGCCCGCGGTATGGGTACCTGCTGTGTATCCGGCTGCTCCGAGATTATCATGGACGAGGCAAACAAGAAGTTCGTTCTGGCCGGAAAAGAGTACCATGAGGGCGACTGGCTGTCTATCGACGGTTCTACCGGTAAGATTTATGACGGCATTATTCCTACGGTAGATGCTACCATCGCAGGCGAGTTCGGCCGCATCATGGCATGGGCTGACAAATATAGAAGACTGAGAGTCCGCACCAATGCAGATACTCCAAGAGACGCTGCAAAGGCAAGAGAACTGGGCGCAGAGGGTATCGGCCTTTGCCGTACGGAGCATATGTTCTTTGAGGGCAACCGTATCGACGCATTCCGCGAGATGATCTGCTCCGAGACAGTAGAAGAGAGAGAAGCAGCCTTAGAGAAGATCCTTCCTGAGCAGCAGGGAGACTTTGAGAAGCTTTACGAGGCTTTAGAGGGCAATCCTGTTACCATCCGTTTCCTGGATCCGCCTCTGCATGAGTTTGTTCCTACCGAGGAAGAGGATATCAAGAAGCTGGCAGAAGCACAGGGCAAGAGTGTTGAGACCATCAAGGCAATCTGTGATTCTCTCCATGAGTTCAACCCGATGATGGGACATCGCGGCTGTCGTCTGGCTGTTACCTATCCTGAAATCGCAAAGATGCAGACAAAGGCTGTAATCCGTGCGGCAATCAACGTAAAGAAGGCTCACGCTGACTGGAACGTTTGCCCGGAGATCATGATCCCTCTGATCTGCGATATCAAAGAGTTAAAGTTTGTTAAGAAGGTAGTTGTTGAGACAGCTGATGCTGAGATCGCAGCATCCGGCATTGACTTAAAGTATGAAGTAGGTACTATGATCGAGATCCCAAGAGCAGCTCTGACAGCTGACGAGATCGCAAAGGAAGCTGAGTTCTTCTGCTTTGGTACCAATGACCTGACACAGATGACCTACGGCTTCTCCCGTGATGATGCAGGCAAGTTCTTAAATGCTTACTATGATACAAAGATCTTTGAGAACGACCCATTCGCAAGACTGGATCAGACCGGCGTAGGAAAGCTGATGGAAATGGCGATCAAGTTAGGAAAGAGCACCCGTCCTGATATGCATGTAGGTATCTGCGGCGAGCATGGCGGCGATCCTACTTCTGTAGAATTCTGCCACAAGATTGGTCTGGACTATGTGTCCTGCTCACCATTCCGCGTTCCGATCGCAAGACTGGCAGCAGCTCAGGCAGCGATTGCCAATGCAGGAAAATAGAGAACCACAAGTAATTCTACTTCACAACGCTGGTTGTTACAAGGAAAGATGTGCAGGAATATATGAAGCATTGTTTTGGCTTCCCTTTCCTTATATCTCAAAAAGGGCTAAATCCTAAAAGCTATGGCTTTAAAGGACTTAGTCCTTTTTATATGCAAAAAATGAAATGCTTAACGATAAAAAAACTCAATAATGGACTTGACAAAATATAAAAATTAGGATAAGCTAACTTTTGTGAATGAAGAATAACTTATCTGATCCATAAAATAAATATATAGATATAAAAGGAATGGAGTGTGCCAAAGGTTTATGAATTTATCAGAGGCTAAAGAAGGAAAAGAATATATTGTCAAAGATATATTGACAGATGATGAAGAATTAAATGAGTTTTTGTTTTCTCTGGGATGTTACAGCGGAGAGCCGATTACTGTGATCACGCATCGAAAAGGCGGCTGCGTGGTATCCATCAAAGATGGCAGATATAATATTGATACTGATTTAGCGCAGGCTATTTCAATATAAAAATGGTGATTTTGATCACTGTTTTTTTAAAACGATGGGTTAGCCCATGCTAATCTGAGTATGAAGGAGGAAACATCAATGAGAATTGCGTTGACAGGAAATCCCAATAGCGGAAAAACAACCATGTACAATGCGCTCACAGGAAGAAATGAACGTGTGGGAAACTGGGCTGGAGTTACAGTAGAGAAAAAAGAGAGTCCGATCAAGAAAGGATATTACGGCGGTTCGGAGGAACTGATCGCGGTAGATTTACCGGGAGCCTATTCTATGTCTCCGTTCACATCGGAGGAGAGTATTACCAGCAGTTATGTAAAAAACGAAAATCCGGATGTGATTATTAATATTGTGGATGCAACTAATTTGAGCAGAAGTTTGTTTTTTACAACGCAGCTTCTGGAACTGGGAATCCCGGTGGTAGTTGCTCTTAATAAAAGCGATATTACGGAGAAGAAAAAAACAGAAATTGATGTAAAGAAATTAGCGGATAAATTAGGCTGTCCAGTCATTCAGACTGTATCTATAACCTCAGGACATGAAGGATTAAAAGAGGTTGTAAATCATGCAGCAGCATCAAAAGGACGTGTGCAGAAAGCGCCATATGTGCAGGCGGATATTGATCTGCAAGACAAAGCGCAGGTTGAGGCAGCCGACAGGAAGCGCTTTGAATTTGTAAATGGGATTGTAAAAGCAGTAGAAAAAAGAAAAGTTTTAACAAAGGATAAAAATAAGCAGGACAGCATCGATGCGGTGCTTACCAATAAATTTGTTGGAATCCCGATCTTTGCAGTGGTTATGTTTGGCGTGTTTTACATATCCCAGTCTACGGTTGGAACATGGATTGCGGACTGGTTAGTTGGCTGTATTGAAGCTTTTCAGGGCTGGGTTGCAGGTTTGGTGGAAGGAGCAAATCCATTCCTTCAGGCGCTTTTGGTGGATGGCATCATTGGAGGCGTAGGCGCAGTAGTCGGTTTCCTGCCTCTGGTAATGGTTATGTATTTCCTGATTGCTCTTTTGGAAGACTGCGGATATATGGCTCGCGCTACTGTGGTTTTAGATCCGATTTTTAAGAGAGTTGGTTTATCAGGAAAGTCTGTAATCCCTATGGTGATCGGAACAGGATGCGCTATTCCGGGTATCATGGCATGCCGTACCATCCGGAACGAAAGAGAAAGAAGAGCAACCGCCATGCTGACGCCGTTTATGCCGTGCGGAGCAAAGCTCCCGGTGATCGCGTTATTTGCAGGGGCGTTCTTCGCAGACGCTTCATGGGTAGGGCCGGCCATGTATCTGGCTGGAGCTGTGTTGATTTTCCTGGGCGCATTATTGGTAAAAAAGATTACCGGATATAAATTCCGTAAATCGTTCTTTATCATTGAACTTCCGGAATATAAAATTCCGAGTTTAAAACGGGCAGCCCTTTCTATGCTTTCCCGCGGTAAGGCATACATTGTGAAAGCAGGAACGATTATTTTGGTATGTAACACTGCAGTGCAGATTATGCAGAGTTTTAACTGGCAGTTCCAGGTAGTGGAAGAGGGAATGGAACATACATCTATTCTTGCCTCCATTGCTTCACCCTTTGCAGTACTTCTGATTCCGCTTGGATTTGGTGTATGGCAGCTTGCAGCGGCAGCAATCACAGGTTTTATTGCAAAAGAGAACGTGGTTGGCACCCTGGCAGTTGTTTATGGACTTACGAATTTTATTGATACGGATGAGCTGGCGTTAGTTGGCGGAGCAAATGAAGTGGCAATGGTTATGGGACTTACGAAAGTCGCGGCACTTGCTTATCTGATGTTTAATCTTTTCACGCCGCCTTGTTTTGCAGCCCTTGGTGCGATGAATTCTGAAATGCAGGATAAAAGATGGCTGTGGGGAGGAATTGCATTGCAGTTAGCTACCGGTTATACAGTTGCATTTTTCGTATATCAGGTAGGTACATTGATAACAACAGGAACTCTTGGAAGTGGTTTTGTTCCGGGACTGATCGCAGTAGCTGCATTCGCTGCGATAGTGCTTGTGCTGATCCAGAGAAGAGAGAAAGTTTTCAGTGCCGAGTATCGTCTCCACGCATAAACAAGAAAGGATAGCGACGTATGGCAGATTTGTTGGTAACAGGTATCCTGCTGTTGATTATAGGCGCTGCGGCTGTTTATATATGGAAAGCAAAAAAAAGAGGCGTTAAATGTATAGGCTGCCCATCTGCAGGAAAATGTTCGGGAAAAGAAGGACATACAGTGTGCAGCTGCGGATGCCATAGTGCAGAAAAATAGGAAATTTCAGGGAAAGCCCGCACTTTGGAAAAGGTGTGGGCCTTTTATATAAAACACAGGAAATGGAGTGAGGTCTGTGAAAAGCTGCCAGAAAAATGAAAATCCGGATTTTTCCAGGACACAAATGGAAAAAGAAACAATTTTCCGTAAGTTAAGAGCGTGTGGAGGCCGTATTACGGCACAAAGGAAAATTCTTCTGGATATTATTTTGGAAGAAGAATGTGTCTGCTGTAAAGAAATTTATTATAAAGCGGTAAAAAAAGACCCTGCGATCGGAATTGCGACGGTCTATAGAACGATCAGGTCGCTGGAAGATATAGGAGCGATCCGAAGAAACAAAATGTATGAGATCCAGTATGGAAAGGAGAGGATTGAAGAAAATGCATTGGCGGACAAAATACTTGCCAGACACTCTTTTTTTCTAAAAATCCTGGTAGAGGCGGGAGTTGATCAACAGCAGGCAGAAAAAGAGGCCAGTATGCTGGAATATATCTTGTCGGATGAAAGTTTTGATAAACTGAAAGTATATATGGAGAAAGGAACGTGGGAAAATGGTAAATGAGATTATAATTGCTGTACTTTTGATTCTGGTATTTACAGGAATCCGTTCCGGCACAAAGCACTTTAAGGGGCAGGGAGGATGCTGTGGCGGTTCTTCGCAAATCAGGACAAAAAAGAAAAAATTGAAAAATATCATAGGTCAGAAGAGGGTACAGATCGAAGGCATGACCTGTGAACATTGCAAAAATCGGGTTGAAAACGCATTGAACCGTTTGGAAGGGGTATCTGCAAAAGTGAATCTGAAGAAAAAAACGGCAGTTGTATCTATGGAAAAAGAGGTAGAAGATATGCAGCTCCAGAAAGCGGTTGAGCAGGCGGGGTATAAGGTAATACAAATACGGTGATATGATTGCGGCACGCCATTTGTTGAGAAAATATTTCATTAAAAGAAAAATACTTTGACTGTATATATATGAGAGAATATAATAACAAACCAGAGAAGAGGTGACAGAATGAAACAGCATAGGTTATGGGCATGGGCAATGATTGTTTGTCTCGTCATGTTATTCTATACCGGAAAAAAACACAAATAAAATCGCACAAGACAGAAATGGAGGATATTTATGGATAGTTTAAAATTAAAGAACCTTGCATTATTTGCAGGCGGAGTATTATTTGGAACGGCAGGTGTGAAAATCCTTTCCAGTAAGGATGTGAAAAAAGTATATGTGGAAGGAACAGCAGCAGTTCTTCGAGCAAGAGATTGTGTGATGAAGACCGCTGAGACCGTTCAGGAAAATGCAGAAGATATCCTGGCAGAAGCAAAGCAGATCAATGAGAGGCGCGCCGCAGAGGAAGCTGCCTTTGTACAGGAAGATACAGTAGAGGATCATGCTGATCCTGAAACAGAGGAAGCGTAATTGAAATTCACTATAAAGCATGAGATTCCGGGAAGAATCCGTATTCATATGGAACAGAAACAAATGTCTTATAAAGAGGCCGATACATTACTGTATTATTTGGATACGCTGGAATATGTCACGCAGGCAAAGGTTTATAGAAGGACGGCCGATGCCTGCGTTTGCTTTTCAGGAAAACGAGAGCTGTTGATTCAGGCTTTAAGAAAATTCCACTATACGTCTGTAAAAGTTCCGGATGAAGTGTTAACAAATTCTGGAAGACAGTTGAATGATATTTATCAGGAGAAACTGATTGGTAAAGTTCTTTTTCATTATGCCGGTAAAATCTTTCTGCCATATCCGGTCAGAAAAGCAGTGGTTTTATGGAAGGCTGTACATTATTTAAAAGAAGGCTGGAAGAGTCTTGCAAGGCAGAAGCTGGAAGTCGCAGTGTTGGATGCATCAGCTATTGGCATTTCTGTTTTGCGAGGTGATTTTAATACGGCTGCTTCCGTTATGTTCCTGTTGGGAGTTGGAGAGACCTTGGAAGAGTGGACACATAAGAAATCGGTAGGAGATCTGGCACGCAGCATGTCTTTGAATGTGTCGAAGGTTTGGCTGAAAAGTGAAGAACAGGAAGTACTTGTTGATTCCAGAAAAATCAAAGAAGGGGATAATATCGTAGTTCACATGGGGAATGTTATTCCTTTTGACGGGGTGGTATGCGAAGGCGAAGGAATGGTAAATCAGTCTTCTCTGACCGGTGAACCGCTCCCGGTTTTGAAAAAGGCAGGAGGATATGTATATGCCGGAAGCGTTCTGGAAGAAGGGGAACTTACTTTTACTGTAAAAAAAGCCGGGGGTTCTTCTCGGTATGAGAAGATTGTTGAGATGATCGAGGAGTCTGAAAAGCTGAAATCTTCGTTGGAAGGAAAAGCAGAACGACTTGCAGATCGATTAGTTCCGGTGACCTTCGCAGGAACAGCTCTTACATGGCTCTTTACGCGAAATATCACGAAGGCTTTAGCTGTGCTTATGGTAGATTTTTCCTGTGCGTTAAAACTCACAATGCCGATTGCGGTATTGTCTGCAATTCGTCAGGCAGGCTCTTATGATATTACGGTAAAGGGCGGAAAATTTTTAGAAGCGGTTGCAGAAGCGGAAACGATCGTACTGGACAAAACAGGCACGCTTACAAAAGCTATGCCTACCGTGAAAATGATCGTTCCATTTTGTGAAGCAGGTGAAAATGAACTGCTTCGTATAGCGGCCTGTCTGGAAGAGCATTTTCCGCACTCTATGGCGAAGGCAGTAGTATCTGCGGCAAAAAAAGCAGGACTTGAACATGAGGAAATGCACTCGAAAGTGGAGTATATTGTAGCTCATGGTATTTCTTCCAGTATAGAGGGAAAACGTGTCTTTATAGGCAGTGCACATTTTATTTTCGATGATGAAAAATGTACTGTTTCGAAGGAATATCAGAAACAGTTTGAAAGCCTCCCGGAAGAATACTCTCATTTATATCTGGCGATAGACGGAGTTCTTGCAGCAGTGATCTGTATTGAAGATCCGTTGCGGGAGGAAAGCGCGAGCGTAGTGAGAGCATTGAAAGGGGCAGGATTTCAGAAGGTTGTTATGATGACGGGAGACAATGAGCGTACAGCAGCGTTCATTGCCCGAAAGGCAGGTGTTGATGAGTACTACTCAGAGGTATTGCCGGAAGACAAAGCCATGTTTATTGAGAAGGAAAAAGCCAAAGGAAAGAAGGTACTCATGGTAGGCGACGGGATCAACGATTCTCCGGCACTTTCAGCGGCGGACGCAGGGATTGCAGTCAGCGATGGGTCAGAACTTGCCAGAGAAATTGCAGACATTACGATTCCGGCTGATAATTTATATCAGATTGTGCGATTGAAGTATCTCAGCCAGGCATTGATGAGAAGAATAAACAGGAACTATAAAGAAATAGTGGGTATTAACACATTACTCATTCTTTTAGGAGTGGGAGGAATGATACAGCCTACGACTACTGCAATGTTCCATAATATGTCTACGATAGCAATCAGTTTGCAAAGTATGCAAAATCTTTCGGAAATAGAAGAAGTTTAAACAAATGTGATCCGCTGTCATACCGGCAGTAAAAATGGTTTAACAGAGATTCTGGGAAGCTGTTGCGGATAAAATAGTTTAGGAGGATTTGGAAAACTCTCCGCTGACTGCTGAAATGATGTGATATGAGAGAGGGATAACTGGTTTAAGGCCGGTTATCCCTCTTGCTTTTTAGGACAGAAGGATTATAATAAAAAGTAATATAAAAAGGGGAGCTCGCGCAAGCGGGCTGAGAGTAAGCTGACAGCGCTTAGACCCGTGAACCTGATTTGGATAATGCCAACGTAGGGAAGCTTTTAAAGAGAGAGTGCACCTGCCGGAGTGGGATTATGTCGCTGATGCGACCCGCCGCAGGCGGAGAATCTCGCCTGCGAGATTCGTTTTTATGGCAGCCGAAGTATGTTTTATCGCTGTGAGTCTTGATCGTTCCCTTTTTGTAAACAGAAAGGAGATTCAAATGAAAACGGTATTGACGATAGCAGGCAGCGACAGCAGCGGAGGAGCAGGAATCCAGGCGGATTTAAAGACCATGCTGGCAAATGGAGTATATGGAATGAGCGCCATCACGGCTCTCACAGCACAGAATACAACCGGTGTAAGCGCTATCATGGAGGTGGCTCCGGAATTTCTGGAGAAGCAGCTGGATGCAGTATTTACGGATATACGGCCGGATGCGGTAAAAATCGGCATGGTATCTTCCGCACAGCTGATCAAGGTGATCGCAGAGCGCCTGAGCTTTTATCAGGCGGAACATATTGTAGCAGATCCGGTGATGGTAGCCACCAGCGGAGCCAGACTCATAGGAGAAGATGCGGTGGAGATGCTGAAAGATCGGCTGCTGCCTCTGGCAGCTTTGGTGACGCCCAATATACCAGAGGCAGAGGTGCTTTCCGGGTGTGAGATCCGGTCGGAAGAGGACATGGAAACAGCGGCCAGAATCATTTCACAGACATATGGCTGCAGTGTACTCTTAAAGGGAGGGCACCGGCTCAATGATGCCAATGATTATTTATACAGAACGGGCCAGGGGATCTGGCTTTACGGAAAAAGGGTCGATAATCCAAATACTCATGGGACCGGCTGTACCCTGTCCAGCGCCATTGCTTCCAATCTGGCAAAGGGAATGGAACTGGAGGCTGCAGTCGCTCAGGCGAAGCGGTATCTTTCTGCTGCCCTGGAAGCACAGCTTGATCTGGGAAGGGGAAGCGGCCCCATGGATCACGGCTTTGCTGTCAGGGGAGAATATTAAGCACAGTGCTTTAGGCAAATTGTGACTAAACTGTGATATTTTTATAAAGTCCTTTACTTGTGGATATCCGGAATGGTACAATGATCTGGCTGCCTCTTATCAGAAAAAAGGGGCAGATGAACGGACGGGAAAGGAAGGAATACAGGATGAAAAAATGGATGACAGTCTGCCTGGCCGCAGTGACAGCAGCAGTATTTATGGCCGGATGCGGCAGTACATCAGATGCAAAGGAAACAGCAAAGGAGACAACTGCAGCTTCGTCAGAGGCAGAAACCACAAAGGCAGAAACAGCAGCAGAGTCTGAGAAAGAGACAGCAGCGGAAGACGGAACAGTCCAGGCAGATGAAAAGAGTACAGCAGGTCATAAGGAGAGTCTGGATCTGCAGGCTGCAGCCGGAAAGCACCATATAGAGATCAATGTAAAGGATTACGGCACCATTTCCGTAGAGCTGGACGGGGACAGCGCCCCGATCACAGTGGCAAATTTCATGGATCTGGCAGAACAGGGATTTTATGACGGACTTACCTTCCACCGGATCATCAGCGGATTTATGATTCAGGGCGGAGATCCCATGGGAAATGGTATGGGAGGCTCAGAACGGGAAATCAAAGGCGAATTTTCCTCCAATGGTGTAGAGAATGACTTATCTCACACAAGAGGCGCCATTTCCATGGCACGTTCCCAGATGAAGGACAGTGCAAGCTCCCAGTTTTTTATTGTACATGAGGACAGTACGTTCCTGGACGGTGAATACGCCTGCTTTGGCTATGTAACCGATGGTATGGAGGTTGTGGACGCAATCTGTGAGGATACTCAGGCAGAAGATAATAATGGTACAGTTGCAAAGGATAACCAGCCGGTGATCGACAGCATTAAGGTCATTGACTGATAAATTTCAAAGGAGATCTTTCGGGAACGGAGGTCTCTTTTGCAGTTTTATAGTAAATTGTAAGTAATTGTAAGATGTACAGAAGGAAAAGTATGCTAGAATAGAATATGTGATTTCATATCAGAAAGGATGTTTTTATGCGTAAAAATAAAACCGCTCTTTTTCTGGCAGCCGTTTCTCTGTCCGCTTTTTTTGCCGTTTCCTCTCTGGGAGCTCAGGAGGATGCTTCGCGGTTTGTGGACGGTACCAGAATCAACAGCGTAGGTGTGGGAGGACTCACACCGGAGGAGGCAAGAGAACGGATCCAGGGATTTTATGCCGGCGAGTATGAGCTTTCTGTCATTAAGAAGGACGGCAGCCGGGATGTGATTCAGGGGGAAGATATTGATTATCAGGTAGCTTTGACAGATGATCTTGATGCCATCCTGAAGGCTCAGAATGAAGGCGGAAGACAATCAGGCCCTTCCGTGGACAATTCTCATCAGGCAGCACTTGCACCCTCCTACAGCCAGGAAAAGCTGGATCAGGCCATTGGAGCTCTTTCCGTATTAAACAGCAGTACGGTTACAGTCACAAAGGATGCTGCGATTTCACCTTATGAGGAAGGAAAGCCGTTCTCTGTTATTCCTGCCATACAGGGAAATGATGTGGACCGGGAAAAAACGGCTGCTGCAGTAAATGAGGCGGTAAAGGCGGGAAGAAGTGAACTGGATCTGGAGAAAGAGGGCTGTTATCGAACGGTCAGCCTGTGGGAAAATGATGAAAGCCTGAAGGCTCTCTGTGATGCCATGAACAGCCGGAGAGAAAAAAAGATCCGTTATGTATTCGGAGAGGCAGAGGAGTTTTTGACAGGAGAAACTATGGCCAGCTGGATCACGGGAGTATCAGAGGGAAAGATTGCCGTTGATCAGGAAAAGGCAGCGGCTTTTGTAAAGGATCTGGCTTCCCGCTATGACACAGCCGGAACAGCCAGGACCGTAACAAAGGCAGCAGGAGGTCAGACAGAGATCACAGGCCCCTATGGCTGGAAGATCGATCAGGCAGCAGAGACGGCAGCCCTTATGGAGCTGGTTTCTTCGGGAAGCTGCTGGAGCGAAGGACAGGCTCAGGCCGACAGAGAGCCTGTTTACAGCCAGAAGGCTGCGTCCAGAGAGGGAATGGATTGGGGAACTACCTATGTTGAGGTCGATCTGGGAGGCCAGCACGTTTATATGTTCAAAGAGGGCCAGATCGTATGGGATGCTCCCTGTGTCACGGGAAATGTGTCAAAGGACTATACCACTCCTTCAGGAATCTACAGCCTGACCTATAAGGAAAAGGACCGGATACTCAGAGGAAAGAAAAAGCCGGACGGAACCTATGAGT
>ULSW01015580.1_pt1 | contig 11869 bp, 8 predicted proteins | sample 1957051 | NCBI WGS metagenome assembly ULSW01 (sample SAMEA4835719, study PRJEB28245) | human gut metagenome | biome: gut microbiome; material: fecal sample | place: Denmark | collected 2008 | reverse complement strand
CCAGCCGTTTCCCTGAAAATTTCCCTCCATTAGATCCAGGAAACGATGCAGCTTCGTCAAAATCCACTGGCGTGTTTCCAATATCTGATTCATGTCCGCTACCCGCACCTGCGCCTTGACGGAAAGAACTACAAACTCCGGTTCCACAATCTGGATTTTCCCGCTCTCAAGCAGTGACACCGGCAATTTATCCTTCATATATTGAAGACATTCCCGCCTGACCTGATAAAAATTTTCCCGTTCCTTCGCATGATCCCGAATCAGAAGCACCAGATGGATCACTCCCTGTCCTGGAAAACATTTTGCCTGCAGGATGCTGCCGCTGCTCTCCAGCGCCAGCGCCTCATAATCTCCCGCTGTTACTGCACGTCCACGGTGCCGGAATGCACGCCCCTGCCGCAAGATCGCCTGCTCCACGTTCTCCCGGTCCGCGCCGCCAAACAGCGGCATCGGGTTCGTAACCTGATTGACAAACCCGGTCGTCTCCCGGAAACGGTTCACGGCTCCTGCCGGGACATTTCCCTTTTGTCCTCCACCGCACCGATATTCCACACGGATTGAACTCCCCTCACAGGGATCCGGAATCCGCCCATGCACGCCATCGGAAAACCGCAGGATTCCCTCGTTCCGATCCAACATATAATGGCAGGCATCCGCATGCGACGACGCAAAATTTTCCTGTTCCTCCCAGCAAACCCAGACAAACCGGCTGGTTCCATCGTCTGTTTTCTCCGTGCGTATCTCTTTCTTCTCCCGCAAAACTGCGATCTGCTCATCGGTATATTCCGCGTGTTCCCTCACCCACACGCTCGCGCTGGTGATATTTCCACGCGTCAGATAAAACACCGCATTTTTCTCATTTGCCTCAATGGAAAAGAGCTCCTCCGCCATCGTTTCCTCCGCGCTTATTTCCGTCGCATTCATCCAGATGGACTTTATCACTGCACGCCCTTCCTCCACGCTTTCCTGCTCCGTCTTAAGCTTCCGGATACGGATCCAGAAACGTTGTTTTCCCCATAAAAGAGTCGAGGTAAAGCCTGCATTTCCAAGCACTGTCACGATTCCCGTCTTTTCAAACCCACCCGTCCCATCGATCAGGTTTAACGGCTGCCACGCGTTCCGGCTGAAATACTCATACCGTAAAAGCTTTCCTGTTCTCTTTCCGGCTTCCATCTGAAACAGGATACGAACCGGTTCCTGTTCAAACGGGAGATCAAAGCCGATATATAGCGTTTCCGTGCTTTCTGGCAGCGCCAGAAATGGTTTCAGACTTTTTCCATCCTGAAAATAATCGGCTGGCCGGATGCGCTCGGACTGCATATGATTTTGCACCACTAAAAGCTCCGGAACCGGCAATGGTGCATGATATTGGTACTCAAATCCCGTATCACGCAGAACCGGTGTGATATACTGCCCGTTCCAACGGTAGAGATTCTTCATTTTGAGGATTCTCGCCCGGATATACAAGCCCTCTGCCGACTGGACGAGAATCGGCATCAGATCGTCCGGACATTGAAACACAATCTCAGTCCTTTTTTCAAGCCGATCCGAGACTGCCCTGAAAATGCCGGCATACTTATCACTCTCCGGCAGCTTTCTCCAGTCATTTCCATTGTAATATTCCCAGATAACCTCATCGATCCCAATATCGTATTCCGGATCTGGCATAAAATCCGCCCGTTTCATGATAAGTTTCCAATCGCGTTTTCGTTCCTGACCATAGGTTTCGGATGGAATCCGAAGGAAACTCATCTGGAACGACAGCGTGATCTGTGCATGCTTCTGGGAGAGCGCCTGTTCGGATGCAAAATAGACCTCCTCATAAAGTCCCATCTGCTCGCCAAATGGAAGGTATTCGCCGCGCTGTTCCACCCCGCCGGCAAATATCACATCTGGTATATTCCGGTTACAGGAAGATATCACACGGATATCCGCAGCTTCCAGACCGGACAGACGTGAAATATCTTTGCAGCGGATCCGAATCCAGTACGTTTCCGTCTCCTCAATCGCACACCGTTCCATCTTCGGCTGACCCGCCTCTTTATAGAGAAGGAGCTCTCCCTCGTCCCGCGCCAGCCGCACCGACGCAAACGGCTCGAAGCCTTCGCCTGCTGAATATTCAACTACCGCACATGCCGGATCTGCAAGCGCCTCCAGAAGTTCCATCTCCTCTTTCTGATTTCTGGTTCTTCGAAGTACCAGCCGGATGACCCCTGCCTCTTTTAAAAAGACTGCATAACTATGCGCCAGATACAGAAGATGTTCCTGTTTATTTTCTCCGACTGCCTCAAACAAAGGCAGATTGCCCGGCGTGTTCTGCCCTTCCTTTATCTCGAGCGGATAAATTCCATCCTTTTCCGGGATTACCTGAATCATGTCCCGGATCCGGGAAGGCGTCACATAAACATCATTCCGGGTTTCAAAAACAATCTCCTCCCCTTCGTCTCCCTCTGTCCTTGCAAGGAGGTCGGTTCCCCGGCGGATTCCTGTTCCATCCGCCTCCTGATTGACCAGCCCGAATACAGCATATCCCGATGCCGGTCTGGCCGGTGCCAGGGAGGTTCCTGCACATTGAAAGAAATCCAGCATATGTTTCTTCGGAAGCTGGTCATACTTTTTCAGGGTATCTTCATACATCCCGGAAAACAAAAGCGCCAGCGCCGTGCCTCCGTCTGGATGCTCCAGATCCATGCGCCATTCAGGAGTATAAGAAGACGCACGTTCCTTTATTTTTTCGATTAATTCTCTGGAACTGTCCCGTCCCATATCCGGTATTTTCATTCATCTTCCCTCCCTGCCATTTCTTTCTGCAAAATCTGCAGAGCATCCGTCTATTCAAATCCTTCCTGCAAATAAAATGGAAATACATAGTTATATGGATTATTGGTTGCCCGGACGCGGAAGGAAACCTGAATCATCAAGGTGTTCTGATCATTTCCAGGGCTGATCGATGCCTCCACATCTTCAATCCGTGGTTCCCAGCGTTCCAACGCCTCTTTGATCTCACGCTCCATCTGCACGGTCGTTCCATAATCCATCGTCTCGTACACAAACTGTTTCAGGCCACATCCAAATTCCGGGCGCATCACACGCTCGCCGCGTCCCGTCATCAAAATCAATTTGATCGATTCCTTAATATTTTCCTCTTCGCTGCTCATCCGAAATCTTCCGGTCGTCTCATCTATCTCCAGTGGGAAATGGAAGCCCGTTCCCAAAAATTCCCGTTTTCCTCTCCCGTCCATATGCTTCCCCCGTTTTGCTGATTTTTAATGTTTTAATTAATCTTTACCATGGCTCCCTTTAGCTGTGCAACCCCGGATGCCTCCACCTTTAAGGTTCCTTTTGCCTTCATCTCCACCGAAGTTCCTTCTAGTTTCAGGGATTGTCCCTGGATCTCCGTCGTCTGCTTTCCGTTGACACAGAGTTTGGAGGCTGAAAGCTCTATTTTACCGCTCGCTCCATCCAGTAAAATCTTTGTCTCTTTACTCGCAAGCTCCAGTTTCTTCTCCGCCGTAACTGAAATACAGTTTGCTTTCCCATCGATCACGATCGTATCTTTTCCCTGTTTATCTGAAATCTCTATCTTCTGATTCTCATCATCGATCGTAAGAAGCTGTTCGCCCGGTGTTTTAACCGAAAGCTTTTCTTTTCCCTTTTCCTCGGACAAAACCAGCTCATATCCGCCTTTAGTCCGGATCTCCTTGATCGTATTCGCCTCATTCGCCGTTTTTTCCGGAAGCGGACTTTCACTGTTGTGAAGGCAGCCCAGCACGATGGCATTTTCCATGTCGCCCATGATAAATCCTACCAAAACCTCGCTTCCTATCTCCGGGAGCGCATAAGAGCCAAATCCTTTTCCTGCATATCCGTGCAGCACGCGGATCCAGTCTGAGGTTTTCGCTCCCTTCACCCCCAGAATATATTCCACTTTCACACAACCCGGATGTTCCTTATCCCAGTTTTCCTTTACGATCGCCGTTGCCAGATCTGCCATCTGCCTTCGGAACTCCGGGGCAGACGAGGATGCTTTTGTGTCCAGAATCTCTTTAAACAAATCCATACTACTCTTCCTTTCCCCCAAGCTCAAACTGGGTGGTATACCCATCTTCGCCAATACAGTGCTCGACCGACAGGATCTCATACGTCCCGTCCAGCCATTTATCCAGTTTACAGATCGTCAGGCATCTCCCCGGCACAATCTGTGGAATTCCAATACAGGTCCCCGAACATTGCACCATCTTCTGTTTTTCTTCATCCAATGCTTTCTGCGCCTGGAGCCCTACCTGCTGTGCATCGCCCTCCGAGTCAAGGGTCACACATTTTAGGGTAGGGGAGGGCATTACCCGTTTCTGATGTTTTGCCTCCAGTGTGATCTCTTTTTCCAGCAGGGTCGTCTTCTTATCTGAATCGATCATCTGTACCTTAACCGTCTCATATACATAATTTTTCTCACATGAAAAAGAAAGAAGATCCCGCCCCCACTCCAGAGAGAGAACGGACGGCTTTTTCCGTAAGGCATCCATAAAATACACTTTTCCTGCCAGCACCAGAAAATCCCGGCATTCCATCTTGCACAAAATATCTTTGACAAACGTATAATCATTTCCCTTTTGTGTCATCTGGCGCATCTCTGTGGCATTTACCGGTGCATCCGTTTTCAATTCTTTGTACATGGAGCGGTAGCGTTTCATCACTTCCTGAAAAATCTCTGTATACGATTTTCCTGTATAAATCCGCCCGCCCCCGTCATTTTCCTGCATCAGGCGGATCAGATCCATCGCCGTCACGGACAATCTGGGAGTATCGCTGTACTCATAATTTACACTGTAAATATAGCCGCTGAACAGGTCTAACAATTCTCCCGCATAACCAAATTTCGCCTTAATCTGTTTTCCGGGTTTTAAAAGTTCCTTCACCTTATCTGAAAAGCTTCTGGCTTCCAGATCATAGGCATTTAAAACATCAAACGTCAAAGAGCCAGCGGCATCTGCCGATAATTTCAGACGGACCGAGTCAATGTACAAAGTTCCCTGCTTCGAGGAACGGCGGATCTGATTTCCATCGATCTCTATGCTGAAATCCGGAATCATAAAATTTCCCGTTTTCTGTCGCAGATCTTCCATCTTATAGCTGGCTTCCATCAAATCTGCCATCTGCCGTCCTCCCTTCTTCTTCTCCTAAAACTATGTGCATTCTTCCCCGCTGATCTCCTGTCTATCCCGTCAATGCTTTCCTATTTTTTTTTGCTAAAGAGCCGGCAATTTCAAAACCTGCCCCGGTTTTATCTGAAGCGGATTTGCAATACGGTTTTCCCTTGCAATTTCCTTCCATTTTTCCGGGTCTCCGTACTCTTCGTATGCCAGCGCCCACAGGCTCTGCCCTTCATGAAGGGTACGGCATTTTGTCCGATCCGGCGATTCCAGCGGTACGCGTGTATTTTCATTTCCAATCGATCGGAAGGTCACTTCCAGCTTGGCTCTGACTGGCATTCCATTCGCTAAAAACATGGTAAAGGTCTGGCTTAATTCTGTGATCACACCGCTGAACATGAGCGAACCATAGCGGAACGTCACCTTCGGTGGACGGTGCTTTTTCGGATCCAGCGCCATCAGCTTAGCAATCCGCTCGGTCTGAATTCGGACATCGAAACCGCTTTCTTCTTCGCTTTTCTCTCCGGGCGGCACATACGTATCAAACATCAGGGTGATTTTCAGGCTTTCCGCTTCCCCCGCAATATACTGCGTAAATGGATTGTCCATTCCCAGAACCTTTTTTTCTGCATATGAAGTGCTTCTGGAAAGGTTGTATTCGGCTGGATTAAACTGGACTTTTATCTCCTTGCTCTGACCTTCCGGTATCAATACGGCTTTTTCATATCCCATCTCATACTCCTTTCCTCACATCCTCCCGCCTATATTCAATATCCCCTGCGGATCTTTTCTGTACGGAATTGTCTCTGCAGCTCCTTCATCACCTTACCTGCCAGATTTTGTACAGACATATCGCGTCTCTGCGTGTCCATCAGACGTCTGACTTCTTCATTGACCTGCTTCATCTGCGTGTTCAGCTCTCTCCGTATCCCATCAATTTTCTTTTCCTGCTCAATTAAGGCTGTACGGGTATACCCTGTATTTTTGCGAAGAATTCTCGTTTCCTCCCGGGTCTGCGCGAGTGTGGCAGATATAGCAGACACCTCCAAACCGACGTTGGTTCGATCCGTTTTTCGGCTTTCTGGTACAGTATACTGAATCTTGGCGGTTGTAGATAATTCAGGCAGCGAAGTAAACTCCTGCCCTGCCTCATAGCCTGACGTTTTCCCCACCGTTTCCAATATCTCCAGCCGCATTTCCCTGTTCCCGGGCAGCACCTCCAGCCGCGGAATGATGCGCTTTATTGTCCGTACGCGATGATTCTGCTGGAGCGCTGCGGTTCGTATTTTTTCCTGTTTTTGCTGCAAAGTTCCTGAAACCAGTTTTTCCAACCTTACATTGCTATGTTTTTCAACGATATGAGGTTCGCTAAATACGCTTTTCCTTGTCTCTGTTACCACATGGAACCGTTCCAGAACCTTTTCCATCGTTTTAACATTTTTTTCCATGCGTTCTACTGCACCTGGAAATAGACGGTTCTCCGGTTCCAGATGCACTAGTGAACTTTCTGGGTGTTTCGGCATTTGCACCGGTTCCAGATACACCAGTGAGTTTTCCGGATGTTTCAGAATTTGGGTTTCTTTTTCAAGCTGGATTTGCGTCTCGGTCAGTTTTTCCTGCTGACGAACCTGTTCTGACTGCACCTTTTGCAGCCCTGTCCGGGTATCACGCGGCTCCGGCTGTGCTTTCTCTGACGGAATCTCCAACTGCTTCCCCGCATGCGATTGAACGCCTATCTCATCCGAGGTTTCTTTCGATTCCAAATATACCAGTGAACTTTCCGGGTGTTTTAGAATTTGGGGTTCTTTTTCAAGCTGGATTCTCGTCTCAGTCAATTTTTCCTGCTGCGGAACCTGTTCTGACTGCACCTTTTGCAGCTCTGTCTGGATATTAAGCAGCTCCGATTTTGTCTTCTGCTGCCGTTCTTCTTGACGGGCAAACTCACGTTGACTTTCCTGTTGCTTCTCGCTCCAGTGAATCGACTCCTTGAGCTTTTCCATCTGTTTCTCTAACCGACTCTCTCGATGCCCTATCTCCCGCTGACTTTCTTTACCACTTTCTATTTCTCGTTCATGCGCTTTCTCTGACGGTCTCTCCCACCGTCTCTCTGCATGCGACTGAATGCCTGTCCCATCCGCCGTTTCTTTTGCTTCTAAATACACCAGTGAACTTTCCGGGCGTTCTAACGCTTCCATCCCTGCTGGTTCTACTGTGAACTCTTCCCTGAATAACTTTGATTCAACCGACGCATCTTCCCCGCCACGATTTTGCCACTCTGGTATATTCTCCAAACCACTTTCCGCTTCTGGCTGATTTTGGCGCTCTGCTGTACTCTCCAAACGACTTTCTGCTTCTGGCTGATTTTGACGCTCTGTTGTACTCTCCAGACGGCTTTCTGCTTCCGGCTGATTTTGACGCTCTGCTGTACTCTCCAGACGGCTTTCTGCTTCTAGCCGGTTTTGATGTTCCGTTCTCATGCGTTCTTTTTCTATCTCCAGCCGACTGGTTTCTTCCCTGACTGCCCGCTTCTTCTCCTGTTCAAGGACTTCCTTTCCCCATTCCTCATGCATCTGCTGAATTTGGGGGTCTTTTTCAAGCTGGGTTCGCGTCTCGGTCAGTTTTCCTTGCTGTCGAATCAACTCTGTCTGCATCTTTTGCTGTTCGGTCTGGATATTACGCAACTCGGATTGTGCCTTTTGCTGTTCGGTCTGGATATTACGCAACTCGGATTGTGCCTTTTGCTGTTCGGTCTGGGTATTACGCAACTCCGACTGTGCCTTCTGCTGCTCGGTCTGGGCATTACGCAGCTCCGACTGTGCCTTCTGCTGCCGTTTTTCTTGACGGACAAGCTCGCGTTGACTTTCCTGTTGCTTCTCGCTCCAACGAATCGACTCCTTGAGATTTTCTATCTGCTTCTCTAACTGACTCTCTCGACGCTCTATCTCCCGCTGACTTTCTTTCCTACTTTCTATTTCTCGTTCATGCGGGTTCTCCCACCGGTTCTCTGCTCGCGACTGAATGCCTGTCCCATCCGCCGTCTCTTTCGCTTCTAAATACACCAGTGAACTTTCCGGGCGTTCCAGTGCTTCCATCCCCGCCGGTTCTGCTGTGAGCACTTCCCTCAATAACTTTGATTCAACCGACGCATCTTCCCCGCCACGATTTTGCCACTCTGGTATATTCTCCAAACCACTTTCCGCTTCTGGCTGATTTTGGCGCGCTGCTGTACTCTCCAGACGACTTTCTGCTTCCGGCTGATTTTGACGCTCTGCTGTACTCTCCAGACGGCTTTCTGCTTCTAGCCGGTTTTGATGTTCCGTTCTCACGCGTTCTTTTTCTATCTCCAGCCGACTGGTTTCTGCCCTGACTGCCTGCTTCTTTTCCCGTTCCTGTTCAAGGACTTCCTTTTCCCGTTCCTCATGAATCTGCTGAATTTGGGGTTCTTTTTCAAGCTGGATTCGCGTCTCGGTCAGTTTTTCTTGCTGTCGAATCAACTCTGTCTGCATCTTCTGCTGCTCGGTCCGGATATTACGCAGCTCCGACTGTGCCTTCTGCTGCTCGGTCTGGGTATTACGCAGCTCCGACTGTGCCTTCTGCTGCCGTTTTTCTTGACGGACAAGTTCGCGTTGACTTTCTTGTTGCTTCTCGCTCCTACGAATCGACTCCTTGAGATTTTCCATCTGTTTCTCTAACCGACTCTCTCGACGCGCTCTCTCCCGCTGACTTTCTTTCCCGCTTTCTATTTCTCGTTCATGCGGGGGCTCCCACCGATTCTCTGCTCGCGACTGAATGCCTGTCCCATCCGCCGTTTCCTTCACTTCCCTATGCACCAGATTGCTCTGATCCTGCATTTTTTCCAAAAGTGACACTTCTGCCTCATTCGCTTTTATTTCCATACCTGGACGCTGGCGCATATGCTGATTTTGAATTCGTATTTCCTCCGTCTTTTGCACTTCTTCCATATTTTGAATCTGTGCAAATTCCATCCTCTTGCTTTGGATTCTGGCATCCGCTCTGCTTTGAACGCCGGCAATCTCCCTGCTTCGAATCCGCGCGAGCTCCTGTCTCCGGTTCCGCGTCTCTTCGAGCCGCTCTGCATACTCCCGTATTTTCCTGTGCCCGCTTATTTCTTCCCAGGAATAGCCTTCCTGCCAGCGACGGAATACAAGACTTTTCTGCATCTGTATTTCCGTCTTTTCTTTTCCTTCCAGCAGCTCCCTTGCTATCTTAACTTCCCTGGAAAAATGTGTTTTTTCCTCCGATGTCAGTTTTTGTATGGCTGTCTCCAGCGCAAGGCGGACGCTTTTTTCCAGAACACGTTCATTCCCGATCGATAGTTTCACTCCGATGGAATTTTCCCAGCAGAAAATCAAATTCTGAAAAAACAACATCAGCCGGCGCTCTTCACCGCCATTTTGAGGTTCTGAATGCTTCTCTCCCTGCAAAAACGTAAGTGTTGCTCCGGCAAATCCATATTCCCCTATCTGAGAATACTTCTTTCTTATTTTTTCCGCCCAGTCCAGATAATGGATTTTCATTGGCTTTTGCCTCTCCATCCATAACCGGTTTTTCATCCGATCACCACATTTCTTTCTATCCGTCGGTCCTTCTTACTATCGTCACATATATCAAAAATCGCGTTCTGCTGTTACCTTTTCGCATCCGACATAGATACACCATCATGCACGATCTCAAATTTTTGAATCATCAATTCATTTCCGAGTCCATCCAGCCCTGTCACTTCCCATTTCACAATCAAACCACCGTTAATTCCATAGGAACCGGCAAACGCTCCTGAGCGATCATAAATATACACATCAATCAGTCCCTTGATGCGATATCCTGGCCGCCATTTCTTGATCGGCTGCTGCATGGATGAAAAACACTTTCCTTTTTCCAGAATCAGCCTTCCCGCTTTTTTGTTCGGAGAAACCGCAATATGCGGCGCCTGATTCATACCACCCACCTGAAATTCTTCTATCTCCTGCTCGCCTTCCAGATTGGTCACTTTCGAAAATCCAAATTCCTGATTGTTAATGTATACACGGAAAGAAAAATTGTCACACAGATCCGACCATCGCTCTAAACCATGTCCCAGCATCCGTCCCCTCCTGTCTTGAAAGCCGCAGGTCTTTTCTCATCCAGTTAGATTTTAAACACATTTTCCGGCTCATCATTCAATCGGCTGTTAATTCCCGATACCTCATTGCACCAGCGGATACGGTCCAGATGACTCATCGCCATGATGTCATCGTGGGACCAGTGCAGATAATATGCCAAAAATGCCGCCTCCTTATAGATCTTATCTGCCGGATATGTCTCTATTGACCTGCTTCCATAAAATTTACCGGAATCTGAATCTCCTTCCCACAGTGCGGGCAGACACCTCGGTATACCGGCATTTCTGTCGTGTTGATTCTCTCATAGAGATCCTGAAGGTACGCCAGATCCATGGTAAAAAACTTCTCAACGGTTCTTGTATCCACCGCTGGCAGAGAACCCAGCTTGGTAATCACGCGCGCCAACAGGATGATCGTCAGATACCCTGGATTCTGCTGTACCCTCGGATCCTTTAACGGAAGAATCTCATCCGCCGCATTGGCAAGCCGCATCGTTCCCTCTTTATGAATCATCCCAGTATCATCAATATAGCCCCTGGGAAGAGTAAATGTAAATTCGGTTTGAAATGCCATGTCATTCCCCTTTCTTGCAGGTTCAGCCGGGCGGCATAGACCAGAGAAATTTTCCCATCTGCCTATGCTGCCCAGCCGATCGTTTACACTTTATTCTGATTTATGATACTCTTGTCATGCCTTCATGGGCAATCTCCAGACTCTCAATCGCTACTTCCGAAGAAGTCGCATTAAAATCTGGTGCTGTATATTTTACCGGCCATGCGTTGATGATCTGCCAGGATGCCGCCGGGCTTCCCGCAATATCTAAGAGCGTGATCGTAAGCGTCTTTCTCTCGACATCGCCCTCAAGCCCTGCTGTCATCCACTCATAAAGAACCATGGAGTCCACAAGCCCCTGTTTCAGGGTAATATTTCCATATTTTTTCAGACCCGGAACCTTGATCGGCGTCTGTGTCATATCGCCTTCCCGGTACTCAATCACATCGATCGAAGCATCGAAGCCGGTCACTTCCGAAAATCCTCCGGCTTCCAGTCCATCAATTTCCACCTTATAATTAAACTTTCCATGCGGATATCCTGCCATGTCTTATCTCTCCTCTCCATTACTCGGCAGAGCCGGAATCACTTGTTTTCTGAGAAATCCGGAAGATTACGAACTCAGCCGGTTTCACAGGTGCCACACCAATCACGCATACCAGGCGGCCATTGTCGATATCATCCTGGCTCATGGTATCACGTCCAATATTTACAAAGAAAGCCTCTGACGGAACGCTTCCGGCAAGGGAACCTCCCCGCCACATTCCAGTCAGGAATACATCGATGGTACGTTTCACACGAACCCAGAGAACCTCATCATTCGGTTCAAATACAGCCCAGTTTGTATTAGCCTTGATTGACTCCTCAATAAAGATAAACAGACGGCGCACGTTAATGTATTTCCAGGACGGATCACTTGATGCCGTTCTGGCGCCCCACACGCGGATTCCCATGCCCGGAAATGCACGAATCAGGTTGACTCCCTTTGGATTCAGGATATCCTGCTCGCCCTTGTTAAACTGGCAGTCCAGACCCACGCAGGCACGT
>ULSW01032068.1_pt1 | contig 12023 bp, 8 predicted proteins | sample 1957051 | NCBI WGS metagenome assembly ULSW01 (sample SAMEA4835719, study PRJEB28245) | human gut metagenome | biome: gut microbiome; material: fecal sample | place: Denmark | collected 2008 | reverse complement strand
CCATTGCCGCCTTTAACGAGGTGGATGCTGGCCTCGACATCGTTGCACAGAAAACCGGCGCTACAGGTGATGAGCTGGAGGATATGTGCCAGATCGTAAAAGACCTCGCCACGGAGATACCGACGGACTTCGAAACTGCCGGTGCCGCTGTCGGCGAGGTCAACACCCGTTTCGGCCTGACCGGGCAGGCGCTGGATGACCTCTCGGCAAAATTCATCAAGTTTGCCCAGCTCAATGATACCGATGTTTCGACATCTATCGACAATGTATCCTCCGTCATGAACGCCTTCGGCATGGACGCTTCCGAGGCAGATAATCTTCTGGATGCTTTAAATGCCACTGGTCAGGCCACCGGCATTGATATGGATACACTGGCAAACGCCCTCTCCTCTAATGCCGCGCAGCTGAAGGAAATGGGACTCACCGCCCAACAGGCCGCTGGCTTTATGGGCATGGTGGAAATGTCAGGTCTTGATACCTCTGCCGCCATGATGGGCTTAAAGACCGCCATGAAAAATGCAACGGCAGACGGTAAAACACTGGATCAGGTGCTTGCCGAATTTTCTGCTACCATGCAGGGAAGCGGCAGCGATGCAGAAAAACTGCAGGCGGCCTATGACCTTTTCGGAAGTAAGGCTGGTGCCTCCATTTATAATGCCGTGCAGACCGGAAAGCTCAACCTGTCGGATTTCTCCGGCTTCCTCGGAGATTTTGAAGGCAGTGTCGAGAACACCTTCAATGAGACACTCGACCCGATTGACCAGTTCCAGATGACCATGAACTCTCTGAAGGAAACCGGTGCAGAGGTCGGCAACTCCCTGATGTCAGTTCTCGCTCCTGTCCTTAAAGAGCTCTCTGACAAGCTAAAATCCCTCGCCGAATGGTGGAACAACCTCGGAGAGCCTATGCAGCAGGTGATCGTGAAAATTGCGCTCGTGGCTGCTGCAATCGGGCCGGTACTTGTAATCGTCGGTAAGGTTATATCCGCTGTTGGTACCATTATGACGATTATTCCTACTGTTACCACTGCTATGGCCGGAGTAAAGACAGCGATAGCTGGTCTGAATGCTGTCATGGCGGCAAATCCGATAGGCCTGATCATTACGGCCATCGGTCTGCTGGTAGCTGCATTTATCTACCTGTGGAACAACTGCGAGGGCTTCAGAGAATTCTGGATCAACCTCTGGGAAAATGTCAAAGAGATCGCCATTACTGTATGGACGGCGATCAAGGACTTCTTCGTCAGTGTCTGGGATGCAATAAAGAACACCTTCACTACTGTGGTAAATGCAATCAGCAGTTTTCTTACCACAGCTTGGAATACGATAAAAAGCACGGTCGAAACCGTGATGAATGCCATAAAGACGGTTATCTCTACGATCTGGAATGGCATCAAGAGCTTTTTTGAAACCATTTTCAATGCAATCAAAACTGTGGTGACCACCTATTTCAATATCTATAAGACGATCATCGAAACCGTCCTGAACGTGATAAAGACCGTGGTTACTACTGTTTGGAACGTGATAAAAACAGCTGTGGAAACTGTCGTGAATGCCATAAAGACGGTCATCACCACCGCATGGAATGCCATCAAAACTACGACCTCTACGATTTTCAATGCCGTTAAGAGCGTGGTCACTTCCGTTTGGAACGGTATAAAGAGCGCAGTCATGAATGTGGTTAATGCCATGAAGTCCGGCATCAGCAATGGCTTCAATGCGATCAAGAGCACGGTGTCCAATATCGTAAATGGGATCAAGAGTACCATCTCGAATGTGTTCAATACCATCTGGAGCACGGTATCCGGCATCGTAAACAAGCTAAAGAGCGTATTCAACTTCAGCTGGAGCCTACCGAAGATCAAGCTGCCGCACTTCTCCATCACAGGCAGCTTTTCGCTGAACCCGCCATCCATACCACACTTTTCTGTGGATTGGTATAAGAAGGCGATGTCCGGCGGCATGATCTTGAAGGATGCGACCATCTTCGGCCAGAGCGGCGGCACGCTTCTTGGCGGCGGTGAGGCCGGTGATGAAGCTGTGGTCGGTGTGAGCTCGCTGCGCTCCATGATTCAGGATGCAGTAAGCTGTGCTACTCTCAGTGTTTCAGGCGACCAGCCTCTCATCAATATCGAGGAAATGAGTGTCAGAAGCGACGACGATATCCGGAAGATTTCTCAGCAGCTCAATACTCTGCTGACTGCCGGACGCAGGGCGAAAGGACTGGTGTAACATGGGATTTTCATTTAACGGAACAACCTCCCAGTCTATGGGACTTGCGACAAGAATTACAAACGAATACCGGATGCCGGATCTTAGAAACAACACGATCACCATGCCCGGACGGCACGGTGTATTTGATTTCGGAGAAACGGTATCCGAGCGAAAGATACTGATTTCCTGCTTCATTCCTCCGGGAAAGACAGACGAGCAGTTTCTTTCAAAAAAGGACGACATTATCGAATGGCTGAATCCGGACAACGGCCTCTGCCAGCTCATTCTGGACAAGGAACCGGGACGAGTGTATGAAGCAAGGCTTACGTCCGGATTCTCCTTTGACCGGGCAGTCCGTAATTCCTGCACCTTTGATCTGGAATTTTTCTGCCCAGACCCTTATGGCTATGCCATATCAGACGAGACCTTTGATTTTGCAGAAACCGGAACCTTTACCGCGTCTCGCGCTCTTGGGAATATCGAGTCCTACCCGGTCTACTCCTTAACGGGTGTAATTCCTTCCGGGACGGACTCGTATATCTCCATAACCACAAACGGCAGCGAGCTTCAGATCATTGGACGGCTTGCCGCCGGAGAAACATTGATTATTGACTCCGATCTGATGACGGCAAAAGTAGTTGATTCTAATGGAGAAACCCTCCGAAACGGTCTCCCGCTTTTGTCGGAGCTGAATTTCCCGGTCTTAAATACGGGAGATAACACCATCGTGATTGCTGCGGTCGGTACAAGTACAACATTTACGGAACTGAACATTCAAGCCAGAAGCCGCTGGAGGTGATATTGCATGGCTCTTAAAAATATATTGAATACCCAAGATGCCTTCACCGGCGAGTTCCCGGCTGCATGGGCTCCCGACGGTCTCTGGCGTTTTAACGAGTCCGAACCGGATGCAGATGATTATCTGGCGGATTCCTCCGGGAAGGATCGTAAGGCATATATTCATAACTGGAGCGGAACAACCGCAGATATGAAAACAGGCAATTTCGGTCGCTATTTTCAGATGAACATCAATAATCCTTCATCGGAGAAAACCTACCTGAAAGTAGAAAATGACGGCAGCATCTTCTCAAGCCTCGGTGAAACCATCGTGGTCGGCGGCTGGATGAAGCCCACGACATATTCAGTCGGCAACACCTATACTCCGATCCTAAATACCCGCTATGGTTCCGGACAGCCGATTTTCTATCTGTCGCTGATCAGAGGAAAACCGAGGATTATGCTGTATAACTCCTCCGGTTCTCTGATCCTCGATACGTCTGTAACGCCATCATTCTCTTTGCTAAACGGCTACTGGTATTTTATCGCATGCGTGATTAAGCCAAATGCCAAGACAGCGCAATACATCCTTGGCGATAAGAGCTCCGGCACGATTTGGCAGTCAAGTGTGCTGACCTTTACCGGAGAGCTGAACCGTAGCTGCGTGGCTGACCTCATCTGGGGAATGCACGCGGACTCCTACTGGTACGCAGGCGGCTTTGATGATTGGTTCCTCGACTGCGATTCTGATCTAACCGCCGATGACCTTGCAGAATATTTTCTGGAATCGCTCTCCGCAAACGGTGCAGATCTGACCGGTGATGTGGACGCTCTGACGACACCGGATGTCGTTACGCTTCGAGCTACAGACTCTGTCTATTCGTCAAGCGGACAGCTCATTACTGCAGCAAGGGACTGTGGCGTGACTGGTAACGGCAGAGTTTCTGTTAAGGCAGATTACTCTCCGGGAGAGACCTCTATCTCGCTTGTGGAAACAGCCACCTCAGATGACCTCTCCACTTGGACAGAGTGGCAGGCTGTCGGTGCAAACGGCGAGCTGGAATCTCCTGCAAAGAAATACATCAAGTACCGCGTCACGCTTTCTACCACAAATACAGCAAGGACTCCTACGCTGACATCTATCAGTCTGTACGATAATCCAAAGCCTCTCTATACCAAACTTGGCTATGCAAGACCGGTCATTCTGGACTCAGACGGGAATGTGGAAGCTGTGTTGGATAACGCCTATGACATCATAGTGACCAGTGAGATCAACGGCGTGGATGAACTGGAATTTAAGCTGCCGTTTCAGGACAGCAAACGCGCCTATATTGATAACGAAAAGACCGTGCGTATTGTCAGCGACACCTATCGCATCCGCACGATTACTGACGACAAGGAAGAAAGCGGCAAGGCCATCACAACGGTCTATGCGGAAGCGGCATTCTATGACCTTGCCTACTCCGTAAAAAAGGACGAGATTACCTTTAACGCAGACACGGCTGATGTGCCGATGGCTTATGCCCTGCAGGGTACCGACTGGGATGTGGGCACGGTTAATGTCTCCACAAAGCGTACTTGGACTTGCTCTGAGAAAAACGCGCTGGCAATTTTGCGTGCAGTACAGAACATTCACGGCGGCGACCTGATTTTTGATAACGCAAACAGGATCGTGAAGCTCCTAACCTTCTCCGGTGAGGATTCCGGCGTACTGTTCTGCTACAAGAAAAACATGAAATCCATCCAACGCGTCATTGATACGACCAGCCTGATTACAAGGCTTTACGCCTATGGCAAGGACGGCATGACCTTTGCTTCGATCAATGGCGGCAACGAATATGTGCAGGACACAACCTATACTTCCGAAATACGAATTGCTACGCTGGATTGCTCGAACTTCACCAATCCATATCAGATGCTGGAATATGCCAACATGCGACTTGCAGACTATGCCTCTCCGCGTATCTCCTATGTGCTAAAGGCGATGGATCTGTCAGTATTGACCGGCTATGAACATGAAACATGGGCGCTGGGCGATACGGTCATGGTGAAGGATGATGACCTGAACCTGTCTGTAAAGACCAGAATCGTCCGTAGGGAATACAACCTGCAGGAGCCTTGGAATACGGTGCTGGAGCTTTCCACTACCCTCCGGGAACTGGGCGATTCCTCCTCACGCTGGGATAGCGCAGCCGATACGCTGGAGTCTACCGATCTGATAGACAGTCAGGAAATGAAGGATCTGGTGCCGTTTAATCACCTGCGTAATTCCAGAGCAGATTCCGGTCTTAGCTACTGGCAAAACTCCGGATTTACCGTGGATGCAGATAATGGCGTATCCGGCACGGCTTCCTTCAAATGCGAAGGTGCGCTGAATACCACAAAGAGTCTTTCACAGACCATAACGCCCGCCAACCGGCAGTGCTATACCTTTTCGGCGCAGATTGCCTCTGAGAATCTCTCAAAAGGTACGAATGGACAGGTGGGCATTGAGGTGACCTTTGAATACGAGGACGGAACAACGGAAACACGATTTATAGACCTGATCTGAAGGAGGGATTTCTATGGCTTCATTTACACACGTGGCACAGGATGTCTCTCCTCAGTATGGCCGCGTCACAAAGATCACCATCCGGGTATGCGTGACCGACTGCACTGGAACTGTATATATAACAGATATGCTCCTGCAGGGCGGCTCCATCGCCACCGGCTGGGTAGGCCATGTATCAGAAATTCAATGGACGGAGGACGGATAAATGCCGGAGTTTACACGCTTTACAGAGACAATTACAAAAAAACAGGATAAGCGCGTCGTAAACATCACGGTAAAGCCCACCGTCATAGATTGCACCGGTTCGGTCTGGTTTACCGACTTGATGCTGCAGGAAGGCGATAAAGTCACAGGCTTTGTCATCAATACCGAAAAACTTCTGGAAAAATATGATGGCGATGATGCGAAAGCAGGCAAGAGATTTTATAACGGTATCGTCCGCTCCGCTGCTACCTGCGTCATCTTCAATCTCGGTACCACTGCTGCCGGTCTTGACTACAAGGTCTATCCGATTCAGGCGATGGCTGCCGGTGACAGCAAGCACCCGATTACTGTGGCAGATAAAAAGTCTGCACGCATCTATGTTGAGTTTCAGGAAATGCAGGACGGAGGTGATGCCCTGTGAGCTATGATTATTTGAAAGGCCGCAAGTGCATGGTCTGGACATTCATGGGCAATTCCAGAATGTATCAGGCACTTGCCGCATATGGAGACCGCCTCTCACAGGTAGGTCTCTTTTCTTTTAAGGTATCGCGCACCGGTGTCATCACGGAAAGCGGCGTGGCCATTTCCAATATGCTGACCTACATCAACCGATGGCCGCATATCAAATGGCTGCTGACGATATCCAACGATGGCACGAACAGTATCTTTGCTGCTCTCCGGGATAACACCGACGGCGCTCAAGATACCTTCCTTTCGGAGATCGTCCGCATTATGGAAAAATACCCGTGGTGCGACGGCATCGACATCGACCTTGAGAAGGGCGACGGGTATTCCACGCACGCTGCCTCCACGGCAATGTTTCGGAATATCTATAACACAGTAAAAGGCTATGACAGCAGCAAACTCATGAACATCTGCCTGCCGGGTATGAATTCCATCAACGGCTCGGTTGGCGGCGAGAACTGGTGCGTTTACGGCGACCTCAACGCTTACTGCGATACGGCGGCCATCATGAGCTATGGCATGGCGTGGGCAGGCTCTGCTCCCGGAGCCGTCTCTCCAAGGGACTGGCTGGAGGGCATTTACGACTATGCGGTCACAGTCATGAATCCGGAGAAGATATTCTTCGGCCTTCCTGCATACGGCTGGAACTGGCAGATTTATGACCTTCCTGCAAACCTCGGTAAAACCTATCGCGGCACATCAAATACCTATTACGCGGCAAAGAACTGGATGACCGGACAATACAACTTCACGGACGATGCTCCTCCGCAGCCCTTCATCCCGATCCTCGCATATTGGGATGACTACGATATGGTGCCTTGGGCGCTTCCGCAAGTCTACGACTTCATGGAAGGCAGAGATGCCACAAGCTATGAGTATCCTCTGATGAACGGAACCTATAACAGGCGGCATTACCTGACCGCTTACAGCAAAGAGCAACACACAGAGTTCGGCACCATTTATGTGGATGCGGATGGAACGACAAGCTCCTACTCCGGCATTGTATCATTTGAAAATGGTGTGGCCACTCTCGGTGACGCTGGCTCTGCCACATATACCTTTTCCGTATCAAGCGCCGGAACCTACGACATCGCCATCCGCCTCTGCTATCCCTTCTGGGATAAAAACGGCATCTATGTTTCGATTGACGGCAACACGACGCATTTTACGGAAAGCAGGCTCTGGTGGCCATATTGGAGAAGCACCTTCTGGACGACGCTCGCCAGCAGCATTTCACTCTCTGCCGGTACGCACACCATCGTGATATCCGTGGATGTAAAAGGCGTACAGTTTTATGGCTACCGTGTTTGCAGCAGCTTTTCGGAGGCTCCCTCCGCAGGCACTGCGACCTTTACGCTCTCTCCACGCCACTTTATCGACGTGGACGGCAATGAGTGTCAGCCGGACAGAGCCTTCAAACTCACCTGCGAAATGCTGAGACGAAAGCCGGACTCTGCCCTCATCTGGTATGAGGATTTCCGGGACTATGGTGTGCTGCAAACAAACTACTGGACGACGCTTTCAGGCTCTTGGACGGTATGGCGTGAAGATGAATATTCCGAAAGTCGCGTTTACTCCCAGCTTGACGGCTCCGGAAAGCTCGCATGGCAATACGATGGTTTTTCCGATATTCACCTGCGGGCAAGGCTGGCTTTTCCTGCGACAGGAAGTGGCAAGGCCGGAGTATTCTGCGGGGATCTGTTCTGCTGCCTGAATTATGATTCTCAGGCTGTGGAGCTTTATAACGGCAGCACGCTCCTTGGCAGCTACAGCCAGACCATAGAGCGGACAGCAAACGCCGACCTTCGTACCGATCCATCCATGTACACGGTCGAGATGCGTATCCGTGGGAATAAGGTGCGTGTTTATTCCGGTTCTTCCTATACGCTTCGCTTCACTGCTACGGTCAGCGGCTTATCCGGAGGCTATGCCGGATACCGATCAGATAACCGGACGGTCTGCGAGCTGCTCCGCCTTGGCGATGCGTGGACTTACGAGCCATACGAACGCTTTGATGTTACCTCCCCGGACGGCACAGTTACGCAGTATGGCAGGATCAGCCGGTCGAACGCCACGTGGGATACGGAATTTCAGGTGTTTACGCTGACCTCGGATATCGAGGAGGATGCGACACGCAGCGAGAGCATTTCTCTGGATTATGAGTTCTACCACTCCCATGAGCTTACCCTGACCTGTGGCAACGATTATACGGTGACCATCACGCCAAAGGATATCGACATCTGGATAGCAAGGCTCTTTCTCGGAGACGCAGACGGCTTTTCCATCCTCTACTATCAGGATGTGGACTCGCTCGTTTACTGGGCAAACGAAGCGGCCTACCGCTGGGGAGTGAGAGGCTTTGCCATGTGGTCGCTGGGACAGGAAGATATGCGGCTCTGGGAAGCGCTGCCAAAACAGATATAACTTTATACACGGATACAGTTCACGAGGCTGTCTGCAAAATGCAGGCGGCTTTTATTTTGCACAAAGGAGGGATTTTCTCATGAAAGAATTCTGGAACACGATCCAACTGGTATTTGCCGCTGTCGGAGGCTGGCTTGGCTATTTCCTTGGCGGCTGTGACGGACTCTTGATTGCTCTGGTGATCTTTGTGACCTGCGACTACCTTACCGGCATCATGTGTGCCATCGCAGACAAAAAGCTCTCAAGCGAGGTCGGCTTTAAGGGAATCTGCCGCAAGGTGCTGATCTTCCTGCTGGTAGGCATCGGAAACGTCATTGATGTTCAGGTACTCGACCATCCGGGAGTGCTCCGCACGGCGATCATCTTCTTCTACCTGTCCAATGAAGGTCTGTCGCTGACGGAGAACGCAGCACACCTCGGCCTGCCGGTACCAGAGAAATTAAAGGAGGTCTTGGAGCAGCTCCATGACCGTCACGATGAGGAGGAAAAATAACATGACGAGAAAAGGAATCGACGTCAGTCATTGGCAGGGAACCATTGACTGGAATAAGGTCAAAAAGGCCGGTATCGAGTTTGCCATCATCAAAGCTGGCGGCTCCGATGCCGGTTTTTATACGGACAGCAAATGGGAAGCAAATTACAAAGGTGCGAAGGCTGCCGGTATCCCAATCGGCGCTTATTACTTTGTCGGAAAGGACTGCGTGACTGCTGCTGCCGGAAAAGCAGACGCTGAGCGCTTCCTGCAAATCCTGAAGGGCAAGCAGCTGGAATATCCGGTCTATATGGATAACGAGGCACAGCCCGCTTCTGCCAAAGCCGGAATCACTGAGGCCACCATTGCTTTCTGTGAAACTATGGAAGATGCCGGTTACTTCGTCGGGATCTATGGCTCCGCTGTTTCCGGCTTCAAAGAACGCATGGACGACTCCAAGCTCACGCCCTACGCTCACTGGGTAGCGCAGTATGCCAGCAAGTGTTCCTATAAGGGCGACTACGGCATCTGGCAGTATTCCTCCAAAGGCTCTGTTGACGGCATCAGTGGTAATGTGGATATGGACTACGCCTATGTGGATTATCCTGCCATCATCCAGAGCGGCGGCTTCAACGGCTTTACAAAGGCTACGTCCGATGACAGCAAGCCTTCCACTCCTACTCCTGTCACCCCGACAAAGACCGTAGATGAACTGGTGCAGGAGGTGCTGGACGGCAAATGGGGAAACGGAATTGACCGCAAAGAACGGCTCACCGCTGCCGGATATGATTATTCTGCCGTGCAGGCAAAGGTCAATGCTCTGGTGAAAAAGCAGGAATCTACTCCTGTCTACTACACCGTAAAAAGCGGCGATACCCTCTCCGGAATTGCTAAGAAATACGGCACTACGGTTTCTGCAATCCAGAAACTCAACCCGACGCTCATCAAAAACGTCAACCTTATTCTGACCGGCTGGAAGATCAGAGTGAAATAACTGAATATCCAATCTGCTAAGCCTGCGAGTGTTCTTCGGAATGCCCGCAGGCTTTTTTTATTTTCCTCCGCTCAAAACGGTAGTTCATCTCCAGTGGAAACTGGAGGTGGATATGTTATGACAGACGAAATCACAAATGTTCAATCTGGATATTTCACGCAGGAGCGGATTCAGGGCGATCTGGACTACCGTAGAGCACAGACAATCGCAAAGAAGATGCTCGATGACGGACTCATTTCTGTGGCTGAATTCAACAAATTAACCGCCATCAATCGGGAAACTTTCTCTCCCTTGTTCGCGGAAATAATGCCGAAAATCCCTTGATATGTAGTCGCTTTAGAGTGATGTATAGACGTACGGAAAGGAGGGACTTCCCTTGAAAAAAGTCACGAAAATCGCAGAAACAGCGAGCTCGAAAGTTAAACTCAAGAAGATCAGGGTAGCCGCCTACTGCCGCGTCTCTACGGATTCCGATGCCCAGCTTGAAAGCCTTGAGGCACAGAAAACCCACTACGAAAATTACATCACATCTCGTGATGACTGGGAGTTCGCTGGACTCTATTACGACGAAGGCATTACTGGCACCAAGAAGGACAAGCGCCCAGAGCTCCTACGGCTCATTGACGACTGCAAGGCCGGTAAAGTGGACTTTGTTATCACAAAATCCATCAGCCGCTTCAGCCGGAACACAACGGACTGCTTAGAACTGGTAAGAAAACTGCTCGCCCTGCACATTCCGATTTATTTCGAGAAGGAAAATATCAACACTGGCTCAATGGAGAGCGAGCTGTTTCTGGCAATTCTCTCCAGCATGGCCGAAGGCGAGTCTGTTTCCATATCAGAAAACAGCAAGTGGTCAATCCAGAAACGCTTTGAGAGCGGCACCTATAAAGTCAGCTACCCACCCTACGGCTACGATTGGGATGGCGAGCAGATGGTAATTAATCCGGAGCAGGCGGCTGTGGTAAAAGAAATCTTCGCAGCGCTGCTCTCCGGCAAAGGCTCCCACGCCATCGCGGATGACCTGAACCGGCGCGGCATTCCTACCAAGCGAAACGGACGCTGGACGGCCACAACCATTCGCGGGATGCTCTCCAATGAGAAGTATGTCGGCGACTGCCTTTTCCAGAAAACATACTCGGATTCAAGCTTTGTCCGACACAACAATCATGGCGAGCAGACACAGTACATGGTCAAGGATCATCACGAGGCAATCATCAGCCGGGAGGACTTTGAAGCCGCTCACGCTTTTATTCACCAGCGGGCAACGGAAAAAGGTGTCGTCAAAGGGAGCGACAAATACCAGAATCGCTACACCTTCTCCGGGAAGATCATCTGCGGCGAGTGCGGCGATACCTTTAAGCGCCGGATACACAGCTGCACCGGATACAAATACACCGCATGGTGCTGCAGTACCCACATCAAGGATAAAGATAAATGCCACATGCTTTTTGTAAAAGACGATGATCTGAAGCAGGCTTTCGTCACCATGATGAACAAGCTGGTCTACGCGCACAGGATCATCCTAAAACCATATGTGGACGCATTGAAAAACACTTCGTCTGATGACTCGCTTCGGCGCATTCAGGAAATACAGACCCTACTGGCGCAGAACACAGAAAAGCGCGAGACGCTGACAAAGCTCATGACACAGGGCATCATCGACCCGATCATTTTTAACAAAGAAACGAACGAGCTGCTTTCGCAGGCAGACAGTTTCCGGGATGAGATCAACGCCTTAAAAAACGCTGTTTCCGGAGATGTAACAAAGGTCACAGCAGCCACAGCGCTTCTGCACTTTACAGAAAAAGGTGGAATACTTCAGGAATTCGATGATGGCCTGTTTAATGAATATGTGAACCGCATCATTGTCCACTCCAGAAATGAAGTGCGCTTTGAACTGAAATGCGGTCTGACGCTTCG
>ULSW01032663.1_pt1 | contig 12461 bp, 12 predicted proteins | sample 1957051 | NCBI WGS metagenome assembly ULSW01 (sample SAMEA4835719, study PRJEB28245) | human gut metagenome | biome: gut microbiome; material: fecal sample | place: Denmark | collected 2008 | reverse complement strand
AGAGCATTTGGAGCTTGACTATTATCTTCCCACGCGTTTTGTCATTTCTCAATTGAAATATCGCCGTAAGCGTAGCGAAGTTCCAGTAATCCGTAATCTGGTGTTTGTTCATTCCACCAAGCAGACAGCCTGCGATATATCCAACATCTATAATGTCCCCCTTTTTTATATGAAGGATCTTTCCACGCACTCTATGCTGGTAGTCCCAAATAAGCAAATGGAGGACTTTATGTTCGTAATGGATTTGAATCCTGACGGTGTCAGCCTTGATAGCGAAATTCTGACTGTTGGGCATAAAGTAAAAGTTATCAAAGGCGAACTCAGCGGTATTGAAGGTGAGGTTGCCATCGAAGCCAATAAAACATACGTTGTTATCCGCATTAAAGACCTTTTGACTGCAAGTGTCAAAGTCCCCAAATCCTATCTGAAAATAATCGGGTGACTTCTAAATAGGTATAATCTTATATTTTAATCATATATCATAATAATGGATGATTTAACTTCCCGTGCTCTTGAGCTTCAGCATGCAGCTCATGAGCTGATGTATCTTGGTATGGACGGTGAGCCGGTCTATTCCGACACTTTTTGCCGGTTGAATAAGGAAGTGCTTGTTAAGTCTGATTCTCTTTTTTCTGCTCAGAGTTCCGATGTTGAAGAAGAGGCGAATTTGTGTCTGGCTCTTTTGATGGGGTATAATGCTACTATCTATGATGATGGAGATAAAGAGCAGAAGAAGCAAGCAGTACTGGACCGGATTTATCCTATTTTGGAACAACTTTCTGCCTCTTTGTTTAAAGTTCATCTGCTGACTTATACGTATGGGGAAGTTTATGAGGAGTCTTTACTTCAAGAGGCTCATTTTATTGTAGATGGTTGGGGTAAAAGGGAGATGACAGCGGAGCAAATGGAGGTAGTGAAGGAGTTGAAGAATATCGAGGAGAATCCGTATCCGTTTGAGGAAGTGGTGGAATAAAAAAACGGGTGAATATGTATGTAATATATGATTGACTGCATCGGGGAATTTACGGGCTGGAAGCATAAAAACTTTCATCCGAACAAATCACTCAATGCAGACGGTTATTCAAGACAAAGGAAATGGTTAGAAGGATCTGAAGCAATTTGGATGTATTGACATACTTGGTTCATCCTTCAGTAGGAATTCATAAATAAGGCTGTGAATTGCCTGAGAACCTTCTGAAAGTAGTTTTTTGCCTACTTGAAAAATGACCCTATAGTATAGATAATTCAATAGTGGAGCGTTTCATTCATCCTCTGGTAGGTGAACGTAAGAACTCATTGTCTTTGTAGACCGTGTAGCAAATGTATCGGCAGCCTATCCACGCTGATATTAACTTGTCGTTCTACATTGGAATATTTAAATAAATTCTTCTGTGAAATTTAAACGGTTGCAGGAATTATGAGAATCTGTTGCCGATGGCAATATGAAATCAGTATTAATGGTTTGTAAAAATAAATTATAGTTTTTGCTTGTTTAAGAGAGAAAACAGAAAGGAGTTTTTCTCTGTGCGATAAGTCAAAATTGGACGTTTGCATAACTATGATGATGGCAAAATATTAGTTGGGGGACAATAAAAAGAATGAAATTATAAAAATAAACATATGTCAGTATTTGAGAACAAAGTCCTATTGATAACAGGTGGTACAGGCAGTTTTGGAAATGCTGTGCTTCGTCGCTTTCTTGATAGCGACATCAAAGAGATTCGTATCTTTAGTCGTGATGAGAAAAAGCAAGATGATATGCGCCACTTTCTCCAAGCAAATCATGCCGATGTAGCAGATAAGGTAAAGTTTTATATCGGTAACGTGCGTCAGCGTGAGGCTGTTGATTTCGCAATGAATGGTGTTGACTATGTATTTTCAGCAGCAGCTCTCAAGCAAGTTCCTTCATGTGAATTCTTTCCAATGGAGGCTGTTTGTACAAATGTTGAGGGAACAAATAATGTTCTCCTTTCTGCTATTGCATATGGTGTAAAAAATGTTGTTGTTCTTTCTACAGATAAGGCTGCTTATCCCATTAATGCGATGGGGATATCTAAAGCTATGATGGAAAAAGTGGCAATTGCTCAAGGACGAGCCCTCGGAACTAATTCCAAGACTACTATCTGTTGTACTCGTTATGGCAATGTAATGGCAAGTCGTGGCTCTGTTATTCCTCTTTGGGTAGAGCAAATGATGGAAGGTAAGCCTATTACCATCACCGATCCTAATATGACTCGATTCATGATGACTCTTGATGATGCCGTTGATCTTGTCATCTATGCTTTTACTCATGGTGAGAATGGAGATCTTTTTGTACAGAAAGCTCCTGCTGCTACTCTTGCTGTACTTGCTGAGGCTCTCAAGCAGATTTATGCAAAGATAGATTTAAAACATGGCGAAACAAAAATTAAGGTTATTGGTACACGTCATGGAGAAAAACTTTATGAAACTCTTGTAACACGTGAGGAAATGGCTAAAGCTATTGATATGGGGGGCTATTATCGTATTCCTTGTGATAGTCGTGATCTCAATTACGATAAGTATTTTTGTGAGGGCGACCACAAGGTAGAACAAGTGGAAGAGTATCATTCTCATAATACTTCTCGTCTTGATGTAGAAGGTATGAAAGAGCTGCTTCTTAAACTTAATTTCATTCGTGAAGATCTTGGTCTTCAACCTCATGCTAAAGCTCGTGATTATCGTTCTGAATAGGTAACTAATGTCAATAACAGTAAATATTTTTCATATCACAAATTGAAATAAGCAACTAATTGCAGAAAACTCAAGAGTATGAAAATCTTAGTATTGGGTTGTAACGGTATGGCTGGCCATCTCATTTCACTTTATTTCAAAGAGCAAGGTCATGAGGTGGTGGGGTTTGCACGTTCAATCTCTAAATTGCTTGACTTTACTATTGTAGGTGATGCCTCGGATATGATTCTTATTAAGAATATCATCAAAGAGGGTAACTTTGATGCTGTTATTAACTGTATAGGTCTTTTGAATCAGTGTGCAGAACATAATAAGGCGATGGCGGTCCTTCTGAATAGCTACTTGCCTCATTATCTAGTTAAAATCACTAAAGATATGAATACCAAGGTTATTCATATGTCTACCGATTGTGTGTTTGCTGGTAATGATGGTCCTTATTACGAAGATTCATTTCCTAATGGCATAACTTTCTATGATCGTTCAAAAGCAATGGGTGAAATTAACAACGACAAAGACCTCACATTTCGTAACTCTATAATTGGTCCAGATATTAAAGAATCAGGTATTGGACTTTTTAATTGGTTTATGGCACAGGAAGGTCCTATTGGAGGTTTCACTGGGGCTATTTGGACTGGTGTTACCACTTATACTCTTGCCAAGGCTATGGATTCCGCTCTTAAAGAGAATCTCACGGGCTTATATAATCTTGTGAATAATGAGAGCATTAATAAGTTTGCTCTCTGTTCGCTGTTCAATAAATATTTTCGTAATGGAGAGATCGAAATTACTCCTAATGACAAACTTCAACTAGACAAAAGTCTTCGCAGAAAACGTAATGATTTCTCTTTTGTCGTTCTTTCATATGAAGAGCAAGTTAGGGAAATGCGTGAGTGGATTGATACTCATAAATCACTTTATCCACACTATAATATAAAATGACATGGAAAAACTTAAGTTGATGACTATTGTGGGCACTCGTCCAGAAATTATAAAGATGTCTGCCATTATTAAAAAGGCTGACGTGTATTTTAATCAAATTCTTGTTCACACTGGTCAAAACTATGATTATACTCTTAATGAAGTGTTCTTCAAAGAACTTGGTCTTCGTGAACCTGATTACTATTTGGGCGTAGTCGGTAAAAATGTTGGCGAAACTATGGGAAACATTATTTCCAAGGCATATAATCTTATGAAGAGGGTAAAGCCAGATGCAGTTATAGTTCTTGGAGATACTAACTCTTGTCTTTCTATTATTGCTGCTAAACGTCTAAAAATTCCAATTTTTCACATGGAGGCAGGCAATCGTTGCAAGGATGAGAATCTTCCAGAGGAGGTAATCCGTCGTATTGTTGATGTTACCTCCGACGTAAACCTCTGTTATTCAGAGCACGCACGTCGTTACATCCTCCAGAGTGGCGTGAGGCCAGAGTATACCTACGTTGTAGGCTCGCCAATGGCAGAAGTCCTCTCATCTGTCCTCTCTCAGATTGAGGCATCCAATATTCTTCGGGAACTTGGTCTTGAGAAGGGTAAATACCTCCTCCTCTCGGCTCACCGTGAGGAGAATATTGACATCGAACAAAACTTCTTCTCTCTGATGAATGCAGTCAACGAAATGGCACGTACTTACGATATGCCTATTCTCTATAGCTGTCACCCACGCAGTGAGAAGATGATCGAAAAGAAAGGCTTTAAGTTTGACGAGCGCGTCATCCAACATAAGCCACTTGGCTTCTTTGACTACAACAAGCTTCAGCAAAACGCTTTTTGTGTCGTTTCCGATTCTGGTACCGTACCAGAGGAAGGTGCTTTCTTCCATTTTCCGGTTGTTTCAGTCCGCACCTCTACAGAGCGTCCTGAGGCTATGGACAAAGGGGGCTTTACCATTGGTAGTATCACTTCTGAGGCGGTTTGTCAAGCAGTGGAACTTGCCACGACTATGCATGCCAATGGCGATGATGCATGCCCAGTACCTGCATATACCGATGAGAATGTCTCTACCAAAGTCATCAAGCTCATCCAGAGCTATGTAGGCATCATTGATAAGATGATCTGGAGAAAATAAATCAGAAATTTTGGCAGCATAGGTGGAGTAAATGTCTACAGTTCAATACTGCCTGCTAGATAAAACAGAGAAAATATTATTTGCAAAAGAAATGTTTATAAAATGATAAATAGAGAGAATATTCAAGCAAAACTTATTGCTGATATTGATATCATAGTTCAGGGAATACTTCAAAATATGTCTCAAAAGCCTATCGCAATCTATTTATGTGGGGGGATAGGTAGAGACGAAGGTTCTTGGTATATGGACAATAATGGAATAGTTTGTCCTTATAACGATTATGATGTAGCGGTTATTTCAGAATATGATATTGAATATGAACAGTTACAAGACCTTCGCAAAGAACTGGCTAAACAAATAAATATTCATTGGGTAGATATAGATTTCTATTCACCGAAATCGTTATTGTCTTTAAAACCTACCATTCATAATGTGGATTTGCTTGAAGCAAGTAAGCTAATATGGGGGGAGGATTATATATGTCGTGTGCCAAAGTTGGATAAAAGAAGTATTGGAGAATATGATTTAGATGTTCTTTATCGCACTAGGATGTGGACTCTTTTGGGTTCATGGAGTGGGAGTTTCCATGATATTCAGAACGATGAGGCAAGATTTTTTAAAAACCAAATGGCAAAATGTGTTCTTGCAGCCTGCGATATGATTTTGTTAAAGAATCATGCATATACGACATCATACAAGGATAAAGCTATAATTGCTTCAAAATTTTCAAATGATACAACATTTGAAAAATTAGCAACATGGGCTATTAATGAAAAGCTATTTCCATCGAACACCTCGTTGTCTAGTGAAGAGATGGTTTCTTTATATGAAGCAGCTAGATCTATATTCTTCAAATCATTTAAATATTCGATGGGTGAGAAGGCAAATTTATATCTTGACCCAGATAGAACACCTGAATTACGACGATTGAATTTAAAAAACGTAGTTGTTGATATATTCGGCATTTTTTTTAAACGCTATCGTAGGGTAAAAAAAGAATTTGAGATATTTCGTGCACAAAATTATGCAATGCATGCTTATTGCAAGGGTGCAATCAATAATGAATACGTATTAAAAGCCTCTAATATAATGAAAAGATGGCATTATGGTGCTTATTCATCTTGGGATGAACTCCACGAGGCTGTTGCGAATGCTAGAAATAATTTATGATATGAAGTTGGTTTTTGTTTTAGTTGATGCTTTAAAATCTTTATATTTAACGGAAGAGAACATGCCGTTTTTATATAACCTTTCAAAAAAGGGCCGGCACATTAAGCAAATTATTCCAAGCCCAGGATTTTGCGAAAGAAGCGAAATTTTCTCGGGGTTAGATTGTTATGATACAGGTAACTTTACAGCTATAGGATACCTACCAGAGAATAGTCCATATGCCAATGATAAGGTTGCTATTCAAATAGCATCATTAAGTGAAAAAATATGTAAAAAAATTACAAGAATGGGCTTTCAGAAGTGGCGGTTATATAATAAAAGAAAATTGAATCCGTATAGAATCCCCTTTTGTAGTTTAAAATATTTCGCACTTTCTGAAGATGGAGCAAAACAGCTAATTCCTCATAGAGATATTTTTGATGAACTCCGGAATCATAACAAAACTTATACATTGAATGCTTTTACATCATTGGCAGATCTTGGTCCAAGAACAACGAAAGGTATAGTTGATTTTATCACCGCAAGTATGGATGAGTCAACATACTTCATTCCGTACTATATCGGGACGATTGATCAGGTAGGTCATTTATATGGAAATGATATTGATTCTATTCGACCCCATTTACAAAAAGTCGATAAGCTACTTAGTGAAATATTTAATCTTTGTAGGTCTCGAGATTATTCTTTTGCTGTCTTAGGTGACCATGGCATGATACCTATTACGCAAAAGATTAATATTATGGAAGAAGTTCAAAAATTGTCTTGTAAACATTTGCGCGATTATGAAGTATTTTATGATTCAACGACTGCAAGATTTTGGTTTTATAACGAAGATGCTCGCATGATTATTATGGAGTTGCTGGTAAATAAGTTCTCTAATCACGGTATAATCATAAATGAAGGAAATTATAAAGATTATAGAGTTCCTCTGGATGTCATATCAAAAAGCGGAAAGCCTATTTACGGTGATATTATTTGGGTTGCTAATCCAGGAGTCTTGATCTCTCCAGATTATTTTCACGAAGGAGAAATACAAGAAAAAGGAATGCATGGATACCTTTTCACTAATAATAAGCATTCAACGGGCTTATTCATTGCATCTGGAGCTAAGATAACCAAAACTGAACTATCTATAGACTATTCTTATGCTGTTTGTGGAGAGTTATGTGATATACTTGAAATACCACAACCAAACATTAATTGGAAAAGAATACTCTCATGAAAACAATCAAAGTATCTGTATGCATATCTGTGCATAATACTGCACACTTGCTTCCTCGTTGTTTAGATTCTCTTTTGAAGCAAACTATGAAAGATTTGGAGATTGTGTTAGTAAATAATGGCTCATCAGATAACTCAGAAGACATTATGAGACAGTATTCAAATCACTACCCGCAGATACAATGGCAAATAATTGTTCAAGAAGATAGAGGTTTGGCGCAAGGCCGACAGACGGGAATAAATCATGCTATCGGAGAATACATCGCTTTTTTGGATGCAGATGATTATGTAGATAGTCATATGTATGGTAAATTATATGATGTTGCCATAGAAAATAGCGCAGATATAGTAGAATGTGAGGTTTTCAGAGATGGTAGCATTTTGTCATCACCATATACAGGCCTTTATGATGCGAATTTTATATTTAGAGATTATCTTTTATATAATTCATTACATTCTATGCTTTGGATGAGGTTGTACAAACGAACCCTCTTCCAAAAAGATGTTATGCCAGAATTGTATGTAAACAATGAAGACATGTTTGCATTACCCTGTTTATTATATACAGCGAAAACAATATATTTTCTGAAAGAGCCATTGTATTATTATACAACCGATAATGAAATTGGTGTAATGAAAGTAACAACAAACAATCCTGCTTTTAGACAGAAGTATTATGAAAATAGACTAAAAGCTTTGTTATGCTTTAAGCATCTTAAGAGTTTTGTTGGCGTTGATATAGAGAAATATTTTACGGAATATGAAGCATGGAGAGCTAATTTTTTATTTGGCTTTTTATTTACAAATTTTTATAAAAAATCATATAGTGATAAATTAGAATCCTTAGCAATAAATAATGGATTTAGAAACGGAAAAGATGTTGAATTGTTTATTGTACAGAATATTTCAAAGGATTCTAAGAATTATAAAAATATATCACTATTTGGCTTACGAATTTACTACTATATTCATTTGTTTAAGAATAAATTAATAAGCTCGATATGAAAGTCGTTCTTCTCGCCGGTGGCTTCGGCTCCCGTATCTCTGAGGAATCTCAGATCAAACCAAAGCCAATGATTGAGATTGGCGGAATGCCTATCCTTTGGCACATCATGAAAGAGTATGCCTACTATGGTCATACTGAGTTTATCATTTGCGCTGGTTACAAGCAGGAGTACATAAAGGAATGGTTCGCCAATTATTTACTCCACAGCTCTGATGTTACTTTCGATTATCGTAACGGTAAGAACGAAATGATTGTTCACCAGACTAATATGGAGCCTTGGAAGGTGACGGTAGTCGATACTGGTTACAATACAATGACTGGTGGTCGTATTAGGCGTATTCGGAAGTACGTAGGTAATGAGCCATTTCTTATGACCTATGGTGATGGTGTGTGCGATGTCGAAATTGATAAACTCATCGAGTTCCATAGAAATCATGGAAAACTTGCTACCCTTACTGCAGTTAAGATAGCACAGGACAAGGGGGTACTCGATATAACCAAGGATCAGGCTGTTCGTGCCTTCCGTGAGAAAAATACAGCTGATGGTACTCCTATAAATGCAGGATATATGGTACTTGAACCACAAGTGTTTGACATGCTGGAAGGTGGTGACGAATGTATCTTTGAGAAGACTGTTCTTGTGAAACTTGCAGAACAGTGTGAACTAATGTCTTACGTCCACACTGGTTTCTGGCAGTGTATGGACAATATCCGTGAGAAGTCTCTTCTTGAGAAACTTCTTACGGAGGATAAGGCTCCTTGGAAGCGTTGGGATCGTACTGTTCCTGAAATTCCTGATTATGCAAAATAGAAATATATAACTATGATTGATGTATATAACGGTTTCTTCAAAGACAAGAAGGTACTTGTAACTGGTCACACTGGTTTTAAGGGCTCTTGGCTTTGCATTTGGCTCCACGAACTTGGAGCAGAAGTAGTAGGTGTGGGTCTTGCCCCATTCTCTGAGCGTGGTAATTTTGTTCTCTCAGGTATTGGTAACAAAATTAAAGCAGACATTCGTGCTGACATTTGCGATGGCGAGAAGATAAAACAGATCTTTGTTGAGTATCAGCCTGAGATTGTTTTTCATCTTGCCGCTCAACCTCTCGTTCGTCTCTCATACGAGATTCCAGTAGAGACTTACGAAGTGAATGTGATGGGTACTATCAATGTGATGGAAGCGATTCGACATTTGAATTCTTCGAACCGTTCAAACTATCCTTTTGTTGGTGTGATGATTACTACCGATAAGTGTTACGACAATTGCGAACAGTTGGAGGGTTATGTTGAGACCGATCCATTCGGAGGCTACGATCCATACTCTTCTTCAAAGGGAGCTTGTGAGGTGGCTATCCAGAGTTGGCGTCGTTCGTTCTTTAATCCTGAAGAGTACGGCAAGAAGCATACTGTTTCACTTGCTTCGGCTCGTGCGGGTAACGTAATTGGCGGTGGCGACTGGGCAAAAGATCGGATCATACCTGACTGTATTCGTGCGCTTGAAACCACTAAAGTTGTCAACATTCGTTCACCTAAGGCGGTTCGTCCTTGGGAACACGTACTTGAACCACTCTCTGGCTATATGTTGCTTGCTCAAAAGATGTGGAACAACCCAACAGAATACTGCGAAGGTTGGAATTTCGGTCCTGAGCAGGAGAATGTACTGACCGTTTGGGAAGTTGCAACTGCTATCATTGAAAATTTTGGTTTCGGTAAACTCAAAGATGTATCAGATCCTAATACATTCCATGAGGCAGACCTCTTGATGCTGAATATCAACAAGGCAAAGACACGCCTCGGATGGTGCCCTCGCTTGGACGCAAAACAGACTACTGCATTGACCTCCGATTGGTATAAACGCTATAAGACAGAAAATGTTTATAACCTCTGTGTGGAGGAGATTAACAAGTTTATTGGATAAAGCATATGAAAAATGTTATTATAACAGGTGCTGACGGATTCGTTGGCTCTTATACAGTAAAGTATTTTATTGAGAACAGTTGCAAGGTGTTAGCTCTTGATATGAGTGAGGCTCCTCGCAGATTGACCGTTGGTGAAAATCTAGAGTATATGCAGTGTGATATTTCCAATATAGCAACGATGCTTGAGAAGATTCCTCACGATGTATATGACACTTTCATTCACTTCGCATGGGCCGGTTCCGCAGGTGAGGCTCGTATTGACTACAATCTTCAGATGCAGAATGCACTCAAGACCGTTGAGTGTATGAAAGCGGCAAAGGAACTTGGTTGTTCTCGCTTCGTTTGCGCAGGTTCTATTATGGAGTATGAAGTAGAGGCTGCCATCCATTCCCAAGGTTCTCACCCTGGTATGGGCTACATTTACGGTATGGGTAAACACGTTGCACATTGTATGTGTAAGTCCGTTGCTGCCAACATCGGTATTGACCTCCTTTGGCCTATGATTACCAATGCTTATGGCGTGGGTGAGTTATCTCCTCGTTTCGTGAATACTACTCTCCGCAAAATTATCAATGGAGAGCCTCTTCAGTTCACAGCAGCTACTCAGAATTACGATTTCGTATATGTAAGTGATGTGGCTAAGGCCTTTTATCTGGTAACTAAGAACGGCAAGCCTTTCTGTGAGTATGTGATTGGATCTGGTGATGCAAAACCACTGAAGCAGTTTATCCTTGAGATGATTGATTCATGTGGTCCTGAATGTACACCTCTCTTTGGTGACGTGCTTTTCACTGGTACTAACATGCCTCTTGCTACCTTCGGCATTGCAGATATCAAGGCAGATTGCGGTTACGAGCCTGAAATAAACTTCAGTCAGGGAACAAAAATGACTATGGATTGGTTAAAGACTGCTTAATATTTTGTTACTGAATAGCAGTGAGTTATAGGAGAACGACAAAAATGGATTGATATGCTGAAGGGAATAGTAATTTTCTTTATAGTTATTGGTCATTGCACTACTCCTTCTACCAGTTGGATATTTCGATTCTATAAGGCAGTTTTTTATATTGCTCTTGAAATATTGTTAGAATGACAAACAAGTAGCAGATTAACATTACGTATTTCATAAGTTCAAAACGATATATCTGCCTAATGTGTTTTGTGATATATTGTTCTTGTTTCTTAACAATATGTTCATTCACTATGGTATATATGTAAGTATACTCGAGTATTTAGAACTCATATGAAACTACAGTACATCGTTACTTCATCACGAATTTGGTTTGATGTATATTTTGAGTGCATTGTTTCTATTACAGCGTTGTTCGATACAATGGAATTAGAAGGTCTGACATGGTTTTTGCCAATATGTTTGGTTATTGTTTTCTTTTGTATCTAAGCTATACAACATCAGCATTAGGTTTAGGAGAGGGGCAATTATAACGTGGCATTTTCTCAGTTTAAAGTTGGTAAGTTACCTCTATAGTTGTAATCACTGGGGTAAGTATATTATTATATTTAGAATTATTTCCATATATACTAAATGGACTTTTTTATTTGTGGGTATTGTATACTATAATTGGCGTTGTAATTTCATACTTTATCGGATACATTTATAATAACTTCGAAAGAAATTATCATGACTCAGAAATTCGAATTCAGGGAGCTTGAAATGAAGGGAGCATATGAGATTATTCCCTTCTATGCTACCGACATACGTGGTGGCTTTATCAAGGATTATAATATCGATGTGTTTAATCAAAATGGTATTGATCACGAACTCAAAGAGGCATTCTATACTATCAGCAAGAAAGGTGTGATTCGTGCTATGCATTTCCAATTTATGAAGCAGCAGGCAAAGCTTATCCGTTGTATCAGCGGACATGTGTATGATGTGATTATCGACCTCCGTCCTGATTCTCCTACCTTCGGTAAATGGCAAGGTTTCGACCTTACTGGTGAAAACCTGAAAACACTCTACATTCCTCAGTTCTTTGGTCATGGTTATTTGGTGCTTGAGGACTCTGTAGTCAGTTACAAATGTAGTGAGGTGTTCTATGGTGGAGGTGATGCAGGCATTATATATAACGATCCTGATATGGCTATCGAGTGGCCTTTTGAGAAGATTGGTGGAATAGAGAATCTGATTATCTCGGAGAAGGATAAAAATCTGATGAGTTTGAAGGAGTACTTAGAGAAAGTGTGACAATAAATTAATAATGGCGGAATGAGTATTAAGTAAATGTATTGCTTCTTAAAAAATCAATATTTGAAATATTAGTCTTTCTGTATTTATCGTAAGCAGTCAAAAAATGGCTATTGATTGCAACCTCTATCTTCGCTGCGAACAAAAATTTTAGAATTTATG
>ULSW01019011.1_pt1 | contig 12621 bp, 10 predicted proteins | sample 1957051 | NCBI WGS metagenome assembly ULSW01 (sample SAMEA4835719, study PRJEB28245) | human gut metagenome | biome: gut microbiome; material: fecal sample | place: Denmark | collected 2008 | reverse complement strand
TCTTTGGGACTAAAATAGCAACACTTTTTGTCCTATAACCCACATTATTTGTAAATAAAAATATTACCTTAGAATTATGCGATAAGGTCTATAAAATGAGTAAGATTTCCGTGAATATGGTATAATAAAGTATTGTAATTTTCGGAAAAAGGGGGTGTTCCAATGGCATATATTGCGTTATATCGTAAGTATCGTCCACAGACGTTTACCGATGTGGTTGGTCAGCATCAGGTGTCTGATACGTTGATGCGTGCTATCCGCGAGGATAAGGTGGCTCATGCGTATTTGTTTGCTGGTCCGCGAGGGACTGGTAAGACGAGTATGGCCAAGATTTTCGCACGCGCTATCAATTGCGAGCATGGGCCAACGGATCATCCTTGTAACGAGTGTAGTGCTTGTAAATCGATTTTGAGTGGCCAGTCCATGGACGTTCTTGAAATCGACGCTGCATCCAATCGTGGTATTGATGAGGTGCGTGCCCTTCGTGAAAGCGTCAAATTCATGCCTGTTGAAGGCCGTAAAAAGGTGTTCATCATCGACGAAGCCCACATGCTCACAACTGAGGCGTGGAATGCGCTTTTAAAAACTATCGAAGAGCCACCGGCTCACGTTATGTTTATCTTTGCTACTACAGAAATTGAAAAATTGCCTGTTACTATCGTTTCTCGTTGTCAGCGCTATACCTTTAGACGCATTACGTCTGATGATATCGCACAGCGTTTATCCTATGTAGCGGAAAAGGAAGGCTTTGGTTTAGATCCTGCAGCAGCACAGCTCATCGCTGTCCATGCAGACGGCGGTTTGCGCGATGCGTTGAGTATCTTAGACCAATGTGCCGGTATGGCAACAGGTACTATTACGCCGCAAGTAGTAGAAGAACTGATCGGTCTTGTTAGCAAAGAATGGATTATTCACTTCCTAGATGCGTTGCGCAACGGGGATGGTCCCAAATTGTTGTCCTATATTCACGATGCCTTAGCAGAAGGTCGTGATGCGACGCAGATTATGGAAGCCCTCATTCAGCACGTGCGGGCCTTATTAGTTGGTAAGGTCGCTCCTGATGCGGATGAGCTCAAGGTATACGATGCCTTTAAGGCTGAGTTTTTAGCTCAAGCTGAAAGTATCGATTTTAATGAGCTTAACCAGTATGTGTGCAGTGCGCAATCCATCATGAATGATGTAAAACAGGTGGATAATCCACGAACTATCATCGAAATGGGCCTTTTAGTGCTTTGTGCTAAATTAGGTTCTGTTGATGAAAGCTTAGAAGACCGTGTATATGCATTAGAGTCTTCAGAACGATCTGAACGAAACGATTTATTGAACCGCATGGCTCAATTAGAGCAACGCGGCCCAGCTGTCGCAACTGCACCTGCTTACGGTGCTAACTCCTTTGGACCGCCAGGTGGTTATGCTAATAACTTTGTTCCTGTTGATAATGTGGCTGTTGTATCAGATTCTCCATCAAGTTATAGTCAAAATGCTAGTGTTGGTACAGTGCCACCTCCAAGTGGCGTAGGCATGACAGCACCGCCTGCGAATGTAGGCCTGACACCTCCACCTATGGGTGCACCAGGTAGTACACCGCTTCCTATGAATGGAGTAGGTATGGCACCGCCTCCAATGGGTGGCGTTGGTATGGCACCACCACCAATTACAAGTAGTGCACCTGAACGACCTGCTAGAAATCAAGCCAAAGGTCGTGGTAAAAAAGGTATTAGCACACAGGCTATCATTAGTGATCAAATCTTGTCGGCTCAAGAGTATCGCAATGTACAGTCCAATGTCATTAAATACTTGAAGGATAGCAATCGCAACATGACCTCTACTGTTATCGGCCAAGGTCAACTTGTATATGTAGACCAAAGCAAGGCGGTTATGGCCTTCAAAAATACATTGCACCTCAATGTAATGACCAACGAAGTAAACTTAGCAGAAGCGGCAGATGCTTTTACCTATACACTGGGCTATCCCGTACATGTAGAAATCGTTGATGCCCTTACACAAGTTTACAAAGACTATAAAAAGGCCTCTGGCAGTACGACGCAGCGCCAAGTAAAAGCGCCGCAACGTCCACCAGAACCGATGGTTGATGTACAGAAAACCTCTGGTGGTCAGCCGACGCAAATGGATTTAACAAATCCATCAGCACCACAAGGCACTAATAATGTACCAGTGGGAAATAGTTCAGCAGGAGCTAATAGTGCTCAAGGCAGTAGCGCTCAAGGTAGTAGCGCGTCACAAGCTCAACAATCTACCGCACAGATTGGTGGTTCAACCACTGACGAACAATCTAGCAAGCCCGATTCTGCAGCGGTAGATGCAGCAAAGGCGGCGGCTTTGGCATTCTTAGCGAAAAAGACTGGCGGTGCCGTTGTAAGTGCCATAACTGGTGCTGATACGAGTAAGGCTGGAGCAGAAACATCACCATCTGGCGGTGATGTACCGATTACATCTTTTGATGGCGCTCCACCTACTCAGGTGATTGATGGTGAGATCCCTATTGAGTCACTAGCAGGTTCTATTGAAGGCGATGATATTCCTGTTCATTCCTTTGATGATGTGCCTGTAGAGGATATGGAGGAAACTTATGTATCATCCTTAGATGATATACCACCACATCCGTTAGATAGTGTCACTGTTATTAGCGATGATGGGGAAGTCTTAGAACGCCCTATGGATAGCGGTGCACATATCGAGGTGGAAGCTGTCCCAAAGTCTGATGGGGGCGAACAGCAACAGGGAACCCCTTATCAAAGTGATGGACATGCAATGCTTTCACAAGCACCTATTGAAGTTGCGCCTATTGATAGCGTGACGGTAGCTCGTGAATATGCATGGGATCCAGAGCATATGACAGAAGAGGAACGAAACAATCCTCTTTTGGCAAAAACATTAGAGAAACTATCTGAAGATCACGACATCATCGTCGAGGTCATCGAAGAATAAATCAATTAGAATATTAGTATAGGACGTAGATCCTAAAAGGAGGAATTACAATGTTTGGTAAAGGTATGGGCAATATGGCTGGCATGATGAAAAAAGTTCAAAAAATGCAAGCAGATATGAAGAAAATGCAAGAAGAATTAAAAACTCGTACAGTAGAAGCTTCCGTTGGTGGCGGTGCTGTAACAGTTGTGATGAACGGTGAAAAAATCATCGAGTCTTTGAAATTGAACCCAACTGCAGTTGATCCTGAAGACGTAGAAATGTTAGAAGATTTAGTGATGGCGGCTGTAAACGAAGCTAGCAAAAAAGTAGACGACCTCTTGGCTCAAGAAATGGGCAAAGTAACTGGTGGTCTTAACTTGCCAACAGGTTTATTCTAAATGACAAATGCTTTAGAACGGCTCGTAGAGCAGTTGCGCCGCTTGCCGGGTATCGGCTCCAAGTCGGCTAGACGCTTGGCCTATCATTTGGTAGAAATGCCGAAGGAAGAGGTAGACCGTCTCGTGGAAACTATTGTAGAGGCGAAGGGGGCTACGCGTCACTGTTCTATTTGCTTTAATTTATCAGCTCAAGACCCTTGCGAATTCTGTAGCAATCCGAACCGTGATCAAACGACGATTATGGTTGTTGAAACATCTCGCGATGTCATTGCTATCGAGCGCAGTGGTGACTATAAGGGCTTATATCACGTATTGGAAGGTGCCTTGTCCCCTATGGAGGGCATCGGTGCTGACGATATTCGCGTAAAAGAATTGATTGCCCGCCTTCGTGATGGTGTCGTACAAGAGGTTATCCTCGCTACTGACCCTGATGTAGAAGGGGAAGCGACCGCTCTCTATTTGGCGCGTTTATTAAGCCCAAGTGGCATTAAGGTAACGCGTATTGCCCGCGGTGTTCCTGTAGGCGGCGATATTGAATATGCCGATGAATTAACGTTAGGCGGTGCTGTAGTGAACCGCCAAGAAATGAAAGGATAATATGGGAGCTTTATTAGCATCACCGATTATTTCGGCAGTTGTATCCGTTGCTGTAGCCTACATTGCTTTCAAAGTAGCATTTTTCACCATTAAACGAGTGGTTATGAATGCAGTAACTGGTATTTTGACGTATTTAGTATGCGTTCATATCCTCAATATTCCTATGGATATTGGTTTGGGCGTATGGGCTTTAACAGCAATTCTAGGCCCTATTCCAATGTTCATTGCAGCCGGATGGTACGGCTTTTTAAAATAGGAGGACCTCATGCTTATCAATCGTGAACAACAACGCGTTATTGATGAAGTTGAACAGAATATCCTCTTGTTAGCGTCCGCTGGGACGGGAAAAACGAATACACTTGCTTATCGAGTGGCTCACCTCATCGAGGGCGGCTATGCGAAGGCGGAGAATATCTTGTGCATGACCTTTACGAACAAGGCCGCAAACGAGATGAAAGACCGCATTCAATCGCTCGTAGGCAGTCCTGCAAAGGCTGTGGAGGTTAGTACATTCCACAGCTTTTGCTTTTTCGTGCTCCAACAAGAGGGGAAGCGCAATGAAACCTTATATACAGACGTAACCATCTTTGATGAAGAGGATTGCAAGGAATTGTCTGAACCGTATCGTCCAGGTAAATTGCGAGAAATGTCCTTTGCCAACATCATCGGCATGGTAAAAGAACATCGCTCCTTATATGGGTTCTATTCTGATGATCTCGTAGGCGATTATAAACGAACGATTGAGCGATTGCAGAAGGAACAACGTGCCGCAATTGAGCAGCAGTTCTCTAGCTTTGGCAATGTTCTTTATAGTGAACTCCATGACTTCTTGAACCATGGGCACGAATGGATTGCCGCCTATGATGAAAGCTTAGCCTCTGTACATGGTCTAGATTTCACAGATCTCATTTGCGGTGTTCATCGCCTATTCCAAGATTCTGTAGTTCGGGAGCGTTGGCGCAGTCGTTATAGCTATATCTCTGTAGATGAAATGCAAGATACAGGCGTACTAGAGTACAAGGTACTTGAAATGCTTTGGGAAGGTAATCACGTCCTATTATGTGGGGACTATTTCCAAACTATATACGAATGGCGGGGGTCTGATCCATTCCATTTGCTCAAGCAGTTTGATGCGGACTTTAAGCCTTTAAAAATTATTTTCTACGAAAACTACCGCTCTAACTGGACGCTCTTTACGATGGCTTTCAAAACATTGCAGAATATGTTCCCTGATCTGGTAGGCTCTATCTATACGGAATTGCCTCGCGCCAATAGTGAAAGAAAGGGCAAACCTGTTCTCATAAAAGGCTGTAAAAATAGCTATCTTGAGGGACGTTATATCTATGAAGCTATCTGCGCCTTACCGAAGGATGCCAATATTGGCGTTTTAGTGCGGGATAATAAAAAGGCACAACGGCTGAGCGACTCCTTTGAACGCCTCAACAATGAAAAACCTGAAGACGAACGCCGTCACTTTATGATTATTGATGAGTTTAAATTCTTTAGGCGCCAAGAAATCAAAGATGTTATGGCTTACTTTAAACTGCTTATGAACCCGAATGACTCCGTCAGCGCTAAGCGTATTATAAAACGCTATGTTGCCGGCATAGGTGACGCGCGTATCGCCGCTATTGAAAGCCCTGAAACACGTCAAGTAGGCTTAAAATTGACGGATTTTATGGATATGCCTATCTTTGAGGCAGAGCCTTATGCGAAGCTCGTCAGTGGTTTAGAAAATCATGAGGTCGTGGTGTATGACGTAGAAAGTACTGGTACCGATACGTCCCAGGATCGTATCATTCAAATTGCAGCCATTCGTATCGATGAAAATGGGCAGGTCCTAGAGACCTTTGAACGTTTTATTAACCCAGGGGTACCTGTGGGACAATCCGAAGAGGTACACGGCTTCTCTGATGCGTATTTACAAGAACACGGCGAAGAGCCAGCTATAGTGCTACAAGCCTTTAAGGAATTCTCCAAGAATGCCATTATTGTAGGCCACAATGTAAATTATGACGTAACCATCTTTACGAATGAATTGGCACGCCATAATTTAGGTAATCCAGAGTTTAAGGCTATCTATGATACACTCGACATCTATCGTCGCTTCTATCCTAATTTGCCAAATCATAAACTGGGCTTCCTAGCATCAGAGTTTCCTATCAATCATGAGCCTACGCACAATGCGATGGACGATATCTTGGCCACTGCACAGCTTTTAATCTATGCAGTAAAAGAAAATATCGTGCCTACAACAACTGGTCGTATGGTGGCAATCAATAAGTATAAGGCTGCTTTCACCAATATTGCGTCCCAAATGGCGACGTTACGTAGAAAGGCCTATACGGAATTACCAACGAAGTTATTGGCGTACATTATGAATCAAATGGGGGTTCTAGAGTACTATAAATCCCATGGGGAAGCGGCAAAGGTAGAGCATATACGGGATCTATATCGCATCATGGAAAAACTAGATGCAGCCTATGAAGGGCCGGCTGGTTTAGCTCGATTAAATCAAATCTTGCAGATGGCGGCCCTTACCGCAGGTGAGCCAGCTCAACAGGTACGAAATGAAGATCGCATTCCTATCATTACCATCCACCAAGCAAAGGGGAGCGAGTTTGACCATGTATTCCTAGCCGGCCTCAACGAAGGTACCTTCCCAAGCCCGTTTGCCATTGCAGAAGGACGTGAAGACGAAGAAAAGCGCTTGTTCTATGTGGCCATTACGCGCCCTAAGCAAGAGCTGACCATTACCTTTGAACAAACGAATATACGTGGCCGAGCGGTTCAACCAAGCTCGCTACTGAACTATATGCCACGAGACAATGAGCTCGTAGAAAGGAGATACTAATGGCGAGAAAAACACATCGTCCCGATGATATTTTGTGGACCGTAACCGCTGCAGATATAGACGCTGCACGTAGTGAAAAACAGGATGTTACATTAGGTGCAGTACTAGATACAAAATATCCTCGTAAGTCTTTAGTAAAGTTATTTGAGGAAAAACTAATCCACATCAACGGCCATAAAGCAACGCCAAAGGATGTTATCTCCGAAGGTGACGAGATTTGGATTGCCATGGCGAAGGAAAAAATAGATCATGAACCAATTGAAATGAATCTACACATCTTATATGAAGATGATGATCTCCTCATTGTGGATAAGCCGGCTGGTGTGACAGTAAACTCCAAAGACCTAGTATCCCTTGCCAATGGTGTGGCTCACTACTTTAAAGAACATGGCATTAAGCGTAAAGTCCGTTTCTTGAATCGCTTAGATAGAGATACGACGGGGTGTATTGTGATTGCTAAAAGTGGCTTAGCCCAAAGTCTTTATCAACAGCAAATGGATGATAATACCTTTGAAAAGTGGTATATGGCTACTGTGGAAGGCATCGTAGAAGGTGATGAAGATTCCTTGGTATTATCTATGGAACGCAGTGCTGATGGGATTCATTACGAAGTAAATCCTAAGGGAAAAGAGACTCGTACAGATTATTCCGTCCTATGTAGACATCAATCACAGCCTGTGGATAACTCTGTGAATAGGTCCAAAAATTCTGTGGATATAGCATCAAAAAATGTGGATATAGAATTACAAAATGTGGATAAAAGTGGTCAAAATGTGGACAAATCTGTGTATAACTCCCAAGAATGTGGATATACAGAGGTTTTAGTCCGTTTGTACACAGGAAAAACACATCAAATTCGTGTGGCTTTCAGCCATATAGGTCACCCTCTCGTAGGGGATACCTTATATGGCGCACAGCCAACGGAGCAGCCGTTCCAATTGCGTGCCCAAAAGGTTGTATTTACACACATGCGCACAGGCGAGCGTATTACGGTTACTGCATAATTACCTCTAATTACTTTGATACTTATCACTAGGTAAGTATTAAGAAGTGCGTAATATATAGTACGTATTAATAATTAGATAGTAGTTTATTAACAATAGATCTACACTATAGATTGTGAAGTCACAATACATCAAATGTTCTAATTGAGAAATGAGAATTGTTGATAACTCAGTAAAATCAATGATTTTATATAAATTTTTCAAAAAATATAATGACAAATGATAATCGATAAGCTATAATAGAAATGTAAATAAATCGATAGGCTTCGATTTGTAGCTTAGTGAATTGAATGTAAGAGGTGTAGTTCAATATGATTTTGCAAGAAAATGGTGCAGCACGTAATCGGGGGATTACGCTTGCTAGTATAAAAGGTATTATAGGTAACGTCGTTCTCGTTATTTTTAAAATGATTGTAGGCCTTGCATCTAACTCTATCGCCATCATCCTTGATGCGGTAAACAATTTAACAGACGTTTTGTCCTCTGTATTGACCATCGTTGGTACAAAATTAGCAGCTAAGGGTGCCGATAAGGAGCATCCATTTGGTCATGGTCGTATCGAATATATGACTACCATGGCCATTGCTTTCATCATCCTTGGTGCAGGCATTGGATCCCTCAAGGAATCTATTGAAAAAATTGTTCACCCTGAGGTATCTACCTTTGATGTTCCGAGCTTGGCCATTATCGCCGTCGCTATCGTTGTAAAAGTTGTAATGGGCCGTTATATTAAGGCGCAAGGTGAAAAATATAAATCCGATGCTCTTGTAGCATCTGGTATAGATGCCCTCTTTGATGCGGTAATTACCTTTGCTACATTAGTATCTGCAGGTTTAGTATTCTTCTTTAACTTTGATATTCAAGGTTATGTAGGGGCCGCTATCTCCGTATTGATTTTGAAAGCATCTTATGACATTTTAAAAGAAATGTATAATCACTTGCTTGGCGTTCGTGCAGATGATAACTTAGTTCGTGAAATTAAAGAAACTATCGCTCAACATCCAAATGTGGGTGGTGTATATGATTTAGTATTAAATAGCTACGGTCCTGGTGAAACAATTGGATCCGTTCATATTACAGTGCCAGATACGATGACGATGGCGGATATCCATCCACTAACAAAAGGTATCGCTGTTCATCTTTATAAAAAATTTGGTATTGCTATGACCGTTGGTGTATATGCTGAAAACCAACCAAGTGTGGAAGTACTTGAAATTAGACAAGCTCTTGATCAAGTTGTAAGTTTATATACTCATGTAGTACAAGTACATGCCTTTTACGTACACGAAGAAAAGAAAGTTATCTACTACGATATTATCTTTGATTTTGACGAAGAAGATCCGCATGGTACATTAGAAAAAATTAAAGCAGAAATGCAAAAACGCTGCCCTGAATATACACAATTTGCTATTGTGGATACTGACTTTAGTAACTAATAGAATAAAAAGGCTTCAACCAATAATCGACGAAAATGTTTTGACGAGAAGCGGTTGAAGCCTTTTCTTTTATTAGTTTAGAGATTTCGCTATACTATAGCTAAGAGCGAGGGAGTTCTATGTTACTATGAAACTAGGTAATTAAGGATACAAGTATAGAAAATAGCTTGACTTGAAATTTATGCTCTAAGTGAATATAATATATTGTATAAAATGTAAATTGTTTTGGAGACCTTTATGAGGAGAGATATAATGAAGAAATTTGCTCTTACAACGTTAGCTGTAATGGCGGCCGTTGGTGTGTTGGCGGTTCAGCCTGCAGATGCGAAAAAGGTACAACAGGATCCTAGTATGGCACTTATTGATATGCCTATGAATGATGAAATTCAGCAAGTCAATGGTGTATCTAAATCTGCAAATAAAGAAACACAACGTTTATCTAATAAGTTAGCAGATGCTACAAGAGTGATGGTTAAGAAAAATTGGAAAACCATCTATATTAAAGCTGTACCTACAGGAGATAAATCAGCTGTACGATTCTATTACACAGATAAAAATGGTCAAGTATATAATGGCCAAGTCATTAGAAATACAGGCCTATCCAAAGGTAAATATATGACTGGTTCGTTGCGACAAGTTGAAGCGCTACAAGAATTAGTAAATCATTTACAACAAAATGGTCAAGAGGTACCATCCTCCATTGATCTTATCATTACCCAAGGTGGATACCGTACTAAGACAATCTTTAATTATGGCGAAGATACAAGTAATTTACCTGCTTATCAACAACAGTATGAACAACAAAATTTCCCTACTATGAAGTAAGAGAAAGGCCCGTGCATAGCACGGGCTTTTTGTGTTAGATTATGTAATCGTCAGAATCTTCTTTTTTAGGTTTTTTGTAAATTTCTTTTACACCAGCCATCTCGATAAGTTCCTCACTGAGAGCATCTTCATCATCTGTATTAAGCATGGAGTAGAAGGCCCAGAGAATAACGAACCAAATTGGTGTAAACAAGAGGGCAATTCGAGTGTCTTCGTTTAAGGCGAGAATACCTAGAATGAAAACAAAGAATGCAAGGATGATGTAATTCATCACTGGGAATAGAGGCATTTTGAATTTAGATTGTGCCGCTAATTCAGGGTTTTTCTTGCGATATTTAAGGTGACAAATAACCATCATTGCCCAAATAAAGATGAAGCAGAATGTAGAGATAGATGTAATCATAACGAATACTGCTTCTGGCATTACATAGTTGAGTACAACCGTAATCAATAGTACTGCAGCAGAGAAAATCGTTGCTTGGTATGGTACACTGCTGTGTGTTAAGCGGCGCATAGAGCTTGGCGCATGACCGCGTTTAGCAAGGGCGTAAATCATACGGCCTGTACTAAAGATACCAGAGTTTGTTGCAGATGCAGCAGATGTAAGAACTACAAAGTTTACGATGCCTGCAGCGGCTGCAATACCAACTGCTGTAAATACGGCCACAAATGGGCTAGCAGATGGGTTGACGGCTGTCCAAGGATAAATGCTCATGATGATAGCCAAAGAGCCCACATAGAACAAAATAATGCGTAATGGAATGTTGTTAATCGCCATAGGGATAACCTTTTCAGGATCCTCTGTTTCACCAGCTGTTAAACCTACGAGCTCGATACCTGTGAAAGCGAAAACAACCATTTGGAATGATAAGATAAAGCCCATCGTTCCGTTCGGGAACCAGCCCCCATAATTCCACATATTACTAAAGGCGGCAACGCCAGCATCTGTAGTAAAACCTGTGACAATCATGATGATACCGATGATAATGAGGGAGATGATGGCAATTACCTTAATCAAGGCAAACCAGAACTCCATTTCACCGAAGTATTTTACAGCTGTTAAGTTCATTAATAGCAATGCCACTAAGACGACAAGGGCGGGTATCCATTGAGGTAGCCACGGTATCCAGAACTGCATATAGAGGCCTACGGCTGTTAAATCGGCCATGGCTAGTGAAAGCCAACAGAACCAGTATGTCCACCCTGTAATAAATGCTGCTCGATCACCTAAATAATCCTCGACGAAATCGATAAAGGAGTGGTGATTCAAGTTGGATAATAACAATTCGCCTAATGCTCTCATGATGAAGAAGCAGATAATACCTGTAATAAGGTAGGCGAAAATAATGGATGGACCTGCCAAGTGAATGGCACGGCCGGAGCCTAAGAACAAGCCTGTACCGATGGCACCGCCGATGGCGAGCAACTGTACGTGCCGGTTCTTAAGGCCCCGTTTTAACTGATGCGTATCAGACATAGTAAAGACCTCTTTTCTACAAACTATCTACAAATATAAAAAGCCATGGATGACCATAGCTTTTATAATCTATAGAATCTATAAAACTATTTTCTTATAATACAGTATCTATTGTAAAAAGTCAAATGTATTTTTGCAGTAGACATATATATAAAATAGTATTATTTTTAGATTAATAAATAGATATATATCTATATTTTCATAGTAGTGCTAACAGGTGAGTTAAATTTGCTATAATAATATATAGATTATCTTATACATAAATTAGTGGAGGTTATATGAGACGACAAGACCGCATGGTTACCAATATAGATGAAATTAAAGGTATTTTAAATAGCACCCGTATCATTCACCTAGGTCTGATGGATGGTGATTACCCTTACGTGGTACCCTTACATTTTGGATACGAATTTATAGATGATGTACTTTATATCTATGTACATGGCCATTATGAGGGGAAAAAGTTTAGTTTGATTCAAGCGAATCCCCATGTATTTATTGAAATTGATGGTAGCGATGAAGCCCTCGTTTCAGGTGGAGATATTCCATGTAAATATAGCTCGGTTTACTCTAGTGTGATGGGGCGTGGAGAGGCTACCTATTTAGAGTCGATTGATGAAAAATCTCATGGCTTACAAGTATTGATGAAACATCAGACAGCTCGTGAGTTCACTTTTACGGAAGCCATGATAAACTCTGTGGGCGTAGTTCAAATTAAAATTGTCGACTATACTGCAAAAAGACGAAGACAACTTGAACAAGATGTTATTATGCCGCCATTAACTAAATAATGATACAACAATCCTACTGAACTCTATTATGATATAGCGTTCAGTAGGATTTTTTTATATCGAACCTAAGTATTAGATACATTCGTTGATGATGCCTATGCTTTCACAAAAGGAAAGATAAAAGTTTTATGAAGTAGCTGGAGATACAGAATAGGATTCTTGATTCTGATATAAATAAGAAAATATATCATTATATGTGTGAAGTATATTATAAAATTTTATAAGGCAGAGAGAGAATATGAAAAAATTAATATGTAAATCCATTTTGGCTGCTATAGCTGTTGGTTTAGTATCTATAAGCTATGTAA
>ULSW01024987.1_pt1 | contig 12642 bp, 9 predicted proteins | sample 1957051 | NCBI WGS metagenome assembly ULSW01 (sample SAMEA4835719, study PRJEB28245) | human gut metagenome | biome: gut microbiome; material: fecal sample | place: Denmark | collected 2008 | reverse complement strand
CCCCCAGCCACTGCCAGGAAGTTACGACGAGAAATCATCATAATGAAAACTCTCCTTTTATTTTAATATAATCGCGTTTTGTTGACGAAATGTGCGCACTTGCACATTTACTGGCTCAAGTATAGCGGGAAGAAGTGACAGATGCAAGCCTTTTCCGATTACAAAACATTTACAATTATTTTATCAAAATTGTATAAAAATCACACTTATCCCGGAAAATCCGCTCCGCCCGGCCTTTTTCGCGCAGCTGCGTTCAGTCTTCCACAGCCTTGTTGCCTGCCACGTTGGAGGGACCGAAGCCGAAGGGCAGCAGCTCGTCCATGCTGCGCTCGATGAAATCGTCCGGGCTTTTTGCCATGATGACATTCAGCTCCGGGCCGCCGAATTCGAACAGCGCCTGACGGCAGACGCCGCAGGGCGAGGTGATCTGCTTGTTGACTTCGCCCCGGCGCGCACCCACCACGGCGATGTCGGTGAACCTGGTCACGCCCTCGGCCACGGCCTTGAACAGGGCCGTCCGCTCGGCGCAGCTGGTGGGGGTAAAGGCGGCGTTCTCCACGTTGCAGCCGGTGAAGATGCGGCCATCCTCGGCGCGCAGGGCAGCGCCCACCATAAAGTCGCTGTAAGGCGCGTAAGCTCTCTCCCTGGCCGCAAGGGCCATCCGGATGAGCTCCTGCTTTTCTTCCAGAGTCAGTTTTGTCATAGTCGGTTCTCCTTTTTGCAATTTGCAGATATAGCGTTCTTCGTCCTGCGGGACGAAGCCAATGGATTCAAACATTTTCTGCGACTGGGTATTGAAGGAATAGATGTGCGCGAAGCACTCCGCCAAGCCCCTTTCCCGAGCCAGCTCCAGCATTTTTTCGATGACCTTCCGCCCGATGTGTTTATTCTGGTACTCCTTGCAGATGACGATGGCCAGCTCGCCGGTCGTCCGCAGGCTGACGTCACCACAAAGCACACCCCGATACTCAATATAAAACAGTTCCCCGTGTGTGTCCAGATAATGATACATCCGCTTCAGCAGCGGCAAATCATAAACGAAGTCCCTGTTATCTACCTGTTTGCAGAGCTGTGCATCCTGATACCACGCAAGTGCTGTATCGTAGGCCGGATAATACGGAACAAGCCGGATGTTCCCCTCCACAGAAATCGGACTGCGCACCATGTTCACCGTTTCTCTGTTCATCGGCCTCATTCCCTTCTGTGTCGTACATTCTTCTGTGTCGTGTATTTAAGTATAAATCATTCTTTTAAGAAGTGCAAGCGGCGATAATTACGCAGCATTATGCAATGACAGCTCTTGCATTTGTCATTACAAATGAATATAATAGAATTATAAAGGAGGCGCATCAGAATGGCAAATGCAGTCAACGTGAATTTTCGGATGGACCCCGACCTCAAGCGGAGCATGGAGGAGGTCTGCGCCGAGATGGGGCTTTCGATGACGACAGCCTTCACGATTTTTGCAAAGAAAGTGTCGCGCGAGCATCGGATTCCCTTTGAAGTCTCCGCCGACCCCTTCTATTCCGAAAGCAACATCAACCATCTCCGTCAAATCGTCCATGATATTGACACCGGCAAAACCAAGCTCACCGAACATGAACTGATCGAGGTGGACTGATGAGGCTGCTGTGGGAAGAGGAAGCGTGGGAAGATTATTGTCTTTGGCAGACGCGGGACAAAAAGCTGCTGAAGCGAATCAACTCCCTCATAAAAGACATTCAGCGGAACACCTATGAGGGCATCGGCAAGCCCGAGCCTTTGAAGGGAGATTTGAGCGGATGGTGGAGTCGGCGTATCGACGACACCCACCGCATCGTCTACCGGGAGCAGGATGGAAACATCATCATTGCGTCCTGTTACGGTCATTACACGGATACCTGAGAAGCAAAAAGACTGCTGTCGGCCGACAGCAGTCTTTTTGTATTATGGTTAAATCAATACTCCGCGCCCAGTGCGACCTTCATCATATCGGTGAAGCTCTTCTGGCGCTGCTCTGCGGTGGTGATCTCCGGGGAGACAAAGCTGTCGGAGATGGTCAGCAGGCAGGCAGCGTTCTTGCCCAGAGCCTCGGCGTTGGCGAACAGCGCAAAGCTCTCCATCTCCACGCAGAGGCAGCCGCGCTCGTCGCGCAGCAGCTCCCAGTAGGTGGGCTTTGCGTCGGAAGGCTGACGGTAGAAAACGTCGGAGGAGTGGATGTTGCCCTCGATGAGCTTGATGCCCTGCTTCTTGGCGGAGGCGCGCAGCTTGTCATTCAGCTCCTCACTGGGGAAGGTGATGTCGTGGTCGTTGCCGCTCTGGACGCGGGCATAGTTGGACTCACTGACAGCACCGGTGGCCAGCACAGTGTCGAACAGCTTGGCGTCGGCAGTGTAGCTGCCGGCGGAGCCGATGCGGATGATGTTGTCCACGTCGTAGAACTTGAACAGCTCGTAGGAATAGATGCCGATGGAGGGCATCCCCATGCCGCTGCCCATCACGCTGATGGGACGGCCCTCGTAGGTTCCGGTAAAGCCCAGCATCCCGCGGACGCCCGTCACCTGACGGACATCCTTCAGGAAAGTGTCAGCAATGAACTTTGCGCGCAGGGGGTCGCCCGGCATCAGGACAGTCTTTGCGAAATCGCCCTTTTCGGCGCTGATGTGAGGAGTAGCCATAAAATTATCTCCTTTTTATAAAATTATTTCTTCCCCGGGAATACGTTCTGCGGGGGAATGTACGAACCATTGAGACGTATCTCGAAGTGGCAGTGGTTGCCGGTGGAACGGCCCGTGCTGCCCAGATAGCCGATGAGCTGGCCCTGCTTGACGGTCTGGCCCGCGCTGACGGTCAGGGACAGACAGTGTGCATACACAGAGCTGTATCCGCCGCCGTGGCTGATGATGACCGAGTAGCCATAGCCTGTACCTGCACCGGCCTTGTTGTAACCCGCCTTGGTGACGGTGCCGCCTGCGGAGGCGTAGATGGGCGTACCGGCCGGGGCGCAGATGTCCACGCCCTTGTGGCGTCCGCCGTACCAGCGCGAGCAGTAGCGGTAGTTCGGCACAGGCCAGATGAACTGGCCGCTGCCGGTGATGTACTTGGTGCTGGAAGTCACCTTCTTGGTGCCTTTGACCACCTTCTTGTTCACCGGCTCCTTGATGACCTCGGTGGAAAGCACGCTCTGGTCCACAAGGATATTGTTGGTGTCGTAGACGTTCTGGAGGGTCACACGGCGCAGACCGTTCTCGCCCTCCTGGAGCACCTTGGTGGTTCCCTTCGTATATTCGTTGGATCTTGTCGTCTCGGTGGAGAATGCGATCTCTTCCTCACGGGTCTCGATGCGGGTGATGCGCACCTCAAGGCCAGCCTCTTCTTTGGTGATGACGAGGTGGTCGCCCTCAAGGATGCTGGACGTCTCGCTCAGCGGCTCACCCTTGAATGCCGGGTTGAGGGCGCACAGCTCACGGAAGGTCAGGTCATTGTTATGTGCGATGGACCAGAGGGTGTCGCCCGCCTTGACGGTGTAGACCTTCTGGGCCTGCTTCACGCCCACCAGCTCCTGCCGGACGGTCTCAAAATCCTGCAAGCCTTCCTTGAAGTAGAGGCCGTCTTCCAGCGTGACCTGCTTGTTGAAGCCCACGCTCACATTGGGGTCGTCCCCTTCTTCCTCGTAGGGGTCGAGCATGGCGGCGAGGTAATCCCGCAGCGCGCTGCCGTTGCTGCACACTGCCGTCAACTCGCCGTCCAGATAAAGAGCCGTACCTTCGCTGATCTGGTCGCCGGCGCTCTGGATGATGGCGTTTGCCATCTCGTTTTCGTCCATCATGTGGTGGGCAATGGCGAGGGTGTAGCTCGGCTCGATGGTCCACTCAGTCTTGTCGGTGCCGGCGTAGCTGATACGCTCCATCACGTCCTCGCGGGCCGTGTTGAAGACGTCCTCATTCGCCACATAGCCTACGGTTTCGCCGTTGACCCGGACGGCCAGCGCATAAGGCTGGTGGATGACATATTGGAACACTGCTGCGCCCAGCGCCAGTGCGCAGATGGGCAGGGCATACATCGCCATGCGGGGCAGCAGACTGAGGTTGCGGCGGACGCCGTTTTTGAAGTAGTGGACGCTGGCCTCAAATGCTGCACCGAAGCCCTGCTCCTTGCGGATGCGGTGGGCATGGATGAGAAGGGACACGGTGCCCTTTGCAAACAGCACGATGGGGCCAAACAGGTCTTTGGCCACCTGTGCTGCGCCGGGGAACGCCGTCTCCGCCAGAGCCTTTGCAAAGCGGCGGATGCCTCCAGCAGCCCAGAGAGCGGCGTACTTGACGGCACGTCCCACCCGCACGGCAGCATACTCCGCGCCAAAGCCCAGTGCGTAGAGCACTGCGCCAACGCGCAATACCAGCTTCGACGAGCGCAGCTTCCGGGCGGCATTGTCCAGCCGGTGTCTGCGGCGGCGATACCGCCGGTGGCGGCGCAGCAGATGGACGCACTGGAGCTGCGCCCAAAGCGAGCGCAGCTTTGCGCGGAAGCCGGTGTGCCGCGGCGCAGCGGCTGGCTCGTCCTGCCGCGTTTCAGTTGTTTTATCTTCCAGCAAAAAGGATGCTCCTTCCTGTATCTTCAGGAGATTCTGATTTGTCTCTTTTCTCTGTTATCGACACGCTGCCGCATCAGGACAGCTTTTTTGACAAGAATAACTCTATTTATTATACACCCTGCCAGCGCCGAAACAAGCATTGACACAAAATTTGGGCTTAGCTTTCACTTACTTTTCACGAAATACACAAATTCAGACAAGAAGCTTTGCCATATCCTCCGGCAGCGGGCTTTCCACCGTCACCGGCCTCAGGGTCGTCTCGTCCACCGGCACTTCGATGCGGATGCCGTCCGGCATCCGCTCGCAGCGCGGCACCCAGAACGTCTGTTTTGCGCAGTGGAGCGCCTGCCTCCCGATGCGCGCCCGACTCCCGCCGTAGAGGTCATCGCCGGCCAGCGGGTGGCCGATGGATGCAAAATGTACCCGTATCTGGTGGGTGCGGCCCGTCACCGGGACGCAGGCCGCGAGGCTCAGGCCGTTTTCGGCTTTCAATATGGTATATTCCGTCCGGCTGGGTTTGCCGTCGGGGGTGACGCACCGCCCGATGATGCTCTCCCCCTGCCGCCCGATGGGGGCGTCGATGACGCCCGGCCCGAGGGGAAGTTCTCCTTCTGCAACGGCGTAGTAGAGCTTTTCCACCCGCTGAGCCAGCAGCGGGGCGGCGTAGCCATTCTGAGCCGCCAGCACGAGGCCGCTGGTGTCCTTGTCGATGCGGTTCACCGGGCGGAAGACGGGGCTTCTGCCCTGACGCAGCGCCCAGGCGGCATAGCCGTTCGCCAGCGTATCCAGCGGGTAATTCAGGGTAGGATGCACCGCGAGATGGGGCGGCTTTTCCACCACGAGGGCAAAAGCGTCCTCGTAGACCACATCCACCGGGATGTCGTCCTGCGGCGCAACGCCCTCCCCCTCCGGCGGCAGTTCAAAGGAGATGACCTGCCCGGCCTCCACCCGGCGGTTGGCCAGGACGGGGGCGCCGTCGGCAAAAAAGCCGCTGCCCCGGAATTTCACGGCCCGGGACAGGTCGGTGGAGACACTGCACCTGCGCAGAAAACCGCGCAGCAGCATCCCATCCGCCTCGGGCGGGACTTTGAAATAAAGCTTCATCTTCCCACCTCCAGCGCGGGCAACATATAAGATAAGTATAGCAAAATTCTCTTTCTCTTGCAAATCTTGTTTTTTTATGGTATCATGAGGAGCGGAAAACGAGTGGAACATACGGCGGCGGGGCGGCTTTGACCGCTCTGAGGAAAGTCCGGGCCTCACAGAGCACGGTAACTGCTAACGGCAGCCGAGGGTGACCTCAGGGAAAGTGCAACAGAAAGGAAACCGCCGCAGCAATGCGGTAAGGATGAAAGGGCGAGGTAAGAGCTCACCAGCGCATGGGTGACTATGCGGCTTTGTAAACCCTACCGGAAGCAACGCCTATATGGGACGTACAGCGCTGCTCGCGTGTCCCGAAGGCGGCACGAACCTGTCAGCAATGGCAGGTCTAGACAGATCGTCGTTTAATACAGAACCCGGCTTACGGTCTATCTCGTTTTCCATCTTTTGTTTTCAGCGCTGTCTGCGGTGTGCAGGCAGCGTTTTTTGTTTCTTTAACCACACTGTCACTTTTCGTTTGGGCCGGTTTGTGGTATACTGAACAAAACCCCACAGAGCACGTCTCCGCCGGGGCCTTAATTCAACAGACAGGATGTGAAATCCTCCGATGAAAGATGGTTTTTTGAAAGCAGCTGCCCTCTCGCCCTCACTGCGGGTGGCCGACTGCAATTATAACGCTTCCCAAATCGTCTCTCAGTTACAGGACGCTGCCGCCCGCGGCGTCAAGCTGGCGGTGTTCCCCGAGTTCTGCCTCACCGGCTACACCTGCGGCGATCTGTTCTTGCAGCGCACGCTGCAGCAGGGCGCACTGGACGCCCTGCAGACCGTGCTGGACGCCAGCCGGGAGCTGGACGTCGTGGCCCTCGTGGGCCTGCCGCTGCTGGTGTGGGGCAAGCTGTACAACTGCGCCGCCGTCCTCTGCGGCGGGCGTCTGCTGGGCCTTGTCCCCAAGACTTACCTGCCCAACTACGGCGAGTTTTACGAAAAGCGCCAGTTCACCCCGGGCAGCACTGAGGTAGAGACGGTAACAGTCTGCGGGCAGGAGGTGCCGTTCGGTACGTCCCTGCTCTTCCGCTGCCGCCAGATGCCCAGCTTCGTTCTGGGCGTGGAGATCTGCGAAGACCTGTGGAGCGCTCTGCCCCCCTCCACCTTCCACACGCTGGCCGGTGCCACCGTCATTGCGAACCTTTCGGCCAGCGATGAGACGGTCGGCAAGGCCGAGTACCGCCGGGCGCTGGTGTCGAACCAGTCCGCCCGCCTGCTCTGCGGCTACCTGTACGCTTCTGCCGGCCACGGCGAGAGCACCCAGGACATGGTCTTCGCCGGCCACGACCTCATCGCCGAGAACGGAACCATCCTCGCCGAGACGTCTCCCTTCGAGGGCGGCTGGGCTGAGACGGAGCTGGACTGCCAGCGGATGGAGTCGGAGCGGGCGCGCAACACCAGCTTCGAGCCCAGCGCTGAGGGGTATCTGACCGTCGATTTCGACCTTGCCCTCACCGAGACCAAGCTCTCCCGCTGGGTAGACCCCACGCCCTTCATCCCCCACGACGAGCGCCGCCGGGCCGAGCGCTGTGAGCTGATCTTGAAAATGCAGGCCGACGGCCTCGCCAAGCGCCTCGAGCACGCCCACGCCAAGACGGCGGTCATCGGCATCTCGGGCGGTCTGGACAGCTGCCTCGCTCTGCTGGTGGCCGTCCGCGCCATGAAGCAGCTGGGCCGCCCCACCAGCGATGTGCTGGCCGTGACCATGCCCTGCTTCGGCACCACCCACCGCACCCGCAGCAATGCGGAGATCTTATGCGACGAGCTGGCCGTCAGCTTTACCGAGATCGACATCGCCAACACCGTCCACAGCCACTTCAAGGACATCGGCCAGGACGAGAGCGTGCTGGACGTCACCTTCGAGAACGGACAGGCCCGTGTGCGCACCCTCGAGCTGATGGACACTGCCAACCGCACCGGCGGCCTCGTCGTCGGCACCGGCGACCTCTCCGAGCTGGCGCTGGGCTGGGCCACCTACAACGGCGACCACATGAGCATGTACGGCGTCAACGCCGGTGTCCCCAAGACGCTGGTGCGCCACCTCGTCCAGTATGAGGCCGACATTGCCGCCTCCGCCGAGCTGCGCCGGGTGCTGCTGGACATCCTCGACACCCCCGTCTCCCCGGAGCTGCTGCCTGCCAAGGACGGCGAGATCTCTCAGAAGACGGAAGACCTCGTGGGTCCCTATGAGCTGCACGACTTCTACCTTTATTATGTTCTCCGCTTCGGCTTCGGCCCGTCGAAGATATTCCGGCTGGCGAAAGCGGCCTTCGCAGGCCGGGCCGAGTACCCGGACGAAGTGCTCTACAAGTGGCTGCGCAACTTCTACTGGCGGTTCTTCGCCCAGCAGTTCAAACGCAGCTGCCTGCCCGACGGCCCCAAGGTGGGCAGCGTCACCCTCTCGCCCCGGGGCGACTGGCGGATGCCCAGCGACGCAGCCGCCGCGCTCTGGCTGGCCGAGCTGGAGCAGATCCCGCTCAAAGGATAATTTTTTATGAAACAACACAAAAAACTGCTGATGGATCTGGTCTTTGCTGCCGTCATTCTGGCCGCAGCCGCCGTGCTGCTGCTGGTGCGGAAAGCAAACCAGACCGGTGCGCCTCTCTGCGCAGAGCTCATCTACGGTGACAGCAACACCAAGCTCACCTTTCCCCTCGAAAAAGACGCCGATTACGATGTGGACACCGGCTACCTCACCGTCCACATCAGGATCCAGGACGGCGCGGCCCGCTTTGTGGATTCGCCCTGCCCTGACCACATCTGCGAGTCCTTCGGCTGGCTCAGCGAGGAAGACCAGACGGCCACCTGCCTGCCCGCCCGGGCTGTGCTGAGCATCATCCCCACCACATGACGGCATACACATCCAAAGGAGTGAACGCCTATGTTTGACGAAAACGAGCATATCCATCCCCAGAATAACGACGAAGGCCCCCGGCACATCCACCGGGGCATCAAGCGCAGCGAACCTGACGAGGTGGAGGTAGACAGCGCCGATTTCTTCTCGCCGGAGCCTCCCCGCCCCAAAGCGCCGCCGAAACCGACACCGACGCCTCCGTCTGAGCCGCCGAAGCCTCCGGTGCCGCCCCGCAGACAGTGGGAGCCGCTGCACCCCAGCGAGCCCGCCCCCGCTGACAACAAACTTCCGAAAGGAGGAATGGTCTTGCTGGTACTGCAGGCCATCCTGAGCCTTGCCGCGCTGGTGCAGCTCTGGCGCACCCAGATGCTGCCGGTGCTCTACCTCGTTATCATCACCGCGCTTCTGGTGCTGCTCTGGCTGCTGGTGCGCAAGTGCCTCGCCTCCCGCAGCGGTGCCGTCGTGGCCCGGGTGCTGTCCGTCCTGCTCTGCGCCGCGCTGGCCGTGGGCTGTGTCTGGGCGCAGCAGGGTCTGACCGCACTGGACAGCATGACTTCCGGCCTGCTCACCGGCGCAGAGGCGAATAAGATCACGAAAGAGCCCTTCGTCGTCTACCTCAGCGGCGTGGACAACCGCGGTGACCTGACCGAAAAGGCCCGCAGCGACGTGAACATCCTCGCCGTGGTCAACCCCACCACCAAGCAGGCGGCCCTCATCAACACCCCGCGCGACTACTATGTTGACCTCGCAGGCACCGACAGCAAGGACAAGCTGACCCACGCCGGCCTCTACGGCGTCGAGACCAGCATGGCCACGCTGGGCAACCTCTACGGCGTGGATGTGGAGCACTACCTCCGCATCAACTTTGCGGGCTTCATCAACATCATCGACGCCATCGGCGGCGTGGACGTCTACTCCGACCAGGCCTTCACCTCGGTGGGCAGCCCCGGCTACTACGACCCCACCACCTTCGCCGAGGGCTGGAACCATCTGGACGGCAAGTCCGCTCTGGCCTTTGCCCGTGAGCGCCACGCCTTCAAGACCGGCGACATCCAGCGCGGCATCAACCAGATGAAAGTCATCGACGCGGTGGCCAACAAGCTCAAGTCTCCCGCCCTGCTCATGGGCTTCTCCAAGCTGATGGACGCCGCCGCCGACTGCTTCGTCACCAGCCTCTCGCAGGAACAGATCTCTGCGCTGGTCCGGATGCAGCTGGGCGACCTTGCCAACTGGGACATCCAGAGCTACACCGTCACCGGCTCGGGCGCGAAGAGCACCAAGTGCTACTCCGCCAAGGGCCAGAGCCTCTACGTCATGAAGCCGGATGAGAACTCTGTCAACGAGGCCAAGGCCCTTGTCGCAGCGGTCCTGGGCGGCGAGGACAAGCTCACCAGCACCAGCCAGACCCCCGAGAAGACTGATGTCTTCACGCCGACCGCCGACCCCAACGCCGGTGCATCCATCCCGGAGGAATCTCCCGACAGCGTGATCGCAGAAGAGCCCGCCGAGAGCGAAGCCCCGGCGGAAGAGGCCCCCGCTGACGGCCAGCCCGCCGAGGGCGACACCTCCGGTGAGCCCAGCGCTTCCACCGAGGTCCCTGCAGACGGCAGCGAAGAAGCCCCGGCAGGCTCCACCGAGTCTCCGTCCTTCAGTATGCCGACCCAGGAGCAGGTGGAGCAGGCGGCTTCCTCCCTGCATCAGGCCGCTTCCACCGTGCTGGACGCTCTGTTCGGCTCCGGCAGCGGCAACGCTTCCAGCGCTGAAAATGATGCAGCGTAAATAGAATTGCAAAAGAAAAAGGACTGCTCACGCAGTCCTTTTTCTTTTGCCTGTTTAAGCTAAAATGTCGCCCAGCACGCTCTGGCCGTCCAGCGTGGAAGCATCCACACCCAGATAGTCGCAGATGGTCTGTGCGATGGTTCCAAAGCAGAGCTTGGTGCCGAGGTCAACGCCCGGCTTGACGCCCTTGCCGCAGATGAGGTACGGCACATACTCGCGGGTATGGTCGGTGGTCTTGGTGTAGGAGGGGTCGCAGCCGTGGTCGGCCGTGACCATCAGGATGTCACCCTCCCGCATCCCGGGGATGAAGTCGGCAACGAACTTATCGAACTCGGTGGCCGCAGCAGCATAGCCCGCCACATCGCGGCGGTGGCCGTAGAGCATATCGAAATCGACGAGGTTCACGAAGGCCAGACCCTCGAAGTCGCGGGTCTGCAAAGCCTTGGTGAAGGCGATGCCGTTGGTGTTGCCGGTGGTCTTGATCTTCTCCGTCACGCCCTCGCCGTCGAAGATGTCGAAAATTTTGCCCACGGCGATGACGTCCCTGCCCGCGTCCTTGAGCAGATCCAGCATGGTCTTGCGGGGCGGCTTGAGGCTCAGGTCGTGGCGGTTGGTGGTGCGGTAGAAGGTATCGGCGGTGCGGCCGAGGAAGGGGCGGGCGATGACGCGGCCCACGCCGTACTCGCCCTTCAGCATCTCGCGGGCGATCTCGCAATAGCGGTACAGCTCATGCACCGGCACCAGTTCTTCGTTGGCGGCCACCTGAAACACGCTGTCGGCGCTGGTGTAGACGATGAGGGCATCCTCCTTCATGGCCTGCTCGCCGTAGTCCTTCAGCACCTGTGTGCCGGAGTAGGGCTTATTGCAGAGGACTTTGTGGCCGGTCTTTTCCTCAAACTCGTGGATGAGGCTGTCCGGGAAGCCCTCCGGGAAGGTGGGCAGCGGCTTCGGGCTGACGACACCGGCGATCTCCCAGTGGCCGATGGTGGTATCCTTGCCCATGCTCTGCTCCTGCAGGCGGGCGAAGGAGCCGATGGGGGCGGCATCCTTTTCACCGGCGGTCACGCCGTCGATGTTGAACAGGCCGAGCTTTTTCAGGTTGGGGCAGTTGAAATTGGGGTGGTTGGCGATGGCGCCGAGGGTGTTGGTCCCCTCATCGCCAAAGGCGGCGGCGTCCGGCTCTGCGCCGATGCCGAAGCTGTCCAGAACGATCAGAAAAACGCGCTTTTCCATTACGCTTTCACTCCGTTTCTATCATTTTGCGCTCCCCCTCTGTCCCTTCGGGGCAGAAGTGAGACTTTTGCTTAGCCCTATTATAGGCGATGGACGCACTTTTCGCAAGCGTTTTATCGCTCCGGCATCTATCACGAAAATTTAAGGTTTTCTTTGCCGAATTTTTTCTTGCTCTCTTGTACACAAGCGGTTATAATATAGAATGGTAAGGTTTTCAAACACCCCTGACCGGGCCGATGTCCGGCCAGCGGCCGCAGGGCATATCTGGCACCTGCGCGCCCATCATAGAGGAAAAAAGAGACTGTTAGAGGTATATTTATGAGAAAAACGAAGATCATCTGCACCCTTGGCCCTTCTACCGATAAGGACGGCGTCCTGCGCGAGCTGGTCGCCAACGGCATGAACGTGGCCCGCTTCAACTTTTCCCACGGCTCCTACGAGGAGCACAAGGGCCGTCTGGACATGCTGAAGGCTGTCCGCGCTGAGCTGAACAAGCCCGTTGCTGCCCTGCTGGACACCAAAGGCCCCGAGATCCGCCTGAAGGAGTTCAAGAACGGCGTTGAGATGCTGGAAGCCGGCCAGACCTTCACCCTGACCACCCGCGAGGTGGAGGGCACCAAGGAGATCTGCTCCATCACCTACAAGGACCTGCCCCAGGACGTCCACGAGGGCGGCACCATCATGCTGGACGACGGCCTCATCAAGCTGGCCATCAAGAGCGTCACGGACACCGACATCGTCTGCGAAGTGCTCAACAGCGGCAAGATCAAGACCAAGAAGGGCGTCAATGTCCCCGGCGTCCACCTGTCCATGCCCTACCTGAGCCAGCGCGACCGGGATGACATCATCTTCGGTGTCCAGCAGGGCTTCGACTTCATCGCGGCTTCCTTCGTGCGCACCGCACAGGACGTCTACGACATCCGCAACCTGCTGAACGAGTACGACTCCCACATCCGCATCATCGCCAAGATCGAGAACCGCGAGGGCGTCAATAACATCGACAGCATCCTGTCCGCTGCCGACGCCGTCATGGTCGCCCGCGGCGACCTGGGCGTCG
>ULSW01009676.1_pt1 | contig 12764 bp, 7 predicted proteins | sample 1957051 | NCBI WGS metagenome assembly ULSW01 (sample SAMEA4835719, study PRJEB28245) | human gut metagenome | biome: gut microbiome; material: fecal sample | place: Denmark | collected 2008 | reverse complement strand
TTCCAATTTGTATCCCAGCATGGACAGGAACTGCCCGTACCCATTATCCTGCACGCCCTTTCCAAGATGCAGGCCTCCGGACATGCCCTTCAGGTTCAGATCTTCTACACATACCGCATCATATCTTTCTGCAAGCCCCCTGCTGAGTTTATGCTGGAAATCTTTTCTTTGGTTCTTTATCTTTTCATGGCACAGCACTACTCTCTTCTTCTGTTTCTGATAATTCCTGCTTCCTTTTTCACAGTGGGAGAGTTTCCTCTGTTCCCTTACAAGTTTTTTCTCTGCTTTCCTGTAAAACATAGGATACCCGGCTCTTTCCCCTGTGGAAAATACACACATTCCCCGCATGGCAAAATCGATCCCAAGGAATTTTTCTGCCGGACTTTTTTCCACTGTTTGGCTCTCACAGCAGAACAAAAGACTTGCAAAATATTTTCCGGATGGCTCACGGCTCACAGTTACAGACTTCAGTTCCCAGTCTGACGGGATCTGCCGGTGGAATTTTATCTTTATGGCAGACATCTTTGGAAGCTTCAGATGGGTATCCTGCAAAAAGATATTCCCGTTTACTGCATTGGTCGTATAGGAATTTCCTGCACGTTTTTTTGATTTATAGCGTGGAAATCCGCAGGATGGTTCCCGGAAAAACTTCCGGAACGCACTTTCCAGATGCAGCTGCACATTCGCCAGGGCCAGGGAGTCCACCTCTTTCAGCCAGGGGTATTCCTTCTTATATCCGGCCGGTGTGTTCCTGAGCATCTTTTTTTCTTTCTGATAATAGCTGATCTTATCCGCCAGCATCTGGTTATAAATAAAGCGGCTGCAGCCGATTGTTTTCTCTATCTGGACTCTCTGCTCTTTATTTGGATAGATTCTTATTTTTACGGCGCGGTTCATTCTTCTCACCTTGACTTTCTATATACTGTCGTATCGTTTCAATCGGTGCCCCGCCTGCACTGAGCAGACAGAAGCTCTGGCTCCAGAATGCATCTTTCCAGAGTTTTTCTCTTATCTTGGGATACTCTTTTTTCAGCAGCCTGCTGCTGGCGCTTTTATAGGCATTGATGAATTTACTGGGGTGCGATATACTCAAAGATCTCTTTTGCTCTTTCGGATATTTCGTCGTTCAGTACTTTTCTTCTGTATTTTATAACCATCACTAGATGATAGTATAACAGAAATACTGAATGAGAATTATGGTCTAATTCCATTATATTTATCATCCTTTTTCTTATATCGACTGATATATATTTACGAACTAATTGTTCTTTTTTAGTATACTACATTAGGAAACGGAGAACAAGTGTTTCTTTTATAATATAGGAATTTTTTGAGCAGATATGCTCAGATGTGCAATTCATCTCACCACCTGAAGGACGCCACTGAAAAAGTGGTCGTAAAATCATATATCTGATATAATTAAGGTATCATAATTGTCGGAGGTTGAAATGTTATCATCCCAACTTAAACTTAGCCTTAGTTATTATTCAGATTTATATGACATGATTGTTCCAAAAGATCATATTCTAAGAAAAATCAGGGAATTGGTCGATTTTTCTTTTATATATGATGAATTAAAAAATAAATATTGCCTTGACAATGGACGTAATGCAAAAACCCTATATTGCTATTTAAATATCTGCTTTTAAAATATCTTTATAACCTTTCTGATAATGGTGTTGTTGAAAGATCACGATATGATATGTCTTTTAAATATTTTCTGGAATTAACGCCAGAAGAAGAGGTTATCCATCCTAGTCTTTTAACCAAATTCAGAAAGCAGCGTTTAAAAGATGAAAATATACTTGATCTGCTCATAAATAAAAGTGTAGAACTTGCCATAAATCAAGGTATTTTAAAAAGCAACACTATAATTGTTGACTCAACTCATACAGAAGCCCGTTATCATAAAACTACTCAGAGAGAAATGTTGAAAAAAGCCTCTACTTCTTTAAAAGCAGCTTTAAAAGATTCTGATAAAGACATTTATCTGCCAGATGAACCTGAAAAACGAGCTTCTTTAGATGAGTATAATGAATACTGTCATGAATTATTAAACACAGTTCAGGAAAGTCCGTATTCAGAACTGCCAACGATTAAAGAAGAATCTTCTATGTTATCCGAAATTTTGGATAATCAGATTGATTGTTATGATCAATCCATTGAACCGGATGCCCGGATTGGCCATAAAACGGTCAATTCTTCTTTTTACGGATACAAAACTCATTTGGCCATGACAGATGAACGGATTATCACTGCAGCAACAATCACATCCGGCGAAGCATTTGATGGTCAGGAACTTCCAGTACTGGTTCAAAAAAGTAAAGCAGCAGGTGCAACCGTTAATGAAGTAATAGCAGATACCGCATATTCCACACTGGAAAATTTAAAAGATGCACAAAGCAATGACTATAAATTAATTTCAAAGCTTAACCCGAGCATCATAAAAGGGACTCGTTCAGAGGACGGCTTTATCTTTAATAAAGATGCGGATACCATGCAGTGCCCAGCAGGGCATTTGGCTATAAAATATCGAATTGACAAACGTAGTAATCAGAAAAAGAATACACGTATCAAATATTTTTTCGATATCAATAAATGCCATGTCTGTCCTTATCGTAATGGCTGCTATAAAGAAAATGCAAAAACCAAAACGTATAATATCACTATTAAATCGGATTATCATAAAAATCAAGAGGAGTTTCAAAAAACACAATATTTCAAGGAACGTTTCAAAACCCGCTATATGATAGAGGCAAAAAATAGTGAATTAAAAAATATACACGGATATAGTCGTTGTGATGCTGCTGGACTATCAAACATGCAACTTCAAGGAGCAGTATCAATATTTGCAGTCAATTTAAAACGAATTTTAAAACTAAAGGGAGAAGTCTGCCCAAATGAGGAAAAATAGGAAAGTTCATCTCTCAAAAGGGTAGATTTTGCATCCCTCAAAACACTATTTTAGCAATATTTTATTATCAAGGAACATTTTTGCACATATTTTACACTCTGTGATACTAAACTTACCACTTTTTCAGTGGCGTCCCTGAAGAGGTGGGAGAATTCTTGCTACATTTGTTAAAAGGTGGAAAATCGTCACTTCCAATGATTATCTCTGGCATGTTTTCCTGTGAAGATGTACTTTTCTGTGTTGTAACTGAACATCCTGATATCAGTAATACCCCAAAAGCAAACAAAAACGGTATTACTGCCATGTACTTAGATTTCATGCTATGTACCTCAACAATTTTCTCTGATTTTTTTGGATTTTACGTCATTATAATAACTCTGTTCATACTGAATTTACATAAAAGATATAATACAAAACATGCACAAAATTTTATATTTTTTACAAAGAACAGGTGATTTTTCAAGTGGATCATGTTATGTAGATTTCACTCAGAGTAGTACTCCTTCACTTTCCCTCTGAAACTCCATCTTCATTTTTACTTTTGCCAGTTTTATTTCCGGTATTCCTTCAGAAATGGACATAAAAAGCGCCATAGGTTTTTTCCAATGCCTATGGCGTGTAAATAATTTTCTACTCTGCGGATACCTTGTTTATGATTGTCTGCCTGAGCAGGCGTCTATGCCAACAGATTTCTCTATACTTTTGAAATTTTATGATACTCTTTTTTCTCTGGAAAATACAAAACTATACAATAAGTTAAATCGTCTGCGTTAACTTCCATTCGCCCATCCATCTGCTCCATCATAATAGAAATATTGTGCAACCCAATCCCTGTTTTTTGATGCTCAGAATCAAACCTGGTAATACTATTTTGAATACTGATTCCTACTTCTTCATTCCCATAACAAAGCTGTATACATACCTCATTTTCATGTTTTCCATATTTTTCAATATTAGAAATAATATTATTCATAATTCTGCCAATAAAATCTGTATTTATACATACAGATATCTGTCTCCACTCCAACCGATCTGTATTTACTTTAAATCCTTCATATTCCAGTAAAGCACACAGTTCAGAAAGATAATCACCAAAAGCACACATAATATCTTCTGCAGGTTCCAGTTCTATATGGTGTCGTGAATTTACAAAAAAATATTCAAACATCTGCTCCGACAAATCTCTGATCTGAAGTACACGATCAAAGGCTTTATTTATATATTCCTGAGTAACCGCACCTTCTTTTTGCTGCTTTTTTAGAATCTCAAGATATGCCATCAAACCAGTCAGAGGAGTACGCAGATCATGTGACATTCCTAACACCAGCTTCTCCTGTGCACTCTTCAGGTCATACTCTATCTGCTCTTTTTTCACCAATGTTTGTCTCATATGTTCCAGTCCACTGGCTAACTGTGCAATTTCATCTGTTCCCTGAACAGTTACATTCCCCTGCAAATTTCCTCTGCTGATTATATTTACCTCTTTCATAAGGCATTGTATATATTTTACATTCTCATACATTCCAGATACAACAATTCCAATACACGCCGCGACTCCAAGTACAACAGAAAAGACCATCAATATGTTAAAATATTTATCCGCTGTTCCTTCATATATATATACATCTGCCGTTCCATCCTTAAATGAAATTCTGTGGTACATTCTCCATGTCAGATTTGGTATTTCTCTGCTGCCATACATAATTTTTCCGTTGTAGGAAATATCAAACAACAGCCATTTTCCCCTTGAAATCGTGAAGTCATCAATATTTCGTTCTGTACCCCATTTTTTCAACATTTTATAATCAGATGCACTCAACTTATTTTGTGTAACATACTCCTGAAGTTCTTCTGCACGTTCTGTCTCTTCAGCATAAACATATCCTGTACGAAAGAAAAAGCGTTGCAGTAACCCCTTTCCCCCGAAATATGTCACGCTTAACACTAATAAACCTGCTAATAACCCCTGCATAAGATAGCAAATTATCTTGCCTGTCAAACTATTTCCGCAAATTTTATCCAAGGCGATATCCCTTTCCCCATACGGTTTGAATCATCTTTGGCTTTTGTGGATCATCTTCGATTTTCATTCGTAATCTTCGGATATGCACCATAACAGTATTTCCAGATGAATATAAGAACGGCTCCTCCCACAAACTCTCATAAAGATTTTTTACCGAGAATACCTTTTTCGGGTTTTCCATCATAAGCAATAAGATTCTGTATTCCATTTCTCTGAGACTGATTTCCTTTTCATTGCGGAATACCTCATTACATTGAGTATTCACTTTTACTTTTCCATATTCAATCCAATGTTCTTTTGTCTTCTCACCTTGTAATGTCTGACTATATACATGATATCTTCGTAGTAACGCTTTAACCCGGGCAAGAAGTTCCGCATACGAAAATGGTTTCACGAGATAGTCATCACCTCCTGCCATAAGTCCGAGTAATTTATCAGATTCCTGACTTTTGGCTGTCAGAAACAACACTGGAACATGTGAGATTTTTCGAATTTCTTCACAAGTTTTTATCCCGGATATTCCCGGCATCATAATATCAAGAATAACAAGGTCAATATCATCTGATACTTTTTTCAAACACTGATATCCATCCTCTGCTTCCTGAACAATATATCCCTCACCTTCAAGAAGTATCCTCACTCCTTCTCTAATTGCTGCATCATCTTCTACAACCAAAATATGATTATCCATTTTCATCCTTTCGTCTTCTAAACTGCATATACCCATATTTGCTGACATTGAGAAATCAGGGTCGTATATTCCCATTTTTTTGAACTGTTTGTATAGCTGAATGGATCGTTTACAGAAAATTTCTTTCTGGAATAATCATAAATAACAATAAAATGCCCTGAATTTGTAAAATCTCCGGGACCCATAGCACAGATTATCAGATTTCCATCTTTAAGTCTGTCGGCCATTTCCTGTTCTCCCAGCATATCAAATTGCGAAGCAATTACACCGTAATCCAAAGCAGCTTCTCTCATGAATTTCCAGGATGTTCCAATACCCTCTACATAATATCCCTCGTTCATGGATTTTTGCGCAAGCACAGGTGGTGTTGCCTCTGTATTTCTGGTTAAACTGTATATTACCATTGCCATGCACGTCGGACCACATCCGGAAATTCCTATATCACTTGTTCCATAAGGTTCATATCCCCATCTTTTATCCCATTGAATAAATAAAGGAACTTTTTTCTTCCGTTCCTCAAATGTAAGTCCTTCAGAAGACTTCTTATGTACATCATTGTATCCTTCGACAAATTCCAGCATTTCCGGATTTCTTTTTAAATCCTCTAAAAGAATATCCGGATAATTTTCTGTATGTAAAAATATCTTCTTCCACTCTGCACTTTCCATTATCTGTTTTTTGTAAGCGTCTGTCAATATAATACCCTCTTCAGTTTTTTTCGCTCTTACTGTCACAACTATCCATGCTGCCAGAATTAAAATCAGAAGAATAATTTTACTACAACTTTTTCCCATATGTTTTTTTCTTTTTTTCATCATAAATCACCATTAATATGATCCCGGTAAATCCTGCCATTGTTGGAATTGAAGCTGTAAACCCTACCGAACCATTAATTCCTGTAAGCAACATATTTTTACTATTTACAGTATACATCCATATTGCAGGAAAGTTCTGTGCCACGTCAATATGAAAAATCTGGCTTTCTCCTGATAGAATATTATACAGACAATGAATCATAACCGAAGACCATATAGAACCTGTCTGCTCTGTAACAAGTGCCAATGCAATTCCTGCAATTTCAACAGAAATAATCATCATAATTACTTTTTCTATATCAGAAGTATCAATCCCATCAAAATGATAAACAGCGAATAAAAAACTTGAAACAAACACTGCACATTTCTTTCCAAAAGTATTCTGAAGCAATCTTAAAATCATACCACGAAAGACAATTTCTTCTGTTACTGCCGCTTTAATACCTGATGATAAAATAGAAATTGTAACTACATCTATGATTTCTTTATATGTAAGGTTTCCTTTTTCAAATGTTCCCTTTGTAAAAAATATATAAAAAAGGCATATTAATACCGGCATTAATACCGCTGTTATACACCACTTTTTTTTCGGAAGCGGCATTCCTAAAAACAAATCCTGCATTTGAATTCTTATAATATACTTCGTATATAAATATATCATGGTCAGCAGGCTCAAAATCGCAAATGTCACATATAGAATTCTCACATATGGATTCTTCTCACATATCCCATATGCAAATGCTATACTAAATTCATCCGTAAGCTGAATAAGAATGAATGCTATTGCAATATGGAACGTACATTTTATTTTCATAAATGCTCCTTTACTTTTCTCCTCATGTATTATTTTCTAAGAGTTATCTCTTAGAATGTACTTATACAATAACATTTAATTCTTACCTGTTCATTTAACTGTACCTTAACTATTCTTAACTATCTTCAAGCAGATGCAAAGCCTATGACGAAAGCTTTGCCTTAGAAGCTATAGCATCATCCATGGTCATGTTTCCCATAAAATTTGTTTTTCATGTCTACCATCCGAATGCGTCCCGGATCAAAGCTCCGGTTTCTCCGTCTATATAAAACAATTCCTGTTCTTCTGGTGAATCCTTCCATTGGTAAGGACAGCAAAAACTCCATACAGGCCTGTAAACAATTCCATCTGTGGTTTCATCAATATAATATTTCAGACGAATTTTCGTAACTGGAATCGTGATTGGTTCTGTTTTTTCCGTCGTGTCCTCTTCCGTAAAAAATCCAATTTTTCCTTCTTTTACATATTGTCCCACCGATTTCATAATTTCTTCCATGGAAAGCATAGTAACTGTTTCTTTCTCTTTCACCTGAAGCGGGATCGGTATTTTGAAATAACAGTCTTCAAGCTTGAGACCAAATCCTGCGCTTCCCTGGTAATGATACTGGGAAAGTCCACCTGTCGGTATTCCATTCAACATAACTTCTGTGTCGTAATAATCATATCCTTCCGTCATGTTGCTAATTGATTTTCTTACAGAAGTTCCAGCTAAATCAGCTTTGGAAAACAGTTGATTTATAATATTTAATTTCTCATCTTCTGTATTCTCACCTAAAAATCCCAAATCTTTTTCACTTAATCCATCACACTCTATCATCCCATCCGAAATAAATAACTGCAGTCCTTTTTCTTTATTTTCCCAGACCGTTTCATCTGTTACAGATTTTTCCCATCCATCTTTCCCGCCAAACCAGGAGCAGATGTCTTTCTCTGATATATTGCATTTTTTCAGAACTCCCTTTGAAACGTCATCGGTATTTCCGGTAATATCAGCTTCTATCGTAAGGGTTCCTGATTTTCCCGGCAGAGAAGCTGTTACATGGTTTTCCTTTACCTGCAACATTGTTTTTTCCGGATCATATTTTTCATTTACACTCGTAGTATTTGACGAACTTTCCAAATCTGTTGTGTTCTGCGTACTCTCACCCGAAGATGGTTCTATTCCGGTGTCAGCAGCCTGCAATTTCCCTTCTTTTCTATATTTTTCAATGATATCCCTTACTTCATCCTTTAATGGGAGGGTTAACGTAAGGGTCTGAGGCGTATATCCTCTGTAAACGTCCTCCGCAGGAAGTGCATAAGAAACCCTTCCTTCTGAATCTGTAAAAGAACCAATTTTAAAAATCTTTTCGTAAGCTTCAGTGTCTTTCCAGGTATAATAAATCTTACCGTCATAAACAGGATATGCCTGAATAGTCATGGAAAGTTCTACTTCAGAATCTTCTTTTAATATTTTCTCAATCAAAGCGTCATCATACAAAGTAATATGCCCATAATAAAGATCTTCCCCTTCTATTTTATTTAAAGAAGCCAGTGCATCTTTTCCATTCACCGTTGCATGATCACGGCAACCGATCATATAATTCTTTGCCTCAGTGGAAGGTTCTCCGAGAAAACTTAAACCGCCGCCATCAAAATACGCTTCTTTAACAGTCAGCATGGACTGATTCCAATCGACCTCCTCGGGCGTTATTGAATAAGAAGTAATATTTTCTGCAGTTGACTCAGGTTCTGTGACAACCATTTGAGCTGCTTCCTGTTCAGTGACCCCCTGTTGCTCAAGTTCTTTATACAGTCGTCCGATATTTGTTGCAAGTACACCAGTACTAACTCCTAATATAGCAGCTACCGGAAGAAGAATCCGAATTATTTTTTTCTTATTTCCTGAATTTTTCGTTCTTTCTCCATCTGTTTTTTTACTTAAATCCCCCGTTGTTTTCTCATCTGGGGAATTTAAAATTCCACTCAGAACATCTTCCATAGCTTTATCAATATTTTCTGGTATTGTAGTTTCTTCTTTTAAAATCCTTCTGATTTCCTTCATATAGTCTCACCTCCTGATCACCTTTTTTAATTTTGCTCTTGCCCGGGAAAGTTTGGTTGATACGGTATTGCTGTTCATTTCAAGAAGGGCACTGATTTCCTTAACTGAAAACTCATCAAAATAATAGAGTTCCACGATTTTCCTACTTTCTTCATCCAGGCATAAAAGCAATTGTTTCCATTCACAGAGATTCAGTTCTTCACAATGTACCCCTTCTGCAAAATCATCCAGTTCTGCTGCATGGTTCTTTTGGCGGAGAATGTCCTTGCACTCATTTATAAGGATCCGCATCAGCCAGGTTTTAAAATACTTCGGTTCTCTCAGTCTCTGTATATTTTCATAGCAGGATAGGATTGTATTTTGCAGGGCATCAGCAATGTCCTGCTCATCCCGAAGATAAATCCAGGCAGTCTTATACAGGCTCTGCTTATTCATCCGGATTAATCTGACAAATGCTTCTTTATCTCCATTTTTAGCTTCTGTTATTAAAGCATCCATAACGTACCTCCTTTTCTTCTTATAATTATTAGACTTGAAAAACAGCAATTTGCTTTCAAGAAAAAAATTTTATAAAAAATGCCATAGGTTTTCGATACCTATGGCGTGTAGATATAGGGAAAAGCTGCCTTTTTTATCGGCAGTGGAATATTTTCTGTGTTTGTGCCAGATCATCCAAGTCATATGAGTGAATTCCTAATGCTTCTAAATCCATTATCCATTCCTGAACTTCATATCCCAAAATATCTGCGAATATTTTTTTCAATATTCCTTTGTCTTATCAATTATCTTGTATATGGTTCGGTGTCTTTTCCGTCATATACAAATACTTTTATATCCGTATTTTCATCAACATCAGCATGGATGCCTACCGTGTATTCTTCATCTGTAACGTTCAGAAAAGAATAGCAGCCACCCGCAGGAATACTGCCAGATACGAGTTCCTGTTTTCCTTCGCAGAGCAGATGCACAATAACGTCAAAATCGTTTCTGTTCTGAACCGTCAACACGCCTGTTTTGGATAAAATTTTTGCATCAGAATATGTAATTACATAAGAATCAGGCGTTGACTCTTCCGCACAGGTTACAGAACAATCCCACTGTATCGCGGCATTTGCTTTTCGACAGGCTTCTGAAGACTTATATGTTGAAAACATAATCATTGTACTTATAGCAACAATACTAATAATGACCAACACTATTGTCACTTTTTTCTTCACAGCCATCACCTCCACACACAGTTCAATTTGTTACCCATATGATATCATATCTTTTCTTCAATTACATTACCTAATTTTAATACACAGCCATTCGACTTGCTATTACTTTGTTTTCTTCCATGTATAAAATTGCGGATTTGAATATATCTCCCGGTCACAATCTTTTAAAAGATCCTGAAAAAGTTTTGCCCACATCACAGGTATTTTTTTATTCTTTAAAAATGAGGTCTTCTTTTCCAAAAACAAATATCCGGCGGATTGAAAACATATTAATTAAAGCCGTCTGGCAGAATAATATAGAATTAGTAAAAACAAATTATCGGGACATCATACTGAATAAGACTATAAAGCTGCCCGGCATTTTCCGGGGGAAGATTGATGCATCCATGAGAACCACCTGTAAGATATCTGTCACCACCAAAGTACGGCTGCCAGTCTGCATCATGAAAGCCAATTCCTCCATTGAATGGCATCCAGTACGTTACCGGCTGTTCATAAGAATAGGTTCCATTTGCTGTCATTTCACCTCGCAGCACAGACGGACTGCTCTTTGAATTCAGTGTGAATATTCCAGGGGGTGTTTTTCTATCCGGATCACCTGGCAGTCCGGATACGATTTCTGATTGAAAAATAATATTTCCATTCTGATAATACCACATATACTGCTCTGTAAGATCTACCTCTATATATGTATCTCCGAGATCATTGATCCCATGTGCATTTGCTCTCATAGAATATACCGGTTCCCTGGTTGTCTGGGTTCCTGATTGAATTTCCTGCATGAGCTGTGCTGCTTCCTTGTCCTGATCAATCTTCCATCCATAGGCTGAGCCATATACATACACAATCCTTCCGCTTGTGGTCTCAAATTGTCTTTCAGTACCAACTGTATCATGATCTGCTGCAAGCTGTGCCACATAATCCACTACATGCTGCCTGAAGGCTCCATCATCCGGAAGCAACTGCCCTTTCTCGTCAAACTGCAGCCAGTTTTTGATGGTATTCCCGTCAAGTGTTACCGTTTCATCTCCAAATGTATATGTGATATTTGCTTTTGCCAGGCTATTATACATATTTACCATATTCTGAAGTTCTGAACTATCTCTCGTCACATCTGCTTCCTTATAAGCCTTTGGATTGCTTCCCAGATCTACATCTGCCGCCTCATTATCAATTGCTCTGCTTATCATCTGATAAGCTTCCTTGGCATTTAATTCACTGCCTTCTGTCTCTGGCATAATAGTAAATTCTGAATTAGCAAAACTTACATACGCATTTTCCGGTGCTATCTGATTCTCTTTTTGGGCACAATTTAATGAACTTACCTGTTTTTCTAGCTTTTCCCGACTGAAAACAGTCTCTTCTTGAACCATATAATTTTTCGTTTCAAAAAAACCTCTGATCCATTCCCATGGTTTCTGAGTCTTCAGCAGCTGAAGGATTTCCCCGCTGGATACATATTGATAATCAATGTCTTTACCTGTAATAGTCTGAGGTTCCTGCATCCTTGCACTTACCTGAATAACATAGTTATCCTTTTTCCCTGCAATCTCCTGCTCAACTTCATAAGCTGTCTTATTTGAACTGTCAATTCCATTGATGGTCGTACCCAAAAAGAAGTGATATGAGTAATAATAAGATATACCTGCATACACACAACAGCTCATAACCAAAATCATCACTATAAGCATTACAACTATTTTCATAATTTTGTTTTTCTTTTTGTCTGAAGATACAGTAGATCTGAATTCAGACTTGTCTATCGGCACATAAGTAATTGTTCCGGGTCTTGCCGATTTTGAAGTTCTTATTGATTGCCCCATCACTTCTTTTTGTCTCATATCTTATTCATCTTTCTTTTATATCAACTAGTTTTTTACATTGTCATTGTCAAAATGCAATGTCTTATGGTACTTCGCATTCTCCTCCAGAAGTTTTTTCCATTTTTGTCCATCCTCTTTCGTAGGATTATCAAAATTCTGCTGGCCTTTCAGCTCATCCATATACTGGACATAATCCAGAAAATAAATGTCTACCGTAGAAATATCTCTGTCCTGAATTGCGAAGTTATTACAGTTTCCAGTAGACTCATTGTACGGAAGTGTGTTTCCATTGGCATCAAGAGCTACCATAAAGCAATCACTGTTGGAACCTTCCTTATAAAGTTCATTTACCGTCAATTCATATGGAGTACGAATCACCGATTTAAGTCCAATACCTGCATCGTTTGTATCATTGAGTTCCAA
>ULSW01027623.1_pt1 | contig 12992 bp, 15 predicted proteins | sample 1957051 | NCBI WGS metagenome assembly ULSW01 (sample SAMEA4835719, study PRJEB28245) | human gut metagenome | biome: gut microbiome; material: fecal sample | place: Denmark | collected 2008 | reverse complement strand
TGTAGAATGGCAGGGGGTATGCTTCTTCTGGAATGGCAGTGTACCTGCGCTTGCAATTCAGGCAGTGTTATTGGCTGTGATCTATGGCGGAGTTGCTTTTATTTTATATAAAATGCTGCATATGCATTTGCCAAAGGATGGAAAAATGGGAATCAGCTTTAAGGAATATGCTTCTGGTTTTCTGATTGCGGTTGCTGTGTTTGCGGTAAGTAATATCAGCTTTCTGACAGAAAACACTCCGTTTTCCGGAACATATGCTTTTGAGATTGGAAATATCCGTACACTTGTAGATTTGGGAGGAATTGCGATTCTTTATGCACATCTGATCCAGTGCTGTGAGCTTAGGGTGAGGAAGGAACTGGAGGCGGTGCAGAATGTATTGCAAAACCAGTATGTGCAGTATAAGCAGTCAAGGGAGAGCATTGAGCTGATTAATTATAAGTATCACGATCTGAAACATCAGATTGCGGTTTTGCGCAGCGAGGAAGATCCTAAAAAGAGAGAAGAGTTCCTGAATCGTATGGAAGATGGGATACGGCAGTATGAGGCACAGAATAAGACAGGAAATAAGGTGCTGGATACGGTTCTTACGACGAAGAGTCTTTATTGTACGAAGCATGGGATTACGTTTACCTGCGTGGCAGATGGAACATTGCTGGATTTTATGGATGTGATGGATATCTGCAGTATCTTTGGAAATGCGTTGGATAATGCGATTGAATGCGAACTGAAGATTCCGGATAAGGAGAAAAGGCTGATTCATGTGACAGTGTCAAAGCAGAAGATGTTTTTGATTTTGCGATTTGAGAATTATTGTGAGGAGACGTTGCAGTATCAGGAGGGAGCGTTGGTGACTACGAAGAAAGAGAAGGAATTTCATGGATATGGGCTGAAAAGTATTCAGTATACGGCGAATAAGTATGAAGGGGCGGTTAGTATGAATGTGGAGGATAACTGGTTTGAATTGAAGGTTTTGATTCCGATGGGACAGAAGTAAAAGATATTTGAGATTAATATGGCTGGTATGGGGACGCCGGATTCCTGTTTTGTTTTTAGATGCGGTTTCGGAATCTAGGAACTCTAAGGCTTTGAAAATCCGCTAAAACCATAAAAAATATGCCCAAACTCGCCGCTTGCGGCTCAGACAGTGGGCATATTTTTTATAACGCGAATTTCCAAAACCTAAGAGTTACTACGATCCCTGCAAATGCATCTGAAAACAAAACCGGAATCCGGCTGTTGTCTTGTAAAAATGGTATATTATTCGTGGAAAGATTGCAAAGGAAAAATCAAAAGTGAGAAAAAACAGGATAGATGGGAAGGTAGTTTTGGGTAAAAAATGATGTGCAAAGTGCATAAAAAACAATACATGTTTTTGTTTGTTATATATAATGTAAAAACAGTTTATGCGCTAATTTTACAGATTGTGCATTTTTTTACCATAGATAAAATGGTGTGATAGGATAGAGCCATAAGATCCGAAAAGGAACAAATAAATGTTGGAGGATGGAAAGATGAAGAATAATACGAGGCAAATGTTACTTCGTGCAGGGGCTTCTGTCACTTCACTGGTAATGGTGTTGTCAGTGACAGGTACATATCTGGCTGAAGCGAATGCTTCAAAGGTGCACAGTGCATTGGGAACGTCATCTGTGAAACTGGTATCAGATGGAGAAACTGGAGATACGGAGTATTTTAAAAGTGATTATTCATCATGGGAAGATGAATATGAGCATGCAAAACAGGTGAATATGGATGTACAGGAGGAAGGCTCTGTTCTTCTTGAAAATGATGGCACACTTCCATTAAAAAAAGCAGCAAATGTCAGTTTATTTTCCTGGTCAAGTGCAAACATCGTATATGGAGGAACTGGTTCCGGTGGTATTGATACCTCAAAGGCTCCTGATTTAAAAACTGCAATGGAGGATGAAGGGTTTAATGTTAATCCGGTTTTATGGAACTATTATAAAGGGATTGAAAAGCCGGAAGATACATCTGATCAGGATACGATAAGCCCGCAATTCAGCAGCAGTGTATTTGAACCGAGCGTAGATGAATATTCACAGGAAGTTCTGGATTCTTATAAAGAATATGGAGATGCTGCGATTGTTGTTCTTTCACGTACAGGTGGTGAAGGATCAGATTTGGATGTAACAAATCAGTATCTGGAATTGCAGCAGAGTGAAAAAGAATTGCTTTCTCACGTACAGGAGAATTTCGATAAGGTAATTGTATTGTTAAACAGTTCCAATGCTCTGGCAATGGGATGGGTTGATGATTATGATGTGGATTCTGTATTGTGGATTGGCGGTCCGGGACAGGAAGGTCTTAGAACGGTTGCCAAGATGCTGGATGGAGAAAAAACACCGTCTGGAAAGCTTGCAGATACATATGCAGCTAATTCTCTTTCTTCTCCTGCAATGCAGAACTTTGGAGAATATCTTTACAGCAATGTAGAATTTGTAGATCAGCAGATAGATACAAAAAACTTTGTATTTACGAATGATGCCGGAGAAAGCATTCCGATAAAAAATGCCGGAGCATATGTAGTAGAAGCAGAAGGTATTTATGTGGGTTATAAATACTATGAAACGAGATATGAAGATACTGTGCTTAAGCAGGGAAATGCAGATGGTTCTGCCGGTGTATTTGCTTCTGCTGATAATAAATGGAACTATGCGGATGAAGTATCTTATCCTTTTGGATATGGTCTTTCCTATACCACATTTGAACAGAAACTGGATTCTGTAGAATGCGATGGTGATAAAGCTGTTATAAAAGTTTCTGTTACAAATACAGGAGATACTTACAGCGGAAAAGATGTAGTAGAGGTTTATGAGCAGGCACCTTATATTGACGGTGGCGTAGAAAAAGCTTCTGTTCAGCTTTGTGGTTTTGCCAAGACAGATGTGCTTGCACCAGGGGAATCTCAACAGTTAACTGTTGAAGTGGATATGCAGGATATTGCAAGCTATGATTATCAGAATGATAAAACATATGTGCTGGATGCCGGAGATTATTATTTTGCAATCGGTAATGGTGCGCATGAAGCAATAAATAATATTCTTGCTGCAAAAGGTAAAACCGTAGATGATGGAATGGATCAGGACGGAGATGCTGATAAGGCCGGCAAATATGAACTGGAAGAAAAAAGACTTGTATCAACTGATAAATATTCGGGAAATGAAGTAACAAACCTTTTTGAGGATGCAGACTTAAATCATTACTATGACGATGAAGTTACCTATCTGTCAAGAAGTGACTGGAAGAACACATGGCCGAAGACTTACAGTGGTATTAAGGCCAGCGATGAAATGATTGAAGATCTGGAAAATAATTATACAGCAGTAGATGCAGGTACAGAAGAACCAATTACTTATGGAGAGGACAATGGAATTGCACTTGTATCACTGAGAGAAGCAGATTTTGATGATCCGAAATGGGACGAACTGCTAAATCAGATGACATTAAATGAGCAAATTGAATTAGTGTCAAATGGTATGGAGCAGACAGCACCTGTTATGAGTATTGGATTTACAGGAACAAATGATTCTGATGGACCGGGAGGACTGACAGGACGTAAATATCTTACAGATCCGAAAGACGATGGAAGTGTTACAGATACACTGGCAGTAGGATATAATTCCTCTGTGGTAATTGCTTCTACATGGAACAGCGCTATGGCATATCAGAGAGGTGCATCTGTAGGTGAAGATGGACTTTGGACAAGTACAGAAGGATGGTGGGGACCTGGAGCCAATACACACAGAACACCATATTCAGGACGAAACTTTGAATATTACTCAGAAGATGCATTTTTAGGTGGAACGATTGGTGCAAATGATGTATCAGGAGCGTTGTCAAAGGGATTGCGTTCATACTTTAAACATTTTGCTGCGAATGATCAGGAATCCCAGAGACATGGACTTTCTACATTTGCGAATGAACAGGCATTAAGAGAAATTTATTTCAAACAGTTCCAGAAAGTTGTACAGGAGGGAAAAACAGTTTCTCTTATGGAATCCTTTAATCGAATTGGTTGTACATGGGCTGGTGGAGATTATGCATTATGTACAGAGCTACTCAGAAATGAGTGGGGATTTGAAGGAAATGTTGAAACTGACCTGAATTTTGCAGATCCGGAAGGCTGGATGAACTTCAGAAGTGGTCTTGCCGGTGGAACAGATCAGTGGTTGTTAGTCGGACAGGGAAATCTGAAAGATTATGTGGAAGATGATCTGAACCTTGCATACGAAATCAGAAATGCGTGTCATAGAATTTTATACGCTGCATCACGTACTTCTGCAATGAATGGAATGGATGAAAATGTAAAAGTAGTTTCAGTTAAGGCATGGTGGGAAATTACATTATTTACAGTAGATATCATATCAGCAGTACTTTCACTTCTGTTATACATTATGATAATAAAAGAAGACTATACAAAGAAAAAAGTGATTACTGCGAAAGGGGATAATAAACATGAATAAAAGATATGGTTTAGGTTTTTATCTGGGAATTATCAGTGTAATAACAGCAATGATTACGGTTGTTGGCGGATTTATGCTTGGAAATGCTTTCCCGGTTATTGCTTTTTCCGTTGCAGGGATTGTACTTTTCTTTGTTGCCGTAAAAACAGATCTGGCTATTTTGCGACTGGCTTATTACATTTGTTACTTACTTGCGGGTACGATGTTTATTTCCGGACAGTTATATACAATTACAAATGTAATGGCAGGAATTGATGCGAAATCTTTTGAGACAGGATTTATTGTAGCAGCCGTTGGCGCAGTTGCAAGTATTATTATTGGACTTGTATCAGTTATTCCGGAACTTTTTGGAAAAAACAATTAAAAGTATATGGAAAAGTGTAGTTATAATATGATTGATTCTATAAAAAATTCATGGCAGAATTTCGCAGACAAACATCCTGGAGCCTCAAAATGGATCCGGGAGGGTGGTTTGTTTGTGATCGTCAGTAATCTGATCACAGTACTGAAATATCTGCTCTTGCTGTTCCTGCCGATGGCATTCGCCGGACTGCCGAAGATTGATTTTGGTTTCCCGGGAATTGATATTACGCTGTTTGGTGAGACGTTTAAATGGAATATCATTGGTTACGATGCGCAGCATGGAGGATTTCCTTATTTCTGTGCATACATGGTAGCCATGGTTCTGGGGGAATGTATTAACTTTCCAATCCAGAGGAATTTCGTTTTCAGAAGCAAGGGGAAAGTTGGATATCAGGCGTTCTGGTATCTGATTGCTTTCTGTATTGTGACCTGTATCGTAAATTCCATTAACTGTATCTGGGTTGCGGTAGCAGGAATGTTTGTATCGGATTGGCTGTACAATATCGGAACAACTGTATTAAATGGCGGTGTGTCGATGGTTGTCTTCTTCTTTGTGAATAAGATTATCTTCCCGGAAGGGGCAGCTAAGGCATAATGGTATAAAAGAAAATAAAATATTTAGTAAAGAGAGCTTCCTGCGGAAATGAGAATCTGTGGGAAGCTCTTTTGGGGTTACTGTTCACTCCGTGCCCAGTAACACGCTACGCGATGCACAGACTTTATGCTAATCGCATAAAGTCGCGCGGTATGTCTCGGGTTTTCTGTGACCTTCGCTCACAAAAAACACCTCGCGGGATACTACCTGTGAACAGTAACCTTTTGGGCTTCTATGAAAAATGTTGACAGTTATATTCATCAAGGATAAACTTTAAGAAAAGGGGATGAAGTAAAAAAGGGAGGGCATTAGGATGGAGTATAACTTGGATAGATTTTTTAAAGCACAGAAAGTATTCTATAAAGATGCGCTGGAAGAAATTCGGCAGGGGCAGAAGCAGAGTCACTGGATGTGGTTTATTTTTCCGCAAATCATCGGATTAGGACGAAGTGAGACAGCACAGCTGCTTGGAAAATAATAAAAAGATGAGCCTCCCGGATGATTTCGGGGGCTTTTAAAATCATGTTTGACATTTTGGGTCGAGGTGTTAAAAAAACAAGAATATGGAAAGAAAGACAGGAAATCTAACTATGAAAAAACAACTAAATTATGCAGATATCATAAAGGAAGTGCTGATCCTGACAGGTGCGGTAGCGATCATTGCGGCAGCAGTTTATTTCTTTCTGGTGCCGAGCCATACCTCTGTAAGCAGTATCTCCGGTCTTGGTATCGTGTTATCAAACTTTGTACCTTTATCATTGTCTGCAATCACCATGATTTTGAATGTGGTACTTCTGATCATTGGCTTCATCACCTGCGGACGCGAATTTGGCGTAAAAACGGTTTACACCAGCATCGTTTTGCCTTTATTTCTCGGATTATTTGAGAAAGTATTTCCGGATTTTGGCTCTATGACCAACAGTCAGGAGCTGGATGTGCTGTGCTATATCCTGGTGGTCAGCGTAGGACTGAGCATTCTTTTTAACAGAAATGCATCCTCTGGCGGACTGGATATTGTGGCAAAGATCATGAACAAATATCTCCACATGGAACTGGGAAAAGCAATGTCTCTTTCCGGTATGTGTGTGGCTCTTTCCGCAGCGCTTGTATATGATAAGAAAACAGTGGTGCTGAGTATTCTGGGAACATACTTTAATGGAATAGTTCTGGATCACTTTATCTTTGACCATAATATTAAACGTCGTGTCTGCGTCATCACTCAGAAAGAGGAAGAACTGCGTAAATTCATTATCGAAGATCTGCACAGCGGAGCGACAATCTATGAAGCCACAGGTGCCTATAATATGAAGAAACGCAATGAGATCATCACGATCGTAGACAAAACAGAATATCAGAAGCTGATGGCTTACATCAATCATGAAGATCCAAAGGCCTTTGTGACGGTTTACAATGTATCGGATATGCGCTATCAGCCAAAGCTGTGAGAAATATTATGGCAGGAAAGCTGTGGGTATGCTAAAATAGCAGGGTGATTATATAACCATAAAGAGATTATGGTAGAAAGAGGATGAAAGATGAAAAAAGGAAAAGGCATTGCCCTGCTTCCCATTGGTGTATTTCTTGTATTATACCTTGGATTGGGCATTTTGTTTGAGTATGTGATGGGAATCCCCATGGGATTTTATAATGTGCCGATCGTAGTAGCATTTCTGGCTGCGATCCTGGTTGCCTGTCTGCAGAACAGAGCACTGGATTTTGATAAGAAACTGGAGATCATGGCACAGGGAGTTGGGGACAAAAATATCATCACTATGCTTCTGATCTTCCTTGCAGCAGGTTCCTTTGTAGGAGTTGTGGGAAGAAGCAGTGCTGAGAGTGTTGCATATTGTATGCTGAGTCTGATACCTGCCAGATTTTCAGTGTCTGTGCTGTTTATAGTTGCCTGTTTTGTGTCTGTGGCTATGGGAACCTCTGTGGGAACCATTACCCTTCTGACACCGATTGCAGCAGCAGTTTCCACAGCATCAGGATTTGATCTGGCATTTTGTGTGGCTTCTGTTATGGGAGGAGCCATGTTTGGGGACAATCTTTCTTTTATTTCAGATACGACGATTGCTGCATGTAATGGTCAGGGATGTGAGATGAAAGACAAATTCAGGGAAAACTTCTGGATCGCTCTTCCGGCAGCGGTTGCCACACTGATCTTAATCCTGATCCTGTCATTTCAGACAGAAATCCAGGGGCGTGTGCTCCAGCCCTATCATCTGACACAGGTAATACCGTATGTGCTGGTGTTAATCGGAGGAATTGTTGGGATCAATGTATTTGTGGTATTGCTGACAGGAATCGTATCCGGAGCATTTATCATGTTGATCGGAGGACATACCACACCTGTAGAGATCCTGAAAAATATGGGATCCGGTGTATCCGGAATGTTTGAGACCTGTATGGTGGCGATTCTGGTAGCTGCCATGTGTGCGCTGATACGTGAGTATGGTGGATTCGATGCACTTCTTAGCTGGATCCATAAAATTTTCCGCGGAAAGAAAGGCGGACAGCTTGGAATGGGACTTCTGGTAGGAACTATGGATATTGCCACTGCCAATAATACAGTGGCGATCGTAATGGCAAACCCTATTGCAAAGGAAATGGCAGAGGAGTATGGGATTACACCGAGAAAGACAGCTTCCATACTGGACACTTTTTCCTGTGTTTTCCAGGGAGTGATTCCATATGGTGCACAGATGCTGGTTGCGATCTCAGCAGTGAACGAGCTGGGTGGTGAGATTTCTGCATTTCAGATCATGCCGAAATTATTTTATCCCATGTTATTGCTGCTCAGCTCTCTGATCACAATTATGAGAGGTTCAGACCGTACAGGAGCTTCAAAGAGTAAATAAGAATCAATTATCTCCAATATCATAATATCATGTGTAAAACAGAAGATTCCCCCTGCCGGAAGCTATACTTTTTTTCGATTTTTTTCAAAAAATACTTGACCTTCCTCCTTGTGGAAGCAGTATAAAGAAAGCACAGACAGGGCAGTAGAGCAGCGGATCAGCTATATCTGCTGTCAGGAAAGCAAGAGGTAGCAGTATGAAGATCAAACAGGTGGAAGAGCTGGTAGGCATCACCAGAAAGAATATCCGTTTTTATGAAGAGCAGGGTCTCCTGAATGTGGAGCGTGCAGAGAACGGATACCGGGAATATCATACGGCAGATATTGCCAGACTTCAGGAAATCAAATTATTCCGGAAGATGGATATTTCCATAGAAGAGATGAGAGCTCTTTTTGAAAAGAGGAAAAGCCTGCAGTTTTGTCTGGAACAGCACCTGGGAGAACTGGAACGCCGCAGGGAGGGCCTTGTGAAAATGCAGGAAATGTGTGAGCGTCTGATCGCAGAGCATCAGTCTCTGGATACCTTGAATGCTGAGAACTGTCTGGAAGAAATCGAGCAGATGGAGAAAGAGGGTGCAAGGTTTATGGATATAAAGAAAACAGATATCCGTAAGAAAAGAAGAACAGGAGCGATCATTGGAGCAGTAGTTATGATCTTGCTTATGGGATTTACCATAGGGCTTATGCTGTGGGCCAATACACAAGATCCCATACCGACCGGACTGCTGATATTCCTGATCGCCATACCGGTTGTGATCATCGGAGGAATTCTGGCAGCACTTGCAGGACGCATGAAAGAGATTGAAGGAGGAGAAGAGGATGAAGCTTCTAAGTATTGAATACATTCCGGGTGTAGAGTTTGAGGCATTGGGAATTGTAAAGGGAACAGTTGTACAGACAAAAAATGTAGGAAAAGATTTCATGGCAGGGATGAAGACCTTGGTAGGCGGAGAAATCACAGGCTATACGGAAATGCTCAATGAAGCAAGGCAGATTGCCACCAAGCGAATGGTGGATGAAGCCAAAGAGATGAATGCGGATGCTGTGATCGGTGTGAAATATGGCTCCTCCCAGGTAATGTCAGGGGCAGCAGAAGTTATTGCATATGGAACTGCTGTGAAATATAAATAAATGACAGGATGCCGGCGGCATGAGAGATTTGCCGCCGACATCCCTGAAATATGATCTTACACACTGTCTGAAAAGTGATATCACCACAGATGAAAGGTAACAATATGAGCGATAATAAGAATGTAAATCAGGATAAAGGTCTTCAGGGAAATGAAAAAATAGAGCAGGCGATTGCTGCTCTGCAGCAGGAAGCCACTCAGGAAATGCTGGCACATACACTGACTGTAATCCGTAGACGAATGAGAGAAAAGGGTCAGTTTATCCTTTCAGTAGAACCGCCCACAGGAGACAACCAACTTCGGATCGGCACAGTGAAAACCGGAGATGGAAAAGTCTGGTGGGCGGCATTTACCGGCTTTGAGGAAGAATTGAAAGGCGGCGGAAGCGTTCAGTCCACTTTTCTGACAGACATAGATCAGCTTTTTCATTCAGCATTACAGGTAAATGAGATTGAGGGAATCATCCTCAACCCATGGAACCGGACGATCATGCTCGATAAGAACCTGATTAATATTATATTGGGAAATATATGAAGCTATGTAAAGAACTCTCATGTTCAGTTAAATAAAAGTCCTCATTGTTTATCCTTTTTACAATTTCTGCAAAGTTATGCGATAGTTAAAAATGGATAAATACTGAGGACTTTTCTGCTTATCGGGAGTTTCCCATTTTGTTCAATTCAGGCAATATTGTAACCAGCATGATAATAAAACACAGAGAACCACCGATCACATTGGATACCGGTTCTGCCATAAACACGCCATCTGTGCCCATGTGTAATCCATAGGGCAGGAAATAAGTCAGCGGAACCACGATAAATACTTTACGAAGCAGGGAGAAAAAAATCGCCTGCTTTTTTTTATTTAATGATTTAAACACTGTCTGACCAATATACTGCAGATCCATAAAAATAAAGGCTGCAAAGTAAAGTTTCAGTGCAGGAACTGCATCCTTTAATAGCAGTTTGTCTGAACTGAAGATCCCAATCAGAAATTCAGGGGCAATGAGAATGACGTTCCACATGATACCTGTATAGATCAGAACCATAATGATCAGAACAACCCCTGCTTTCTTTACCCTGTCAGGACGTCTGGCTCCGTAATTGTAGCTGAGAACAGGAGAGGTTCCCTCATTGATCGCATGGATAGGCGTCTCCACCATCTGGCGAACACTGGATATAATAGTCATGACAGAGATATAAATATCACCGCCTGTCACGGAAAGAACATTATTGCAGCAGATACTTACCAGGCTGTTAGTCAGCTGCATGATAAATCCAGCAGACCCCAGACTGATGATATCCCTGGCATGTCTGGTGCACTCAGAAATCTCATTTATATGAATCCATCTTACCTTCAATTCTGATTTTCCATGAAGAAAATAAAATACAAGCAAGGCAGAGAGAATCTGAGAGATGACAGTAGCAATCGCTGCACCCTTAATCCCCATATCCAGAACAAAAATAAAAATCGGATCAAGAATAATATTTGTCACTGCACCGACTGTTACTGACAGCATACCGATAATGGCATATCCCTGTGCATTGATAAAAGGATTCATTCCTGTTGCTATCATGGAAGGGAGAGTACCCAGAAGGTAAATCATCAGATAGGGATACGCATAAACCAGAGCATCATCTGAAGCACCAAACAGAGTCAGTAAGGGGCGGGCAAAAAGAAATCCGATCAGCATCAGCACAGCAGCACTTCCACATAACATGGTGAAAGCAGTATTCATGATCATGTCAGCAGTCCTGGAATCTCCTTTTCCGCGGTTGATAGAGAAAATTGGTGCACCTCCGGAACCAAAGAGATTACTGAAAGCAGTAATGATCATGATGATTGGAAAGCATAAGCCCACAGCGCCAAGTGCAGTTGTTCCTATATCATGGATCCTGGCGATATAGATACGGTCCACAATGTTGTATAAAAGATTCAATATCTGCGCTACCAGCATGGGAAGCGCAGCGCTTAATATATTGTTGGTCACAGTTCCGTTTTCAAAATCAATTCGTTTCATTATAAATCTTCCTAAGTTTAAAACTTTTATCGTGCATATAAGTATATCATAAAGTAAACAGAAATTCACTCTGATATAGTGGTGTTGGAACAAAATAGTTACTGTTCACTCCGTTCACAGTAACGTAGCCAAAATTCATTCCAGATTGCCTGCGGCAATGGAATTTTGGCTTGTATGTCTCGGGATTTTGGCATATTCATGCCAAAACACCTCGCGGGACAGTGGCATGTGAACAGTAACACAAAATATTCTCTGAAATTGTCATAAGTCATGATATAAAGAATAAAAAAGCATTTTTTATCCATACTATTTTCATGTAACAAAATACAGTATTTCTTAAAAAAGGAGACAACAGACTATGATTTTAAAAGAAAAGGAACGTTCAGTAATCGAAGATCTTCAGACACAAGAGAAAAGCTGTGTGGAAAAGTATGGAAAATACGCAGAACAGGCCAGAGACCCGGAGCTTAAAAATCTTTTCCGGAATATCCAGCAGGAAGAACAGAAGCATTATGAGTCTTTGTCAATGATTCTTTCCGGAAGTGTGCCTGAATGTAACTGTAATGACAGATCAGGCAAAGACTATCAGCCAAAAGCAGTCTATACAGCCATGAGTTCACCGGAAGATAAACAACACGATGCCTTTCTTGCAACGGATTGTATCGGTACAGAGAAGCTGGTGTCAGGAACATACAATGATGATGTATTTGCCTTTGGCGATAGTGGTGTACGCAAACTGTTGGCTGATATACAGATTGAGGAGCAGAATCATGCAGAGATGCTGTATAAGTATAAGACTGTGAATGGAATGGCATAAGAAGTCTTAAGGCATTGAGCAGAGTAGCATATTGGGAAAATTCTATACCAGGACTGCTATAATTACCTGACAGGAGACAATTGGTTTTGACTGTCTCTTGCCAGGTACATCTTATTTTACAAAAAATATGATGGTATAAATGTTGGGATATTTTATGAAAAATTTTGTAAAATTTGTCATGATAGAAGCCATAAGATAATTGCTAGAGCGTGTCTGAAAAATCATTCCCATAATCTGCACGCCCCACTTTGCGATATATTTTGTCCGAATTTGGTTTCCGTAACCCGCTACGACGCCCTTATTCGAACAAAATCTCCCATAAATTGTGACGCACATCTTGTGGAAAGCATTTTTCAAACACATTCTAGGAATTCCGATTAGTTACGTAAGGTGTAATAGTGAATTTTGGCAGGAATGAATAAGAATTTTTTATAAATACTTGAATAACTGCGCGTCGCATTCTCGTTACTTCAGTGATGAGTTAGACGCGCAATTTTTATAAAAAATATCCAGAACAAATGTTTACTTAAAGAAATGCATATGGTATAATACAGACATGGAAAAAGATATATTTAATATAAATAAAAATCAGCTTTCATATGGTAGAGGATATGTATATTCGCTGCAGTATCATCTGGTCTGGTGTACGAAATACAGGAAGAAAGTATTAAAAGACGGGATCGACCTGGAATGCAAAAAGATGCTGCAGGATCTGGCAGA
>ULSW01013466.1_pt1 | contig 13370 bp, 14 predicted proteins | sample 1957051 | NCBI WGS metagenome assembly ULSW01 (sample SAMEA4835719, study PRJEB28245) | human gut metagenome | biome: gut microbiome; material: fecal sample | place: Denmark | collected 2008 | reverse complement strand
CTGCCGCCGATCAGATTAATGGCAGTTGTGATAAGTGACATAACTGCATCGCCCTTTACGATCTTAGTCGCACCATCCATTGCACCATAAAAATCTGCTTCTCTCTGAACCTTGGCACGCCGTTCCTTTGCCTGTGTTTCATTGATCAGGCCAGAACTAAGGTCTGCATCAATAGCCATCTGTTTTCCCGGCATGGCATCCAGATTAAATCTGGCTGCTACCTCGGCAACTCGTTCTGCACCTTTGGTGATAACGATAAACTGCATCAGCACGATGATCAGGAAGATGATCAGACCTACTACTACATTCCCTCTTAAAACGAAATCACCAAAGGCTGCAATGACACGGCCTGATGAACCTCCCTTAGAAAGGATATTTCTCGTGGTTGAAACATTGATGCCCAGACGGAACAGCGTGGTAATAAGTAAAAGAGAGGGGAATATGGAGAATTCCAGTGGCTCCCGAATGGTCATGGTTATTACCAGGATCATCATGGAGAGTGACATATTCAATATGATCGCCACATCCACCAGTCCCGCCGGAAGAGGAATGATCAAAAGCAATATGATCGTGATCACAAACATAACCACTGAGTAACTCAATAACCGTTTCATTCGTCCATTAATCTCCAACTATTATTTTCTATCTTTATTTTTCCCGTTATCCTGTTTATACAGATATACAAGGATTTCTGCTACTGCTGTATAAAATTCTGATGGGATCGGCCTGCCCAGTTCACAGGAATTGTACATAGCCCGTGCAAGTGGTTTATTTTCAATGGTATAAACATTGTTTTCTTCCCCCACCTTTACAATCCTTAACGCCAGTTCGTCTAATCCCTTGGCAAGTACTACCGGGGCATTGTCATGATCAGGATCATATTTTAAAGCAATGGCCACATGGGTAGGATTTCGTATGATCACATCTGCCTGGGGAACCTTCTGCATCATCCTGCTGGATGCCATCTGACGCTGCAGGCTTTTGATCCTGTTTTTTATCTCAGGGTTACCTTCTGTCTGTTTGTACTCATCTTTTACTTCCTGCTTTGTCATACGAAGCTCTTTTTCGTATTCCCAGCGCTGATACAGATAATCGCCAAAAGCAATGACCGTAAAGGCAATACATACACGTACCAGCAGATCAAATAGCATTTTCATCATATAGGCTGCAGATGCTGCAGGATTCATATCGATCATTGATGCCATAGGCTGCAGATCCCGTTTCAGGATGTTATAAAGCAGTACCAGAAGCAGTGTTATCTTGATGGAGTTTTTTACCAGTTCCACTATGTTTTTCATGGAGAACAGCCGTTTTATACCTGAAAGAGGGTTAAGCCGGTTCCATTTCGGCCGGATGGATTTAAAGGATACATTAAAACGTGTTTGTACTCCATGCGCCACAATTCCAAGTAAAAGGGCTAAAACCAACAGAGGAAGCGCACATTTTAAAAACACAGACAGTGTAACAAAAACAAGGCTGGCTGACAGCATATCTTCTGAGGATCTGGTCGCACCATCTATGACCCAGGTCATATAAGTTTTCAGCTGTCCGTATATAAAGGGAATCCATATGCGGATCCCGGAAAATACGCCTGCCAGGATCAATACCGTAGCTATATCCCTGCTTTGAAAGATATTTCCTTCTTTTCTGGCATCCCGCCGTTTTTTGGCGGTAGGCTGTTCTGTTTTCTCCTGACCACTCTGTCCCATCTTCTGTTACACTCCCTTCAGACTGGTTTCATATTGCTTAAAAGCTTCCACATCATCTGATACATATATGTAAAGATGGTATCTATATAATCTGCCATTGGCGAAAACAACAGAAGCATCATCAAAAGCCCCATTATGATCTTTACCTGGAAATTTACTGTAAAAACATTGATCTGGGGAATGATACGCATCAGGATCCCCATTGCCAGTTCTGTCACAAGTTCAATTGCTATCATTGGAAATGCAAACTGCATACCAGTAAGGATCCCCTGGCAAAATCCATCTGTGATCACATGGACCAGCATGGGATTAAATGTCACTTTTCCAAAAGGGATCAGCTGTACTGACTGGTAAAACAATGCTAACAGCCGTAAATGACTGTTGCTGGCAAAAAAGAGCAGTACCATAAATCCATAATAAATACCGGAACTGACCGTTGACTGGGTTCCATACTGGGGATCATAAACCTGGGCCTTGCTAAGTCCCATTGAATAATCCATAATGGAAGAAGCAAACCGGATCGTAAGAAATGCCAGTTCCATTGCAAAGGCTAACACTGCCCCAAGAAAAAGCTCTCCTGCAAGCATCAGGATGTATTCTGCCATTGTCTCCGGATATGCCATCTGAGTCTGGTCTGCACACAGATACAGGAGCAGGGCTAGGGCAAAAACAAAATATGCCCTTATTTTTACAGGAAAATTACTCTTTCCAAAAAGTGGATTGAATCCGATAGCTCCGCTCATACGCATCACTGCCATTGAAAATGTGATAAACATAGATCTTTTTTACCCCTTTGCGATCAATTCCACTATGTATTGAAAAAATTCCTGAAGCATGACTAGCATAGAACTTCCTAAAAAACCTAAAAGCACCATGATCGCCAGCAATTTGGGTACAAATGTCATTGTCTGTTCATTAATCTGTGTGGCTGCCTGAAATACAGCAATAACCACACCTACGATCATACTGATCAGAAGAAACGGAAGCGACAGCTTCATTGCCAGCTGAAATGCTTCATACATGATATCCAGGATCTGTACTTCTGTCATATTTTTACCTCTTTCCTACCGGAAGCTTTGTACCAGACTGGAAAATAAAAGTTCCCAGCCATTTACTGTAATAAATAAAAGTAACTTAAAGGGAAGAGAGACCATAGTTGGCGGAAGCATTACCATACCCATGGACATAAGGGTAGTAGACACCACTATATCTATAAGCAGGAATGGAAGATAGATCAGAAATCCTGCCAGAAACCCTTTTTTTAATTCGCTGGTCATAAAAGCTGGTACAACAACTGTAAGCGGATATTCTTTCACATCTTTCTTAACTTCCTGTTTTGACATCTGTACAAAATGATCCAGCGTATCCTTCTCTGTATTGCGAAGCATGAATTGCTTCAGTGGATCTGCCATACGGCTTACTGCCTCTTGCTGCGTGATCTCCCCATTTTTATAGGGCTCGTAGGCAACCGTATTGATCTGGCCTATAACCGGGCTCATAATATACAGTGTCAAAAAAAGTGCCATTCCTGTCAGGACAATATTCGGCGGCGTCTGTTGGACTCCCATTGCATTTCGCGTAAAGGAAAGTATGATTATGATACGCATAAAGGAACTCATCATAACCACAATGGAAGGAAGCAGTGCTGCAAAGGTAAGCAGCATGATAATGTCCAGTGCTGGAACATTTCCTCCATTTAAGCCTGTAATCAATTCATTCATGATCATTCTCCTCCTTAAGCCGTTCCAGAACCTGTATCCCTGTCTGACTGGTTCCAAGCAGATATTGGGTTTCATCCAGCTTAAGAAGGATAACGTACTGATCGTTCCCTACTTTCAGCTGTTCCAGTATCTGCATTCTTCCCTCTTTTTTTCCATAGGAGGCATTTTTTCCCAGGTAGCGGCTTGCCTGCCATGCCAGAAACAAAATGACCACAAAAGCAAGCAGCATACCTGTTGTAGAAACAATATCTGTTATCATATTAAAGGCTCTCCGGATTGATATCCCTGGTTACAATATCGGTAATACGGATACCAAAATTATCCTCTACTACTACAATATCTCCCCTGGCAACACACTGTCCATTTACATACAGGTCTGCCTGTTCTCCTGCCATTTTATCCAGGACTACAAGAGATCCCTGGGTAAATTCCAGAATATCCTTTACCAATTTCTTAGTGCGTCCTATTTCCACTGATATCTCCAGCGGCACCTTCATGAGCATTTCCTGGTTGGCACTTTCTTCTCCATTTTCACTTCCAGAAGATTCAAGACCAGGTGCATTGGCCGGCCGGATCAGGGCAGGTTCCCTGGATTCCTTTTTCTCTTCCTGTTCCCTTTTTTCCATATCCTGCATCAGCTGCATCATCTGCACCTGTGACTGCTGCATCTGATTCAAAAGCTGTAAAATAGCCGGGTTCATATCTGCAGAAATACCAGCTGGAATCTGGGAATATACAGGCTGCGATGTAGGTACTGGCTGTGGGGCAGGTGCTGGTTCTGGCTCAGGCTGTGGGGCAGGTGCTGGCTCTGGCTCAGGCTGCGGTGCCGGTGCTGGTTCTGGCTCAGGCCGCGGTTTTTCTTTCTCTGCTGCCTCTTCTATCACCTTCTCTGCAGCTTCTTCTGCTGCCTTTGATCCTGACTCCTTATTTTCTGCCGGGATCTCTGCGGCTTCTTCCAGGGATATCTCAAATGGTTCCAGTAACCTTTTTGCAAGCTTTTCCGGCATGATATTTAAAAACTCACTTTTCAGTTTTCCTTCGATCTCAAGGATAAAGGAAATGACTACCATAGGAGTTGCTTCCGGGAAATACTTGTTTTTAAAGCTTTCTGCGTCTGTGATCTCAAAAGAAACCGGTGTGGATATATTAACTGTAAATTTCAGAAATTCCGAAAGTGCTGTTGCAGAAGCACCCATCATCTGGTTCATTACCTCACAGATAGCACTTCTGTTGATCTCATCCAGTTCAAATTCATCATCTGAAAGTTCTTCTCCCAGAAGGGTTCCTACTATGATGCGCACGTCATTTCTGCTGAACATCATAATATTGCTTCCTTCCAGTCCCTCTACATAAGCGATTTCTACTCCTACTGCCGGTTCCAGCTTTTTAAATTCAAACTGATCCCTTGTAAGGATCTTTACCTTTGGAGTCGTAATGTGAACGGTAGATCCTAAAAGGGTAGACATTGCTGTCGCTGATGCTCCAAGGCTGATATTCATCATCTCCCCAAGAGCATCTATTTCCATCTCATTAAAGCTGAGTGCACCCATTTTTATTTTCCTCCTGTTTTCTACTTACCGATTTCCAGTGCTTTCTGAGCCATCAGCTTAATTGCGTTTAATGCTGTTACATTTGCTTCAAAAGACCGGGTAGCTGACATACTGTCTACCGTTTCCTTCAGAACATCCACATTTGGCATAGTCACATAGCCGTCCGCATCCGCATCCGGATGATCCGGATTGTAAACTTTCTTAGCTTCTCTGTCATCTTCCACAATGCCAGAAACTCTTACTCCTGCATGACGGCTGGTTATTCCTTTTCCCCGTGCTGCATTTTCCATTGCCTGGGCAAAAGACGTATCTGAATAGCTTTCAAGAAGTACATTTTTCCTTCGGTATGGACCGCCTGACTCCGTCCGCGTTGTATCCATATTTGCTATATTTTCTGCTGCAATATCCATCCTGACACGCTGTGCGCTCATTCCAGAAGCGCTTATATCAAATGAACCTAAAAACGCCATAACAGTTCCCTCCTTACGGATCACTTTCCTAAAATATCATTTACAGTTTTTACGATCCTCTGTGCATCAAAAGGCTTCACCACAAAATCACGGGCACCTGATTTGATCGCATCTACAACCATGCTTTCCTGTCCCATTGCTGTACACATAACAACTTTGGCATTTGGATCACCTTCACGAATTTTTTTCAAAGCCTGAAGCCCGTCCATATTTGGCATGGTGATATCCATAATTACCATGTCCGGTTTTTCCTCACTGTATTTTTTCACTGCTTCTGCCCCATCCTGTGCCTCGATAAAATCGTTATATCCACTTGAGCTGAGAGCTTTCTTGATCATCATCCTCATAAAAGCAGCATCATCTACCAGCATTATCTTAGCCATTTCTTATTCCTCTTCTTCCTTCATTCTTATTTATACTCCCGTATTCCGGAGCGTATTTATCCTTGTTCTTTTACAGATCCGTCACTGTTATCAGGATCTTCTTCCTTCTGCGGCATTATATCCGTTTTCTTTTCTTCTATTTGTGACGCAATGAATTTTTCAATCTTCACAGCCACATTTTTCTTATAACATCCCATTTGTCCTGTAAACCAAGGCTGACGTCCTACAAAAAGTCTGACCGGACTGTCTTTTGGCTTTCCAAGATCGATCACATCTCCTACCTTGATCTGATAAAGTCCTTTCAGATCCAGCTGTACCGTGCCAAGCTGTCCTGTAATAGGCAGTTTGGAGTAACGGATATTATCCATGATCTTCTCTTTATTATCCTGATAAGAAAATCCTCTTGCCAGGTGCTTACGGTTGTCAATACTGTGAAAGATCACCGTAAGAAGATTGCCCGGGAGGCAGATCTTTAATTTTTCCTGTGCCTGTCCAGATATGTCCACATTTAAAATGATAATGGCTACTGTTTCATCCAGACCTACATCCTGGACCATGGTTGGATTTTCTTCTACATGTTCTACGGAAAAATCAATGCTCACATAATTTGAAAATCCATCCTTTAAGGCACCTGTCATATATTCTACAATCCGCTTGTACAAAGCACGTTCCACGTCGGAATACCGGTAATCATCCTCTACTGCTACAACATCTTCGCCCCCCAGCATATGGTTGATCAGTGTGATCACCATACCCGGAGTTACAAACAGCATCAGTGGAACACTCATTTTTTCTTCTCCTGCTATTGATGCGTCTATCATTGTCATGCAGTCGTTTTCGTGAAGGGCATTTACGTATTCGTAATACCTTCTTTCCTGTACATCCAGCACCGTTATGTCCGTCATCACGCGGAAAATACCGTTGATCTGAGAAGTAAGAATACGTGCATAATTCTCAAATACACTCCTGAGGATCTTCATTTTTTCTTTTGTGAATTTCCTCGGGCTGAAAAAGTCGTATTTAATATAGTTCTTTTCTTCTGGTGACAGAGGCTGTACAGATTCGGTTTTCGTTTCCTGTGCTGGTGCATCTGCACTCATGGATTTTAAAAGTGCATCTATCTGGCTTTGTGATAAAACATCTGCCATTCTTCCTGACCTCTCTTATTCACTGGTATTTTGCATTTCCTCCACAGGCCCTGTTTCTGCTGCTGTTCCTGCATCTGCTGCACCTGTATCTACAGTTCCTGCATCTGCTGCACCGGTATCTGCCGGTGTCTCTGTATCTGCCGGTACGGTTTCACCACCCTGGGAAGAGCTTTGTGACTCCCCTACTGTTACCACTGTAGTATTCGTATATTCACCGCTCTTAAACTCTTTATAATACTCATCCAGGTCTTTTTCTTTTGCCCCATTATCTAAAAGCAAAAATTCAATCCTGCGGTTTTTTATCCTTCCTTCTTCTGTGGAATTATCTGCTATAGGGCGATATTCACCATAACTTATATCCACCAGCTTCTCCGGCTTTATTACATTCTGCTGCTGAAGATAAATACATACTTCTGCAGATCTCATCGCCGAAAGGATACGGTCTTTTCGTATAATCTGTGGATTGATCTGTGAATTATCTGTTACTTTCGCAGTGTGGGACATGATATTAACCTGTTCAATCCCACCTGCTGCAGGAGCTATGGCTTTTGCAAATGTATAGAGGACTGCCTGTCCTTCCCGTGTAAGCACAGAGCTGTTCGCACCGAAAAATACACTATTTGCAAAAGAAACATAAGTATAATCATCTCCCCTGATGACCGTAGCATCCTTTACACCCGCCTGATTCAGGCTTTCAGCGATCGTAAGATACAGCTTATTTACATCTGCTGTCTGCAGATCCTGCTGGGCACCCTCCTGACCGATCTCCTGACCTGTGCTATCCGCCTCTGGTGTATCTGACATCTGGGAATTGATGGTAATATTCTCTGATCCCTGATTCTGTATGCTTGGAATGCTTTTCACAAAAGCACTCCATTTTTGTGCATCCAGGTTAGACATGGAATACAACATGATAAAAAATGTAAGCAGTAATGTTACGATGTCTCCATAAGTATCCATCCAGCTGCCGCCGCTGTCTGCGGGACGATTTTTCTTACTCATTTATCTTCCTGTTCCTTCCCCTGGGAACCTCCATCTCCTGCTTTTGCAAGAATCTTCTGCTGCTGTGACTGTTTAATCGATGCAAGAAGATGTTCTCTCAGGTATTTTGGATTTTCTCCTGCCTGTATGGCAATGATCCCTTCAATGATAGTAGAACAATACAGTTCTTCCTCATCCTGACGGATCCTCAGTTTCTTTGCGATCGGATTAAAAATAACATTTGCAAGAATACATCCGTAAAAGGTTGTGATCAATGCTACTGACATGTCGCTTCCGATACTAGATGAACCGCCTGCATCCATATTCATTCCTTTTAACATGTTGATCAGACCGATCAGAGTACCTATCATGCCAAAGGATGGTGCATAAGATGCTGCTTTTTCATAAAGACCTGCTGCCTGGTCGTGGCGGACCATCATATTATCCAGTTCTCTTTCCAGAATCAGCCTTACCTTGTCCGGATCGTTTGCATCTACGATCATCAGGACACTCTGCTTAAAGAAAGGATCCTTGATCTCCGCCGCCTTATCCTCCAGCGCCAGAAGACCGCTCTGCCTTGCTATCGTTCCCAGATCTACAAGCTGTTCGATCAATTTGGGAACATTATAGCGGTTTCCTCTTATGAGTACTGCAAAATGTTTCGGGATATCCTTTAATATCCCTAATGGATAGCTGGACAATGTTGCTGCCAGCGTCCCACCGATCACAATGACCATACTTGGGATATCAATAAAATTGCCAATCTTAGCAAAACTGATTCCGTTTACAATTAAAGCAAAACCCAGGATTATACCTAGTAATGTTGTGGGATCCACCTGTTTTTCCTCCTAAATCTGTTCCTCTTTTTTTATGCTGACACACCTTTTAAAGAACCCGGTCACCTGATCTTTGATACTTTCCACACTGTCCTTTACCAGATAGTAGTCTCCATTCATCATACGGATCTTTGTTTCCGGAATCTGTTCGATCAGTTCAACCTGAAGCCAGTTCAGATATAAAATCTCTCCGTTAAGACGTTCTACACAGATCATATTACTTACCGCTTCATGTTGATCAGGTCAGAAAGGATCTCATCACTGACTGTTATGATCTTTGAATTGGCCTGAAAACCTCTCTGTGTTGTGATCATATCGGAAAATTCCTTTGCAAGATCCACATTGGAAGCCTCCAGATATCCGGTCATTAAAGAAGAGGTGCTTCCTCCTGGGATCGTAGCGGAAGCATTACCACTGTTATCGCTTTCTGCTGCCCCATAGTAAAAAGAACCCTTTTTGCTTAAGCCCTCCGGATTCTGGAAGGTGGCAATAGCAACCTTACCGATGCTGACGGTTTTTCCATCCTTAGCCTTGTCCGTTGACTTTACTGTACCTGAAATCTCTCCCAGACTGTTGATCTTTACATTTGTCAGCTGCAGCGGATCACCACCAAAGTTATTGCCTGTTACCTCACTAGGAACCTTGATAGCTACAAGTTCTCCATCAAATCTCGTTGGATTATCTACCACATCCGGACGGAAACCATAAACAAAATTTCCGTTGGCATCTGTAAGATATCCATTTCCGTCAATATTGAACTGACCCACTCTGGTATAATCAAAGTCCGTTTTCTTCATATCCGCTACCGCAACCGTTCCTGTACTCTTTGGAAATGTAATAAAGAAGCCCTCTCCGTCTACACTTGCATTAAGGCCACCTACATAGGTTGGTGTAGATGCACTCATATCCGTACTGATGGAACCCATCATGGAACCATATCCATACTGGGCTGCATTTACACCACCGGCATTCTCGCTTCCCTTTGTGGAGGTGGTGGAAGTCTGGTACATTGCCTCTTTAAAGCTGTAACTCTGGGATTTAAAACCAAATGTATTTACGTTTGCAATATTGTTGCCGATGACATCCAGTTTGTTCTGATGCGCCCTAAGACCTGATACTGCTGAATCCATTGCTCTTAACATATTCTTTTTCTCCTTTTTACATTTCTTCTGTTTCTGTGTCTTCAGATCCTGTGTCTTTCAGATCTGCATTTGCTAACTGTCCTGTGATCTTATCTGTTTTTTCAGATCCCCTGTCAGGATCTTTTTCACCTGCTGCCTCTGACTTATCTGTTTTATCCTGTGTGTCCTGAAGCTTTCCTACTCCCAGGACACTGGACATCTTATAACCAGTATCATCACCTTCCAGACGTACTACCGGATCTCCCTTGGTAAAATCAACAGAAACTACCTTTCCGTATTTCACGCCATTTGCTGTCCCGGTATCAGGATCTGTAACTGCCACAGTTACCTCCTGACCGATCAGGCTGCCTGCATACGTCTGTGTTGTAACAGCAGCTGATGTATTTAATGACTCTGTCATGGCAGTAAGTGACTGGACCATTGCCATATTGGTCATCTGGGACATCATTTCGCTGTTATCCATAGGGCTTGTCATATCCTGATTGGAAAGCTGTGCTGCTAACAACTTGATAAAGCTGTTTACATCCATCGTGTTCTTGCTGTTGGATCCGGCACTGTAAACACCTGCCTGATACGGGTTTGCAGTGCTGCTGACTGTTATTTGATCTGCCATATCACTTTAATCCTCCTTCTAGGCCAGTCCCAGCCTTAACTGTTGTACAAAGCTGTCATCCTGCTTCTGGCGCTGCTCTTTTTGATCCTGCCTGCCGTTTCTGCCATGACCGGGATCCTGATCCATGTTTTGCCTGTTTTCAGTCTGTTCCGGTGTGTAAATAACAGTAGGAGTTCCTGTTTTTTCTTCCAGGATCTGCGCCAGATGCCCTGCTTCTTTGCTTAATATCTCCAGTGTTTTTGCACTGGTTGAAAAAATAGTGACCTCTGTTTTTCCTTTTTCATACTCCAGCCGGATAGTCAGCTTTCCAAGCCTTTCCGGCTCCAGGGAAAGCTCCAGCTTTCCTTTTTTTTCACTGATCTTTGTATCCAGGTAGTTTCCCAGATCCTCTGTCAATGTGTCCTGGGCTGTTGCCAGCCGGTCTGCCGGTCCTGTATCAGCAGCGGCTGGTTTTTCTGCTGTGCCAGCTGAACTTTCAACAGTTCCTCTATAACCGGACGATGCCAGGGCTGTCATTTCCTTTCCGGAAATATGTTCCTTTCGGCCTGGTGTTTCTTCTTCCCGGTTCATTTTGGCAGTTTGCTTTGACTGCCCGGCTTCTTCTGCCTCTCCTGATTTTTCTTTCTCTCCGATCTGGTCCGATCTGTTCCGGAGCTTTAAGTCATCTGCATGGACAGCTGTTTCTGTGTGGGGGGATTCTGTCCGCTGTATGGTACTGACAGCTGCCGTCTGATCCTCCATTCCTGTTTCCACCGTTGTCTGTACAGCCAGATCTTGTATTTCATTTATTTCATTGTTGTAAACAGCAGGCGCTTTACTATTTTCTGCTGTTATCTGTACAAAGGTTCTGTAGCAGGTTTCAGAAGCATAGGCAGCTGTCAATTCCTGATCCTGCTCTATTTCTCCATCCTGACTGTTCTTTCCGTCCTGTATGTCCGTTACTTTTATTTCTGCTTTTATTTCAGCTGTTTTTTCGTTTTCTCCGGACTGCCTGCCATTAACCTGTTTTTCATTTCCCCTGTTTTTGGTTTCTTCTGGCTGTGTTTCTTTATTTTTAGTTTCCCCTGTTTCTGCTTTTTTTGTTTCGTCATCCTGGGCTGCTTTTTTCTGATATTTTGTCAGCATAGATGCAAAATCTGACCCATTCCCTACTTTTTCTTCTGGGTTCGTCGCTGCCTTAACAGAATATCCTGGCTTTATCTGACCGGTATTTTCAATCCTGCTCAACCTAGATCACCTCCCTGTTTTGAGAATATCTGGCTGTTCTTGAAGCAAATTCTTCTATAAACAGCTCCTGTGCCTTTTTAGCAGCTTTTTCATATTCATTCTGTCGCCTGTCCTTTAACTTTTCATAACGGGACGTATCTATCTTTGCAGCGATCACCTGCTCTTTCTTTTTCTCTTCCTGCTGCTGCAAAAATTGTAACTGTTCCTGTTTTTTCTGGATCTGATCTTCCATTTCGCTGATATACATACCATAAAGGCAGATATCCTTTATCTGTACATCCTGTTTTTTCAGATCATCTATCTTATCCTGGGCAGATACCAGTTTTTCCTCCAGATTCTGTATCTCTCTTTCTTTTTTCCGGATCTGTGCCAGAAGTGTTCCATGTTCTGCCTTAATGCTGTCCAGAATCTGTTCCTTATAATGAAGTACATTTTCAAGACTGTATTTAAATCTCTTCATCTTAAGTATCATCTCCTATAACTGCTAACCCACGATTTTTTCCATTCTCCTTATGCTTTCCTCATAAGGAATATTTTCATTTGTTTCCTGTTCCAGAAATTTATTCATATCACCTATGCGGTCAACTGCTTCATCCAGAGCACTGTTTGCACCTTTTTTGTAAGCGCCAATGGAGATCAGGTCTGCATTTTTCTGATAAAGACTTAACATGTTCCTGAACCTTGAAGCTGCTTTCCTGTGTTCTTCCCCGGCTATATCATTCATAAGACGGGAAATACTTGCACTGATATCAATAGCCGGAAAATGGTTTGCATTAGCCAGCTGCCTGCTTAAAACAATATGACCATCCAAAATACCTCTGACTGTATCAGCCACCGGCTCATTGGTATCGTCTCCCTCCACCAGTACCGTATAAATCCCGGTAATGGAACCTTTTGCAAAATTCCCGCTTCTTTCCAGAAGCCTTGGAAATTCTGCATAAATAGAAGGTGTATAACCTCTGGCTATAGGCGGTTCTCCAATAGCAAGACCGATCTCCCTCTGTGCCATGGCATATCTGGTAAGAGAATCCATCATCAGCAGCACATCTGCTCCCTGATCCCTGAAATATTCAGCGATCGTTGTTGCAACCAAGGGACATTTCATACGCAGCATTGCCGGCTGGTCTGATGTGGCTACAATAAGGACAGAACGTTTCATGCCCTCTTCTCCCAGGTCCTTTTTAACAAATTCCAGAACCTCCCTGCCTCGCTCTCCTACCAGAGCGATCACATTGATATCTGTTTTTACATTCCGGGCGATCATTCCCATCAATGTACTTTTTCCAACACCGGAGCCTGCAAAAATCCCCATTCTCTGACCTTTTCCAATGGTATTTAAACCATCAATGGCCTTAATCCCAAATTCCAGATGTTCCCTGATAGGAGGACGGTTAAGAGGGTTGATATAGGCACTGTCTACTGTATAAAGCTTCCCCGGCGGAAACTCTCCTTTTCCGTCAATAGGATGTCCCAGCGCGTTGATGATGCGCCCTTTCAAAAAATCTCCTACTGGTATCTGAAGACGGCTTCCTGTATTGCGGACAAAGCTTCCTGCTGTGATGCCGCTGATATTTTCATAGGTCATTAGCT
>ULSW01009716.1_pt1 | contig 13826 bp, 9 predicted proteins | sample 1957051 | NCBI WGS metagenome assembly ULSW01 (sample SAMEA4835719, study PRJEB28245) | human gut metagenome | biome: gut microbiome; material: fecal sample | place: Denmark | collected 2008 | reverse complement strand
TTGCTTTTTCCACTTTTTGAAAGATAAAGTTACAGCCTACATTATTGGATTATACATGACTTTTTTTGCATGATTTTTGATCTTTTTTTTTACGCTGCTACATACTTTTGCTACAAATAATTAACTGTTTTTAGAATATGAAATTTTATTTGCTTTTTATTTTTATCTCCTTAAATCTGTGTTCCTTTTCTGCACGAGCTACAGATACTATTTTTGTTTATGAAACACAAGTTCCAATTTTGATAGAACGCCAAGATAACATGTTATTTTTAATGCGTTTGACTACTGCTAGAAGTGATACAAAATTAAATGAAGTGGTTTTACGATTGGGTCAAAATGTGAACTTGTCAAACATCCAATCTATCAAGTTGTATTATGGAGGTACGGAAGCACGTCAGAACTATGGTAAGGAGCTTTATCTTCCTGTTACCTACATTTCTCGTGATGTGTCAGGGAAGACATTGGCTGCGAATCCTTCTTATTCGATTAATAAATCACAGGTAAATAATCCCGGGCGGAAAGTGATACTGAATGCTAATCAGAAACTTTTTCCCGGAATCAATTATTTTTGGATCAGTCTGCAAATGAAACCGGGCGCCTCTTTGCTGGATAAAGTGTCAGCTAAGATTGTTACTGTTAAGGTTGATAATAAAGAAGCACTTATATATACGGTTTCACCGGAGAATATAACTCATAGGGTAGGAGTAGGGGTACGCCATGCCGGTGATGATGGTTCGGCTGCTTTCCGTATTCCGGGATTGGCAACTACTAATAAAGGAACATTGCTGGGAGTTTATGATGTACGTTATAATAGCAGTGTTGATTTGCAGGAACACATGGACGTCGGTTTGAGCCGTAGTGTAGACGGTGGTAAAACATGGGAGAAGATGCGTTTACCTTTAGCTTTTGGTGAAACTGGCGGTTTGCCTGCTGCTCAGAACGGCGTTGGCGACCCTTCGATCTTAGTGGATACCAAGACCAACACAACATGGGTGGTGGCGGCTTGGACACATGGAATGGGTAATCAGCGTGCTTGGTGGAGTTCTTATCCGGGAATGGATATGAATCATACGGCCCAGTTGGTATTGTCAAAGAGTACGGACGATGGTAAAACGTGGTCGGAGCCTATTAATATAACAGATCAGGTGAAAGAGCCATCCTGGTATTTCCTTTTGCAAGGACCGGGACGAGGTATCACCATGCAAGACGGCACATTGGTATTCCCGATTCAGTTTATCGATTCTACCCGTGTTCCGAATGCGGGAATTATGTATAGCAAAGACCGTGGCGAAACATGGAAAATCCATAACTATGCGCGCACCAATACAACAGAAGCTCAAGTAGCGGAAGTGGAGCCTGGCGTACTGATGTTAAATATGAGAGATAACCGTGGAGGTAGTCGTGCTGTCGCTACTACCAAGGATCTCGGTAAGACTTGGACAGAACATCCTTCTTCCCGTAAAGCTTTACAGGAACCGGTGTGTATGGCAAGTTTAATCAGCGTGAAAGCGGCAGACAACACATTAAATAAGGATATTCTTTTATTCTCCAATCCGAATACGGTAAAAGGTCGTCATCATATCACGATCAAGGCCAGTCTGGATGGAGGTATCACCTGGCTACCCGAACATCAAGTGATGCTGGATGAAGGTGACGGTTGGGGATATTCTTGTTTGACAATGATTGATAAAGAGACAGTCGGCATATTATATGAAAGCAGTGTCGCTCATATGACTTTTCAGGCAATCCGACTGAGAGATATAATACAATAGGAATTATCATACGACCTGTAATCATGAAAAACAGACTCATATTATTTATATATATTATAATTAACTTATGCACAATTTCAGTGGTAAAAGGGGCTGTCCAAAAAGTCGGATAGCCCCTTTTGCTATTGTTTATTTCGGTAAAAAGAATTATCTTACCGTTGCAAAAAAAAAACATTATAGCAATGGCTAAGATAGTATTTAAAGAGTTAACTTCCAACCAAAATGTACTTTTTCCGGTTAGTTTATCGGAAAAGATAGCTCCCAATCATCCCGTTCGTGTTGTAAACAGTGTTGTAGACGCATTGGATATTAGTTGTCTGCTTTGGGCATATAAAGGCGGAGGCACCAGCAGCTATCATCCGCGTATGATGCTCAAGGTCCTGTTTTATGCCTACCTGAACAATATCTATTCCTGCCGCAAAATAGAAAAGGCCTTGCAGGAGAATATTCACTTCATGTGGTTGTCCGGTAATAGTACTCCCGATTTCCGTACAATCAATGATTTCCGTGGCAAACGTTTAAAAGAACACATAAAATCGTTGTTTTCAGCCATTGTTCTACTACTACAGGAATCCGGCTATGTCAGTTTGGATGTACAGTATATCGATGGCACCAAAGTGGAATCGGCATCCAACCGCTACACTTTTGTCTGGCGTGGCAGCGTGGAAAAGAACAAGGCAAAACTGGAATCGAAAATACAGGCAATCCTTAGTGAGGTTGACAGACATATCGAACAGGACAAACAGGAAAGGACCCCGGATGCCTTACCGGATATGGATTCCTGTGGCTTGAGGGAAAAAGTGAGCGCTTTAAACAAACGGCTCTCCGGGATGAACAAGGCTGAGCAGAAGCAAGTCAGAAAGCTACAGGAAGAATATCTGCCCCGCCTTGCCAAATATGAATCGCAATTAGAGAAATTAGGGGACCGTAATTCTTTCAGTAAGACCGATGAGGATGCCACCTTCATGCGCATGAAGGAGGATCATATGAAAAACGGGCAATTGAAACCCGCCTATAACATACAGATTGCTACAGAGAATCAGTTTATTACAAACCTAGGGATTTACAGGCGCGCCGGAGATACGGGAACTCTAATTTCTTTTTTGAAAGATTTTCGAGAGACTTATCATAGGCAATCCTCTATAGTAGTGGCCGATACCGGTTATGGAAGCGAACAAAACTACGAGTTTATGGAGAATGCGAGTATAGAGGCTTTTGTCAAGTACAATTATTTCCACAAAGAGCAGAAGCGTGCATGGAAGAAGGATGCTTTTGCCATACAGAACCTTTACTATAATCAGGAACAGGATTACTACGTATGCCCGATGGGACAACATCTGGAACATACAGGTCAAAGGAAAAGCAAGTCCGATTTGGGATATGTATCCGTACTGAAGCGTTATCAGGCACAGAACTGTGAGGGTTGCCCGCTGAAATCTCAATGTCATAAATCAAAAACTAACCGGATCATAGAAGTTAACTATAACCTTAACAGGCATAAACAAAAAACACGGGAAAAACTCATGAGTGAGGAAGGTATTTATCATCGGGGCAGACGATGTATAGAACCGGAAGCTGTCTTTGCGCAGATAAAGCATAACTCGGCATGGAACCGGTTTAGATTAAGAGGGTTGGAGAAGGTAAAAACAGAGTTTACCCTGGCTGCTATTGCACATAATCTAAGGAAACTGGCTAAAAAAGTCAGTGCTCTTTTCTTTTTTACTTATTTCTGTAGGATAACTTCTCGGAAAAAGATAATTGAGAAAAACAAAGATGGTTTTAAAATAAAAATGGATAATAGAAGAGCGGCATAACAAAAAAAAGAAGGCATCCTTTTCAGACACCTTCCGGGTGCTTCGTTTCATTACGACCCCAGGAATATTGTCTCCGAAATATTGTGATACCCTTTCCTTGCGGGGGCATTCCATTACGATGATTCTGATCAATACAGCTTCCCGTATACGTGAGGCTATTGACAATCCCGTATTAACAGCCAGAATCGATGATTCGCTTTCCGATTTGAAGACTTTTTTTATGCATCCTGAGTTTCATGCCCTGCTTGAGACTGTGGGGGAAAACGGTGAGTTTATAGATACCATTAACGGACGTATCATCAATCCCGGGCATTGTATTGAAACGGCATGGTTCATACTTGAAGAATCCAGATACCGTGGCTGGGACAAGGAGATGCTTGAAACAGCCCTGACCATTCTGGACTGGTCTTGGGAGTGGGGCTGGGATAAGGATTTCGGCGGTATCATCAATTTTCGTGATTGTAGGAATCTCCCCGTACAGGATTATTCACAGGATATGAAATTCTGGTGGCCGCAGACGGAAGCAATCATTGCCACTTTGTATGCCTATGAAACTACAGGAGATGAAAAATACTTGAAAATGCACAATCAGGTTAGTGATTGGACATATGCACATTTCCCGGACCGGGAATACGGAGAATGGTACGGGTATCTGCATCGCGACGGCAGTGTGGCCCAGCCCGCCAAGGGGAATATCTTCAAAGGGCCTTTTCATATTCCCAGAATGATGATTAAGGGCCATGTTCTGTGTAACGAGATCTTATCCGGTCTGTCCGGTACGGAAAATATAAAATTGTAATTGGACATAATGAAAAACAACAGAATATATCCCTGGATATTGGTTGGTTTGCTTTGGGGAGTGGCCCTTCTCAATTATATGGACCGCCAGATGCTTTCCACCATGAAAGAAGCCATGCAAGTGGATATCTCGGCGCTTGAGTCTGCGGAGAACTTTGGTCGTCTGATGGCGGTCTTTCTTTGGATTTACGGATTCATGAGTCCTGTTGCGGGCATGATCGCTGATCGTCTTAATCGCAAATGGTTGATTGTAGGCAGTTTGTTTGTCTGGTCAGCGGTTACTTATGGAATGGGATACGCTGAAACGTTCACACAGCTTTATTGGTTGCGTGCTGTAATGGGGATCAGTGAGGCTTTGTATATACCGGCCGGCCTTTCCCTAATAGCGGATTGGCACCAGGGAAAGTCACGTTCGCTAGCCGTGGGTATTCATATGACGGGCCTTTATACCGGTCAGGCTATCGGGGGATTCGGGGCCACCGTGTCTGCCGTCTATTCCTGGCATGCCACTTTTCATGGCTTCGGAATTATTGGGATCATATACGCAGTCGTTCTGATCCTTTTTCTTCGTGAGAACAAGGGGACAGGCACGGCAGAGCAGGTGTGTCGCGAAGGGGTGAAAGCACCTTCCCCGTCTATCTTCAAAGGAATGTCGCTGTTATTCTGCAATATCGCCTTTTGGGTGATTCTGTTCTATTTTGCGGTGCCCTCCCTGCCTAGCTGGGCTACTAAAAATTGGCTTCCGACCCTGTTCTCTGACAGTTTGGATATGCCTATGTCCGAAGCCGGTCCGTTGTCCACGATCACAATAGCGCTCTCCTCTTTTCTCGGAGTAATTGCCGGAGGGATACTGTCTGACCGTTGGGTCCTAAAAAATATTCGTGGTCGTGTGTATACAGGGGCTATTGGATTGGGGTTAACGATCCCTGCCTTGCTATTGTTGGGGTTCGCTCATAGTGTTTTCGGTGTGGTCGGGGCAGGTCTGCTGTTCGGTCTGGGGTTCGGCATCTTTGATGCAAACAATATGCCTATTCTTTGCCAGTTTGTTCCTTCCGGATACCGTGCTACAGCCTATGGAATCATGAATATGACAGGCGTCTTCGCCGGAGCGGCCGTGACCCATGTGTTGGGGCGGTGGACTGACCAGGGGAATCTGGGATTTGGGTTCGCCATACTTGGTGTCGGTGTTTTATGTGCCCTTGTCCTGCAGCTTTATTTCCTAAGGCCCCAAACGGATAACATGGAGTAGTATGAGTTTTGCGGAGTCTGTCTCTGCTCGGAAATATATCATGATTTTACGAATTGGCCAGGAAAGATCTTTGTCGCTCCGTTTAATAAAGTGTTTATGTGGAATTATCAGAAAAATATACTTGTTTGTATGATTGCAGGTTTAGGTTTGTCAACTTGTACCCCGTCAGATGTTAGTATTCCCGGGGCTGCAACAATTGATGTCATGAACGGTTTTCCCGATGGAGAATCCGGATATGCTTTGGGAGTATCCGGTTGCTATGCCGGAAAGTTAGGAGATTTCTTGTTAATGGCCGGCGGATGCAATTTCCCGGATAAACCGGTTTCGGAAGGGGGGATCAAGCATTATTATAAGGGCATTTATATAGCCCGGGTGGATGACTCTTCTTCCTTGCGTTGGGTGAAGGCTGGAGAACTTCCTATGGAGGCGGCCTATGGAGCTACGGTATCCTTGCCGGATAGGCTTATTTTTATTGGAGGAAGCAACTCTTCCGACCGGTTTTCTTCCGTACTTTCCTTTTCTTTTGATTGCATGAAGGATTCAGGCTTGATATGTGAGACTTTGCCTCCGCTTCCTCATGCGGTTGATAATATGTCGGCAACCCTATTGGGCGATACATTGTATGTCCTGGGTGGGAATAGGAACGGGATTCCTTCCAGTTCCATGTTCTCTCTTTGCTTGGACAATTATTCTGCAGGATGGACAGAGGTTCCTTTTCCCGGGAGGCCACGTGTGCAGCCTGTGTGTTCCTCTCTGCTTGGCAAATTGTATGTTTTCGGTGGATTTACCTCCGGAGGGGATGCGTCTGTTTCAACAGATGGATTATGTTACCATCCTGAATCTGGACAATGGCAGGTGGTTAAGGCACCTCTCACCACAAAAGGTGAACCTCTCACATTGACGGGCGGTGCCTCGGTCTCCTATGGGGATGTTCTGCTTATATGTGCAGGCGGGGTTAATCGGGATATTTTTGAGGATGCCATCAGTGCCCGTTATCAGATGGTTCGTGAATCAGAGTATCTCCTACAGCCTATAGAATGGTATCGTTTTAATGATCAGCTGCTGGCGTATAACGTACGGTCGAGTGAGTGGATACGGATTGGTGTCCCTTCTCCGATGCTGGCTCGGGCCGGTTCCTCATTGGTTGTATTTGGAGATATTTTGTTCTATATTGGGGGAGAGCTTAAGCCCGGCGTGAGAACTCCTGGTATCTGCCGTATATCTCTTCAAAAATAACAGCGGAATTGAAGATGTAAGCTTGGGCCCTTTCATTCTGTTTTGTGGTTCTTTTTTTGATGGAATTTTCATGTTCTGGATGTTGGATGAGTTTTTTTAAATGATTTCTGACTCTTTTTTATTTTATGCAGATTTTCTTTGCATCCATAAATTAACCTACAAATTTAATTGATATGTGTTTATTTGTATCTTCATGAACTGTGACTTTTGGGGATCTGAATCCCCCTTTATTACAAAATTAATTTTTAATGAAAAACATCAAATTGCATGAAAAAGAATTTTATTTTATTTATTTTCCTTTTGTGCTCCATTGTAGCTGTAGCACAGAAGAAGAGTATTACGGGCATAATAACGGATACTGCGGGAGAGGCCGTTATTGGTGCCAGTATTGTGGAAGTCGGGACAACGAATGGTACGGTCTCTGACGTTGATGGCAATTTTACACTTTCTGTTTCTGAGAATGCCAGTATTCAGGTATCATTCATCGGCTTCTCTTCCCAAACCTTGAGTGTGAAGGGAAAAACAAATTTTAAGATTGTATTGAAAGAGGACAGTGAACTTTTGCAGGAAGTTGTTGTTACGGGTTATGGCGGTAAGGTATCACGATCCAAACTTACGAATTCCATTTCGACAGTCAATCCCCAGATGTTGGACAAGGGTATATACACCAATCCCTCTCAGGCCTTGTCAGGCTCTGTTCCCGGTTTGAAGGTCTCTCTCACCTCGGGGAATCCAACCTCGTCTCCTAAAATTATATTACGTGGTGGTACAAATTTCGATGGTTCCGGGGGGCCCTTGGTGGTAGTGGACGGGCAGCTTCGTGATAATTTTGATGATATCAATCCTCAGGATATTGCATCTATGGATGTGCTGAAGGATGCCGGGGCTACAGCCATCTACGGCGCCCGTGCAAGTAATGGTGTCATTTTGATTACGACAAAGTCAGGCAAGGCAGGACATCGGGAAATAAACTTTAGGGCCAATGTGGGGCTTGGTTACGTTAATAATCCCTATGATTTTCTGGGCGCGGAAGACTATATTATAGCCCTTCGTACCGCCTATAAAAATACCCCGTGGGCACCTCAGGCGAGTTTGACAGGTTCCACTGCCTTGGGTACGGGAAATCAGATTGGACCGAAAATGGTATGGAACATTATGGGAAAAACAGATGCAAACGCCTACCTTTTGGATAAGGGATGGCGTGAAATGCCGGACCCCTTGGATCCTTCCAAAACAATCATATACAAAGAGACAAAGCCGGAGGAGTATAATCTTCGTAACCCGGTAGTTACGCAGGATTATACAGTCAGTATGTCCGGTGGTAATGATAGGGGTACTTATTATGCTAGTTTGGGCTATAATGATTCCCCAGGAGCTCCTATCACTACCGAGTATACACGTTATAATTTCACATTTAATGGTTCATACAAAATTGCGGATTGGTTGAAAACGACTTCCAATGCAACTTTCAGCCGTGCTAATTATGTATGGTTAAACAACGATTGGGGGACGGAGGCGGATTATTTTGGTCGCGTGATGAGCTCCCCCCCCACCGTCCGTTTTGAAGACGAAGACGGTAATTCGACGTTGGGTCCATCTCCGGGCGACGGTAACCAGACCTATGTTGCAAGAAGTTATGACCAGGACAATGAACGGACCAAATTGACCCTTATGCAGTCCGTGGAAGCAAATTTATTCAAAGGGTTGGTTTTGAGGGCCTCTGCCAGCTGGTATTATTTTCATACTGTAGAAGAAAATATGCGCAAGGATTATGAGACGGTTCCGGGACAATGGGATCGAACCCGTTCAACCAGTGCGAGCTATTCCCGCCAGTTCTCTCAGACTTATAATGCCGTTTTGGACTATACAACAACATTTGCCACTTCACATAATTTGAATGTTATGCTTGGTAGTGAGTTTTATGATCAGTATAATAACGGTTTCTCAGCATCCGGTTTTGGTGCCTCTACCGATGATTTTAAAAAATTAGGCTTGACCGATGCGGGTGAGGGAAAACGTTCTATAGATTCGAGTCATAGCCGTTACCGTATCCTGTCTTATTTTGGTCGTTTGAACTATGACTATGAGGGTAAATATTTATTCTCTGGAGTATTCCGTTATGACGGTTATTCTTCTTTGTTGGGTAAGAACCGGTGGGGTTTTTTTCCGGGAGTTTCCGGTGGCTGGGTTTTCACGAAAGAGGATTTTGTGAAGGAGTCACTTCCTTTCCTTTATTATGGAAAGCTGAGGGCTAGTTACGGTTTGAACGGTAATGCCAGCGGAATCGGTCCATATACCCTTCAAGGTTCATATAATTCAAACAAATATCATGGTAATAACGGTTTCCTGATAGGAGCCTTACCCAATCCTTCCCTTCGTTGGGAAAAGACGGCCAGCTTTGACATAGGCTTGAATGTAGGACTTTTGGATGGACGGTTGAATCTGGATATCGATTATTACAACCGTCTGACCTCTGACAAATATGCGGACCTCACACTTCCCTCAACCACGGGATTCTCTTCTATAAGGAACAATAATGGGAAACTGCGTAATCGTGGAATTGAGCTACAGCTTTCCGGTAAAATTATGGAAACCAGGGATTTTACTTGGGACGCTTCCCTTAATATAACTTATAACAAAAATAAGATCATAGCCCTGCCCTATAACAAAGAGCCGCGCAACAGACAGGAAGGACAGCAGGTGTACACAGGACGGAAGATAGCAAATCCGGAAACAGGTGTATTCGAAGATGAGAAGGTGTGGGTCGGAGGTTTTCAGGAAGGAATGGAATATGGCGTGCTTGTCGGTTATCAGGCAGAAGGTATTTACCAAAGTATGGATGACATTCCCGGAGATTTGGTTGTAAAGTCTGGTAATGCTCAAGGTAAATATCAGTATGGTCCTGATGCCTGGAAGAGACTTTCTGCTGCCGAGCAGGCAAAAGGTGTAGAGATTAAGCCGGGAGATATGAAATGGAAGGATGTGAATGGAGATGGCATGATTGACCAGTATGATCAGGTGGTAATAGGAAATACCACTCCTCGCTGGTTTGGTGGTTTTAATACCACAATGTCTTGGAAGGGACTTAGCTTGTATGCCCGTTTTGATTTCGCGCTTGATTATTGGGTTTACGATAATCAAACCCCATGGCTCTTAGGATGTATGCAGGGGACTTACAATACGACAAAGGATGTCTTCAACACCTGGAATGAAAGCAATCCAAATGCAAAATATCCCCGTTATGTATATGGTGATCAGCTAGGAACCGCCAACTACAACCGCACCTCTACCTTGTTTGCATCCAAGGGCAACTATTTAGGTGTCAGGGAGTTGTCTCTGTCATATACTCTTCCTCAAGAATTGTCTAAAAAACTGTATATGCAGAAGTTACAATTCTCAATTACAGGACAAAATTTGGGTTATTTGACATCTGCCAGGACAGTGAGTCCGGAAATCTCCTCGGGATACCCCTTGCCACGGACCGTCATTCTTGGCGTTAATGTTACATTTTAAAAAATTGGAATAAGATGAGAAAGATAAAATTTATAAATCATATGGTGTTGTGTGTAGCTGCTATTGTTACAACTTCATGCGGGGACCTGCTCGATCTCGCCCCGATAGACAATTATGGAAGCGGCAATTTCTGGAAGACGGAGGCCCAGGTCAGTGCATATGTGGATGGGCTTCATGATGCCTTAAGAGCTAAGGCCGGGCAGCACGTCATCACTTTTGGAGAATTGAGGGGGGGGCATTACAAGGATGGTGTAAGTGCAGATGGACTGACTATTTCCAACGGTGCAATTATTTTACAGAATTTATCCAGAGAGACTCCTGGAGTTAGTAAATTTGGAGATATTTATGGTTGTATAACTAATATCAATCTTTTTATTGCCCATGTAACAGATGCCGCTTTTATGCCGGAGAATAAAAAGAATTATTATTTGGGACAGGCATATGGTCTTCGCGCCTTTTACTATTTTGATCTTTATAGGGTCTATGGTGGGGTGCCCATTCGTTTGGGTGTGGAAGTTGTCGAAGGAGAGCTTGACCCGCTCAAACTTTCTTTGGGGAGGGCTAAACCCAGTGAAGTCATGGCACAGATTAAAAAGGATCTGGACACTTCACTTCAGTATTTTGGAGAACAATCAGGTTTCGACCCATATGGACACGGCAATAAGGTATACTGGTCAAAGGCCGCTACGGAATGTCTGGCCGGCGAGGTCTATTTATGGAATTCTAAAGTGACCATTGGTGATAACAAGGCCGATATATCAGATTTGTCAAAGGCCAAGCATTTCTTAAAAAATGTAGAGGGTAATTATGGACTCCAGTTGCAACAGGATTTTAAGCGTATATTCAGCACCGATAACGAAGGTAATAGTGAAGTGATATTGGCCGTTTCCTATATGGAGGGTGAAGCTGAAAATTCACTTCCTCGCGCATATACTTATTCCCTTGTTTCCGGGACGACCAATAAAGATAGTTACAGGGCGGATGGAAGTGTTTGGAATGATGCGCTTGATATACAGAATAACGGGCAGCAGCAGTATGAGTATAAGTTCGCCCTTTATGAGAAGTTTGAGGATAGTGATTCTCGTCGTGAAGCTACATTTATGCCTTCATATCGGAAAAAGGAAAGTGGAGAATTATACATATATGGTACCCATGTATGTAAGAATTTGGGTTCTCTCAATGCTCAGGGGAACAGAGTTTATGATGGTGATTTTATTCTTTATCGTTTATCCTGGGTATATCTGGCATTAGCCGAGATTGCTAATATGGAGAGTGATAATGTAAATGTTGAGAGATATATAAATTTAGTCAGAAATAGGGCGTATAAGTCTGAGACAGGTTCGCATATATATAAGGCATCTGATTTTCTAACTAATGAATTAGCTATTTTACATGAAAAGGATAAGGAGTTTGTACAGGAAGGACAGCGTTGGTGGGATTTGTGCCGCATGAAAAATGCAAAGGACGGAATTCCATTAGTGTTCTGCAAAGAAGGGGATATTGAAGGTAAACGAGCGGTGCTTAATCAAGAAACTGAGGCATATAAAGTTTTGTGGCCGTTGGATAATGAGATACTTAATAATGATTCGGCCTTGGAACAGACCCCCGGTTACGAAAAGCAAGAAGAATAAATGAGGGTATCCGGTTGGAGGGGAAGGTATGTCTTATTCCAACCGGATGTACTTTTCCGTGTATTTAATTATATAAATAGAGATTGTATGAAAATGAAATATTTTACTTTATTGTTTTTTTGTAGTTTATTTGTCGGATGTTCAGATGAAACCTCTACCTCTTTTGTTAACAATCAAAACCAACAGGCTAGGGATACCATTGATAATGAGGATGATAATTCGTGGGTTTTAATTTTTGCAGATGAATTTAATATCGATGGGGCCGTTGACTCCAAGAAGTGGAATTATACTCCCAGGGGAGATGTTGCTCATGCCTATTATTATAAGCCGAATGATACATCCGTTGTTTGGTGTGAAGATGGCATGTTGAATCTCAAGTTTATGAAGGATGAAACAGATCCCCGCGGATATAAATCCGGAAGTATACGCACTGATGGGGGGAAATTTGATTTTACTTATGGTAAGGTAGAGGTCAAGGCCAAGTTTTCATCAGGGGACGGTTCATGGCCGGCTATATGGATGATGCCCGCCAGCTCAAAATATGGGGGATGGCCTGCAAGTGGTGAAATAGATATAATGGAGCATATAAAAGATTTAGATGTTGCTGTACAAACGGTACATACTACTGGTACGGAGCAAAAGACATATCCTTTTGGTCATTCAGGGTCTAAATTCAAGCGGGGTGAATGGAATATATGGGGAATAGAATGGAACGATAAGAAAATTGATTTTATGGTAAATGGAGAAGTTTGCGCAACCTATTATAACAAGGGTTTGGGCGCTGTACAATGGCCCTTTGATATTCCTTTCTTCTTGATATTGAATGTTGCAGGTGGAAAGGGGATGGCTGGTCCTATAAATGAGAAACATTTACCTTTTACCATGCAAGTTGATTATGTGCGGGTATATCAGTGGAAATAGATTTTGTAAAGCACGCTGGTAGAGGTTGACAAGATATATTCTATGATGTGATATGATAGGTAATTTATATTTTTCATTTTTTGACGTAAAAGTTTGTTTTAGGGGTGATCTCTATTGAAAGGATTTGTCGGCATTGTTGTGTCGACAAGTCCTCTTCGGTATTCTTGGGAAAGACGGATAATAATATTTCTCCACTCTCCCATAATGTGTTCTTGTCCTTCAAAGAGAAAAAGTTTAATGCAATAATTGTATCTTGATGAATATTAAAAAAAGTATCTTGTTTTTATGCGCAGGCATATTCTTGATTTCGTCACTCTCGTGTAGAGAGGGCGGACATGTTGCGAAATCATATAATGCCGGCATTAATATCATTCCCACGCCCCGCTCTTTAGAAAAGCGTGAGGGAAGTTTCAAATTGTCCGATGGTGTTTCTATAGGAGCCATTACCCCTGAGGCAAAAAAGATTGCAACGTATTTTGCCGCTAAAATCAGTCTGGCAACCGGGTACGATGTCAAGGTGGAGGATAAAGGAGAAATTACTCTAGTACTGGATTCTTGTGCAACGTTCTCTCCGGAAGGCTATGCATTGGATGTGGAATCATCCCGTGTGCAGGTAACAGCGTGTTCTCCCCGGGGATTATTTTACGGGATGCAGAGTTTTCTGCAGTTGCTTCCGGCAGAAATAGAAAGTGCCGGGATCGTGCGGGATGTTGACTGGGAGGCTCCTGCCGCCAATATTATCGACTCGCCACGTTTTGCATACCGCGGAATACATATGGATCCTTGCCGCCATTTTATGACGGTTGAAGAAGTGAAGAAGCAGATAGATGTTTTATCCATGTTCAAAATAAATACGATTCACTGGCATCTGACGGACGACCAGGGATGGCGT
>ULSW01031405.1_pt1 | contig 13950 bp, 14 predicted proteins | sample 1957051 | NCBI WGS metagenome assembly ULSW01 (sample SAMEA4835719, study PRJEB28245) | human gut metagenome | biome: gut microbiome; material: fecal sample | place: Denmark | collected 2008 | reverse complement strand
GGGGGGGGGGGGGGTAGACTAGGGAAAAGCATTCCTGCCGGGCGAGGCCGACGCGAATGCAACGAGTTGTAACAACAAACAAGGAGGATGAACAAGATGAAACTGTTCAAGAAAGTTCTGGCTGTGGCGCTGGTGGGCGCTATGGCAGTCTCCATGCTGACGGCGTGTGGCAGTGCAAGCAAGACCACTAAAGTGAAGAACGCCCTGAAGAATGTTGGTGTGAAGCAGGATGCCGCAATGGTTGCTGACACTGATGCCGCAATGGCAGGCCTGCAGCAGGCTACGGAAGCCTTGAAAGCAGCTACTACGGAGGAAGCGAAAAATAATGTTGTGGCGGCGATGTCCACTAAGCTGACGACGAGTGAAAAAGCGAAGGATTACACCTTTAGCAATAGCAGCGGTACTGGTAGCTATGACCTCTACATTTGGACGAACAACTCGACAAACCGGAAAGACCCGAGCGTCAAGTATCCGTATCTGATGAAAGTTACGAATAAGCATGTGCAGGCAGCATATCTGCCTGCACTTCTGGACGAGAACTTCGTTAAGAAGGGCGAGTTCAAGGGTACCAGCGCTGACATGGACATCCTGAAGAAGCTGCTGAAGGGTATTGATAAGGCCGGTGTGTCCTGCGAGAAGGTCTATGGCTATGATGTTCTGCTGGTCACTGTGCCGAAGGACAGCGATGTTTCTGATACAAAGCTGAACACCACTACTGGTACTGGCACTCGCTCCTAAAAAATGTACCCCTCCAATAAATAACACCCCAAGCCCCCGGCGGACGATAAGCCCGCCGGGGCTTTTTTTTATGCCCGGAAACGCCGTAAACCGCGTCTGAACCGCCGCCCGGCGGGGCAAAATGACAATATGCACAAAACAAAGCCGGGAAGTTTGGCAGGGTAAAAGCCGGAAATTTCAAATGAAATATTCAAAAATCGTTTGGAGTGTGGTATTATCTTTGTAAAATATGCCACAAAAACGGAGAGAATGCTCCGTGCGGCGGAAATGAGGGAAAAACCGATATGAAATACGCAAGCAACAACATCCGCAATATCTTGATCGCGGGCCATGCCGGCAGCGGCAAAACGACGCTGACCGAGGCATTGGTCTATTTTTCGGGCGCTGCCGAGCGTATGGGCCGGGTCGAGGACGGCACCACGATTTCGGACTTTGACCCCGAGGAAGCAAAGCGGAAGGCCAGCCTGTCGGCATCGGTCGTGCCGGTGGAGTATGAGGGCATCAAGTACAACCTCATCGACGCTCCGGGCCTGTTCGACTTTGAGGCAGGCGAGTACGAGGGCATCCGGGCAGCCGAGAGCGTGCTGGTGTGCGTGTCGGGCCGCAGCGGCGTGACCGTCGGCGCAGAAAAGGCCTTCCAGCTGGCCCGCAAGAACGGCAAGGCCACGATGGTCTTTGTCTCCAAGTGCGATCTGGAGAACGCGAACTACTTCAAGATCCTCGAGGACATGAAGATCAAGTTCGGCACCACCGTCTGCCCCTGCGTCGTCCCGGCGAAGCTCGACGACGGCACCCCCGTGTACATCAACCTGTTCAGCCAGAAGGCCTTCAAGTATGAGGGCGGCAAGCAGGTGCAGGTGGACCTGCCCGACATCGGCCACCGCTTCCAGGGCCTGATCGAGGCCATGAGCGAGGCCATCGCCGAGACCGACGACGAGCTGATGGAAAAGTTCTTCGGCGGCGAGGCATTCACCACCGAGGAGATCGTCGAGGGAATGCGCAAGGGCGTCAAGGACGGCCTCATCACTCCCGTGTTCTGCGGCAGCGCTGTCAACCAGCAGGCTCTGGATATGCTGCTGTACAATATGCACAAGCTGCTGCCCAGCCCGGAGCACAACAGCGTTCTGGCTGAGGATGCAAACGGCGAGCCCGTCGAGCTGACCTGCTCCGAGGCTGACCCCACCGTGGCCTACGTCTTCAAGACGGTGGCCGACCCCTTCGTGGGCAAGCTGAGCTATCTGCGCGTCGTCAGCGGCAAGATCACCGCAGGCGCTTCTCTCGTCAACGCCCGCACCGGCGAGACCGAGAAGATGGGCAAGCCCCTCACGGTTCTGGGCAAGAAGCAGACGGAGGCCGAGAGCATCGGTGCCGGTGACATCGGCGCTGTGGCAAAGCTGGTCAGCGCAAAGACCGGCGACACCCTCTGCGACCCTTCCCGCGTGGTCAAGCTGCCCGCACCCGTCTTCCCGAAGCCCAGCCTGTTCATGGCTGTCACCGTCGCCAAGAAGGGCGACGAGGGCAAGATCAGCAGCGCTTTGGCCCGTCTGATGGAAGAAGACCCCACCCTGAGCTACCTCAACAACGCCGAGACCCATCAGCAGATCATCGGCGGTCTGGGCGAGCAGCACCTCGACGTGGTCAAGGCCAAGCTGAAGAATAAGTTCGGCGTGGAGATCGGCCTCGAGGCTCCGCGTATCGCCTACCGCGAGTCCATCCGCAAGGCCTGCCAGAAGCAGGGCCGTCATAAGAAGCAGACCGGCGGCCACGGCCAGTTCGGCGATGTCGTCATCAACTTCGAGCCCTGCGACAGCGAGCAGGTCGTCTTCGAAGAGAAGGTGTTCGGCGGCAGCGTGCCGAAGAACTTCTTCCCGGCTGTTGAAAAGGGCGTCCGCCTTGCCGCTGAGAAGGGCGTGCTGGCCGGTTATCCCGTGGTCGGACTGAAAGCCACCCTGCTGGATGGCAGCTACCACCCCGTGGACAGCTCCGAAATGGCCTTTATCATGGCTGCAAAGCTGGCTTATAAGGCCGCAATGCCCGAGGCCGGCCCCGTCATCCTCGAGCCTATCCACACCCTGAAAGCTCATGTCCCCAACGACAATACCGGCGACATCATGGGCGACGTCACCAAGCGCCGCGGCCGCGTGCTGGGCATGGAGCCCGACGAGGACGGCCTGCAGACCATCATCGCCGAAGTGCCTCTGGCTGAGCTGGCCAACTTCACCACCTTCATCCGTCAGACCACTCAGGGCCGCGGCTGGTTCACTACCGAGTTCGCCCGCTACGAGATCCTGCCTGAGATGCTGGTCCCCGCCGTGGTCGAACAGGCCAGGAAGCTGGGCAATCTGGACGAGTCCGCAGACGACTAAATAAGACATTTTCTAAGCCCTGTCGGCACTTCCCTCTGTCGGCGGGGCTTTTTTGCGGCCTTTTTGGCCCGCAGGGCGGCAGTTTTTATTGACAAGGCCGCGGCTTGCTATTATAATGAATAGGTCAAAATGGCATTCGTGTGCGGTTTTATGTTTTATGACACTCTGCCGTACCCCAAAAAATAGATAAGGAGATTTCCAAATGGCACAAGAGATCAAGATGTCCGCTGCTGGCCTGAAGGCAATGCAGGAGGAACTGGAATACCTGAAGACTGTCCGCCGCAAGGAGCTGGCAGAAGAGATCAAGGAAGCCCGCAGCCACGGCGACCTGTCCGAGAACAGCGAGTACGATGAGGCCAAGAACACCCAGGGTCTGGTCGAGAACCGCATCACCGAGCTGGAGCAGATGGTCAAGAACGCTGTCGTCATCGACGAGAGCGAGCTGAGCGTTGAGAACGTCTCTGTCGGTACCCACGTCACCATCCAGATGGAGGGCGAGGACGAGACCGAGGAGTACGACATCGTGGGCCGTACCGAGGCTGACCCCCTGAACGGCAAGATCAGCGACGAGAGCCCTGTGGGCCACGCCCTGCTGGAGAAGGCTGTCGGCGACACCGCCGAAGTCCTGCTGCCCACCGGCCATACCGTCAACTACAAGGTGCTGGGCATCACCCACTCTGCAAACTGAGCCAAGCGGGAGGAAATTATGGAAGAACAGAAGAAGAACCCCGCACAGGGCCTGTCTGAGAGCGAGCAGGTGCAGGTGCGCCGCCAGAAGCTGGCAGACCTGCAGGCTGCAGGCCGCGACCCCTTTACCCTGACCAAGTTCCCTCAGGATGCTTACTCTGCTGACCTGAAGGAAGAGTTCAAGGATCTGCCCAACGAGACCGACAGCGGTAAGAAGGTCGCACTGGCCGGCCGTCTGATGTCCAAGCGCGTCATGGGCAAGGCAAGCTTTGCCCATCTGCGCGACGATAAGGGCGACATCCAGCTCTACGTCCGCCGTGACGAGCTGGGCGACGACGCTTACGCTGCGTTCAAGAAGCTGGACGTGGGCGACATCATCGGCGTCAAGGGCGAGGTGTTCCGCACCAAGACCGGTGAGCTGAGCGCCCGTGCCGAGGAGATCACCCTGCTGGCCAAGAGCCTGCGCCCCCTGCCCGAGAAGTTCCACGGCCTGACCGATACCGAGATGCGTTATCGTCAGCGCTATGTTGACCTCATCGCAAACCCCGAGGTCAAGGAGACCTTTGTCAAGCGCAGCAAGATCCTGAAGGAGATCCGTGCTTATCTGGACGAGAAGGGCTTCCTGGAGGTCGATACCCCCATCCTGACCCCGTTCGAGATCGGTGCGTCCGCACGTCCCTTCTACACCCATCACAACACCCTGAACATGGACATGGTGCTCCGCATCGAGACGGAGCTGTACCTGAAGCGCCTCATCGTGGGCGGCATGGACCGTGTGTACGAGGTGGGCCGCATCTTCCGCAACGAGGGCATGGACCCCAAGCACAACCCCGAGTTCACCACCATCGAGCTGTATCAGGCATTCACCGATTTCCACGGCATGATGGACCTGGTGGAGGAGCTGTATAAGCGCCTCGCTCAGAAGATCTGCGGCAGTCTGGTCATCCCCTATCAGGGCAAGCAGATCGACATGGGCCACTGGGAGCGTCTGACCATGATCGAGGCCGTCAAGAAGTATTCCGGCGTTGACTTCAACGACTGGAAGACCGATGAGGACGCCATCGCCGCTGCCAAGGAGCACCATGTGGAGCTGCCCGAGGTTCCCACCAAGGGCGCCATCCTGGCCGAGTTCTTCGACGCTTTCGTCGAGGACAAGCTCATCCAGCCCACCTTCATCTATGATTACCCCGTCGAGATCAGCCCGCTGGCCAAGCGCAAGCCGGACGATCCCGCTTTCACCGAGCGTTTTGAGTACTTCATCGACTGCACCGAGTACGGCAACGCTTTCAGCGAGCTGAACGACCCCATCGACCAGAAGGGCCGCTTCGAGCGTCAGGTCGCCGAGCGCAAGGCCATCGAGCCCGACTGCAAGGCACAGGTCGATTACGACTACGTCAACGCTCTGGAGTACGGTCTGCCTCCCACGGGCGGCCTCGGCTTCGGTGTTGACCGTCTGGTCATGCTGCTGACGGACAGCGCTTCTATCCGTGACGTGTTGCTGTTCCCCACGATGAAGCCGATTGAACAGTAAATTTCCAATTTAAGCGAAACAAAGCCTGAAACTTCTTGATGTACCGAGAGGTTTCAGGCTTTTTTCTTTGGCGAATTTCCAGCGGAAACTACGCCATACGCCAATTTTACGCCAAACGATGCAGGATTTTGTGCAGAGCAAAAAGAGCGTTGTTCTAGTTTTGGTGTAAGAATCGGGCGTGTGGTGGATGGATGTAGAACTATAAAGGGCTGCATCAGAAAGTGGATTTATAGATCTGCAAACGGACAGCCGGAACTTTTCACCGAAAGAGAAGCAAATGTGAAAAACATGGAGGATATCTTATGAACAAACTGCTTTCCTGCCGCTACAACATGGACACCGGCCGGGTAGAAGCCCGTTTCGCAGACGGCTCTGCCGTTGCCATCGACTGCATCGCCATCGAGGACGAGTACGGCAACACCCCGGCACAGCGGGCAGAGCTGGATTGGCTGCTGTACAACAGGCCGCTGGAGTACGCGCAGCTTGTGCTGAGTGGGGAGATTGAGCACTATCTGTCACTGGGATGTGAGCATGGCAGACTGGAAGATTAAGCCCAACATAACAACAAATCCCGGCAGGTGTTCTACAAGGTAGGCACTTGCCGGGATTCGTTTTGTTTGATTTACTTTTCCCTTACTCCATCCACCAGATGAAAATAATCATAATAGGGCGTAGTATAGGTTTCATACCGCCCCACTACGGTAATGGTTGTGCCTTCTTCCGGGTAATCGCCATCGGTCAGCACGAACTCCACTCCCTGCTGGCAGCAGGCAAGCGCATCGTAGATGACGCAGGAATGGTACAGCTCACCAGTCTGCTCATCTGTGTACTCCTGATATTCGCCCGTTATACGAACAATTTTATCGGTGTAGTTCTCCGGGGTAACGAGCATATTGTAAACTTCTGCGTTCACAACCGTATCGCTGAGTAAGGTCAGGTCAATGTCTGCATCCATACCGGTGTGAATATCGCTTGCGCCAGCAGTGCTGCTTTCCGGGAGCTGCACGGGATGTTCCGGGGCAGGTGCAGTAACAGCACTAGAAGATGCAGACTCCGGCAAAACCGTCACCACGGAAGATGCGGCTTCGGACTTTGCGCCGCAGGCAGTCAATGCGGCGGCGGCACAGAGCAGCAGAACTCCTTTCAAAAGTTGTTTCATGATGCCCTCCCCAGCAGTTTTCCGGCCAGACAGCACAAGCCAAAAGCCACCATGTCAACCGCTACAATGGTCGAGCCGACCGGCGTTCCGGCCAGAACCGAGGCCACGATGCCCACAAAGGCACAGCTCACGGACAATACCGCCGAGCAGATGGTGACAGCGCGGAAATTCTTGCACAGGCGCATCGCCGAAAGAGCCGGAAAAATCACCAGTGCAGAAATCAGCAGAGAGCCGACAAGGTTCATTGCCAGCACAATGATGACGGCAATGACAATGGCAATCAGCAGATTGTATCCGTTTGCATTGGTTCCAACGGCCTGTGCAAAGTCTTCGTCAAAGGTGACTGCAAATATCTTGTTGTAGAACAGCATAAACACTGCGACCACGATGATGGAAAGCCCTATGCAGAGCCATACTTCCGATTTTGTCAAGGTCAGAATCGAGGTAGAGCCGAACAAGGAGCTGCACACATCGCCAGACAGATTCGCCGAGGTCGAGAACAGATTCATCAGCAGATAGCCCATTGCAAGCGCGCCAACGGACACCATAGCAATGGCGGCGTCACCTTTGATCTGGGTGTTTTGTCCGGTATGCAGCAACAGGACTGCGCAGGCCACAGTCACGGCCAGCGTCAGCGGCATATGGTCGGACATTCCCAGCACGGTCGCAACGGCCATGCCGCCGAACGCCACGTGAGAAAGGCCATCTCCGATAAAGGAGAACCGTTTCAGCACCAGCGTCACGCCCAGCAGCGAAGAACACAGGGCGATCAGAACACCCACGATGAGCGCATAGCGGACAAAGGGATAGTTCCAGTAAAAAGCCAGCTTTTCCAATAGGCTCATTTTGCACCGCCTTTCCCAGCCGCAAACAGCCGCCCCTGCGGGCTTTGCAGATACGCTTCCCGTGTACCGAAAAAGATCGTTTCACCAACATGAAGAATGTGGCTTGCGTAGCAAACCGCAGCCTGAATATCGTGGGAGATCATCAGGACAGTAATGCCCTCCTGCTGGTTCAGTTTTTCAATCAGATGGTACATTTCCGTAGTCACTTTTGGGTCAAGACCGGAAACAGGCTCGTCCAGAAGCAGCATTTTCCGGGTAGCGCAGAGGGCGCGCGCCAGCAAGACGCGCTGCTGCTGACCGCCGGAAAGCTCCCGGTAACAGCATTTTGCCAGCGATCCGATCTGCATTTTGTGCATGGCATCCTGCGCAAGCTGCTTTTCCTCTCGACTGTAAAATGGGCGGAGTCCACAACGGCTCTGGCAGCCAGACAGCACGATTTCCTGCACCGACGCTGGAAAATCCCTCTGCACGATGGTCTGCTGGGGCAGATAGCCGATCTCGTTCCGGCGCAGGCCATCGCCCATCTCGATTTGTCCGGAAATAGGCTGCTGCAAACCGAGCAGGGTTTTCATCAAGGTACTTTTTCCTGCACCGTTTTCACCAACTACACAAAGATAGCCGCCTGCGTGAATCTCAAAGTTCAGAGGATCCAGAATGGCCTTTCCCTCATAGCCAACGAGAAGGTTCTTACAAATGAGCTGAGACATGACGGTTCCTTCCTTTAGTTCAGAGCCTGTTTCAGCACATCCAGATTGCTTTCCATCACGGAAAGGTAGGTCGTTCCGTTTGCCACATCGGTGGATGTGGTGGACTGCATGGAATCCAGCGTCAGGATGGACTGATTCTTTTCGGCGGTATTCTGCACGATAGTTTCGGCAACTTTGTGCTGTGCGCCCTCAATGGTCAGTACACAGGGCAGTCTCAGTTCATCCACTTTGCCAGCAAGGAAAGAAATGGTCCCAAAGCTGGCTTCCGTTTCCGCAGAGCAGCCTGCAAACGCGGCATAATAGCTCAGACCGTAATCGTCCACCAGATAGCGGAACGGGAAACGGTCGCCGAACAGCACAGTTTTCCGGGCGGCATTGTCCACCACCGTCTGATATTCGCCATCCAGAGCGGCCAGCTTTTCCAGATAGGATGCAGCGTTAGCAGCATAGGCATCTTTGTTAGCCGGGTCGATCTCTTCCAGTGCATCGGTGATTGCGTTGCAGAGAGTTTCAGCGTTCTTCAGCGACAGCCATACATGCTCGTCATATTCTTTCTCCGCGTGTTCCAGCATATCCTCCTTGATTTCATCACCGCTCATATCCATCGGATAGTAAGTCGGCCAATGCTCCATTTCCTGAGAGAGTGCATCGAAGCCTTCATTGCCGAAGTAAATGTGAAAATGTTCCGCTTTGCCCGGAGCAATGCCATGATCACTGAATTGCACATACTTAGGCGCATCAGCATCACCATCGGTTGCCTCGAAGAAATATCGTACGCCTCTGCTGCCAGATTTATAGTCATAAATCTGGTAGCCCTTATATTGATAGGCAGCCTTTGCTTCAACACCGTTTTTCACAAAACACATCGTGTTATTTTCGGCATTGATTGTAATTTTGGAAACATCCGTTTTATAACCCGTTTCGTAATAGGCACGGTATTCCTCCGCCGTTTTGTTCCCATTTTCTGCTTTACGTTCCATCACTTCGTCCAGAATACCCTCTTGAAGATAAGGATAAACAGACTGCCACTCGCCATCCCAATCGGACAGGCTTCTATCCTGCACATCGCTATCGGCAAAGTGGGAATATCCGTGATGATGTCCTTCCTCTGCCTGCATACCGGGCATTGCTTCCTCTGTCTTAACAGTATCTTTCAGCACATCAAGCAGATTGATAACTTTCATATTTTTGTTGGTGGCTTCTTTCAAGGCATCTTCCACCCAGCCATCCGATTCGCCGCCAACATAGATGAACAAGTCACAGTCTGAGATTTTAATAATATCATCTGCGGTGGGCTGATAGCTGTGCAAATCAACGCCATTGTCCAGAAGCATGGTAACTTCGGCATGATCGGCCTTATCGCCGAGAATTTCGCGCACCCAGTCATACTCCGGGAAAATCGTCGTGACGATCTTCAGCGGCTTGTTGCCACTCTGCAATGCAGACGGTGCAGGAGCGGACGAAGATGCGGCCTTCCCACAGCCGCCCAAAATACCAGCAGCCAGTAAAAGGCAAAAAAATACAGCGAATATACGTTTGAGTTTTTTCATAGAAATGCGCTCCATTGTTTAATATCAAGAATCATACGGACAAGCATTTCTTAATCCGACAGTTTTACCTTTAGTCGAATCGGTGTTTTTATCAGCAAAAGCGGAGAGCAAAGCGACAGCAAGGCCGCCAACACAAAATGCGGCGCGGATGTTAGAATGAACGGCCCGGAACCATCTTTTCCGGCGTGCAGGATATTCTCGCAAAGTTTCAGCTGTGCGCAGACGGCGCAGTCTGCCCCGGTACAGTCGTGGTTGACTTCTTCCGCGCAGAATGTCAATGCACCCAAAACGGCCAGCAGGAAACCAACCAGCAGGATCCACGCAGCGCAGCGTTGTTTTGCAGTGCAGTTCATTCCATTGCCCTCCTTTCTTGAATTTGCAACTTGATTGCAAATTGGATTATAGCAAGGCAACATTGGATTGTCAAGTGGAAATTTTTGCGGACACTACGTTTATCGGAAAGTCGTTGTCAAGAGGGCTGGCACCGTTCAGCCCTCTCTCTTTTTACCAAAGTTCCCCTTGTGTTTTCTTGCAAGCTGCCGAAAGTGACGTGTTTTCAAAACTTTTTGTTGACGCGGCTCGATTTTTGTGGTAATCTACTCCGATAATTTAATATAAGATAGTTACTTGGAGTTCCAGCTCGACTCCCGAAGGAGCCGGAGCAAGTTTTTAACTTTCTTATCGCTGCATAACGAACCCGAACCAAGGCCATCCCGGAAGGGATGGTCAGGTTCAGGTCGTTGATGAAGTGCTTTAAGTAGGCTTCGTGGGCCAGCCGCTGACACGGCAACAATTGTTTCGCAGCAGAAAATCCTTTGCTTCGGCTTCCTCTTCGATGGAAAGGTCTCGTGAACGAGGAATCTCGATTTGTTCGTCGATCGTTTTGAAGTCCTTGTCTGCCATGAAAAATCTCCTTTATAAGCAAAACGCCCCCAAGTGTGCATACGCTGTGCGCAGAGGCCTGGGGGAGTTGTTATCATTATAATGGCATATCAAGGACGAAATGTCACTGAGCAGAGTGTGAACCTTCGATTTTTCGTAAAAATTTTCAGGAAGGACTTTTTACAGCCTGACTTCCTGTCACACGGAAAGTGTACGGGTGCTGTGGAGGTATGAGCCGTGCCATTAAACGCATTATTGCAGACTACAATGCGGGCGAGGAAGCAGAAGCAAAGAAGCAGCATCGCGAAGCGGTTCTGCTGCCGGACTTTTCGGCACATCATCTGCGGCACACGTTCCGCACAAGGCTTTGCGAAAAAGAGACCAACCTGAAGGTCATCCAACCGGTCATGGGGCATAAAGACATTCAGACCACGATGGACATTTATGCCGAGGCGACCGAGGAGAAAAAAGTTGTAAACCGGTTCCGGAAAGTATCCCCACGATGAAGCCGATTGAGCAGTAAAATGCGAAATTAAGACGCAGATACGGTGAATTTTTAGACGGATTTCAGACGGCATCTGCGGTACTACACCCGGGCTACACCAATTTTGGGACGTTTTCCCGAAAAGGAACCTTACAAAGCGGTGTGGTGTAAGAATCGAATAGGTGGATTGGTGTAGTGGCTACACCGAACTCCCAAAACGAAGATACGGCAGCTATGTTGCGAAAAACAACGTAGCTGCCGCTTTTTGTTTCGTATAGAGATTTTATGCTGACAGGCAACTTCTCCTGTGGTTAAATTAATTTGTCGTTGGCAAGTGTCAAACACTCCTGATTTGGCATACGCCAAAATTTACGCCAATGATTCACAGCACACGTTCCACCCAACGCAGTGCAGCGTTAAGACGCTCACTTTGCCGGTCATGATGGCCGTAGTCATCCAGCACAGTTTTGGCTCCACATGTCGCTTGCAGGGCAGTGTGGACTCGTTGGGCATAGCTATAGGCATCACACAGGCGGTTGTTGTGGCCTTCGCCCTCCCGGATACCATTTTGCAGATAAACCTGTGCGGAGTGGTTTTTGGGGACATGTTCCTCTATGAAATCGGCAACACCCGGATACCAGAACGACCCACAGAGGGAAAATACTGCAGCAAAGGCATCTGTTTCCCAGAGACTCATGGTTGCAGCCAGACCGCCCAGCGAATAGCCGCCATACGCCAGCTTTTCCGTGTCAAGGGCGTATTCGTCGATAAGCGCCGGGAGAATTTCGTTGTTCAGTTCTCGAAGATATTGTCCTAGCTGCCCGCCAAAATCCGGTGTGCCCGGTCGAATAGCCGGTTCCGGCCACGGGGTATATTCTGAAAGTCTGTTATTGGGGAATACCCCCACCAACACTGCTCGTTCCGTGCGCAGATTCAACTGCTCAATCAGTTCCCCATCGTTGAGTAGGATTGCAGGATTTTTGCCTTTGCGCAGTCCCTTTTCCGGGAACCGGACTCCAATTCGATGTGAACCGAGATTTAGAATTTCCATCCATAACCGCCCTTTTTTGTTAATTATTACGCAGTGTGGGGTGCTCCCCACATAGACAAACGGTAGCATTTTGTGCTATATTAGCATTGGCTAACCACTTTTGCACAAAGGAGCTCCCAATGAATCAAATATCCGCGCTTCCTAATCCGCTGGAAATTTTATTTCAGGAATACAATCAGGGCCGAATCGAGTCTGTCGGCTTCCGCAGCTTTACCCTGCACGCTGGTGAGAGTAATAGCTACCGCACCCTGAAAAGTGCACTGATTGTTCCGGTGTCGGGTCGGGCCATCTTCTCATTTGAGCACGAACCTTTCATTGCCAAGCGAGGACTATTCCTGCACGGATGTCCCGACAAGACCCTGACCATTTCGGCTTTGGGCGAGCAGGATTTCCACTACATCAATATGTACTACGAAAACGACCGGCCTTTGCTGTTCTCCCACAAGCTCAAAAATCCGGAACAGACCTTTTCCATTCTGGAGCAGATCCTAAAGCTCCACCCGGACGCTGACATCCGCAGCCAGTACCAGCAAGAAAAGCTGACGGAAGAATTCTTCGCCCAGATTTTCGCAGATTTTCAGCCAGAGGAAACTTACAATGAAAGCCAAATCATGAGCATCCTGCTGGATTTCATCGCAGAGCACTATGCAGAGCCGCTGACGCTGGACGCACTGGCCGAGCAGGTCAATGAGAAAGCTGGACATGTCAGCTATCTCTTTTATAAGTACAAAAACATCCGTCCCATCGATTACCTCATCAATTATCGTGTCCGAATAGCCACTGAGCTTTTGCGTTCCGGCGACTACACTGTGACACAGGCCGCTCATGAGGTCGGCTACCGAGATGCCTGTTATTTCAGCCGCATTTACAAAAAACGGATGGGCTTTCCGCCCACCCGTATTCTGCCATAACCGAAATTTTTGATTTCAGGTTCCGTTAAGATGCACTGTACATGAAGTTGTACAGGGTCTCAGCAGAATCGATGACCCGTGCACCGTAGTCCATTACGTCATCATAATCCATCTCGATGACCTTCTGGTTGGCGATGGCGGGAACCTCCTGCACGACGGCGTTGGAGGTCAGCTGCTCCACCGCGTCGGCATCGGTGGAACCAAAGCGGTCTGCGCGGACGTAGACGATGATATCCGGGTTCATGGAGACCAGATTCTCCAGCGTCAGGCCGTTGCCGCCCTTGTCCAGAACATTCTCAGCGTTCAGGGCATTCAGCATACAACTGCTCATCTTGGAATTGAAGGCCACGAAGGTGCCATCGGCGTAGCCAGCCATGAACAGAACCTTCAGGGGCTCTCCACTCTGGCCGCTGACCTTGTCCATCAGCGCGTCGATTCTCTCCTGCAGCTCGTCAGCGTAAGCGTTTGCAGTCTCCTGCACGTTGAAGATCTCGCCGATGTTCCGCACATCCTCTACAATGTTATCCAGCGACTGATCAAAGGAAGCGCTAGCCAGCTCAGTGTAGACGGGAATGCCCAGTTCCTGATAGGACTGAACAGTGCCGATGCTGCTCTCAGTGAACATCAGGGGACCCTTGCCAAGGATCAGATCCGGCTCCGTGGCAAGGATGGTCTCCTTGGAAACAGACTTCTTATCGCCAAGGCTGTTCAGAGATGCAATTTCATCAGCAATGTCACCCTTCAGGGCATTGTCATTATCGAACACGCCGACGATTTTATCCTTGAGCCCCAGCTTGATGAGCAACTCAGTCATGGACAGCTGTGTGGACAGCACCTTCTCCGGTGCATGGTCGTAGGTCATATCTACAGCATTGCCATCAGCGTCATAAATCTGCAGGGTCAGGGGGTAGGCAGTCTCCTCAGCGGAAGAAACGGTGCTCTCGGCCACCGATGAAGCCACCTCAGAGGAGGCGGCAGCAGACGATGCCGCAGAAGATGCGGCCTGACCACAGCCAGTGGTCAGCATGACGGCTGCCAG
>ULSW01020143.1_pt1 | contig 14084 bp, 11 predicted proteins | sample 1957051 | NCBI WGS metagenome assembly ULSW01 (sample SAMEA4835719, study PRJEB28245) | human gut metagenome | biome: gut microbiome; material: fecal sample | place: Denmark | collected 2008 | reverse complement strand
TGAAGTAGTTGCCTTTAATTTTATTATTTTAGGAATATCCCGACCTAAAATCTTCTCCTTTTGGGCACGATGTTCCGGAAGAGGCCTGAGACTTCTTCTAATAGATTCTTTATACTTATGCTATGCAGCTTTCTTCTGTCTGTTTTTGATTTTATCAATCATCAATATGGCGTTTGCCGTATGTATTCCAAAGAAAATCCACAGGATTTCTGTTTTCCTGTTCCGTGCTTTGACTTTCGATAGTGAGTAATGCTGTTTTTGCGTACCGAAGCTGCCTTCAAGCCTGGTGGCTCTTTCCCTGGAGAGTTCACTCCTGAGAACCTTCCTCACCGCCTCGTCCTTTGCAGCTCTTCCCTTGCGTACAAAGGAGGTTGATATCCCGTATTTTGTACAGAACTTCCTATTGGCATTATTGGCGTATATGGAATCGGCGGCCACACATCTGACCCTCACATTCATCAGTTTCTGATGCATACGGATACAATCCTTCAGACGTATGCCCTCATTGAATGCCTTGAAAGAGATGTGCTCGATGAACGAGATTCCGTCTATCTGTATGTTATTAGCCTTTGCACCGAACTCGACGGATTTTGTCTCCTTGCCCCTTACGATAGGGCGTACGTAATGACGGTCAATGCTGACAATACGGTCACTGACATTCCTTCCTTCAAAGAGTTCCTTTTCCTGTACAAGGAACTTTCTGATGATGGAAAGCCGTTTCTGATAATCCTGTGTATATGTGAGTGAAGAGCCGTATTCTCTGTGAATGTCATCCCGTTGTATGATGAGTTTTTCCAGGAGTCTGATCATGCGACGTTTCAGCATCTTTGTCCTTGAGGCCTTCCTCTTTCTTTTCTTGCAATAGGACAGATAGGATACCGCAACATCCGTATATTTGTTACGGGGACGTCTTATACCAAGATCTCTACAATGCTGGCAGATATGCCGGTAGATCCATTCGATGCTTTCCCAAAGGAGCTTCATGTCCGTAGGGAAACGCATATGACTTTCATAACATGTGGCATCGGTCATACATACGTGAAGGTTCTCAAGATAAGGCTTCCAGTATGAGGCAAGGATTTTCTGAAGGGAGTAGATGTCAAGGGATGCTATCTCATTACGAATAGCACTGATTATCTTGTAGTTGGTTATAGGGCAGGACGGGTCTATCATGATACCACAGAACAACTGATAATGTATGTTTCCGTTAAGATGTTCTACCAGCAGCCTGTCAGAGAATCCCGTATAAGCCTTCAGTACCATGAGGGCTATCTTTGCGGAAGGACTGAAACTGTTCCTGCGACCCAAGCGGGATTGTGAAAGGCCTATCTCTTTGGCTATACTCTCGAACGGAAACACGGAATGAAGGCTGCCAAGTTCACTCGCATGGAAACTCTTACGATATTTTTCCAGAATATCGAATTCTGTAACCCCTAAAGTAGGGTGAATTTCTGAAATATTTTGTATCTTCGCCATATCTTAGTGTGGATATTTCCCCCGTTTTGGCTGTCAAACCGTATTTTAGGGGGAATACCTAAAGATACAAAAAAGCCAACTAATTCGCAATACTTTTAGTATGAATTAGTTGGCTAATTTTATAGGATTTACTGAATATCCCTATAAAGACTTTGGAAGAGGGTTTTATTTAACCGATTTAGAGCAACAGGCAAAAGACATGGCTCTTCGTAAAGCTAAATTTAACCCAAATACTTCTCCATACGTTCTTAAATACGAATTTGATGAAAAAGCATTAAATTACTCAGAAGAATATGAATACTAAAGAATATTTAGTGCAAAGTATCGTCAGTCAAATGACTATTTATTTGATGAATGATTATAATTGGGATATGCAAACAGCCTTAAGAACCATTTATCATTCAGAACTTTTCCAGAAATTAGATGATCCTGAAATAGAGCTATATACTCAAAGTCCCAAGTATGTTTACTTATTTCTCGAGAAAGAATTAACCACTGGAAAATATATCTGATACAACAAGTAAAGCGAGCATCATAATAATTATAGATAGCCTAGTATTTTTGAAAACAGAATTCAGATATAAGAGAACTTATAACTGAATCCCGTTTCCATTTACACAATATTATGGACACTGTCAATTTCTAACATCAACGATTATTCGCCTTCTCATCCACCTTCTTTATAAATATAAAAACTTGTTTACCATCCTTATGTATAAAATTAGTTAACTGCTCTAATTCTTTAATATATCCTACTGAATTCTCACGAATATTTTCTACAATTTCAATTTCAGATTCCCCTTTAGTTTTTTCTGACGTACGAATAACTATATTTTGAACAATATTTGAGCCATTAAAATAGCGTGATGCTTGTGCCATTGCTTTTACCAATGCAACACGATTCAGTATTGCTTCTGTTTTATATTTCGCCTTATCCAAGGATAATACAGAAATCAAATAAAAATTATCATAATCGTTAATGATACGTACTCCTTCAAAAGGAGCATTTGTGTACATTCTAATCAAAAAATTAGTCAATAATATCCTGTTGTTGTTATAACCTTGCGAGTATGATTTGAATATTCCTAACAATGTAACAACTAAAATTATAAATATTTTTTTCATAATCAATAAATATTTTTAATTCCATGATATTAATATGCATAATAACAGTCCTGTTAATGCCATGAGTAATATATCTTTCCGCTTCAACAATTTTTCTTTTTCACCCGACAATATCTTAAAATCACTCACGTCTGAACCAAGGACATAATGAAGGAAATTTTCCAGCCACAAAAGAAAAATAAAGAAAAAAAGACTTACTATATAAGCAGTGATGGACAGTTGAATTTCTTTTAGCTGAAAATATGAATATACTCCAATACTAATCCATGCTAATAACACCACACTAACAAAAAAAATGGTTATTTTAGCCGTAGAATGAAAATGAGGTAAAACCCCTTTACCACAACAATTCTTAGATTCCTTTTCTGTTGTACAAATAGAATTATCAAAGTACTTATTTTCCTTTTTTAATAGCTGACGCCAACTATCAATCCAATTTAAATGTCCAATAATGGACAGATACCAACAATAACTAGCAACAATACCTAACGTAGAGATTAAAATTAAGATATCCCAATATCCACATACTAACTTCACATTTCTATCCTCCACACATATTTTTCCTGTACTTACTAATATAGTACAATACGCGACCAATAATCCTCCGTTAAACAATGAATAATAATTCATCCATGTATGATAACGGTTTTCCATATCATGAAAATGATTATATATCAAATCATAATCACTCTTCAGTTTGTTACACATTTTATATATTATCATAGATTGTTTAATATTCAAATTCTCCACATGTTTCTTTGAAATGTCTCACTTCATTAGTACTCTATCTATATCATTTATTTTTATTTCAAATCTTACATATTTATCTAAATCTTCTTTTTTAATTATTTTTCTTGCTTCATCTTGACAAAAATTCATTCTCATTACTAATATATATAATGGCAAACGGTTACTATGAGGTATATATCTGACATCCCTAGCTTCATGATAATAATCTTCTAATCTATCTACATCATAGAAATTCACATAGCACCCATCATAATTCCCAGGATAAATATTTTGTCCATTCTTATTACCCCAATGTTGACCTACAAACTCTGTTCCACAAATTTTTTCCCCTAGATTATCCACTATGGAAAAGTTTTTTAATCCATGCCAAAACAAACTCCTAATATTATTTAACCATTCCTTTATTGACTCCACATTCCTTGTTGATAATTCTATAAATTTATATTTTCTCTTTCCAAAAGCCCAAACGATATTATAACGTTTGAAAGGAATTTTTGAAGTTTCATATTCTCTTATTTCATTTTCAGTTAGAGACAGCTGCTGCAATGTATTAACGATTAAATCCATCGCTATGCGCATATTTTCGTTACATTTAATTCTTACATATAATGGTAAATTATAATATGAACCAGCAGGCAAGGCTGTTTTATTATCTTTTTTCCTAAGATATCTTAAATATTCATTAGTAAGACCGAGAGAATTTCTTAAAACCCTTTGCTCATCCATTGGCAATCGTGAAAGTCTTTTATTTCCCAAAGTCGGATTCCCTATTTGTAGCTGATAATCAAAAGAGTTCAATAATAACTGGTTTAATTTTTGTAACAAATTATCCCAAGCTATTGCTTCATTTTTCTTATTTAATTCTTTCATTTTCATGTTCATTGCGAATGTAGCACCGGCAAATTCAACTTTCGCCCCTTTATGTTGAGCGTAACTTATTAATTTTGATACACTAACCACAGCACGAAGCGTTGCAAATATTTTTCCACTAGGTAAATTTGCAATGGATACCTCTTTGTACTCTTTAATATTTCCAGATGATATAGTTACAATTTCATCTTTTACTAATTCATCATTCAACAATGTTGTATTTGCAGATACGAATGTTCCATAAGCTTGCTCAATTGCACTTCGTAAAGCTGCTTTTACAGCTTCCTCTTTGGTCGTACCATCCGCAGATACAGTTAATATAACCTCATCCTGTACATTTTTTGCAAATCCATACGCAGGAATGATAAACATAATTATTACAAAAGGAAAAAGTCTAATTGTTTTCATCTCTTATTTATTTTAATTATTTAATATATTACTTTATTAAAAAGTTTACCACCAACCACGAATTATTGTTTTTGTCACATTTTGTGGTTGCCCATTTCCCCAAGCAACTCCAATGGCTTTTACCGCATCTACAATATTACGTTTAAAAGCCTGATTGTCTTGATATTTTTGCACCTGAAAATCCCATTCTTTTTGCTCATCCGCTTGAAGCTTTTGAGATATTTCATCCTGTAATTTTTTAATTTCTCCATAAGCGCTAGAATGTGGGCTGATTTGATTTATTAAGAGTAAAGCTCTGTGTGCCCCTACTGAATTAGATTCTCTACCCCATTCATTCTTGGCTCTATTTAATAACATATGTCCCTCTTTATCCACCTTGTATTTATAAATTTTTATCGCATTTTCTTGACATTTATTATAACAATCAGAACATACATTAGGTACAGACAACAACAATGAGATTCCTTCATCATATTTTTGCATATTTGCCAGCGTATTCGCCCGACTAAGCACTTCATCACAATGTTTTATATAGAATAAAACAATTTTAGTTTTAGCTTTATACAGAACATTACGAAGTTCCTCTTGCTGTGGATTTATTTTTGAAAATGCCGATACAAAGGCCTTTGTCTCATTGATTCCAATACCAGACAAAACAATAGAGGATGTTTCGTACAGTTTATTTTCAACAACGTCACCTACCATAAAAGTAATTTCCAACTTTTGCGATATCCGCATAGGCGTTATAGGCATAATATCTTTTGCCAGTACATTTACTTTAGCAACCAAAACAAAGCGGCCCATAAGATCATTATCAGCAAACCCATTCAAGGTTAAAGCACGCTGTAACCTAGTTTCTAAATTACGATGAGCTTCAAGCGGAATATCTTCGTTCCAAATTAAAGCTTTGATAGAAATCAATTGTTCATCGGTTATTTTACTAGACATCTCTTGCGCTTTCATTTCTCCTATTGAAAGAAAACATATCATACATAAAAAATAAATAGTCCCTTTCATTTTACTTTTCTCCCAATATAATAACACATTCTCCTAACCCACGTACTATAACTTTAGAAGTGATATTGAAAGGAGGTTTTTGTAAGAACTTTCGAAGTTCCGTTGCAAAGATACGCGCATCCATCGCTTTCCCATTTTTATCAAATAGAGGAATACGCATCTGTTCAAACTGAGCAAATGTTTCCGTTGCATCTGTTAGATTAAAAGTATTATGCACAGTGTATTTATGGAGCCATTCTTGAATACATTCCAACAGTTCATTACCCTCGTATTCTGTTTCTAAATCATACTCCCAATTATCCCAGCATTTAACAGTCATACATATTTCTCTTCCACTTGTGTATTGCTCCATAAACCAATTGTCCATTTGTTTTGTGAAAGTTCGTATATGTCCTTTTATCGCTCGTTCTAACAATATAGGCACTACTTCTTTTGAGTTTTTTGTTGTTCCCGACGAGGTAGCAATACGCTTATTGGTGTAAGTATCAAAAGCTTCAAGTATAAATGAAGCATAATGTGTATCTGACTTTCTATTCAGATTCCAACCAATTTGAATAATAATATCCGATTTTAAACGTCGTTTGAGTATATCCAAGGGAGTCTCTAATAAAGAAGCGCCACTACTTTTACTTTGAACCACATTATCTTCTGCACTTTTTATACTCAGACTTTTTATTTCTAATTCCGCATCTTTCAAACTATAACCCAAATCAGTTAAAAGTTCCCCTAATTTACTGATAACTTGCCCCAATTCTGCATCTTCTAGAAAAGCCTGTTGATAATTAGGAATCTTTACCTCGCTACCCTGGTTAAAATAACTATTCACAAAATAACGCTGATTACACCAATTGTCACTAGGCAAAATCATAAGAGTAGGTTTCTTTATCGACTGTGCGGAAATTGGCACCATCCCAACAACAATGAAAAGAATTAGAATAAAAAATTCACTTCCATTTTTCATACCTTATCTTTATTAAATGCCTAGAAGTCTCCCAATTCGGCAATGAATATTACCAATCGATGGATACAAGAAAGGCGTGAGACTTGTCTGCCAGTTCATCGAAACTGAGGCATCGCCAAACGCCTATTCTAGTATGAACGAGAAGAAACAATACTCTCACGCCATTTTGATATATGGATACAGCAATGGCTATAAGAACATATACAAAACAGAATGAGCGTCATATTGCCTCTGCCCACTAGAATAAAATTTGGCGAATTTCAGTTTCGGGACAAAGCAAAAACGCTTTCTTATGTCTGCTAAAACACAAATTATGTCTTAACAATTGCAAAGATACGTTTTTTCTTCAATATGACGCTCTAATGAGAGTATTATTTCTTCTTAAAAGGCTCTTTAAGATAAGCGAAAAGTATATATTAATAAGAATGGATTTATCATAATAAGCAAAATTAATTTTACAGCTATAACTCCAACAGCAGCAACATAAACTATAAAAAGAAAGTGTGGAACTGCAATACATGATATTCGGGAAGTCGAATACAGCCCGAAATGAAAAAAAGAGCTAAACATCTGCAAATATAACCATTGATATTCTGTACTTTATGTGGTATCATATTCGGGAATGACTTTTTAATTTGTCTTAATTCGTTGCAGGTTTCTTCGGGATACATGGGAACATATACGGGAATTTATTTACCTTTGCGGTATGAATCAAAAAGCGATGCCGATGAAAGTTTCCATCTATCTGAAAAAATGCTCTCCAGAGACCTCGAACATATGTTTCCGGGTCAGGGAGAAGAGTGTAGACATAAAAGTAGTCTCACCTCTTGAGGTGCAGGACAGGTATTGGGATTCCGACACCCTCAGTTACAGGCGCACGCCGGCTGTGCCTGCCGCCGAGCAGAAACGCCTGCCCGGACAGATCGCCGCCATCATCGAGCGGGCTGAGAAGACATTCACGGACAAGGCCGACAGCAGGTGGATGAGGCAGGTCATCGAGGATGTGCTGTACCCGGCCCGCGCCTTCGAGCGGAACCACCCGAACCTGCTCGCCCGCGTCCATGAGTATCTGGAAAAGTTCGACGGTGCGGAAAGAACCAAGGAACATATCATACGCTTCGAGCGCAGGATGTCGCACTACCATGACTACCGTCGGGAAATACTGGGCGAGGCGGACTTCACCCTCTTCGTGGAGACCGTCACGCTGGAGCAAATGAACGATTTTAGGGATTATGTCGTGAACGAGTACAAGCTGCGGCAGGAACACCCCGACTTCTATGCTCCCCGCATGCTCATCAACCACAGGCCGAGGCCGCTTTCCGGCACGACCGTCATCAACATCATGAACCTGTTCTGCACCTTCCTGCACTGGTGCAAGAAGATGAAGTATTCCGACAACGAGGTCTATGCCCTCTACGGCTGCAAGGAACCCACCTACGGCGACCCGTTCTACCTCACATCGGAAGAGCGGAACATCCTGTATGACGCTGATCTGAGCGACTGCCCGAAACTGGCCGTCATCCGGGACATTTTCGTGTTCCACTGCTATGTCGGCTGCCGTGTGGGTGACCTTTACCGGCTCACGAGAGACAACATCAAGGACGGCTTTCTGGAATACATGCCGCAGAAGACGAAGAAGTGCCAGGCGAAGACCGTCAGGGTGCCCCTGCACGAGAAGGCGTTGAAGATACTGGAACGGTATGATGCAAATGCCGACAGGCTGTTCCCGTTCAGGCAGATACACACCTACAACCTCGGCATACGGGAATTGCTGAAGCGTTGCGGCATAGACCGTATGGTGACCATCCTCGACACGCACGGCTACAACACCGTGCAGAAACCCCTGTACGAGGTGGCCACCAGCCACACGGCACGCAAGACCTTCGTGGGCAACCTTTACAGGCAGGTTCCCGACCCAAATCTCATCGCCTCCATGTCGGGGCACGTGGAGGGCAGCCGGGCGTTCAACCGCTACCGCACGATAGACGATGACATGAAGCGCAGGCTTGTAGCAATGATTGACTAAATCGGAAAGGAGGATATATATGAAAGTGACCGCATTCATCCGGAAGACCGCCGCCAAGAACAACATCACGGACCAGGCACGTGTCTATTTCCGTGTCCGTGACATCGGCGGCGTGGACATCAAGGCAGCGAGCGAGCTGTCCATCAACCCCAACCACTGGAGCCCGGAACGGCAGGGCTATAAGCCCCGCGTGGCACTGGTGTCGGAGGAGAAGAAGATGGCCTTCGACAAGGACGTGCAGCAGATCACCCACCTCATCACGAAAGAATACCACCGGGGCGTGGACGGCAACTGGCTCAAGGAGTTGATAGAGGAATACCACCATCCCAACATCAACGCGAGGGGCGGCAACAAGGCCGACGAGTACCTGCTCTCGTACCAGATACGGAAATACATCGAGGAGACCCCGCTCGCGGACGAAAGCCGCAAGCACCACCTCGACAATCTCAACAAGGTGCTGCGCTACGAGCGTTTCCGGCACGAGGTGCTTCACCAGAGGGGATTCCACCTGTGCATCGACACCGTAACGGCGGACGACATCAGGGACTTCAAGCTGTGGATGCAGGAGGAGCACAAATATGAGGACATGTACCCCGTATTCTACCGGAACGAGAAACACCGCGATGTCGGGCAGAAGCGTTCCGAGAACAGCATGTCGGGTTCGCTCTACCGCATCCGCACCGTCGTGAAGTGGTGCATCAAGCGGGGGCTGACAAGGAACAACCCTTTCGACCAGTACCAGATTGCCCGCCCGATGTACGGTGACCCGTTCTACCTGACCCTCGAAGAACGGGACAAGGTGTACTACGCCGACCTGAGCGGCATGGGACCGACCTATCCCGTCTACCGTGACATCTTCATGTTCCAGTGCCTGATAGGATGCCGCGTGAGCGACCTGAACAGGCTGACCAAGGCGAACATTGTGGACGGCTTCGTGGAGTACATCCCGCAGAAGACGAAGATGGAACATGCCAATACAGTACGTGTGCCGCTCAACCAGAAGGCACGGGACATACTGGAACGCTACAAGGATCTGGAGAACGCCCTGCTCCCACGTTTCTCGCACTTCGGCTACAACAAGAAGATAAAGGAGATACTCAAGTACGTGGGCATCGACCGCAAGGTCATAGTCCTCGATCCCAAGACGAGGGCGGATGTGGCAAGACCTTTATACGAGGTCGCATCTACCCATACGGCACGCAAGACCTTCATCGGCAACCTTTACAGGCAGGTCAAGGACCCGAACCTGATTGCCTCCATGTCGGGACATTCGGAAGGAAGCCGCGCCTTTGCCCGGTACCGCAAGATTGACGACGAGATGAAGAAGGAGCTGGTAAACCTTCTGGACTGACAGTTCTATTTTCCACCTATTCTTTTATATCAACCTGTAATATATAACATGAATATGGACAGGCAGAAACAGACATACGAACAGTTCAAGGCGGACATCCTCCAGTGGAAGGACACGCACAGGGAGGAATACCGACGCTTCGCGAAGATGATGGCGGACGGGAACGAGATGCAGTACCTCGCCGTATGCCGTGCCATATTCAAGCAACTGCCCGGCATCAAAAAGGAATGGCAGATGTCATGGTGTGACGACAGCACGGACGCTTTCAGGAACATCGGCCTGCATTTCAAGGAGAACGCGGTGCCGGGGCAGATCGTGGAGCTGTACAGGAAACAAAGGGAAGAGGATGCGGCCACTCCTCCGTCCTCTTTCTGGGGCAAGGTCAAGTCCTTTTTTAGAGGCATGTCCGGGCATGTCACTCTGTCTGCCCCACTTGTATTGAGCTGGCTGTATTACGGCAAGAGCTTCGAGGCGATGGTGGACATGGTCAGCAGGCAGGCGGGACATCCCAAGACGGGGAATGCCGAGCGGATGGGCTGCTCCATTGTCGTTCGCCAGATTATCGAAGTGTCCATAAAGAACGGCTTCCGCACGCAGGAGGACTGGGACGAGTATTTCGCCATGAAAGGTGCGATTGAGAAAGGCAGCATCGGAGAATGGGCCTTGCAGTCCGTAAAGGACGGGATGGACGGTAATGATACCGGAAGCAATCAAACTGGCACAACGGAATCCGGCAACGGCACGGCACCGCAAACACTGCGGACAGCAGGAAAGAAGAAGATACAGGAGCGGCCGCTTTCGGATTATCTCAAGTGCGGGAACAGGGAGGCAGTCATACAATGTATCCGCAGTTTCGTGTCCATAAATACAAGTGCCGTCCACCAGGCATTGCCGTTCTATGTACTGAAAGACCTGCGGCTGGTGGCCGGGATGCACACCGCGAAGGAGTACAGCGTGGGGATGGCGTTGCAGTTTTCCGACCTTCCCTCCCTGAAAAGCGAGAGCGCCATACGGCAGGCGGTCGGTTTCCTGAAGACGGCAAAGCATGTCATCAAGGACGGGAAAGACCGGATGGCACCTCTTATCGAGAGTGACGAGAACCGGGAACTGTACCGGACACTGGCAGCGGAAATCAGAGAAATCGCTGCCGATGATGAAGCGGAAACTGTGGCCGGATAGGGCAAAACGAGCCGTTTTACATGGTCATGCAGACTTGAATGGTCATGACAATTTAAGACAAGGCATTATATATCAATCCGTTTCAATTCGCATATACTTTTGCACCGTCAATCCTCTTCCCGGGGATAGGCGGTGCTTCTCTTTTATAAGCCATCGGAAGCGGGGCATCAGGGAACCAATGCAGATGGTCATCACAAAATTCAAAAACCGATATTTATGATAACCATAGAAAGTCTGGTCGAACAGGGCGCGAACGTGAAACTGGAAGTCTCGCCCGAAGACCTGAAGATGTTTGCCGAGTCCATCGTGCAGCGCACCATCATGGCGCAGCAGGAGGAACGGACGGCGGAGATGCAGCGTGCGGCGGAAGAGACGTGGCTCAACACGAAACAGGTCCGTGAACTGCTCAACGTGTGCGACGGCACGCTCAACCTTTGGGCGAAGCGCGGCTACCTCGTCCCTGTGAAGGTAGGCAACAAGAACATGTATGCCAAGTCGGACATACGCCGCATACAGACGGGAGGGAAATCCGAGAGTGTGACATCCTATTGCAAGAAGAAAAATGGCTGACATGACAAACATCCGGCTCGAACTGTGCAACCGGATCCGCATGGAGACGGAGCATATCAATGATACCGATTTCCCGTTGGAAGTTTTCCCGCAGACGATGCAGTCCGTCATCCTTGACATGGCCCGGTACGAGAACTACAAGACCGAGTTCATAGCGACGGCCATGCTGTCGGCTGTGTCTGCGGCATTGGGCGGCACCTACCGTATCCGCATCAAGGGCGAATGGCAGAGCAACGCCGCCCTCTACATCATCCTCGTGGGCAGACCGGGACTGGGCAAGACACCGCCGCTGGAGGCGGCATACCGCCCCATACGGAAACACGACTATGCCCTGTTCAAGGCGTATGAGGCGGAACTGGAGGCATGGAAAGCCGCCGGGGAAAACGGGAAGAAGCCCGTGCTGCGGCGTACCGTCGTGTCCGACTTCACCCCGGAATCGCTCCTGCTGACACACAACAACAATCCACGCAGCGTGGCCATCCTGGTGGACGAGATCATGGGCATGTTCAACTCCGCCAACCGCTACACCAACGGGCAACTCATAGAGCAGCTGCTCACGGCATGGAGCGGAGGGGCTCTGGACGTGACAAGGGTCAGCAGTACAATACCGATCCACATAGAACAGCCGTGCATCAATATCATCGGAACCACGCAGACCAAGCGTGTACATGAACTGCTGACGAAAGGTTTCGAGGATAACGGACTGCTCGACCGCTTCCTGTTCGTGCTGCCCAAATCCTGGAAAATGTCGAAATGGACTGATTGGGATGATGGCGGAGTGGACAGGGCAGCTTTGGCGGCGGCACGCTGGGAACAGATACTTTTCAAGGTTCTTGCCCTTGACTATGATACCGGGGAGGAAGAAAGGATGCCCCATGTGCTGTCCATGGACAGGGAGGCAAAAGAATATTTCTTCTCATGGTGGAACAGGAAAGTGGAACGCATCAACCTGATAGAAGACGATGCCGAGGTGGACAGCCGTGAGATGAAGCATCCGGCGCAGGTGGCACGGCTGGCCCTGCTCATGCAGGTGCTGCGGTACGCATCCGGCGAGAGCCACCTGCAGTCTGTGGACACGGAATCGGTAAAGGCCGCCATCCGGCTGAACGGCTATTTCGAGGACTCGTACCGCCGCATCCGTTCCTTCGTGGCGGAGGACATGTGCGAGGAACCGCCCAAGGTGCTGCTGTCATTGCTGCCGGACACGTTCGACACGAAAACGGCCATCACCATTGGAAAGGAACTGCAGAATGTCAGCGAGCGCACGGTGATGAACTACCTCAAGGAGCTGTGCCGGAGCAGGTTGCTGCGGAAAGCCAAGGCCGGGCACTATGAGAAAATCAGATATGATAAATCTGGCGAATCTAATGAATGCGATGCCGAACCGCCAATCCCGGACTGCAACGGTTGAACCCTTGTTGCAGCCTGCAGTCTTTGCAGTTTTGCAGTTTCAGAGTTCCAAAAACAGGTATTTCCTGCAAGACTGCAAGAACTGCAAACTGCAAATGGCGGTTTTCATTTGCAGGAATCCACAAAAGAGAACATCATGAACGGATACAGATTCCATCTACAGAAATACCGTCCGGGCAGCAAGACCGTCTGTCCGGAGTGCGGCAGGAAGTCCTGCTTCACCCGTTATATCGACGAGGCGGGAGAAATATCCTTCCCTGATAACGTGGGCATCTGTGACCACATCAACAGTTGCGGCTACCACTACACCCCGAAAGAATACTTCCGGGAAAATCCTGCTGTCAAAGAAAAACTGAATGAGCAGGAAAGGAGCGGCAGCACGCCAATAGTTGCAAAAGCAGTGGTAAAGCCACAGCCCGAACAGAAGCAACAGATTTCCTTTCTCCCCTCTGATTGGGTGGAGCAGTCCATGCGCAGGTACGACATCAACCCCTTGTACCGATACCTTACCAAAGTGGCGGGCAAGGAGGATGCGGACAGGCTGTTCCGTCTCTACAGGGTCGGCACATCGAGGATGTGGGGCGGAGCCACCGTATTCTGGCAGACAGACCGGGACGGCAATGTGCGTGCGGGCAAGATCATGGGTTACGACGCCGCAACCGGACACCGAATAAAGGAGCCTTTCAACCAGGTCAGCTGGGTGCATTCCGTGAGGAAGGTGCCGGACTTCCGCATGAAACAGTGCCTGTTCGGTGAACATCTGCTGTCGGACACTTCTTCCGCCATGTCCGTCAAGCCTGTAGCCATTGTGGAGAGCGAGAAGACGGCACTGGTCGCCGCCCATTTCATACCCGATCTCATCTGGCTTGCCACCGGAGGGATGCACGGATGTTTCAACAGCGAGGCCATGCAGGTATTGGGCGGTCGGGAGGTGATTCTTT
>ULSW01003087.1_pt1 | contig 14087 bp, 9 predicted proteins | sample 1957051 | NCBI WGS metagenome assembly ULSW01 (sample SAMEA4835719, study PRJEB28245) | human gut metagenome | biome: gut microbiome; material: fecal sample | place: Denmark | collected 2008 | reverse complement strand
ACCATATGTATTGGTTTATGTAAACATTTGTTCTGTTGTTTTGTAAAAAAATTTGCGCGTCTAACTCATCACTGAAAGTAACAAGAATGCGACGCGCAGTTATTCAATATATTCGTTACTTAACCCTACAAATCCTTGAATTATTTTATTATCTTCATACACATAGACTTCCGCTTGTAACAACATTTCCTTGACTAATTCATAATTACTTGTCCAATATTGCTCAGGAATAAAATAATGTGCTTTCAGATTGATTTTTAGCCATATGTCAGCAACTCTATTAATATCTACGTTCTTCATCTTTCTGATCATAACGATTATTCTCCATCAACTCTCGATTTCAGAGCATCATTTCTAATACTGATTTTACCATACTTGTTAGGCTCAGTCCATCTTTTATCCCCAAAGATACAATCAGAAATGGTAGCCAGCTTAACTACCATTTCCCATATATATTTTTATAAAATAGAAACGACAGGTCCGAAATCCTTGAGTTTTAAGGCTTTTCGTCCTGCCGTTTTTCATTTTCATAGTCAAGTGGATAAAATCATCCGCTTCGCTATGCAGCTCTACACCGAATAACTGCTCCGCAGGGAACTTACTTGATTCGGCTAAATTTTGCGAAATTATAATCCCACTCGTCCCTATTAGGAAGCTGCTTACAGATTCTTAATTCGTTCAATTGCTTCCAGTGTATTCTCATGTGTTCCAAACGCAGTGAGACGGAAGAATCCCTCACCATGAGCACCAAATCCTGAGCCTGGAGTTCCTACAATGTTGGCTTTTTCAAGGAGATAGTCAAAGAACTCCCAGGAAGTCATCTTATCAGGTGTTTTCAGCCAGATATACGGAGCGTTTACGCCACCGGATACGGAATAGCCTGCTGATGCCAGACCTTCGTAGATGGCTTTGGCGTTGCTCATGTAGTAACCTACCTGTTCTTTCAGCTGTGCTTTTCCTTCAGGAGAGTATACAGCCTCTCCTGCACGCTGTACGATGTATGGAGCACCGTTGAATTTTGTGCCATGGCGTCTTGCCCAGAGACTGTGGAGATCTACACCGTCACGAACCAGATCCTTTGGTACAACTGTAAAGCCGAGACGGACACCTGTGAAACCTGCATTTTTGGAGAAGCTGCGCAGTTCGATGGCGCAGGTTCTTGCTCCTTCGCACTCATAGATGCTGTGCGGTACATCTTCTTCGGAGATGTATGCTTCGTATGCTGCATCATAGATAATTACGGAACCGTTTTTATTTGCATAGTCTACCCATTCCTGAAGCTGCGGTTTGGTGATTGCACCACCGGTTGGGTTATTCGGGAAGCAAAGGTAGATAAGATCCGGTACTTCTTCCGGGAATTCCGGAAGGAAGCCGTTAGATGCTGTACATGGCATATAGATTACGTTATCAAAGTTGCCACGTTCTTTGTTGTATTCTCCTGTACGGCCTGCCATTACGTTTGTATCTACATATACTGGGTATACAGGGTCGCACACTGCAATCTTGTTATCCAGTCCGAAGATTTCCTGGATATTTCCGGAATCGCTCTTTGCACCGTCAGAGACAAAAATTTCATCTGCTTCAATGTCGCATCCTCTGTCTTTGTAGTCATTCTTTGCAATAGCAGATCTTAAGAATTCATAACCAAGATCCGGTGCATAACCATGAAAAGTAGCTGCATCTCCCATTTCATCTACAGATTTATGAAGTGCCTCAATGATTGCCGGAGCCAGAGGCTGAGTTACGTCACCGATTCCCAGTGAGATCACGTTTGCCTGTGGATTGGCTTCTTTATATGCTTTTACTTTTTTTGCAATTGTGGAAAACAGATAGCTTCCCGGTAATTTCAGATAGTTGTGGTTTACTGTTACCATGTTTGATTTCCTCCCTGGCATGTTTCGCAGTTTTTATATACCTGTCTACAGCAGGTTGCTGCTTTGCCTTTCCATTTCTATTTGTGTCTTTTCTTCAAATATGTTTTATTCGAATTTTATTATACTTAATTATTTAATAATGTAAAGTCTCAAAGTGTTTTCTGAGAATAATTTTTAATATTAACATTACTGTTCACTGGTAATATCCCGCGAGGTGTTTTTTGTGAGCGAAGGTCACAGAAAACCCGAGACATACCGCGCGAATTTATGCGATTAGCATAAATTAAGTTTGCGAAGCAAACGATACTCCTTGGGCATTGCACAAGGAGGTTCATATTTCCTGCATCGCGAAACGTGTTGCTGTGAACGGAGTGAACAGTAACATTTTTTACCCCGGGCATAATGTCCGGGGTGATTTATTTTATTTGCGCTTCTCTACTTCTTTCATTAGTGTCTCGCGGACGCTTGCAGGATTTGCCTTGCCTTTCATCTCTTTCATGATCTGACCTACAAAGAAGCCCATGACTTTATCTTTACCTCCCAGAAGTTCCGAAAGTGGTCCTGGGTTAGCATCCAGGATCCTGTTGATGGTTTCTTCCAGAAGTCCTGTGTCTTCTACAATCTTCAGACCATGTTCCTCAATGTAGGCTACAGGATCAATGTCTTCCTCAAAGACTTTCTCAAAGACTTTTTTGGCATTCTGAGGGCTGACTTCGGATTTTTCTACCATTACCAGAAGATCTGCAAGATGCTTCGGTGAGAAAGATACCTGTTCCGGATCCATAGCTTTATCTTTCGTCAGACGGAGTACCTCACCCATAAACCAGTTTGCTGTCTTCTTTGCATTTCCGTAGATTGCCGCTGTTTCTTCAAAAAGACCTGCAAGATGGCGGGATTCTGTAAGGATTCCCGCATCGTATGCCGGAAGTCCGTACTCTTCCTGATAACGGGCCTGTTTCACTTCGCGAAGCTCCGGCTGTTCCGCTTTAATCTTTTCAATCCATGCATCAGAGATATGGATTGGAGGCAGATCTGGATCAGGGAAATATCTGTAGTCTTTGGCATCTTCCTTGGAACGCATGGCGTAAGAATATTCTTTGTTGTCATCCCAACGGCGTGTCTCCTGTGTAACTGCCTTGCCTTCTTCGATCAGTTCGATCTGACGTTCTCTTTCGCCTTCGATTGCTCTGGCAATGGCTTTGAAAGAGTTCAGGTTCTTCATCTCTGTTCTGGTACCAAATTCTTCTGCTCCCACTTCACGGACAGAAAGGTTAACATCTGCACGCATGGAGCCTTCCTGAAGCTTACAGTCTGATACACCCAGATACTGCATCATACAACGGAGTTTTTCAAGATAGGCGATTACTTCCTCAGAGCTTCTCATATCCGGCTCGGATACGATCTCGATCAACGGGACACCGCTTCGGTTATAGTCTACCAGGGAGCAGTCTTCCCATTCATCATGAATCAGTTTACCTGCATCCTCTTCCATATGCATTTCATGGATGCGGATTTTCTTTTTGCCTGCAGAGGTTTCAATCTCTACCCATCCGTCATGACAGATTGGCAGATATAACTGAGAGATCTGATAGTTCTGTGGGTTGTCCGGATAGAAATAGTTCTTACGGTCAAATTTGCAGTACTGATGGATCTGGCAGTTTGCTGCAAGACCTGCTTTCAGGGCAAACTCTACTACTTTCTTATTTAATACAGGCAGGGAACCCGGCATACCTGTGCAGACCGGGCATGTATGTGTATTGGGTGCTCCTCCGAATTCAGTGGAGCATCCGCAGAAAATTTTTGTTTTTGTTGCAAGTTCTACATGGACTTCAAGTCCTATGATTGTTTCGTACTGTTTCATTATCTGGTGCCTCCTTCTCCTGGCACGGCAAAGGAGCCGCGGCTGGTTTCATAGGCGTGTGCTGCACGCAGGATTTTCTTTTCCATGAAGCAGTCTCCGATCATCTGAATACCGATTGGAAGACCTTTGCTGTCTTTTCCGCATGGAACTGTAATTCCAGGAAGACCGCAGAGGTTGACTGCTACTGTGTAGATATCCCCAAGATACATGGCAAGTGGATTCTTTAAGCTTTCACCAATCTTCGGTGCTGTAAATGGAGATGCAGGTGCAAGGAGCACATCATATTTGCCAAATGCCTGGTCAAATTCTTTCTTGATCAGGGCTTTTGTGCGGAGTGCCTTCAGATAGTATGCATCATAATAACCGGAGCTTAATACGAAGGAACCAAGCATGATACGGCGTTTTACTTCCTCACCGAAACCTGCTGTTCTGGTCTTTTTGTACATGTCGTGAAGACCTTCATATTCTGCTGCACGGAAACCGTACTTCACTCCATCGAAACGTTCCAGGTTGGAACTTGCTTCTGCACTGGCGATAATATAATACGCCGGAATCATGTATTCCATGGTTTTGATAGAGAAGAATTCTACTTCTGCTCCCAGTTCTTTCAGCGTATCAAGAACACCCATAAAAGATGCTTTTACTTCCGGATCAAGTCCCTCTGCCAGATATTCTTCAGGAACTCCGAATTTCATCCCCTTGATATCCCCTGTCAGTTCTTTGGAGAACTGAAGATCTTCTCTTTTCATGGATGTGCTGTCTTTTGTATCATGTCCTGCGATGATCTCCAGAAGAGCTGCACAGTCAGATACGTCTTTTCCTACAGGTCCGATCTGATCCAGGGAAGATGCATAAGCTACAAGACCGTAACGGGATACTGTTCCATAGGTTGGTTTAATTCCGGTTACACCACAGTAGGAACTTGGCTGACGGATAGATCCGCCTGTATCTGAACCAAGTGCCAGATAAGTTTCTCCTGCTGCTACTGCTGCACAGGAACCACCTGAAGAACCGCCTGGTACATGTTCCAGATTCCATGGGTTTCTGGTGATGCCGTAAGCGGAGGTCTCTGTTGTACTTCCCATGGCAAATTCATCCATGTTTGTTTTTCCGATAATGACCAGTCCGGCTTTTTCCAGACGGTCAATGACTTCTGCATTATACTGAGGCACAAAATTCTCAAGAATCTTTGATGCGCAGGTGGTTTTCTTTCCGTTGATGCAAATATTATCTTTGATCGCGATCGGTACACCGGCAAGAGGACTGGTGTAAGTGCCGTCCTCGATACCTTTCTGTACTTCTTCTGCACGTTTGTATGCTTCTTCTTTGTATGTGTCAAGATAAGCGTGTACTTCTGAATCCTGTTTCTCAATCTGTTCAAAAACAGTTTTTACTCCATCCAGGACGCTGACCTGACGCTGTTTTATTTTTTCCCCAAGCTGCAGGGCTGTTAATTTTTCCAACTCCATTGTCCTGTCTCCTATCCTATGGTTTTCGGAACCTGATACTGTCCTTCTTTTGCCTTCGGTGCATTTGCCAGCATTGCTTCTTTGTTGTCTCCGTTTGTGACAACGTCCTCACGAAATACGTTTTCGTCCTGGAAAATATGGGACATAGGCTCTACTTCCGATGTATCCAGTTCATCCAGTTTCTCTACATAATCAAGCATTTTCTGCATTTCAGCTTTTGCTTTTTCCTTTTCTTCTTCCGAGAGGGAAAGCTTGGCCAGGATGCAGACATTTTCCATTGTTTCATCATCTATGATCTTTGCCATGATTTTCTCCTTATATATACTGCCTGTAACATTCTATATTGCTTTTATTTCTTTCTGCCCGGAATCAACCTGCCGTTTCCGGTCAATATATAGACAGCTTTCCAAGTTTCTGACTTATTTACGGTTCCAGACGGTTCATATCTCGCGGGAAGAGACAGGTTTCACGAACATTCTCTTCACCGATAAGCTGCATGGTCAGACGTTCCAGACCGATTCCCAGTCCACCGTGAGGCGGCATACCATGTTTGAAGGTATCCAGATACTGTTCCATGCCTTCCTGCGTCATACCTCTGTCTTCAATTTTCTGTACCAGCATGTTGTAATCATGGATACGCTGTCCGCCTGTTGTGATCTCAAGGCCTTTGAATAACAGGTCAAAGCTTAAGGTAAATCTTGCGTCTTCCGGATCATCCATTGCATAGAATGGACGTTTCTTTGACGGATAATGTGTGACAAATACGAAATCTGAGCCATATTCTTCTTTGAAATACTGTCCGATCAGTGCTTCTTCTTCCGGCTCCAGATCGAATGGATTTCTGATCTTACGGTTATATTTCTGTGATACCAGTTCCTTGGCTACATCGAAACGGACTGCCGGGATTTTGGATACATCCGGGATCTCAAGCTTCAAAATCTGTACTTCTTTTGCATATTCTGTTTTCAGAAGGTTCATGGCATACTGGAGGAATCCTGTTTCCATTGCCATAATTTCTTCGAAGCTGTCAATATATCCCATCTCGAAGTCCAAACTGGTGTATTCATTTAAGTGACGTTTCGTATTATGTTTCTCAGCTCGGAATACGGGGCCTGTCTCAAATACTCTGTCAAATACGCCAACCATCATCTGTTTGTAGAACTGTGGGCTCTGCGCAAGTACTGCAGGTTTGTGGAAGTAGCTGAACTTGAAAAGGTTTGCTCCACCCTCTGCTCCTCTTGCTCCGATCTTTGGAGTGTGGATTTCTGTGAATCCCTGTCCGTAGAGATAATCGCGGAATGCTTTTGTCAGTGCCTCCTGGATTTTAAATTTGGAACGCTCCTGAATATTTCTCAGGGAAATCGGTCTGTAGTTTAATTTTGCTTCCAGGGAAGTGTTCAGTTTCCATTTGTCGATTGCCATTGGAAGTGGCTCTGCCGGTGTTGACAAGATATCAATATGACGGATACGAAGTTCCCTTCCGTGAGGTGCTCTCTCCTCTTCATGCAGGATTCCTTTCACCCTGATCGTCATTGCTTCCTTCAATTCATGAATGGAAACATTTGCCATTTCATTTTCATAGACTGTCTGGAATAAGCCTTCCCTTCTTCTAAGAATGATAAATGCCACATCACCCATATTACGGATGCTGTGAACAGCGCCTTCGATTACGGCTTCCTGGTTCAGGAGATTATTACCTACGAGTTCCTCCCAGGTATTGATTTCTTTTTTCCATGTTCCATCCATAAATTCCATTTCCTCATCCTCCATTTCTTCATTTCTGAAAACCTTTGTGATATCTTCACTGGTTTCAAGTTCAAAAGGCTTTTCGTGCAAGCACAACGACTTTTTGGCTTAAAACCCTGGAATATCAAAAAGGCGTAATCAGAAAATCCGGAGACACTTATCCCCTGGACTCTCTGATTACGCCTTTGTAATCATTCTTCCTGTTATTATCTATTTTATGTTTGTTTGTGTTCTTTCTATATATAATATAATGTTAGGGTCAAAATGTATTTTGCCTCTAACTTGATATGAACAAAAATATATTCTGTATATTACCACATATTCTGTCAAAATAATATCGTCATTTTTTACAAAATTTTTCCGATTATTTTCAGATGTTTTATTTAGTACATACGATAAATCAAATCTCATCATACATCAGCATAAGCAGCATCTGTGCAGTTTCTACCATATTAGTACCAGAATCCATACTGCATTTCTGGATATGTCTGTATGCTTCCTCTTCTGTCATCTGGTTTTTTTCCATCAGAAGGCGTTTGGCATTCGAGATATAATTCTGTTCTTTTTCTGATCTGGGCTTTGGTTTCTTCTTTTCTTTTTTGATCCGGCGTTCCAGATGATAGAGCATGTCATTGACCGTATCTATCAGTACGCTTGCTTTCATCGGCATCTGTACAGTGCTGACGGAATTCGGTGCTTCATCTATAATACGCTGAGAAGCCAGAAGCAACATTTCAAAATACTGTGGCAGGTTATCGAGAGCGTCTTTATAATAGGCATCTGTCAGCTTATACCCGCATATCAGGACACCACTGTCAAGTTCTGAGATACTGGCCAGCGCATTAGAGACAGAGCTGCAGACAGAGGCTACTGTGAGCCCATGTCTGTTAAGTATTGTGCGGATTTTCTTTGCGTCTTCAATTTTCGGTAACGCAATCACAATGCTGCTGCTCATAACTCTGCCACTCCTATTTCTGTTACAGCCTGAGTTTCCGTCCACTGCTTATTGCTTTTTACAACCTCCGCAGGGGACTTGTTTGATTTTGAGCAAGCGGATGTTCGCAATCCGCTTCGCTACTTGCTCATAACCGAATAACTGCTTCGCAGTTTATCAGAAGAAGCTTCGCTCCTCCTGATACAAACAAGTCCCCACCCACTGCTTATTGCCTTTTACAATTTCTACAGGGGACTTGTTTGATTCGGTTAAATTCTGTATAAGTATTCCTCGATTTCCCAGGCTGAAATTTCTCTTGTATAGCGCAGCCATTCTTTTTTCTTGGCTGCTGCGTATTCTTTACAAAATTCTGTTCCAAGTACTTCTTTGATCCAGTCACTCTGTTCGAAGTAATCAATTGCTTCGTTCAAATTTCCCGGAAGATTTTCAATCTTCATTGTTTTCTGATCTGTTTCGGATAACTCTCTGCTGGAGGACTTAGTCGGATAAATCTTCTTATTGATTCCATCCAGTCCTGCTGCCAGACATACTGCAAATACCAGATACGGATTTGCTGCTGCATCCGGACTTCTCAGTTCGATTCTTGTCTCCATACCTCTGGATCCCGGAATTCTTACCAGTGAATTCTGGTTGTTCTTTGTCCATGTCAGCTCTGTCGGTGCTTCATAGCCCGGAACCAGACGTTTGTAGGAATTTACGATAGGATTGGTGATCAATGCCATCTCTTTGCTGTGAGCCAGAAGACCTCCTACGAAATAATAAGCTTCTTCGCTTAATTCCTGTGGATTTCCCGGATTGACGAATACATTTCTTCCATCTTTAAATAAGGAGAAATGAATGTGCATTCCGGAGCCGTTTACTTCTGCCCTTGGTTTCGGCATAAATGTCGCATGAAGTCCATGGCGTTTGGCAATGGTACGGACCGTCATCTTGAATGACATGATCCGATCTGCAATCGTACGGACTTCACCGTATTTGAAATCTACTTCGTGCTGTGCAGGAGCAGTTTCATGGTGAGAAGATTCTACCTCAATCCCCATGTCTTCCAGATTTAATACAATATCACGTCTTGCGTTTTCACCCAGATCCACAGGGCTGACATCCAGATATCCGGCCTTTTCATGTGTTACAGTAGTCGGAACTCCGTTATCATCTGTATGAAAAAGGAAAAATTCACATTCCGGATCTACCAGACAGGTGTATCCTTCCTTCTTTGCCTCCCGGGCGGTTTTCTTCAGGATATATCTCGGACTTCTCTCATGAGGGGTTCCGTCCGGACAATAGATATCGCATAACAGTCTGGCAACTTTTCCCTGCTGTGGTCTCCATGGGAGAATTGCAAAAGTGTCAAGATCCGGTCTTAAGTACATATCCGGTTCAGATTCTCCTGCAATTCCTGCGATAAAGGAACCATCTACGATACATCGGTTATCCAGCGCACGGGGAAGTTCCCGGGCAGTTATGGCGATGTTTTTCAGCGTTCCGAACATATCTGTAAACTGGAGACGGATAAATTCCACGTCTTCCTCCTCAGCCATCTGTAATATTTCTTCTCTGGTATAATTCCCCATTTTCATTCACTCCTTGTCAGCATAGTTTCTGCTGTTTTTGCTTTCTTAATAATTCTTCGATATAATTTGTTTTCTGTCTGCAGAATACTCCTCTTGCGATGGATTGCGCAGAAGCATAATTCCTCTCCGCCGCAGTGCAATTCTGTCCAGAGGACTTTTTATGTTATGGAAACATTACGGAATAATTTCATATAACATAAAAAATGGCGCACTTTCTACAGTTACTTTTCTATAGAAAGAACGCCTTTGTTCATGTAGGCAATTATAGCAATGTACCTTTTCTTTGTCAACTGCTATGATTGATTTTCTTCTACAGATTTTCCTGCACTTTTCTTGTTTTGACTCGAATCCTGTTTTTCCTCTCTTAGGTCAAGCATATTCTTTCCTTACATTGACCCTATTCACGCTTTTCTCCTCTTAGGTCAAGCATATTTTTCCCTTACATTGACTCTATTCACGCTTTTCTCCTCTTAGGTCAAGCATATTTTTCCCTTACATTGACCCTATGCACGCTTTTCTCCTCTTAGGTCAAGCATATTCTTTCCTTACATTGACTTTAATTATCGTTCTTCTAATTCAAGTCACTCGCAAGCTTTTCTTATGTTGACTTTAATTAAGGTTTTCTTGTTTCAAGTCATCCATGACCTTATTTCAAGATAATCTGGATCAGCTTTTTCAAATACACTTTAACTTAAAAAAGGTGTTATCGCCTAATAATCATTCATTAAGCAACAGCACCTTTTTCAAACTTCTCTTCTTATTATTTACAAATAAGAATATCCCATCAGCGATTCATCTACCGCTTTCGCAGCTTCTCTGCCTTCACGGATCGCCCATACTACCAGGGACTGGCCTCTGTGCATGTCTCCTGCAGTGAAGACTTTGTCTACGGAGGTCTGATACTGCTCTGGTTTTGTATCTACATTGGTTCTTCCATTGATGGCTACCTTAAATGCGTCTGTTACATATTTCTCACTGCCAAGGAATCCGGCTGCGATAAGGACTACATCTACAGGGATGACTTCTTCGGTTCCTTCTACAGGAACCATCATCATACGTCCTGTCTTTGCATCTTTTTCGCTCTTTAATTTTGTGAGCTTTGCCTGGCAGACATTTCCGTTTTTATCTTTGATAAATTCTGTAACAGTAGTCTGGTATACTCGTGGGTCATGTCCGAATACTGCAATAGCTTCTTCCTGGCCATAATCTGTTTTGAGGACTCTCGGCCACTGCGGCCATGGATTGGATGGTGTTCTTTCCACTGGCGGCTTGGGCATCATCTCTAACTGGATCACAGATTTGGCACCCAGACGGATAGATGTTCCCACACAGTCATTTCCTGTATCACCGCCACCGATGACCAGAACATTTTTTCCTTTGGCAAGTTCATATGGAACTTTGGCAAAATCAGAATCCAACAACGCTTTTGTTACCTGTCCCAGGAAATCTACTGCGAAATAAATTCCTTTTGCATCCCGTCCCGGAACTTTAATGTCTCGTGGATTGGATGCTCCGCAGGCAAGGATGACGCGGTCGAACTGTTTCAGAAGTTCTTCTGCTTTGATGTCCTTTCCTACGTTTACATTTGTAACGAATTTAACTCCCTCTTCTTCCATAAGATGGATTCTTCTGTCAACAACAGCTTTGTCCAGCTTCATGTTAGGAATACCGTAACGGAGAAGTCCGCCTACACGGTCTTTTCTTTCAAATACAGTTACGCTGTGGCCTCGTCTGTTTAACTGCTGAGCTGCTGCCAGTCCGGAGGGACCACTTCCGATGACTGCTATAGATTTGCCTGTACGTACTTCCGGGATCTGCGGGGTTACCCATCCGTTCTCATAGGCTGTCTCAATGATCGCACGTTCGTTTTCTTTGGTGGATACCGGTTCTCCGTTTATATTACAGGTGCAGGCTGCTTCGCAGAGTGCAGGGCAGACACGTGAAGTAAATTCCGGGAAGCTGTGTGTCTTGCTCAGTCTTAAGAATGCCTGTTTCCAGTTGCCTGTATAAACCAGATCATTCGTCTCAGGTACAAGATTGTGCAGAGGGCAACCGGATGCCATACCGCCGATCATCATACCTGACTGGCAGAATGGGACACCGCATGCCATGCAGCGTGCGCCCTGAAGTTTCTGTTTCTCTTTATTTAATGGGGTCCTGAATTCTTTGAAGTTTGCGATGCGGACCTTTGGCGGCAGAACTTTTGCCGTCTCTCTCTCATATTCTAAAAATCCTGTTGGTTTGCCCATGATTTCCTCCTCTTCGCCGCACTTGCTGCGGCAATAATGGTATGGCCCACGCCACCTTTTTATTTATTCTAAAAGATGACGGGGCAACATTGATAAGTTCACACGATATATTCAATTATTATCAATGTTTAGCGCCAATACTTTCATAGAACGCTTCCATCTGTGCCTGCTGACTGTTGAGTCCTTTTTCTTCCAGTTTCGCACTTAAAGTGATCATCTTCTTGTACTCATTCGGAATGAGTTTCTTAAAGTGCGGCAGATAATAATCAAAGTCAGCCAGAACTTTCGCACCAAGTTTGGAGCCTGTTGCTTCTACATGAGCTTCAATCAGATCGCGAAGTTCTTTTTTGTCATATTTGTTTTCCACTTTTTCGATGGAAATCATGGCTTTGTTCAGGTTCTTGTAAAGAACATTATCCACATCCAGTACATATGCGATACCGCCGCTCATACCTGCTGCAAAGTTCTTGCCAGTCTTACCAAGTACGACTACGCGGCCACCTGTCATATATTCACAGCCGTGTTCTCCTACGCCTTCTACAACTGCAGATGCACCGGAGTTACGGACTGCGAAACGCTCACCTGCAACACCATTGATAAATGCGGTACCGCTGGTTGCACCGTAGAGGGCAACGTTACCTACGATAATGTTCTCTTCTGCTTTGTATGCAGCTTTCTCCGGAACTTTCAGAATCAGTTTACCACCGGAAAGACCTTTTCCGAAGTAGTCGTTGCTGTCGCCGGTCAGTTCCAGTGTCAGACCTTTCGGAATAAATGCACCGAAACTCTGTCCGCCGGCACCGTTGCAGTGTACAGTGATAGTGTCATCTGCAAGTCCGTCTTTGTTCTTTCTTGTGATCTCTGCACCAAGGATGGTTCCGAATGTACGGTCAATGTTTGTCAGGTTTACAGAAAGCTCTGTTTTCTGACCTTTATTGATGGCATTTACGCATTTCTTAACCAGAACCTTTTCATCCATGGTCTTTTCCAGTTCGAAGTTATATACGGCTTTCGGGTCAAAAGTAACTTTCTGGTCTTTGCCTGCGAACGGATTGTTCAGGATTGCACTTAAATCTACTTTACCCTGATGTGGTTCTGGTACATTGTCTGTCTGAACCAGAAGATCTGTACGTCCAACCATTTCGCTGACTGTACGGAATCCCAGTTTAGACATATACTCTCTTAATTCCTGTGCGATAAAGCGCATGAAATTCTCTACATATTCCGGTTTACCTTTGAATCTCTTACGAAGTTCAGGGTTCTGTGTTGCCACACCAACCGGGCAGGTATCCAGGTTACATACACGCATCATAACGCATCCCATGGTTACAAGCGGAGCTGTTGCAAAACCAAATTCCTCGGCACCCATTAATGCTGCGATCGCAACGTCACGACCACTCATAAGCTTACCGTCTGTCTCAATGCGGACACGGTTTCTCAGACCATTCTTGAGCAGTGTCTGATGTGTTTCTGCAAGTCCAAGTTCCCATGGAAGTCCTGCATTGTGGATAGAACTTCTCGGAGCTGCACCTGTACCTCCGTCATAACCAGAGATCAGGATCGTCTGTGCACCGGCTTTTGCAACACCTGCTGCAACTGTACCGACACCTGCTTCAGATACCAGTTTGACAGAAATATCTGCATATTTATTTGCATTCTTAAGGTCATAGATTAACTGTGCCAGGTCCTCGATAGAATAGATATCGTGGTGCGGTGGCGGGGAAATCAGGCTGACACCAGGTGTGGAATGACGGGTTTTGGCAATCCACGGATATACTTTCTTTGCAGGAAGATGTCCACCTTCACCAGGTTTTGCACCCTGTGCCATCTTGATCTGGATTTCTCTTGCAGATACAAGATAACGGCTGGTTACACCGAAACGTCCACTGGCAACCTGTTTGATCGCGGAGCATCTGTCATCGCTGCTTCCTGCGGAATCCAGTCTTTCGTCACTTTCACCGCCCTCACCTGTATTGGATTTTCCATGAAGGTGGTTCATGGCGATCGCCAGTGTCTCATGTGCTTCCTGTGAAATAGAACCATAGGACATGGCACCTGTCTTAAATCGTTTTACAATATCATCTACGCTCTCCACTTCTTCAAGTGGAACCGGAGTCTCAGCAAACTTAAAGTCCAGAAGTCCTCTTAAGTTTCCGTGGTTTTCTTTATCCACCAGATCTGTGTACTGTTTGAACAGATCGTAGCTTCCAGTCCATGTGGACTGCTGCAGAAGATGAATAGTCTGAGGATTGTAACGATGTTCCTCTCCCTGGCTTCTCATCTTGTGTGCGCCTACGCTGTCCAGAGTCAGGTCTGTAGGAAGTCCTAACGGGTCAAATGCTTCTGAGTGAAGCTTCTCTAC